>ENA-OWNT01003264-OWNT01003264.1-seawater-metagenome-genome-assembly--contig:-NODE-3264-length-15512-cov-6.806479_pt1 | contig 15512 bp, 12 predicted proteins | sample MGYA00238136_ERZ651165 | MGnify/ENA primary metagenome ERZ651165 (study PRJEB26861, sample SAMN08777766) | seawater metagenome | isolation source: coastal seawater | place: USA: Florida | collected...
ATTCCGCTTGCCCTCTTCGCTCTCCTGCTCGCTGGCTGCTCGGGCGCCAATCAGGGCAGCGGCGCCACCCACAAGGCGGGAGTGATCGCCGCCCTCGCGGCCGGTGGCGGGATCAGCGACGCGCAGCTGTCCACCTTCCAGGCGGATGTGCGGTCGTCCTGGGCCATCGCGTACGACCCGGCCATCCCCGCCGGCTGCACGCCCGGCGGCGTCACCGAGGCGTTCGGTGACCGGCCGTGTCACGCGTACCTGCTTCAGCGACTGAAGACGACGTGGAAGCTCCGGGCTGTCGGCGCTCCGGGGAGCTTCACGACGCCTGAGGGCGTGCCGCCGGATCTGGGCGCGCCCGACAAGCTGAGCTACCTCGGCCGCTGAGCCACCGCGACCGCTGGACGACCTCGGTCGCTAGCGCGGAGCCCGGCCCATGGGGTTCGTCCCCGGGTGGGTCGTGCCGCTGCGCCGCGCATCGAAGCTGCGGCTGAGCTGCGCGAGCCGCCGGGCCTCCGAGCTGCTCCCGATGCCCGCGTGCGCCTTCGCCGCGCGGATGTAGGCATCGGCCGCCCGTCCGGGCTCGCCCGCCTGGGACCAATGGTGGGCCGTCCGCTCCGCCGCGAGACCCGTGAACTCGCCGTTGTTCTGGAGCCAGCGCGCCGCCCGGCCGTGGGTCGCCTGAAGAGCATGGAGGTCGACGTTTCCGCCCACCGCCGCCCGCGCCGTCGGTCGGAGGAGCCAGTGTCCGGCCGCCTCGCGGAACTCGACGGCGCCTTCCTCCGCGGCCCACTGCAAGGCATCCAGCAGGAGCTGGCGAGCGAGCGGGAGGACGCCCAGGAGCATCTCCACCTCGACCCAGTCCCCGAGCTCGCGCATGTACCCGTTGATCTGGGGCCACGTCACCGGCATCGGCGGTGGCGGGCGATCGAAGTCGGCGGACCCGACGATGGGGATCCACAGCCGCCCGTCCCGCCGCATCTGCTGACTCCCCTCCTCCATGAGGAGGGTGTTCACGATGCGGCCCGGCAGCCCCTTGGCGTCGGCGGCGTGGGTCTCCGCGACGAGCTCGAGCAGCTGCTGGTCCTCGGGGTCGTCCGACTCCGCGCGCATCAGGTTCGCGACGTCCGCGGCCTTGAGGCGCGGCATGGTCACGTTGAACAGGCGCGCGTCCCCCTCCTCCACCCACGGGTCCAGGGTCGCGAGCGCCCGCCCCGCCAGGACGAGGAGCACCGGCGCCGTCCCCCGGGTGGCGGCCGCGGCGGCCCGCTGGACGCGCGCCCAGACGAGCGTGTCCACCTCCTCGAGCGTGTCGAGGAGCACCACGCTGGGCGTTGGCAGCGCAGCCAGCGCCTGGTCGACCAGGTCTGGCGGGGGCGGTGAGCGCGGGTCCACCGGGGGCGGCCGGAACCAGCTATCGAGGGCGGTGCGTGGCCACGTCGGCAGGCAGGACGCGACGATCGCCGTGGCCTGGGCGTCGACCGCGGCCTGCGCCCAGCGCTTCAGGAGCGTGGTCTTGCCGCTCCCGACGTCGTCGACCACGCGGATCACCGAGCCCCGACCTGCCTTGAGCTCCAGGAGCCGGCGATGGAAGAAGGCGTCGAGGCTGTCCATCCCGACAACGGGCGGAGGCGCCACCGCCCAGAGCTGGCGCGGCGCGTCGATCGAGCGCGTGAGGTGGCTGCCCAGAGCGCTGCGGGCGGCGGCGATGGTCGCGTACCGGTCCTCCGGATCCCAGGACAGCATGCGCAGGATCACCCGCTCCAGGTCGGGGTTCGTGCTCGGCTGCCACTCCCGAATGGGCTGGACGCGCCCGACTCCGTAGGACTTCGCCACCTCCGCCGGGGTCTCGCCCGGGACCGCCTTCTGGCCGCTCAGCAGCTCGTAGATGACCGCGCCGACGGACCACTGATCGGCGAGCCGACTGGTGGACAGACCGTCGAGGATCTCGGGCGCGAGGTACCCGTCCCTCTCGCGGATCTCAGCCTGGGAGCGAGCGTCCAGCTCGTCCGGCGGTGCGCCGGTGCCGATGCCGACGATGACGGCGCGCCCGGGGGTGTCGACGATGATGTTGGCGGGCTTGATGTCCAGGTGTGCGAGCTGCCGCTTGTGCATCGCTTCGACCCCGTCGAGCAGGGCAGCGGCGATCGGCGCGGCGTGGCGCCAGCGGTCGATGGGGCTCGCGTTCGACCCGAGCGGGAGCGTCGCCCACCACTCGTTCAGCGGGCGCCCGTCGACCTCCTCGGACACGAGCCAGGCGTCCGTGCGGCCCTCGATCAGCTCGAGGGTGCGTCCGACGTTCGCGTGGTTGAGCCCGGAGAGCGTGCGGTGGGCGGTGCGGAGGCGCGTCGTCTCCGATCGCGAGGGATCGGGGATCCGCTTCAGGACGACCCTGCGGGCCTCCCGGTTGTCGTAGGCAGCGAGCACGTCGCCTCGCCGCCCACGGTGAATGACGTCTGTGATCCGGTAGCGCCCCTTCACGAGCGCAGGCCGGTAGATCTCCCCGGTGTCGCGGGAGCTCATACGTGGAGCCACGACCACCTCCTCCGAACGCGCAGTCTACCTCAGCCGGGTCGCTGGCCCCGCAGACCGGCGACGGCGAGAAGGGTCGCGCTGATGCCGACCAGTCCGGCGAGCAGGGTCAGGGAGCCGGGGGTCGGCGCGCTGGGGTCGGTGGAGAGCGCGAGCGTGGTGGCCAGCCCGTTGTTGATGCAGTGGGCGAGGATGCAGGGGACGAGGCTCGCTCCGGCGTAGCGGAGCAGTCCCAGGAACAGCGCCAGGGGAAGGACGCCGATCGCCTGCGCGGGATCTGCGTGGTACGCCGCGAACGCGATGGACGTCACGAGCACGGTGACCACCGCTCCGGTGCCGCGGAGGCTGCGCCAGAGCACGCCGCGGAAGATGAGCTCCTCGAAGAGGGGCCCGATCAGCACGACGAAGACGATGAAGACGACCCTCCAAACCAGGGGGCCCTCGCCGAGGGCGGCCCCCAGGGTGGCGAGCGCATCGGCCCCCTCGGGCCACCGCAGCGCGCTCTTGAGGTGGGGTCCGACGTGCTCTGCGAGCCATCCGCCGACGATGCCGAGGGACAGGCCGCCGAGACCCGCCGCGGCCGCGATGCGTGCACGCGGAGGGCCGGACCCGAGCCCCCAGGTCTCCCGCGGGGTCCAGTCCGCCAGGCGACGGAGTCGGTCGCCCAGCCAGACGCCGCCGAGCCCGACGCTCCCCACCAACACCGAGAGCCCCGCGGCCGAGGTGATGAAGTCGTAGCCCGCGACCGCGCTCACCAGCCCGGACACGCCGACGTACCAGACGAGGAAGACCCCCGCGTAGGCGGCGGCGAGGGCGCATCCGCCTGGCAGGGGCTCTGAGGGTTGGGTCACGAAGGCTCCGGGGGGTGTCTGGCAGCGAGCAGGCCCAGGGGCTATACCTGTCCACCCGCTGGGCGCAAGGGGCGCCTGACACGAGAGGACTCCGGTGACCCAGAACCCGCCTCATCCGTTTGACGGAGCCACGGGTCTGCTCGCCCGGGTCGGGAACACGCCCCTGGTCCGGCTCCGCTCCGTGACCGCCGATCTGCCGGCCGGAGTCGAGGTCTGGGCGAAGCTCGAAGGCCTCAATCCGGGTGGGTCCGTGAAGGATCGCCCCGCCCTGTCGATGGTGCTCGACGCGCAGCGACGCGGCGTCCTGGAGCCGGGGATGCGGATCCTCGACGCGTCCAGCGGCAACACCGGCATCGCCTACGCCTACATCGGAGCGAACCTCGGCTACACGCTCACGCTGTGCCTGCCGCGCAACGCCAACGCCGAGCGCAAGCAGATCCTGCGCGCATACGGCGTCGAGATCGTCGAGACGGACCCGCTGGAGGGCAGCGACGGAGCCATCCGCAAGGCGCGCGAGCTCTTCGCCGCGGATCCCGACAAGTACGTCTACCTCGACCAGTACGGCAACGACGCGAACTGGAAGGCGCACTACGGCTCCACCGGGCCCGAGATCGTCGAGCAGTCCGGAGGGCGCGTCACGGCGTTCGTCGCCACGCTGGGCACCAGCGGCACCTTCGTCGGCACGTCGCGCTACCTGAAGGACTGGAACCCGGCGGTGCACTGCGTCTCCGTGGAGCCCGACTCCCCCTTCCACGGCCTCGAGGGGCTCAAGCACATGGAGACGTCCATCGTGCCGCCGATCTACGACATCTCGGTCGCGGACGAGGCCATGGGCGCTCCGACGGAGGAGTCGCTGGAGCTCGTGCGGCGGCTCGCGTCGGAGGAGGGGCTGCTCGTCGGCCCGTCGTGCGGCGCGGCGTGCTGGGCCGCGCTCGAGGTGGCCTCCCGCCTGACGGAGGGCGTGGTCGTCACGATCTTCCCGGACAACGGCGAGCGGTACCTGTCCGAGCCGCACATCTGGGGGACCCCGTGACGCTGCGGATGGTGGACTCCGAGCTCGCGAAGCTGCACGCGCACGCCGAGGAGGGCTTTCCGCACGAGGTGGTCGGGATCCTCGCGGGATCGCGCGACGCCTGGGCGGTCACCGAGGTCGTCCCCCTGGTGAACGAGCGGGCCGACTCCGCCCACAACCGGTACAAGGTCAGCGGCCTGCTACTCATGCGGGCCGAGCAGGCCCTCGAGGCCCGCGGCCTCGAGGTGGTCGGCTACTACCACTCCCACCCGGACCACCCGGCCCAGTACAGCGAGTACGACCGGGACCACGCATTGCCCAACATGAGCTACGTGATCGTCTCCGTGATGGCAGGCTCCGTGGCCGACACTCTGAGCTGGCGGCTGGTCGACGACCGGTCCCACATGACCCCAGAATCCATCGCGCTCGACTGAGCGCACACTGAAGAGAGACCGGAGGACCCACCATGAGCGTCAACGTGATGATCCCCACCGCGCTTCGCAGCTACGCGGGCGGCCAGGCTTCCATCGCGTGTTCCGGCGGGACGGTCGGCGCCGCGCTGAGCTCCCTCACCGAGCAGCACCCGGGCCTCGCCAACCACCTGCGGACGAAGGACGGCAAGCTCCGCTCCTTCGTGAACATCTACCTGGACGACGAGGACGTGCGGTACCTCGACGGCGAGGACACCGCCGTGCCCGACGGCGCGACGATCACGATCGTCCCGTCCATCGCGGGGGGCGCCTGGGCATGAACGACGTCACGGATCTGCCCCAGCTCGACAACGAGGAGATCGCGCGGTACTCGCGCCACCTGATCCTCCCCAACGTCGGCATGGAGGGGCAGCGCAAGCTCAAGGGCGCCTCGGTCCTCTGCGTCGGAACCGGCGGCCTCGGCTCGCCGCTCGCGCTCTATCTGGCGGCGGCGGGCGTCGGCCGCATCGGGCTGGTGGACTTCGACGTGGTGGACGCGTCGAACCTGCAGCGCCAGATCATCCACGGCACGTCGTGGGTCGGGAAGAGCAAGGTCGACAGCGCCAAGGCGCGGATCGAGGACCTGAACCCGAACGTGCAGGTGGACGTCTACGAGGAGCCCCTGACGAGCGACAACGCGCTGCGGATCGTCGAGCCGTACGACATCGTCGTCGACGGGACGGACAACTTCCCCACGCGCTACCTCGTGAACGACGCCTGCGTGCTGCTGAACAAGCCCAACGTCTACGGCTCGATCTTCCGATTCGAGGGCCAGGCGAGCGTCTTCAACTACCAGGACGGCCCCTGCTACCGCTGCCTGTACGAGGAGCCGCCGCCTCCGGGCCTGGTCCCGTCGTGCGCCGAGGGCGGGGTCCTGGGGATCCTCCCGGGGGTCATCGGCGTCGTGCAGGCGACGGAGATCGTGAAGATCATCCTGGGAATCGGCGAGACGCTGAGCGGCCGCCTGATGCTCTACGACGCGCTCGGCATGAGCTTCCGCCAGCTCAAGCTGCGCAAGAACCCGGACTGCGTGATCTGCGGGCCGAACCCCACCGTCACCGAGCTCATCGACTACAACCAGTTCTGCGGGGTCCCCACCGCCGCCGAGGGCGCGCGTCCGACCGACGTCGCCGCGGACGGCGAGGGCTTCGCGCGGCTGGGCGTCGCCGAGATCAAGGCAAAGCTGGACAGCGGCTGGGCTCCCTTCGTGCTCGACGTGCGCAAGCCCCACGAGGCGGACATCGTGAAGTTCGACTTCGCGGACGTCCTGATCCCGCACGAGACCATCAGCGCCGAGCTGGCCCGCATCCCGAGCGACCGCGACATCCTCGTGCACTGCAAGATGGGTGGTCGATCGGCGAAGGCCGCGAAGGCGCTGGTGGAGGCCGGGTACGGCAACGTGACGAACATGGAAGGCGGCATCACCGCCTGGGCCAACGAGATCGACACCAGCCTGCCGACCTATTGACACGTACGGGTGGTGGACTACCGTACGTACGTGTCTGTCACCGCGTCCCAACTCCGAGCGAACATCTACCGGCTCCTGGACGAAGTCCTCGAGTCCGGTGAGCCTCTCGAGATCGAGCGAAAGGGCCACCGACTCCGCATCGTGCCGGTGCAGGCGCCCCGGAAGCTCGACCGGCTCGTCCGGCGGGACGTGATCCAGGGCGACCCGGACGACCTCGTGGCCATGGACTGGTCGGACGCCTGGCCCGGCGAGCTCGAGCCCCGGTGATCCACCTCGACACCCACGTGGTGGTCTGGCTCTACGCCGGGCTGAGGGAGAAGCTGTCGGAGCGCGCGGGAGCGTTGATCGAACAGGAGGATCTGCGGGCCTCCCCCATGGTCCACCTCGAGCTCCAGTACCTGCACGAGATCGGTCGGCTCTCGGTGCCCGGGACGGCGGTGCTGGCGGATCTGGGTCGTCGCATTGGGCTGGGACTCGCCGGCACACCGATGGACGCGGCGGTCGCCTCGGCGTTGCCGCTGGGCTGGACGCGTGATCCGTTCGACCGGCTGATCGCGGGTTGCGCCCTCGCGGAGGGGGTTCCCCTGCTGACGGCGGATCGCCGGATGCTGGACCACCTCGCGGTGGCGGTATGGGACTGATGGCGAAGGCCGGATCGATCCCCGCGTTCGGCTGCTAGCTTCCGGCCCCGATTCGGAGAGCCGCGCATGTCCATTCGCTCAGAGAAGATCTGGTTCGACGGGGAGTTCGTCCCCTTCGACGACGCCAAGACCCACGTCCTCAGCCACACGCTGCACTACGGGCTCGGCGTGTTCGAGGGGATCCGCGCGTACGAGCAGCCCGACGGCCGCGCCGGCGTGTGGCGCCTGGACGAGCACCTCAAGCGCTTCTTCGACTCCCTGAAGATGATGCGGCTCGAGTCGCCCTACAGCTTCAACGAGCTGCGGGAGGCCTGCCTCGAGACGCTGCGGGTCAACAACTTCTCCGCCGCGTACCTGCGGCCGCTCGCGTTCCTCGGCGCGGGCGAGATGGGGCTCGGCGCTCGGGGCAACAAGCTGCACGTCGTCGTCGCGGCCTGGGCCTGGGGGGCGTACCTGGGGGAGGAGGGCCTCGCGAAGGGCGTGCGCCTGCAGACCTCGTCGTTCACGCGCCACCACCCCAACGCGGCGCTGCAGCGCGCGAAGGTCGTGGGCCACTACGTGAACTCGATCCTCGCCCGCTACGAGGCCAACGAGAACGGCTTCGACGAGGCCCTGATGCTCGACGGCCAGGGCATGGTCGCCGAGGGCACCGGCGAGAACGTCTTCGTCGTGCATCACGGGGTGATCAAGACGCCGCCGGTCCGGAACATCCTCCCCGGGATCACGCGCCGCTCGATCATCGACATCGCGCGGCACGAGGGATTCCGCGTGAAGGTGCAGCCGTTCGGGCGCGACGCGTTCTACACGGCCGATGAGGCCTTCATGTGCGGCACGGCCGCCGAGGTGACGCCGGTGCGGGAGCTCGACCGCCGGCAGATCGGATCTGGCGGGCGGGGACCGGTCACGGAGCGGATCCAGTCCATCTACCTGGACGCGGTGCGCGGCAAGGTCGACTGGCTCGCCGAGCTCGTCACCAAGGCCTGAGCGCAGACCCCGGCCCGATCAGAAGCGGTAGGTCGCGCTGCCCATCACGCGGGGGCCGATGGGCGAGCCCATGCAGTGCTCGCGGTGGCCGCCGTCGCGCCAGCCGAGCAGGTTCGTCGCGGTGACGCCCAGCTCCAGCTTGTCCTTCGGGAAGCGGTAGCCCACGCGGGCGTTCAGCATCGCGTACGCCGGTGCCTCGCAGTCGCCGATGACGACGTTGCCGGCGGCGTCGAACGCGCGCTCCGGGATGTTCACCGCCGACACCACGTGCAGGTCGAGGTTGGCGTCGAGCCCGAACGACGACCGGTAGCTCGCACCGAAGCTGCCCATGTGCTGCGGGTGGCGCGTGTCGACCACGTCCCCGCCGGTCAGCCCTGCGTCCTTCTTGCCCTGGTCGATCGTGTAGTTGAACGAGTAGCTGCCGCGGATGTCGAGGCCGTCGATGGGGAACGCGTGGATCTCCGCCTCGCCGCCGAGTCCGTGGAACACGTCGTCGTTGTTCTCCCAGACCGAGCTGCCGGCGATGAAGTGATCGTCCACGAGCTCGATGCTGGCGGCGGGCCGGACGCTGCCGAGCGCGATCAGGTTCGTGACGCGCTCGTAGTAGGCGTTCACGGCGAAGTTCAGGAAGTCGCTGTCCTCGAACGTGTAGCCGAGCTCGACGGAGAAGATGTTCTCCGGCCGCAGCTCGGTGTTGCCCAGGGAGTTCAGCGCCACGCCCTTCACGCCCGACGGGATGATCAGGTCCAGGTAGCTCTCGACGAAGGTCGGTGTGCGGAACGCGGTGCCGGCGGACACGCGGAGCGACTGCCGCTCCGTCGGCTTGATGAGCACCGTGCCGCGCGGGGACGGCGTGAAGCCCACGAGCGGGTGCTGGTCGAAGCGGAACCCGAGCACGGTGATGATCTGCGGGATGAACGTGATGCGGTCTTCCACGAACGCGTTCAGGTGCTGCTCGAGGTGCGGAGCGTCCAGCCACTCCCAGTCGATGGTCTTGAGCCGGTAGCCGGCGCCCACGCTCAGGTCGTGCTGCACGCCGAGCACGACGCTGTCGCTGTAGACCGCCTCGACGTCCACCGTGTGGGACGTCGGCGTGTTGCTCAGGTCGATGCCGCCGACGGGGACCCAAGTCAGGTCCGCCTTGGCGTCGAAGACGTTCCAGAAGGCGCGGATCGACAAGCCGCCGAACTGCAGGTCCGCCCGCAGATCCGTGACCAGGCCCTCCATCCAGAAGTCCCGGACGACGCCCACCGCGATGAAGTTGTTGAACAGGTACGAGAGCCCGCCGGAGATGCCGATGCGGGTCTTCGGACCGGGAGCGATCAGGACGCCGCCGTTCATCCGCATGGCTCGCAGGCCCAGCGTCGGATCCTGCGTCGTCAGCACGACGTCGCGCCGGTCGCCGCTGTACTCCAGCGAGAAACGGTCGGTCTGCTCGTAACCGAGGGAGCCGCGCCAGCCGACGACCCCCTTGCGGCCGCTGAACCGGACGTTGCCCTGCAACGTCTCGCCGTTGCCGCCGACGATGCGCACCTGCCCGCCGGGCTCGGCGCCCGGGGCCTTGGTGATTATGTTGATGACGCCGCCGAAGGCGTTCGCGCCATACAGCGTCGAGCCGGGACCGCGGATGACCTCGATGCGCTCGATGTCCGCGAGGTCGATGCTCATCGTGCGGAAGAACGTGCCGCCCAGGAAGTCGAAGTAGGCGGAGCGTCCGTCGATCAGCACGAGCAGCTTGTTGGAGATGCGCTGGTTGAAGCCGCGCATGGCGAGGTTCGCGTTGGCCGATCCCATCGTCAGGATCGACATGCCGGGGACCCGGCGGAGGACGTCCGGGAGGTTCGTCGCGCCCGACAGCCGGATCTCTTCGGCGGAGATGATCGTGGTGGCGACCGGAGCGTCGGACGGCGACGACGCCGTGCGCGACGCGGAGACGACGACGTCCTCGTAGAAGTCGCCGCCCTTGGCCTCGAGCAGCTCGGCCTCGGGCACGTCGCCGAGGAGGTCGGCGTCGGGCTCGCCACCGCCTTCGAGCCGCTCCGCGAGCTTCTCGAGGCGCTCCAGCAGCGCGGCGACCTCGGGGCCTGCGACCACCTGGCCGCCCGCCGGAGCCGTGCTCGTGCCGGTTCCCGCGCCGCTCGTTCCGGCGTCGGTGCCGGCCGTCGGGAGGGTGGGCCCGGACGCGTCCGCGGTGCCGGACGTCTCCGCCGCCTGCTGGCGGAGCAGGACGATGAGGCGCTCGACGGCCGCGGCGTCTGCGGGGCCGGAGGCCAGGTAGGCGTTGAACGCAGCCACCGACTCGTCGTACTCACCGGCGTCGGCGTAGGCGAGGCCGATGTTGTAGAGCACCGAGGGGTGCGGAAGGATGTCGTACGCCTTCTTGAGCAGCGCCGCGCCTTCGGAGTGCTGGCCCTGGGCGATCAGCTCCATGCCCGTCTTGAACGCGCGACGCGCGTCATCCCGCGCATCGGCGAAGGCGGCCGTGGGCCAGGCCAGGACGATCAGGAGCGGCAGCAGCAACCAGCGAGAGCAGCGCATCAATAGGGGTTGTCCTTGTAGCCGGAGGGCACCTCGCCGTCCTTCGGAGTCGGATCGGACGCGGGCTTGGGTTCGGGCTTGGGCTTGCTGATCAGCTTGGGGCCCGGCTTCGCGACGGGCTTCGCGACGGGCGCCGGATCAGGCGTCGGATCGGCGGTCGCCCGCTCCGGCAGCGCGGTCATCGTGCCGACGTAGGAGACCGCGCCGTCTTCGGGGGTCACCACGGCTTCGATGGGCTCGTGCCCGTCCAGGCTCAGCCGGAGCCCGATGACGCTGTACTCCTCGGGTGCCTTGTACTCCGCGAGGTTCAGCGGCGTCTCGCCGATCAGCGTCCAGGTCCCATCGAAGCCGATGCGCACCGCGGCGCCGGGCGGCGTCGAGCGCACCTGCACGTCCAGGTACTGGCTGCCGGCGACCTCGATGTCGCCGGGCTCGGGGGCGCCGAACGGACCCGGATCCTCGGGGGTGTCGGGCAGCACGACGAGCACCACGATGGCCGCGCTGAGCGCCAACGCGGCTCCGCCGAGGATCCAGGGCAGCGGGCTCGCTCCGCGGCGCTTGCGGCGCTTCGGCGGCGGGGTCTTCACGCCGCTCGGCGCGGGCTTGGTGAGCTGTGTGCCCTTGGGCTTCCGCTGGGCCTTCGGATCCGGCCGCGGGCGCTTCTGGCGCATCGCGGGGCTGGAGTGCTCGCCCGAGTCCAGGTCGAACTCCAGGGAGTCGTTCACCTCCAGGTCGAGCGTCTCCGTGTCTTCCTGCCCGAAGTACGCACCCACCTCGCGCAGCGCGGCGAGCAGGTCCGTCATCGTCTGGTAGCGGCGATCCGGCTCCTTCTCGAGGCAGCGACCAACCAGCGCCTCCAGCTCCGGCGTCGTCTGCGCGGCGGGGTTGGCGCGGTACATGGGCCGTGGCTTCTCGTGCAGGTGCGCGTGCAGGACCTGCATGGGGTCGCCGTCGAAGGGCGGCGCGCCGGTGATCATCGTGTAGAGCAGGATGCCGATCGCGTAGATGTCCGCGCGGTGATCGACCTCGCGGTTGCGGTCCAGCGCCTCGGGCGAGGTGTAGCGGGGCGAGCCCAGGAACTTGCCCGCGAGCGTGATCTCGGAGGCCTCGCCGCGAAACTTCACGAGGCCGAAGTCCAGGACCTTCACGTAGTCGTCGTCTTCGTCCCGCGTCAGCAGGAGGACGTTCGCGGGCTTCAGATCCCGGTGGATGATCCCCTTGCGGTGGGCTTCCCGCAGGCTCTTCGCCACCTGCTTGGCGACGTGGATGGCCCGCGCCGGCTCGAACGTGCCTTCGTGGGCGAGCACCGTGCGGACGTCGTTGCCCTCCAGGTACTCCATGACGATGTAGAGCGCGCCTTCGTCGTCCTGCCCGAAGTCGTGCACCGTGATGGTGTTCGGGTGGGAGAGGCGCGCGGCGGCGGCGGCCTCCCGCAGGAACCGCTCGTCGAAGTTCGGATCGTCGTCGAGGCTCTCGGGCGGCTTGAGGACCTTCAGCGCGACCTGTCGCCCGAGGGGGGCCTGGTTCGCCAGGTACACGACGCCCATGCCCCCGCGACCGAGCATGCGGTCGATCAGGTACCGCCCAGCGAACGTGTCGCCGGGCCGCGGCATGCGCGCGGGGACTGCTGCGGGAACCCGCCGAAGCGTGTCGGTCAGTTCCCCCAGTCCCTTGGTCCCGTCCTCGGGCATCCGACCCCGCGGGTTGGCGCCCCGCAGACCATCTGCGGAGCCCTCAGGCAACAAAAAGCCTGGGAAGCGCACGCACTTCCGCACGCCCCCAGAGCGATTGAGTCTACCCCACCCAACCTGGGGCGGATCTTCGCTGCACTCAGCGGCGGCGGAATCCCGGCATTGCGCGGACGGCCGCCCGCAGGAGCGGCTGCTGGGCGACCTGGACGAGCCGCCGCGGGAGGCCACTGCGTCCGTCGGTTCCGCGCCCCTCGAGCCAGGCCACGGCCGCGTCGAGCACGACGCTGGGCAGCACCCCGTCGCTGTGGGCGCGGTCGGCCAGCGGCCCCTCCACGACCCGCTCCCAGTCCTTGCGGAAGAGCGCGGGAGAGCCGGGGTCGACGCGGGTCACTTCCACGCCCGCAGGGGTGGCGAGGCGCACCATCTCGAAGGTGAGGTCGAGGTCCGCGCGGGTCTCCCCGGCGAGCCCCACCAGGACCCGCAGGCCCAGCTCGATCCCCGCACCCTTGATGATCCGCGTGGCGCGATAGACGTCGGCGGCCGAATAGCTCCAGTGCAGCGCGGAGAGCAGTCGCTGGGAGCCGCTGGCGGCGTCGAGCTCCAGGCGGACGCAGCCGGCGTCGGCCAGGGCGCGGACGGCGGGCTCGTCGATGGTCGCGGGGTGGGCGCTCGCCTCGAAGCCGACACCCAGGTCGGCCTCCTTCAGCAGCCCGGCGAACTCCACGAGCCAGTGCCGATCGAAGACGAACACTTCGTCCGTGAACACGAACCGATCGACCGGGAAGCGATCCCGGAGCTGGCGCATCTCGTCCACGACGTCGGCCGGGGGCCGGCGGCGGTAGGGGCGCGCGAACACGCTGTTCGAACAGAAGCCGCAGGGAGTCGGGCAGCCGCGGGCCGAGCGGAGCCCCAGCGCCCGGTACCGGCGGACCTTCAGCCAGCGCTCCAGCTGGATCCGCGTCGCGTCCGGGTCGCGGTGGGGCCGGGGGAGCTGCTCGATCGGCACGGTTCGCTCGGCGCCGGCGGCGTAGCGCAGCGTCCCGTGAGGGTCGAGCCAGGCGATCCCGGGGATGCGCGCGAGGACCTCCGATCGCGCCTTCCACTCGCTCGTCCGCAGCGCCTGGAGCAGGTCGACGGTCGTCGCTTCCCCCTCGCCGAGCACGATCGCGTCGGCCCCCGCGCGGAGGTAGTACGCGGGGCGCAAGCGGGCGTCGGGCCCGGCGGCCACCACCACCGATCCGTTGCGGCGAGCGATGGCGCAGTACTCGGTCGCCACGTCGCGGGTGGTCGGGTGGGTGTAGAGCCAGGCCACCCGGGGCTGGTTGCGGGAGATGGCCACCTCGAACGAGGCGATGTCCTTGCGGAAGGTGGAGTCCCAGCAGAGGACGACGGATCCACCGAAGCCTTCGACGTACGCCGCGACCTCCGCGGGCTGCAGCGGCGGCAGCGCGTGCATCGCTCCGAGGCGCCGGGGATCGCGCTCCACCATGTACGCGTGCGCGAACAGGATCTCGGGCTGGACCTGGATCTGGACGGTCGATGGCGCCATCGGCGCGTGTCACTCCCAGGGGAAGGTGGATGCAACCCGCACAGCGAAGATTCCGCACCGGTTGGCGCCATACAACGTACCGGAACCCGGATCGACGACAACCTGCCGTGGGGGCGCCCCGATCGCGGCGGCGCCCTGGTGCCAGCTCACCTCGTGATCCACGAGCGTCACGAAGGGATCAACGTCCGACCAGACATAGACGGCCTTCTGCTTCACGGAGTAGGCGGCCGCGGTCGGCCAGACCCCGACGCGCACCGAGTCCCGCACGGTCGCGAGCATCTCTGCCGCCCGCTGCGCGCGATCCGTCGGGGCGGTGTAGAGCGAGGGGATGACCTCGGGCAGGCCGCGCAGCTCGACGTGACCGGCGGGCCCGCGCGGCACGACGAAGCGGCCCGGGGCGGTGACCGCGGACGTGGACCAGGGTCCGAGGCGGGCGCTGGCGACCGCCCCGTCGTCGTCGTCGATCAGCGTCACTCGAGCCAGGGGTCCCGGGCGGACGGTGAGCGCTGCTCCCGCGAGGCGCTCCGTCCAGATCCGGGGATCGGCCGTCGGCTCGCCCGACACGCCCAGCCGGATCGAGCCCTCCGCGCAGCGCACGACGACGTCGTCACCGACCAGGAGACCGCTCCGCGGCGAGCAGTCGCTCGGCGTGGACCGCCGAGCGGTGATCTGCATCCGCGACGGGTCCCACCACTCGAGCGTCAGGCCGTCGGCGCCGGAGACCGCCCGGACCACGGGATCGCCGGCGCGGACGGGCGTGATCAGCGTCCCTCCCGGCGGATCGAGGGGGACGGAGGGGCTCGCGGCCCCGGTGATGGTGAACCGCTGGAGGGCGGCGCCGTCTTCGACCAGCGCGACGATCCACGGCAGGTTGCCGGGCGCGAGCGCGAGGCCGCGGACGTCGTTCGCGGGCAGGAGGACCTTGGCGAGCGGCTCGTCCTGGAGGGCATCGCAGCGCCACCGCTCCACCACGCCGAGGCGCAATCCCGCCAGGAGGCAGACGAGCAGCAACGGAGTCAGCTGCTCGACGAGGTCTCCCTTCGCGACCCGGGGCGCCCAGGCGCCGGCTACAGCGCCGAGGGTGATGGCGGAGACGACCGCCTGGTCGTTCCCGAAGGTGCTCACCAGCAGCCAGCCCGCGCCGGCTCCGGCGAGCAGCTCGGGGACGCGGGCGGGCCGCGCGCGATGCAGGAGGACGCCGACGCCGCCGATCGTGGCGAGCAACGCGGCTTCGGCGATCCACGGGGACGCGGCCACCAGCGCGGCCACGCCATCCTCGGTTCCGAGCAGGCCCTCGCCGAAGGGACGCGCCCGCGCCGCGGCGGCCCACAGGATCGTCGGGAGCCACAGACCGATCGGCGCCGGCACGCGCCAGGCCGCCTCGGGGCGTCGGGACCGGCGACCCAGTGCCTCGATCGCGAGCGCCGCGGCTGCGATCCACGGCAGGGGACGCGATCCGGCGGACGCGCTGGCGAGCAGGGCCAGTCCTCCCACCGCGCCCAGCGCCCGCACAGCCAAGGCGGCGCGTCGCGAGCGTGTCCCCACCAGCGTCAGTGTCGCGAGCGCGGCCACACCCAGGACACCGAACCCGGCGGGAAGACCGGCCAGCGCAGCCGCCGGCGTGGCCAGGAGATCCAGAATCGCGCCGCGCGTTCCGAGGCCCCAGGAGACGATCAGGGGCGCGAACAGACCGGTCAGCGCGAGCCCTGCAAACGGGGGGAGAGACGCCTGACGGTCGGGCTCCATCGGCGGCAGCGTACCCAAGCCCCGTCCGCCCGCGTTGTGGTT
>ENA-OWNT01003265-OWNT01003265.1-seawater-metagenome-genome-assembly--contig:-NODE-3265-length-15512-cov-4.158406_pt1 | contig 15512 bp, 11 predicted proteins | sample MGYA00238136_ERZ651165 | MGnify/ENA primary metagenome ERZ651165 (study PRJEB26861, sample SAMN08777766) | seawater metagenome | isolation source: coastal seawater | place: USA: Florida | collected...
CAGCACACCCCGTTCACCCACTCACCCACTCACCCACTCACCCACTCACCCACTCGCTGCGCGCCAACAACAGTTGACAACAGCCAACCAACAACGCCCACCCAACGCCCAACACCCAACACTGACTGATGACTGACTGCCAACGAAGGAAGTCCATCCCTTTCTTCACTGACGCACACTGTCGAGTCACTCACCGTCACTCCCACACACACACACACACACACACAGTCTGAGATTCTGGATACGATCTGCTCACTCCCACTCCCACTCCCACTCCCACTCCCACTGCCAGTGCGGTGGGGTTGTTGGTTGTTGGCGCGCAGGCGCGTGTTGAGGCAGCGCCAACACGCCCCTCCGTCATCCGCGCCATTTATTTCACTGCGCACTCACTCACTCACTCACTGTCAGTGCCCACACAGTTCGCCAGTGAGTGGGAGTGAGACAGATCGCAGCCGCACTGGTTGTTTGGTTTACTACGCTGTCCCCACCCACCCACTCACTCACAGTCACACAGTCACAGTCACAGGCACAGCACAGGACAGTGTCACTGCCACCCTCAGTACTTGGGTGGGTGGGTGAGTGGCCGCTCCTCTCACGTCACCAACGCCATTGTCGATTCTACGTTCGCATACCCACTTATTCCATATTTTGATGAGACGCCCAACAGTGAATGATGAAGTGGTGTACTAGGGCATACGCATAAAATACGGAAATTGAGTGCGCGTCCCTCACGTGCACTCCAGCGAACGGATTCGTTGGCACTTCTGGACGCTCGGCACAGTCCAGCAGCTCACTCACGCCCTCCCACGCACTGCCAATCAGTCAGGCAGTCAGTTCGCAGTCAGTCAGTCCACGGGTAACTCCCAACGACTACGACTCACACTGGGTGAGTGTGGGTGAGTGAGTGAGCGATGGTGATCGATCGAAGTTCTCTCACTCACTCACCCACACACACCCACACAACCTGCCACCACCGTCGTCGTCCGTCGCCGTTCGCCGTTCGCCGTTCGTCGTTCGCCGTTCGTAGTTTGTTGTCGTTGTTGTTGCAGCTGTCGCCTCTGCGCCACTTTGCTGTGGTGTCTGTCGTTTGTTCGGTTTGTCGTTGTGTGGTGGCGTTTCCTTATTACTTGTTGGTGCAGTGAATGGTTTCGTGAGTTGTTGGTCGTTCGTTCGGTTGTATGGTCTCTGTGGGCTCGATTCGATTCGATGGGATTCGATCGAAGGTCGCTAGCGCAACATCGAACTCGACAACAACACACGACAGACAGACAGGACAACACACGTGACAACGTACAGTGCCAACACACCTGCCAAACAAATACACATACGCACGCGAACACACGCAAGCGCAGGTGAACGCAACAGTTGTGGTTGGCACAGTCGTCGCGTGGCACGGCGCTTTGACACAGACCGTGACTGGACGCCCCAATTGTGGCGCGCACAATCAGTGCGTGTGAAGCGCAGACGCGACTCCGCCTCGTCGTGTGAAGAACAACTTCAACGGCACACATGAAAGACGCCGCAAAACTTGTCCATTATCCTTTCATTGTTTACTTTTTACTTTTCTTTCTCCCCACAACTCACAAAATGTCTCTCAAGTCTATGATCGCTGCCTCCTTCGTGGCCATGGCCTCGGCCGCCACCACCCTCACTGGTGACTCCTTCGAGACCTCCATCGCCGGCAAGGGAGCTTTCATCAAGTTCTACGCCCCGTGGTGCGGACACTGCAAGAAGCTCGCTCCCGCTTGGGATCAGCTCCACGGCGAGTTCGAGGACAACAAGGACGTCCTCATCGGCGACGTCGACTGCACTGCCGAAGAGAACAAGGCCATCTGCTCCCAGATGGGAGTCCGTGGTTTCCCCACCCTCAAGTACTTCACTGGCGGTGACCCCAGTGGTGAGAACTACGAGGGCGGCCGCGACTTCGACGCTCTTCTTTCCTTCGCCAAGGACAACCTCGGCCCGACCTGCTCTCCCGCCAACATGGAGCTCTGCAACGAGGAGCAAGCTGCCGCCATCACGGCCGCCCAGGCTCTCTCTGACGACGAGCTCGACGCCAAGATCTCTGGCCTCGAGCAGCAGATCGCCGACGCTGAGGAGAAGTTCAAGACCGCCGTCGAGGGACTGCAGAAGACCTACGAGGGTTTGATGGAGGAGAAGGACGCCGCTGCCAAGGCTGTCGCCCCTGAGCTCCGCACCCTCCGCTCCGTCAAGGCCTCCAAGAAGTAAGTGCTTCTGCGGATACCTGAATCAGAGCTGGATGCAGGCTCGATGCCACTCGGACATCGGCGCCGCCACAGCAGACTCGCTGTTGTGTATCAGTGAAAACAAGTAACAAAGTAAACAATGAAAGAAAAACCCTCTGCTGCATTCTCTCTTTTCTGTGTGTGTTGTCCTTCCTGTATGTGTACACTTCTTATTTCTTAGATTTGTTGTGTCTCGGTCTTCATGAGCAGTCGATACACCACAGGAATATGTGTCGCCTTGACAGCCGTGCATCGCACAGTCTTTGCATCTCAAGGACCGACACCTGAAGCATGCCGTCCTCGACGCAGCTTCACCTTGTGCAATAACAGTGACGATAACAGACGAAGAAACGGCGACCAACAACACAAGCCACGGAAACTTTGATTGAGAGGTCGACAAAGATAACTTTAATTCACACAGGGAGCAACATCAAACACGGATCGTCTTGAGTTGACAGTGAATTAGTCTGTGGACAGCGAAAAACAAAGAACAACTGTTAGATGGCTGTATCAATGACGGGATACGTTGCGGAAAGAGTGAAGCATGTCAACAAATGAGTCAGAAAAAGGTTGCGTTTGGTTTCACGACACGGAACTACCCGCATCAAGTTAACGAGATTCACAGTTTATTCATCATTCAAAATGTTTGGAAGTGCTGCAGGCAATCATCAACGTCACACAACGAGGGTACTCACCATTTAATTGAGAACAGCTTCCTTGGCGCGGCGAAACGAAAATAACTTGAGTGTCGGGGATGGATTTTTCCATTGAACAAATGCTTCTAACTTGTTTCCACAATAAGATCCGGCGTGGTTCACGTGTCTTTTGGATGTGACCAGGACGTCTTGGTTGATGGGTGGGTCGATAGTGGGTACGTTGTTGGTTGTTGGTTGTTGGTTGTTGGTTGTTGGTTGTTGGTTGTTGGTTGTTGGTTGTTGGTGGTGGGTTTGGTGGTGGGTTTGGTGGTGTGGTGATTTGCAAACTGATGGCTTTGTCACAATTTTTCTGTTTTTTGTTCTTGTGCTTTGTATTTTTCGTCCTCTCCTAAAAGAAAGTACGGGCATCTCCCGTTCGCGCCGCCAAAACGAAGACGCGGACAGCGTTCAAGGAAGTACAGAAATGCAACACCTGCAGCAATGTTTCAACGGTGTGTGTTGTACGACGAATGTAGACAAAAGCCGTTCGTGTTCCTCGGTCGAACCAACCAATCAACCATTCCGCACTACCACCACCAACAACAACAACAACAACATCATCATCATCATCACCACCACCACCACCAACAACATCATTACCAACAACAACAGCAGCAGCAGCAGCACCAACAGCACCAACAGCCACACAAGACGGCAAAGAAGCGGAGGAAGACGGAAGGTTGCGGCCACAACATCATTGCAAACGACAACACGACAACGCAATGAATGGCCTCGCAGTCACTCACAGTTCACTCACAGTTCACTCACAGTTCACTCACAGCCCACTCATCATTGCTCACTGATAGCTCACTCAACCAACTCTCACAACTCACTGACTGGGGCCTGGGACCTGGAGACAACCTCACTCACTCACGCCATCAAAACTCACTCAGCTGTCAAAGCTGACTGGTGGGTGAGTTGGTTTTGGCGCAACGTTGTTCGTTTGTTGTTGGCGCGCCAACAAGTTGCAAAAGTCTGGTCGCGTACCGCTTCTCCGTGTTGTGTCGAGTGTCGAGTGTCGAGTGTCGAGTGTCGAGTGTCGAGGGTCGAGTGTAGAGGGCTGCGTCGGGGATCCCTTTCCGGCAGTGTTCGGGGTGCGTCGGGGATGCGTTTCCGGCAGTGTTCGACGATGCCGTCCGTGATCTCAGCAATGCACATGCGCACGCGCCTCCGCACGCTGTGTGAAAATATGTCGGGTGTTGTTGCAAGCGAGAGACTGAGAATGTATGTGATGGGAAGAGAACACACAACCCGGAGAGAAATTCCGGTGGTGTGCTGATGAAGAACGACGACGAACAATGAAAGAACATCCACTTGCGACTCGACTCAATCAATCTCGAACAAGCACAACGACAAACACACGAACTCGCCAACGGAGGATGTCAGTGACGGTAGACAATCCTGTCGCGGCGGTGGAGGCTCTCTATTTTTGATTGCTTTTTCTGTTTTCACCAGCATTTTCTGTTGTCGTGTTGTTGCTTTATTCAGTCGTGGCAAACAAATTGGTTCCACCATGGCGGAAGTGGTTTCCGTTGCCAATTTGCGGGAGAAGTGCCGAAACGCCATCACCGATAATGATGCCAGGTTGTTTATGGAAACTTTTTACGTGGCATGGGACTATTTGAGTTCTGGGAACTTTGTTGCAGATGACAGAAGCCGCCGCCCCATACCACCGCTGTTTACGTGTACAACTGTGAGTGCCATTGCCGACGACATGGTATCGAACGTGTTCACCCTTGCGCGATGGACGCTGAGAGGTACGGGAGGCCTGGGATCTGGCGGGGGCTTTCTGCTCCAGGGCGTTCGAGGCGTGGGGAAAACGACGCTATTGGATGGAGTCTACGGTGTCGTGCAGGCAGTTCTCCCACAGTACTTTTTAGTGGCGTTTATCGACTATGAAATCCAAGAATTCCAGCGCCCGCTGGCAGTTTTGAAGCAGAAGGCAAAAGAAACCAAGGTGGTCTCCCAGGAGGAAGCCGATCACACACAGGATATTCTCAGTTTTCTCCGTCTTATGCAAGTCAAGCGACGCGCAGTGCTGTTTGTCGCTGACGAGGTGCAGCGACTGTTCCACCGAAATGTGGAATTCGACGATCCCAATTGCCGAGCGGTCGGCGACCTGGTGGCCATCGGAAAAAGTACGTTGGGGTTGGGTTTGTTGGCAGGGTCAACTAGTCGCTTGCAGTCACTGGTGTTTCGGCAAAATGCTGAAGATGATCCATACGCACTCTACCCGGACTTGAACAACACTGTCTACGCGATGACGGAGATCGTGCCGCTGCGCACCCGTAAACAACTGCAGGGTGTGCTGCGCCAGCTCGCAATAGTGGCACAGGAGGATAAGGCTGACGTTAACGCCAAGCTCCTCGAGACGGACATCGACGCCGTGTGTCGCGCGACAGGTGGCGTTGGGCGTTTGCTGCCTCAGCTCGGTCAGCGCCCCAAACCGCACTATGTGGACGGGTTCCTCGCCAAGTTCGACGAAGATACGGCTTTCCGTGCGGTGATGTTGCGCTTGTTCTACGAGAACGACGGGATGATGGAGGGGTCAGCGTACAACCTGTGGGGTCCGAAGAGGCTGACATGGAGTGAAATGAAGGAAACCGTGGGCAACCGTCATGGTGCACGGGCCATGGCGTGCTCGTGGGTCGACGCAGCCCTCGCCTTTGCTGACACTCGAACGATTGGGTTCTTCGCAGGTTGCCATTTTGACGCGCTGCGAGAGTTCCTTTTTGATTCCAACCATCCGGATCGGTTGCTGCAGTTGGCTGTACGCATCACGCTCGGTGGGTGGCACGGGCACGGATATGCTAGTGGCCGCGTTGAGAAATACCTTCAAGAGCGCTACGCCAGCTCCGTTGAGGTGGACTACGAGCCGCGCAAGTTGACGTTTGCGCAACAGGGTGCCAATACTGAAGGCGTGTTCCGATTACGGGTGCCATCACCAGTGGATGACGCTGCCGCTCGAAGTGGAGTCGCTGCTGCAGAATGTGGAGACAATGCTCGAACCCTGACTGAGCTCAACGGCACACTTATCGATGTTTGCCAAGTTCACGGCCTCGACAGCTTCATCGTACATGCCGGTGATGCACCGAACACATTCCGCCTCGAGGTGCTGCAAGTTACAACGGGGGAGAAGTCGAAGACCATCACGATGGGGGGTCGACGTGACAAAATGCGTGGAAATGACAGGACAATGGCAGGCATCATCGCCAAAGCGCAACTTGCAGCTGAGGCTTTTCGAAACAATGTGCTGGCGTTGTACAAAGAGGCGGGGGCGGACTCGCCAACATTGAAGGTCACCTCGTTTACCCTCATCACCACCAAAACACTGAAACCAGCTGCGCGCGCCGAGTACGTGGAGAAGATTCATGAGTGCCAGTTTGGGGCGGATATCGTTGAAGTGTGTGTCGTCAGTGGCCAGAACTGCTACGAATTGATGGAGCAAAAAGTTGTGTCAATTATTCGCCACCTTTGAGTTGAGGACAATGCTTGTGCACGTGCAACGTCGACACTCAATCTGAGTTGGGCCAGTTAATTTTTATTTATTTTTGCATTTTGTCTCGAGTTGTTTCTTTGCAAAAATTGAAACTCTATGTCACTGATTGACACGTCGATTTGCTTGCGCCAGTCATCAGTACATAGCACTGAACGTTTGCCTGCACAGCACATGCAGGCATTTGCAGCTGCCAGTGCGTGTCTTGAGCCGACCCGAAGTTGTACCCCACCCAGGCCGTCCGCATCTTGAGTACGGCGCACCGGCCATAGCACTCTGCCATTGCCTTCGGGGCAGGCTAAACCTTCGGACCTTCGAAATGAACGCCGCGGCGCCGAGCTTGCCGTGATGAGAATGACGACGTGTGATGGGGTAGACGACGCTGACATACATGATGAACCCCGATCATTCATTGAACTGCATGGCTTCAAGTTGTCAGGATTTCAGTCAGGATTCCAGTCAGCCTTGCAGATTTCCAAGATTTGCTGAAGATCTACCTATTTGCAGATTCCCGGACACTGCTGGCGGTTGCGCTGGCGGACGTTGGCGCACCACGAAGGAAGTCAAGAAGTCAAAGTCGTTTGTCACCCGAGTCGTAAAAGTCTGGTCGCGTGCCTCGTGCTGTCTCGTGCTGTGTCCTCCGTCTGCCCAGTTTAAAAGTCGCATCGTGTCGTGTGTGTCGTGTGTGTCGTGTGTGTGTGTCGTGTATGTCGCGTCGTCTGCATGTTGTGTGTCGTGTGTGTGTGTCGTGTGTGTGTGTGTGTCGTGTCACGTATGCATTTTGATGTCAACAAAAAAAATGCACGCGCATTCGCAAGCTGTTTGAAATGAGTGCGGCGTTGCACCGGAGAAACACAATTTTGAAGCGGTGTCAAAATATAATGGACAAACATGACTTCAGTCCTGGGGATGCGGTCGCAAGCGACTCGATCATACTGAACGATTTCTCTCAGGCGCATCCGTTCTGACGGGTGTTCGCGAAATGGTCCGTGAAGTCTGTGGGCGCATCTGTCAACGACTTACGAACAGCAGCAGTCGGTATTGATGGAGCGCTCCTCGCCAAAGAGCCGCGATTACGTTGATGTGTCGTACAAATCTGGCTCCATCGCAATCGGGAATCAAAGTGGACGCCGCCCACCAGCCAGCCGGCGGAGTTGGGCTCGAAAGGACCCAAGGCGTGTCGACCCGCCGAAAAGTAGCTCCGTTGACTTCAGCAACCGGCGCTTCGATCACCACTCAGAAGATGCTGCCTTGGCTGCACTTGACTCAATGCATGAGTCTTCTGCACCGTACGCTGGGGAGAGAGTTATATTTTGCATCGATCAAGATTGCTTCTATGCGCAAGTCGTCATGCGGGAGCGCCCCGAGCTGCGAAAGATTCCGCTCGGCATTACACAAAAGTATCTTGTTGTGACTTGCAATTATCCAGCCCGCGCACGCGGTGTTTCAAAACTCATGGGCATTGATAGTGCACAGGAGGCGTGCCCAGAACTAGTTCTCGTTCCGGGCGAGGACCTGTCCATTTTTCGTTCCGCATCAGAGGATATTTTCGAGGAGTTCAAAGCATTTTTCATGGAGGTGGCTCGAGGTCTGGCAAACCTAGCTGCCAAAGAGCCAGAGCAGACCACATGCACCCGTGACCGTGATGGCGACTTTTTCGACGACGAAGAAGAAGAACACGACCACCAACAAATATTGATGGGGAATGAGGATGGTGCAATAGGAAGCATGAATGGTTTGATCCCTGAAAAGCTGGCTCGCCGCATTTTCGCTTTGGCGAAGGCAACACGGCAAAACCGCGACGGAGGCGTGGTACTGGAGCGAAATGGGCTTGATGAGGTGTTTGTCGATTGCACTGTTCTGTGCCACGTTATCATGGCAGTTCGAGAATTCATGTCGCAGACTCAAATCGATGACATTTTTGCATTGCAAAGCCACTCATCGCCAGATCCGCCCGGGATTTTGCAACAGTTGCTCAATCGCCGACGGCTCCCTTGGAAAGGACATCTGGCCACAATGTCGTCATCCAAAGATGCCGACGCACGAGCTGCCTTTGTCGATCACACAGCGTCTAGAGCTGATTCTGTGTTTGCGATTGCCGCCGCCGTTTGCGATGCAATTCGTCAACGCCTGAAGGTTTGCTGCTGGTCCTCGTCCTGTCTGTTGTTTGCACCCCTCGTGAGGCGCTTTCCTGTGTTGTTTACGACACAAAATCGTAGGAGCGACTCCAATTCGAATCTTGCGGGGGTATCGGGAAAAACAAACTGGTGACGAAAATTGCCGTGAACAAGAACAAACCATTTGGTAAATTGCACAGCCGTGTTTTCAACTGTGCGTTGCAAGAACACAGATGAATTGAGTGATATTCGTGACTGAACTGTAGATCAAACAACGGTTCTTCCTCGCGACACACTGTCTCTGCTTCGTCCTCTCCCAGTGCGCATGCTCTACGGTGTGGGTCGTAAAATGTCAAAAGCTCTACGCATGGCTGGAATTCACACAGTTCAGGACTACTTGAACGCTTCACGGCCTGAGAACGGAGGGAAATCCGATGCTTCACTTCATTCATTGGACTCAGCAACGCGCCGTTTCCTGGAGCAGGCATGCCGTGGAATTGATAGTCGACCCGTGAAACCAGATCCAGGATATCGCAAAAGCTACAGTATCGAAGACAGCATGGTTGTTGCGTTCTCCGTGTTTTGTTCGCTTGTCTTGTCGCCACTTGTGACGTTGGACGTTGCTTGTTCCAGGTCGGCTGTAACACTCGCGAGAAATGTTATTCGTACCTTCATCATATTTCAGTGGATTTTTGGGCTCGAGTTGTAGAAGATAGCTCATCCAACAGCCGCGCTCCAACCAATTTGATCGTCAAAGTTCGATTTTCTGGATGCCGACGCATTTCTCGGTCCACGGACATGCCAGCGGAAGTTATTCGTGCAGCACGAAAACTGGCATTACAATCCCCGGGACCTCGCTCACCATCTAGTGTGAACGGCGCTGTGGGCGACAGTGCACAACACAAAAGGGCAGAAGCTGCTCTCGAACGTGCTGCATGTCGACTTTTCGATGAATGCCTCACCGATTTCTTTGCGAACAAAGTACCAGTGTGGCCTGGGCATGAGAAGCAAGCCGAGCGCGCGCGCCAGAGTACAACACCTGGTGAATGTGGTTTCAGCGTATCCTTGTTGGGAATTGGAACACAAAATTTCCTTCGCATTGACCAATCGAAACCAGGAAATGGAAGTGACTATTTCGGCGAGAAGCGGAGAGTACCGCAGACACCGCATCAACATGAAATCGTCGCGAAAAGGGGGAAAGTTGAGAGTCCCTCTAAAAGAGAGATTGTGCCATTGAGTCAACAGTGGGCGTGCTCAAAATGCACGTTTGTAAATGTGATTGGGCAGCAAAGTGCCATCAGGCCTGTTGCTCGTGGATTCTCGTGCTCGATGTGTGGGCATTCCGCCGCGCATGTTGAGTTCATCAGCAAAGACAATGAACATGCTTCACGTGATGCATCAAGGATCAACCGTAAAGCCGTGTCAAAGAGATCAATGACAACAGCTGAATCTTCTGATGAACCCTTCATTGATGCTGCTGCTGTAATGGCTGCTGCTGCAAAAGCCAGACTTGATCGGTCTAGGTTCGTGGACTTGACGCAATTTGTGCCAACCTCGGAACGCGAACTGTACGGTCTGTCCGGGTTCCACTCATGAAAAGGCTGAACGCTACAGTCATACATCAAACACATGCGTTTTTAATAAAAACTTCGTTGCAACACAAGCAAGCGTTTGATGGGATCCAAATTGAAAAGGAAGCGAAGCACCAGATTCGCTGGCCTAAATTCGCAAAACACTTTCATCACGCTCAGACAATGCGCCCAGCGTGATGATCAACATTCAGCATCACTACATCACCAGCAGCATCACTACATCACAAATAGCATCACTACATCACAAATAGCATCACGACATCACAAGCAGCGTCACAGCATCACGCTTGCATTCCTTCATTCATCGCACTTCGCGTCACTTCCCGGATTTCATCTCAACATCGGTCCAACAAAATGTCAGGCGGCCAATGGGGGCGGCTGGCTGATGGCCGATGGCCATCGAACAAATGAATGAATGTGTCGACGACGTCGTTCGTTCGTTCGTTGTTCGTTCGTCGGGTCGTCGGGTCGTTTGCTTTGATGACTGACGACAACAAATGGTGACGACCAGTCAAAAGAAAGCGAGGACATAATGATGGTAGCAACAACGTGAGGAGAGCACGATTGTTTGCAACGTTGACGCATGAAGACAGCAATGGCGACGAAGCGTCGAGGCAATGGGGCGAAGACGCGGCTCGGACTTGCAGTAGTCCAAGAAACAAGAGGGCGAGATGGGTTGTTTGGAGGAGCGTTTGGCGTTGTTCTCGATGAAGATACATTTTGGATTGTTGAACAGAAGTTTCACATTTCAATTGTGATTACTTTTGTTTTGGGGCGGGTCGCGTCATTCGGTTTCAGCGCACCAAGGCTGTCGGTGCTGCCTCAGCCGCGATGGCAGCCACTGGGTCAAAGCGCGCGAAGCGCTTTGACAGACCAAATGACATTGTATCACTTCCCGCTCCTCTGCGGAATATTATTCAAGATATCGAAGCCCTCTGTCCACTGCTCGAGAAGCATTCATTCGCTAGCTTGGGCGGGTGTTGCAAGTCCATCCTCCGTAAACTCGAGGAGTCGTTGCGGCAGTCAAATGCTTCACCCACAGGCGACAAGAGCTTGAGCGACGCAATTTTCGCATTCACCGCCACGCTCACCTTTTTGATGCTAGGTGGCCTAGACAACAAGAAGTTATCTGCAACGGCAGTTCATGTTTTTACGAAGTTAGCACTTTGTGTGCGAGGTTTGAGTGAGGTCCAGGCTAGTGTGCGCGAGCAAGCCGCAGCTTTGGAGTCTGCATTCACACATGTCATTTTCTTCTTCGTGGACACAGTAGTGATGTCGAAAGTTTGCAATCCGTTAGGTGCCGGGTCCAATGTGACATCCTGGCATGTTTATAAGGTGTCCTCTCACTTGGTGGCGGAACAAACAAGTCCCGTGCACATTGCAGCCCGCACTCTAGATTGGGCTTCCGACATCTGGCCATCAAGTGTGAGGGGTCTCCCATCCAACACTGGTAAAGTTGAACGACGGATTCAATGGCCAAGTGTCTCAGACACCGATTTTCTTGCCCTAAGGTCCAAAATAGCACTATTGCAGGGAACGGAGACATTGATTATGTTCCCTGGCCAACCATTTCGTGAAGATCTGCTCGGTGTTCTCGCGGATGGGGCGCTGGATCAGCGAATTCTTTTGTATCTCCTATTAACGTTGTCCACTGGAAAAGGCGACAGTGAGCGCCTTGAGCCACAGCCCATCCACACGGGTCCTGATTTCAACACAATTGAACGTGATCTCACAGTTTTAAAGGTTGCTGAGACTGGAGTCCGTCGTCTGAAAACTGCTCTCGCCGGGTTAGAGCAAGGTGGCCCTTCCAAGAACTCAACCTTTGCAAAGTATTTTTGGACAGTGCGGAACTCCGTCACCAACAAACTGCTTCACTTTTTATTCGTTGGACAACATCCGGACTTGGTGTCGAAACGCGGCTCACCTGCGAGTCGGGAGTCAGCATGGAGTGAAGGATTGACTTCTGTTGCGGATGCGACAACAGCTCCGTCAAGTAATCGGCAAACATCAAAACGCGCAGGCAAAACAAAGTCCTGCGATCACCAAACACTTCTTAGGCGAACTTTTCAGCTGGGCCTCATATCTGCTCGCATGCTGTTATTCATGGAGTATGAATTCCCGGTGAATGATGACGGTTCACCATCCAGGGACACTCCATCAATTCTGCGAAATTTACACCGTTGGGTCAAAGCTGCGGTGGCTAGTGGCGTTAGTCCCGGTGAAGTAGCACCAAGGCCCTCTCTCTCTGCTGCAGCTCCGCCACCTGATCCGTCCGTTCTATTGTTGCTGTTGAGAGCGTGGATGCTCAGTCACTTTGGACAGCACCCTTCCCGATTGCACGAATCTTGTGGCCCCACCATCAAGCAACTGGAAACAGAACTGTTCAGTCTAACGTGGACCTTGCTGTTGAACTGGTCCACCACGCACCCAACCGTGAAGGTCCGAGTAGGGAGTTTGGAGGCGTTGGTGGATTGGTGTTCGACGGCTCGGGAATTCGTGACTAGCAACGCTCCTGAGACAAAAACCATAGCCGTCGAGCGGCAGATCATAGACACATGCACCGTTGTGGTGCAGAACGTTGAGCATTCCGACGCACAACTGGTTTCAAAATCTTTGAATGTTTTGACAGAGCTCATCAAGTTCAGTAAATCCAAAGAGTCACCGGCCAATAGTGGCACTGCTTCAGTGTCGCCGGTGCTGTCGTCATTGCTGGGACTCCAAACTGCGACAGAAACGCGGTTACAATTTGCCCGCCAATTAAAAGTTGCCAAAATTATTGTTGATGTTGAGGGAGCGATGTATTTGGCGAATCAATTTGGGGGGTGCGTTACGCGCTGTCGTTGTGAGGGTACGCTGCATGACTCTATCAATTTTTTACTTTGGAGAAACAACATGTGCGCAAACAGGTCACACAATCTTGTGCAAGTAATCCTGGATGCCATTGAACCAGCTGACACTCGATCCAGCGCAACACGGCTGTTGGGCTCTTTTCTTTGTTGCCTGTGGTCACAAGAATTCAGCAAAAAGAGTAACCACGGCAAGGGAAAACGGCGTGGTGCCCATTCCATCGCTGACGATCGCGCGATCGGGTTTCGACTGGCGTGGTGTGATGTTTGGGTTCGTGTGTGTTGTGTTACACATGTCAAATAGCAAGTGAATGGTGCACTCTCAATCTTTAAATGTCTGGTGCGTGTGTAGGTACCCCAGATTTGTGAAAGGTTACTCGCGGGTGTACAAGCTCCCAATGGTTCTATCTTACACCAAGGATTAGTCAGTCAACTGCCGCGCATTGTCCAGTTGGCTGGAGCATGCAGCTCGACAATGTTGTACATGCTGCATATTGTTGAAGACAAGAACGCCTCAGCGGTACATTCTGACTTTGCGTCACCACTGTTGTGTTTGCAATTGTGTTGACACTCTTGTTTGCTTCGTGATCACAGACAAGCGAGGCTTCTTGTGGGGACACCCCAAACTGCGACAAGCTTCTGAAATGGGCAACGCTTACGGCGGATTTTGATCCACGGCATGGCGATGCCATATTGAAGGCATCTATTCACGTTTGCCACGCGGCATTGAAGACTAACAGTGCGAACTTTCGGGGAGGTGGGTTCAATTCAAGGGATATGCTCGGACACAAGGTTCCCACATGACTAGCTCAACATTTCGAATGTAGGTGGCACGTTTGCGGACGTTCAGCTGAGACAGGCGCTGAAAGAACGGCGGTATCGGATGTGTTTATACTCTGCAGTAAGTTGGCCACACCTCTCTCCACACACTTTCGTCGTTGACGGTAACGAATGTTAAACGTAATGGTGACACAGGTGGGACACATAGGGCACGTTCAATTAAACGTGCTGGAAACATGCCTCCATCAGCCTGGTTTGTGCTGTACATGGTTTCGCCCACTCGATGTTATAACTGATCTCATTGTTTGTCTCGTTCCGCAGTGTTGAAAAGACCACAAAAGAACTCAACGGATACAGAATCAGATGCAAGTTTGGTGATGTCGGAACGGGAGGAGGCTGCGAAGTATTTTTGTTTGTTTGCGCTTATATCAGACATGCGCGTTCGAGATGGCATTATTGTGCGATACAACAGCATCATCGGCAAATTCATTAGTCGTCTTGCATCTCATGTGGACCGTCTCGAGGTTGGGTTCAACCCAAAGTCGCTGACCGCAACATCATTGAGGCAAATACAAAACAAAAAGTATGGCTTTCAATGTGATTTGACGGGTGATGTATCGTTGCAGCAAGAAGAAATTTTCAAGAAGACAGAGTCTTGTGTTGCGTCGATGTTGAAACAGCTTGGAGTTGGCCCTGTAGGCGGCAGCGTCTTCTGTGGGCACAACGTCATGTACTTTGTGATTATCCTCTGCCTCAGCCACTTGCACAGTCCATCTCCAGTTCAGCTTCTTCACCCAGCGCTGGAGACACTTCGGAGGGTGGGAGAGCACGCACTGCGCTTGCCCAAGAAAAGTCAGAAGGAGGCAACTGATTCTTCCAAAAGTTGGAGCGACACAGTGGCGTTCGATTTGGTATTTTCGAAATGTGCCTTTGACGCATATGTCAAATGCTTACATTCATCGTGGGATTCCGTCCGAACTTTGGCTTCGGCTCTTCTTGACATATTTCCCCCTGAAGAAGCTTTCCAACTTGTAATGGGCAAACAGGTGCCATTAGTCAACGAAGTGCCAGTTCCAGAACTTTTCAAGCGAGCTGTGGATTTACTGCCGACATTGGAGGCGCGCCAATTGGACACTGCAGCATCTTATCTACGATTTCTCATGCTGTGGACAACTGAAACTGATTCGCAACATATCAGCAACGACTGTCACTTTGTTGATTGCATCCTGGATATTTTGAAAGAACGTGGCTCAAAGTCCTCGCCGGGGAGCGTGCGCCAAAGCCGTGACGCGAAACTTTGTGGGTTTCCGCTGCCGTCGACCGTACTCGAAAGTTGGAGTACTGCAGGTCTGCTTTCGGTTCTGCTGTGCTTATGCGGTGAGAACGGCAACGGAGTGAATTCATCATTTGGAAATGCAGTGCGGCATCACGAATCACAGATCACATCTACAGTGGCATGCCACGTGCTGGATGCACTCAAGTCCATTCAGAAGTACCGCCCAGCTGACATGGTCGAGCATGTTCGGTTTCCTTGTCACAGAGTAGCAGCATTTGGTGCGAACGAGGACAGTACTGCTGGGGTGTTGAAGCGGAACATTTGTTCAATTTTAGCGCTACCGCTTCAGGCGAGTGGCAGTTCGGGCAGTGGCGGAGGCAGTTTGTTGCTCAATGCCACATCATCTACAAAAAGTAGTGAGGAGCGGTTTGACGCGGCTCAAGATTCCGGCTGGACGGAACTCT
>ENA-OWNT01003266-OWNT01003266.1-seawater-metagenome-genome-assembly--contig:-NODE-3266-length-15507-cov-4.348607_pt1 | contig 15507 bp, 14 predicted proteins | sample MGYA00238136_ERZ651165 | MGnify/ENA primary metagenome ERZ651165 (study PRJEB26861, sample SAMN08777766) | seawater metagenome | isolation source: coastal seawater | place: USA: Florida | collected...
GACACGCTGATCGAGGAACTGGACAGCTTTGGCGCCGCAGACCGGGTGGGTATTCTCAGCCTGATGGACCACACGCCGGGTCAACGTCAGTTTGCTGATCTGCGCCAGTACGAAATCTATATGCGCGGCAAGCATGGCCTGTCGGAAGAGGTCTTTCAGGACCACGTCGCAACCCGCATCGCGTTGGGCGACAAGGTGCGGGAAAAGCACGAGGCCGCCGCCGTCGATGCGGCCCAGAGGTTCGGTGCGGCGCTGGCCAGCCATGACGACACAACGGTGGACCATGTCGCGCGATCGGCCCAGCACGGGGTGGCCCTGGCGGAATTCCCGACCACGGTGGCGGCGGCCAAGGCCTGCCAGGCGCAGGGAATCGCGGTGATGATGGGGGCCCCCAACCTGGTGCGCGGCGGCAGCCATTCGGGCAATGTTGCGGCGGGGGATCTGGCCGAGATGGGGCTGCTTGATATCCTGTCGTCGGACTATGTGCCTTCGGCGCTGCTGTTCGCGGCGGCCAAGCTGGGGCTGATCTGGGACTCGATGCCAGATGCCATCGCCACCGTCACCCGCGCGCCCGCCCATGCGGCGGGGTTGCTGGACCGGGGCAGCCTTGCGCCGGGGATGCGGGCCGATGTGGTGCGTTTCGGACTGGCCGCCGAAGTGCCGGTGTTGCGCGGTGTCTGGTCTCATGGGACGCGCGTGGCCTGATCAAGGGCGAAGGGCATAGTGTGGCGCACGCCTAGCGCACCAGCCCTTCGCGTGTCAGGTAATCCATCGCCATTGGAATATCGGCGGCGTGGCGCAGTTCCAGCACCAGATGCGGCTGAACCGGCAGGGCAGCAATGGCGCCGAAGACCGCGTGCCAGTTGACCGTTCCCCGTCCCGGCGCCCAGTGCCGGTCAGCATGACCATCGGCATCTTGTAGATGAATATGGGCCAGATCGGCCCCGGCGCGGGTGACGAAATAATCCACCGGCGGCGCGCCGGTCGACCCATGCGCATAGTGGGCGTGTCCGGTGTCGATCGACAGTTTCACGGCGGCGCTGTCAAAACTGTCTGCCAGCAATTGCCGGTCCTGTGGGTCGATATCCTCGATGTTCTCGATCACCAGTGTTACGCCGTCGGCCTCGGCGCGGCGCACCACGGGGGCCATCACCGCGTGAACGGCAGCGATCCGGCGCTCGCGGGCCGAGGGGGTGTTGCCAACGCGGGGGCGGCCATCGAGGTTGTTATGATCCCAGGTCGTGTAGGGCGAATGCACCACCATTTGTGTCGCGCCAAGTGCGGCGCAGATATCCAGCGCGGTCAGATAGCGCCGGGTGATGATCGGGCCGATTTCCGGGTCGTTATTGTCAATGGGCACGCCGATGAACGGGCCGTGAATGCCCAGTCGCCCCGCGAACCCGTCCAGCTCCGCCTTGATCGCGGCCACATGGCCCTGCCAGTCCCCCAACAGCAGGTCCGTGCGGATGAAATCCTGAATCTCCAGATCCCGCTGGCCGGTGATCAGCCAGTCGCGATAGGTGGGCAGGTCAGGCAGCGTCAGCGCGGCCCCGATGACAGGCGGTGTCATGGTGAACGTCCTTCAGAAAACGCGGATGCCTTCACGCCAGACGGCGCTGACCACGGGTTGGGTGCCAACGATGCGCACCGCCGCCAGATCGGCGCGCAGGCCCTCTTCGATCCGGCCTCGGTCGGTCAGTCCTGTCAGCTGCGCGGGCCGGTCGCTGACCATCGCGATGGTATCATGCAGGCGGAAGGGCAGGCCGGTGTCGGCGGCGATGGCAAAGGCCGCGTCCAGCGGACTGCGCGGGATGTAGTCAGACGCCAGCACATCGACCAGGCCTTCCTCCAGCAGCGCGCGCACCGCGATATTGCCCGACTGGGACCCGCCGCGCAGATAGTTCGGCGCGCCCGCGACAATCGCCTGTCCGTGGGTGCGGGACCGGCGGGCGGCCTCCAGCGTGGTCGGAAATTCCGAGATCGTCACCCGCTCGGCCTGGGCCTCGTCGGCATGGGCGGCGGTGCGGTCATCATGGCTCATCAGGGGCAGGGCATGGGTATGGGCGGCGGCGACCACATGGGCGCGCACCTCGGCCCCGACGCGCGCGGACCGGTCCAGCAGTTCCTGCATCCGTTCATAGCCTTCGGCCTCGCTGATCTCCATTTCGTGGATCATGTGCGTGAACCACTTGCCCATATCGACGCTTTGCCGGTCGCCCGGCGTGTGGTCCATGACCGAGACCAGCCGCGCCAGCCGGTGGCCCGCGGTGGCATCGACCAGCCCGATGGTTTCAGGGTCCGAGATCTCGCAGCGCATATGCAGCAGGTGATCGGCGCGGAACATGCCCTGCGTCACCCCATGATCCAACGCGTCCACCAACGGGCCGAGGATTTCCCGCCGTTCGGGCCGTTTCATCGACGCGCCGACAGACAGGCTGTCGAACACGGTTGTCGTTCCGCCCGCAATGACCACCGCATCATGGGCCATCAAGGCCGGCAGAAACGCCCATTGGACCGTGTTGCGCGGATGGACATGGGCCTCGACGTGGTCGGTATGCAGATCGACAATGCCGGGGATCAGAAAGTGGCCGGACAGGTCCAGCCCCTCGCCCCGACTGGGGCTAAGGCCAGCGATGCGGCCGTCCTCAATGCGCAGGGCTGCTTCGACCATGCCTTCGGGTGTTACGAGCGTGGCGTTGGACAGGGTCAGCGGGGTGGACAGGGCGGCGTCGAACATCGAAAAAGGCTCCTCTTGCGCATGAGGTCAGAAGACTTGCGCGGGTAACGGTTTCATGTCGGTTCGGTGAAGTTTGAATGAAGCCCCCGACCGGGCCTTTCGCCTGCGGCCCCCGCTCGGTTAGCTGTCAGGCAGATGACATTCCCTGGAAGGACCCCGATGATGAAGCGCCTCAGCGAAACCCCCACTATCCACCCCGAGGCAGACGTGGCCCCGACCGTGACGTTGGGCCGCTGGACCGAGGTCGGGCGCGGCACCCATATGACCGACAGCCAGATGGGGGACTATTCCTATATCTGCGAATGGGGGCATGTGATCTGGACCACCATCGGCAAGTTCACCAACATCGCCAACGCGGTGCGGATCAACCCCGGCAACCACCCCACATGGCGTGCCTGCCAGCACCATGCGCTGTACCGGGCGGCAGCCTATGGGTTCGGTGAGGATGAGAGCGATTTCTTCGAATGGCGCAAGGAACATTGGGTCACCGTCGGCCATGATGTCTGGATCGGCCATGGCGTGACAATCACGGCAGGCGTGACCATTGGTGATGGCGCCGTGATCGGCGCGGGCGCGGTAGTGACCAAGGATGTGGAGCCTTACACGATCGTTGGCGGAGTCCCGGCAAAACCCATCCGCCGCCGCTTTACCGAAGCCCAGGGCGAGGCGTTGCAGCAGATCGCCTGGTGGGACTGGAGCCACGAAGATTTCGGAGCGGCGCTAAGCGATTTCCGCGATTTTTCTGTGGATGCTTTCATAGACAAATATCGCTGAGGTTAGCCGGCCGGTGTTGAAATTCCCTTATGAAACGCGCTGTTTCAAGCCGTTCTCCGGCAATTTCGACAAATTCTCTCCGTAACAAACCCTTCATAAACGCTTCGTGAAGGCGTCACATCCGCCCCCTAATCGAACTTGGTGTTCGGGGACATGTCGGCCGCATATCGCGCCCGGCCGCCCCGTAATGACGCGATGATCTCAGGACGGGACTGATACCATGTTCAACAAGACTCTGGCTGCCCTCATCATGGGCGCAACCGCCCTCACCTCCACCACCGCATTGGCCGACTGGCGCGATGAAGTGCCGGTGTTCCGCATCGGCCTGCTTGGCGGCGAAAACGAAGCCGACCGCCTGCGCGACCACGCCTGCCAGGAAGCGTATCTGGAAGAGCATCTCGGCATCGACGTCGAGCTGTACCCCGCCTCTGACTACGCGGGCGTTCTTCAGGGCCTGCTGGCCGGTCAGCTTGAATTCGCTGGCCTCGGGTCTTCGGGTTATGCCGGTCTCTACCTGCAGGACGAAACCGCAGTTGTGCCGCTTTACACCGTGATGCAGGTGGACGGCTCGCTCGGCTACTATTCCGTGATGTATACCCGCGCCGACAGCGGCATCACCAGCCTGGAAGAGATGGAAGGCCACAGCCTGGCTTTCGCCGATCCCAACTCCACCTCGGGGTATCTGGTTCCCAACTACGAACTGGTGAACGAGGAAGGCATCGACATGGATTCCTATTTCTCGCAGACCGGTTTCGGTGGCGGACATGAGCAGGCCGTTGTCGCCGTGCTGCAGGGCCAGTACGATGGTGGCGTGACCTGGACGTCGGGCGTTGGCACCTACGAAGAGGGCTACAGCCGTGGCAACCTGCGCTCCATGGTGGATCGCGATATGCTGGACATGGATGAAATTCAGATCATCTGGCAGTCCAACCTGATCACCAATGGCCCCCGCGTCATCCGCGCTGACCTGCCCCAGGAACTGCGTGATCTGGTCATGGGTGCGATGATGCAGCTGCAGGTCGAAGACCGCGCCTGCTTTGACGCCATCAACGACGGTGAATCGCTGGGTTACTGGCCGATCAACCACGAATTCTATGAGCCGATCATCAACATGCGCCGCGAGCTTCAGAACGCGCGCTGATTGATTTCGTTCCTTGCCGAGGAGCCGACGCTGTCGGCTCCTCGGTTTTGCTGTTTCCGGGCCTTGCGCCTGGCTTTGAATTCGGGACCGCCCCCATGCTCAAGCTTGACAAGCTCACCCGTCGTTTCAAGGATACGCTTGCCGTGTCGAATGCGACGCTCGAAATCCCTGACGGCCAGATGGTCGGTATTATCGGCCGCTCCGGCGCCGGGAAATCCACCCTGCTGCGGCTGCTGAACCGCCTGATCGACCCGTCCGATGGCAAGATTCTGTTCGGCGAGACCGATATCGCCCAGCTCAAGGGTCGGGACTTGCGCGCATGGCGGTCCGATTGCGCGATGATCTTCCAGCAGTTCAATCTGGTCGGGCGCCTTGACGTGCTGACCAATGTGATGACCGGGCGGCTGTTCGACATGCCGGCCCTGCGCGCAATGACCCAAACCTTCACCGCCGACGAACGCGCCCTGGCCATTCAGGCGCTGGATCGTCTGGGCATGGCGCACACGGCGCTGCAACGGGCCGAAACCCTGTCGGGTGGCCAGCAGCAGCGCGTCGCCATTGCCCGTGCGCTGGCACAGCAGCCGCGTATCCTGCTGGCGGATGAACCGATCGCCTCGCTCGATCCCCTGAACGCCAAGATCGTGATGGACAGCCTGCGCGCGATCAACCGCGAGGATGGGATCACCGTGATCTGCAACCTGCACACGCTGGACACCGCGCGTCAGTATTGCGACCGGATCATCGGGATGCAGGACGGGCGCATCGTGTTCGACGGAACACCCGCGCAGCTGACCCTTGGCATGGCGCGCGAGATCTATGGCGCCGAAGCGGAAGAAGCCTTTAACGAAGCCTCGACCTCCACCTCGTTGACCGCCGGTGCTGACACGCCTGCGGCCGCCCTGGCCTGAGGTTCGGCACCATGACCGACGCAACCTCTGCCGTCACCACGTTCGAGCGTCATCGCGCCGAACTGATCGCCTCCAAGCGTGCGATGAATATCCTTGCGCTTGTCCTCTTCCTTGCCTGTCTGGGCCTGTCGATCTGGATCAGCCGCTTTACGCCGGAACGTCTGGCCAATGGCGTGCCGCGCATCTTTGAATATTTCCAGACGGTTCTGCCCAGCCTGCAATGGGATGTCCTGTTCGAGGGCCGCAACGACGCGGGCCGCGCTACGCCCGGGTCGCTTGCCTATTGGTACGCCGATTTCTGGACCTATGTGCAGCTGATCTTCGAAACCATCCTGATGGCCATTACCGCCACGCTTCTGGGCGCTGCGGGTGCCTTTGTCCTCAGCTTTCCGGCAGCCCATAACTTTGCGCCCACACGCGGCCTGCACTGGCTGTCGCGCCGGTTCATGGAACTGTGTCGGGGCATCCCTGAAATCCTGCTGGCGCTGGTCTTCGTGTTCATGATCGGCATCGGCCCTCTGGCCGGGGTCATCGCCATCGCGATCCATACCACCGGTGCCCTTGGCAAATTGTTCGCCGAGGTGAACGAAAACGCCTCGCCCCGGCCGGTCGAGGGCATCGCCGCCGTCGGCGGCACCTGGGCGCAGCAGATGCTTTACGGGGTTGTGCCGCAGGTGATCCCCAATTTCACCAGCTACGCCCTGCTGCGGTTCGAGATCAACGTGCGCGCCTCGTCAATCATCGGCTTCGTCGGGGCAGGCGGTATCGGGCAGGAACTGAACCGGGTGATCTCGTTCTACTCGGATGATCGGGTGCTGGCGGTGCTGATCCTTGTCGTGATGACCGTGACCGTCATCGACCTTATTTCCGAGCGTCTGCGCCTCGGCTTCATCGGACGGGAGAATTTCGCATGACCGCCGCTGCCATCACCCCCGACCGGCTTGCCGCCATCCGCACGGCCCATCCCGGCGCTTTCGGAAACCCGTGGCAGACGGTTCGGAAATGGGCCCCCTGGGTCATCGCGCTGGTCTATCTGATCTGGTCGCTGTGGTTCTTCGACATTGCCCGCTTCCTTAACGCGTCCGAACGGGTTTGGGACCTGCTGCGGAATTTCGTGATCTGGCGCGATATGGATACTTGGCTTTACGGCCATATCTACACCGGCATTGCCCAGACCCTTGCCATGGCCTTTCTGGGGACATTCCTGGGGTCGCTTGGTGCGCTGGTCGTGGGCTTCCTTGCGGCGCGCAATGTCATGCCGTTCTGGATCGTGCGGCAGGGCGTGCGCCGGGTCTTGGATGTGCTGCGCGGCGTCGACCAACTGGTTTGGGGTCTGGTTTTCGTACGCTCGGTGGGGCTTGGCCCGCTGGCCGGGGTCCTGGCGATTTTCGTCAGCGATCTGGGCACGTTGTCCAAGCTTTATGCCGAGGCTATCGAGAATATCGACCGTAAGCAGGTTGAAGGTGTCAGGGCCACGGGGGCCGGTCCGCTGGCGGTGATCCGCTACGGCTATCTCCCGCAGGTGCTGCCGGTATTCATCTCTCAGTCGCTCTACTTCCTGGAATCCAACACGCGGTCGGCCACCATCCTTGGGATTGTCGGCGCAGGCGGGATCGGGATGATCATTATCGAACGCTTCCGTGCCAGCCTGTACGATCAGGTGGCCTTCGTGGTGCTGAACGTGCTGGTGCTGATTTTCCTGATCGACTGGCTGTCCAAGCGGGTGCGGCTCTGGGCCATTGGGCAGGCGCATCACGGCTAACACCGAAAGGCTGCACCGCTGGTCCTGTCGGGCCACTGGTGCAGCCACGCCATTCTGGGCGGGATCGCCCGATCGCGCTTGTCGGAAATGACGGATGGACAAAGCGTGGCTTTCGCGAAAGCCTGTGGGCATCCTGTCCCGAAACGCGCGAATGCCCAAATTCAATCTCAAACATATCGAAGCCTTCGTGCATGTGGCCGATCTGGGCAGCTTCCGGCGTGCGGCGGCGCGGCTGAACACGACCCAGCCCAATATCTCCAACCGCATCCTGCAACTGGAACAGCATCTACACCTGAAGCTGATGGACCGCGATGCAGGCTCTGTCCGTCTGACCCGCGAGGGGCGGCAGCTGCTGGGCCCCGCGCGGCGCATTCTCGGGGCTGTGGACGGGTTTCTGGAGGCCACGGGCGACGGGGCTGCCTTTGACGGGTTGTAGCGGCTTGGCGTGACAGAGCTGATCGCCCAGACTTGGCTGCGCCCTTTCCTGATGCAGATGAAGAACCGCTTTCCCGCTGTCGATGTGGAACTGACCATCGATCTGTCGGAGAACCTGTCGAAATCTCTGTTCAGCCGTGACATCGATCTGACGTTTCAGAACGGCCCCTTCGACCAACAGGCCCCGAACACGCATCCGCTGGGACAATCGCCCTATATCTGGGTCGCGTCCCCCGCGCTTGGCTTGTCGCCGGGGCCTGTCAGCGCCGCGTAGGTCGCGGGTCACCGCATCCTGACCCATGCGCGCGGATCCTACCCGTTTATACAGCTCGACGCGCATTTCCGGCAGATCGAACAGCCCGCCCGCCTGGTGCCCTCGTCCAATATCGCCGCTTGCCTGCAACTGGCCGGTGACGGGCTGGGCGTGGCCTGCCTGCCCGAACCCATGGTGGCCGAGGCATTGGGGGCCGGGCGCCTGCAGCGGATCGACTATGGCTGGCAGCCCGAAGACCTGCGTTTCGCGGCACGATGGCTGGTCGACCCGGCACCGGCATTCTTGCTGGCGGCTATTGATATTGTGGCCTCTCTCTTTCCGGCAAACGATCAGTAATCGTTATTGACTAAATAAAATAAATCGATTTTTCCAAATCCTCCCGGTGCGCTAGGGTCAGTGCAAAGCGAAACAGGATATGGCGCAATGGCGGAAGATTCGATCAGATTGGGCGTGGATATCGGCGGCACCTTCACCGATGTGGTGCTGGAAATTGGCCGCGATCTGCATTCTACCAAGGTGCTGACCACCTATGCCGCGCCCGAGGATGCGATCATCACAGGGCTGCATCAGGTCTGCGACCGTGCCGGCATTTCCCCGCAGGCGATTTCGCAGATCATCCATGGCACCACGCTGGCCACCAATGCGCTGATCGAACGGCGCGGGGCCAAGACGGCGCTGATCACCACGGAAGGGTTCCGCGATGTGATCGAGATGCGCACCGAAAGCCGGTTCGAGCAATATGACCTCAACCTGAAACTGCCTGACCCACTGCTGCCCCGCAACCGCCGCTATACCGTCCGCGAACGACTGGATGCCGATGGCGGCACGCTGATCCCGCTTGATCGGGCCGAGGTGGAGCGGCTCGCAGATGACCTTTGCGACGCGGGTTACGAATCTATCGCCGTTGGCCTGCTGCATTCTTATGTGAACGATGCCCATGAACGGCTAATCGCTGAAGTGCTGGCCGAGAAACTGCCGGGCGTCATGGTCTCGCTTTCCTCGCAGGTCAGTCCCCAGATGCGGGAATACGAACGCTTCAACACCACCATCGCCAACGCCTATATCAAGCCGTTGATGAAGTCCTACCTTGGCCGTCTCAAGGGTCGTTTGGCCGATGAAGGTGCCGCTTGCCCGGTCTTCCTGATGCATTCGGGCGGTGGCATCATCGACATTGACACGGCGGCGGATTTCCCCGTGCGGTTGGTGGAATCCGGCCCCGCCGGTGGCGCGGTTTTCGCAGCCGACATCGCCGCACGCCATGGGTTGGACCGGGTGCTGTCTTTCGACATGGGGGGCACAACGGCCAAGATCTGCCTGATCAAACACCAGACGCCCAAAACCGCCCGCGTCTTTGAAGTGGCCCGCAGCTATCGCTTCAAGAAAGGGTCGGGGATGCCAATCTCCATCCCCGTGATCGACATGGTCGAGATCGGGGCCGGGGGCGGGTCGCTCGCCCATGTGGACGCGCTGAACCAGATCCGTGTGGGGCCGGAAAGTGCCGGGTCAGAACCCGGCCCCGCTTGCTATGGGCGCGGCGGTGAAAGGCCCGCCGTGACCGATGCGGATCTTGTGTTGGGCAAGCTCGACGCAGACAATTTCGCCGGTGGCTCCATCCCGCTCTACCCTCACCGGTCCGAGGCCGCGCTGAAAGCCCACCTTGCCGACCGCCTTGATATGGACGCGACCGAAGCGGCCTTTGGCCTTGCCGAAGTGGTGGATGAAAACATGGCCAATGCCGCCCGCGTTCACGCGGTGGAAAACGGTGAAGACCTGTCCACCTACACCATGATCGCCTTCGGTGGTGCTGCCCCCCTGCACGCGGCCCGTTTGTGCGAAAAACTGGGCATCGACCGCTGTCTTGTGCCTGTGGGCGCGGGCGTCGGATCGGCCATCGGCTTTCTGCGTGCGCCCTTCAGTTTTGAGGCAAACCGCTCTGTCTTCACCAAGATCACCGCTTTCGACCCCGCCCGCGTCAAGGCGCTGTTCGCGGAAATGGAGCAGGAGGCGCGCAGCTTCGTCCGGTCCTGTGATGCCAGCGCGCAGATCCTCACCGACTACAAAGTGTACATGCGCTACGCGGGCCAGGGCTGGGAAATCCCCGTGCCCCTGACACCAGAGGAGGCCGCCAACCCCGATGCCGCCACGTTCCTGATACGGTTTGAGGAGGATTACACCCGCCTTTTCGGGCGGTCGGTTGACGGGATGGAGGCCGAGATCACCGTCTGGTCGGTGAACGCATACACCCCCACACCGCCGGTGGATCGCATCGCCCCCGCCGTGGCCGCCGCCGCCCCCGCCCCGCAGGGACAGCGCGATCTGTTCGACCCGGCCCTTGCCAGGCGCATGACTGCCGCGATCCACCCCCGCGCCGGTCTGTCGGCCGGGGCGACCGTCGAGGGCCCCGCTGTCATTACCGAGGATGAAACCACCATCGTCCTGCCCACCAGCCGCCGCGCCGCCGCGCAGCCCGATGGCTGTATCGACATCCGCACGAAGGAGCCCCGCCATGACTGAGCTGAGCAAAGTTGCCTATCAGGTCATGTGGACCCGCCTGATTTCTGTGGTCGAGGAACAGGCGCAGGCGCTGGTGCGCACCGCCTTTTCGACCAGCGTGCGAGAGGCGGGGGATCTGTCCGCCGGGGTCTATAACGACAAGGGCGAAATGCTGGCGCAGGCCGTCACCGGCACGCCCGGTCACGTGAACGCCATGGCCGACGCCGTGGGTCATTTCATCCGCCGCATCGGGCGGGATACGATGGCCGAGGGCGATGTCTACATCACCAACGACCCGTGGGAAGGCACCGGCCATCTGCATGATATCACCGTCGTGACGCCATCCTTCTGTAAGAATGAACTCATCGGCTTCTTCGCCTGCACCGCCCATGTCACGGATATCGGTGGGCGCGGCTTCGGGGCGGATGGCAATTCGGTCTACGAAGAAGGGCTCTACATCCCGATCATGCGTTTTGCGGGTAAAGGCGAGGTCGACCGCACGTTGCTGGCGATGATCCGGGGCAATGTGCGTGAACCCGTACAACTGGTGGGCGACCTCTATGCGCTGGCTACCTGTAATGAGATCGGCCACCGGCGGCTGATCGACATGATGTCGGAGTTCGACCTTGCCGATCTCTCTGGCATCTCCGATTTCATCCTGACCAACTCGCGGGCGGCCACGCTGGAGCGGATCAATGCCCTGACGCCGGGCAAGGCGCAGGGCCATATGCGGATCGACGGATATTCCACGCCCATTGACCTTTGTGTCAGCCTTAGCATCGAGAAAGACCGCATCTTGTGCGATTGGGCGGGCACCAGCGGCGTGGACAAAAAGGGCATCAACGTGCCGCTGGTCTACACCAAGGCCTATGCCTGCTACGCCCTGAAATGCGCCATCGCGCCCGAGATCCCGAACAATGCCGCCAGCCTCGCGCCCTTTGAAATCACCGCGCCCGAGGGCAGCATTGTCAACGCCCCGCACCCGGCCCCTGTCGCACTGCGCCACGTGATCGGCCATATGGTGCCCGACACGGTCTATGATGCGCTGGACAAACTGCTGCCCGATACGGTGCCCGCCGAAGGCGCGGGCTGTCTGTGCAACTTCCAGCTTAGCCTGCGGCCCCGCACCGATGCCCCCCCGCCCGACAGCACCCGCCGGGCCGAAGTGCTGATCTTCAACTCCGGTGGCTCAGGCGCGCGACCCTCTCTGGATGGGATGAGCGCCACCGCCTTCCCATCCGGCGTCATGACCATGCCGGTGGAGGCCACCGAACAGGTCGGCCCCGCGATCATCTGGCGCAAGGAACTGCGCCCCGACAGCGGCGGGGCAGGCAAGTATCGTGGCGGGCTGGGTCAGGTCATGGATGTGGGCGCGCGCGAGGGGCACGAGATGGACTTCTCCGCCATGTTCGACCGCGTTCACCACCCCGCACGGGGCCGGCGTGGCGGCGCGACAGGCGGACCCACCACCATCGGGCAGGATGACGGCACCCCGGTGAAGGGCAAGGGCAAGCAGTTCGTTCCCCATGGCCGCGTGGTGCAGATGGGGTTCCCCGGCGGCGCGGGCTATGGCGACCCAAAAGACCGCCCTCGCGCGGATGTGCTAAGGGATCTTGCCCACGGGCTGATTTCCCCCGAGGCTGCCGCGACAGACTACACCCTCGACCGGGCCACCATCGACGACACGCTGGCCCGCGCCAAACGCGGAGAGATATTCTGATGCTGCCCAAGGGATTTTCCCAAACGCCTCAGCGCGACAGCTATGACGTGGTCATCATTGGCGGGGCCATGATGGGGTCATCTCTGGCGTGGTGGCTGACCAAGAACACCGATTTCAACGGCTCTGTCCTCGTTGTCGAACGTGACCCAGGCTACTTGTGGTGTTCCACCGCACATACGAATTCCTGTATGCGGCAACAATTCTCGACCGAGTTGAACATTCGTATCTCTCAGTTCGCAGCCGCCTTCATCAAGGACCTGCGCACCAATATGGGTGGGGATGACCGTGTTCCGAATCTCGATGTTCAGAATTACGGCTACCTCTATCTTGCCGATAATGACGCTTTTGCCGATGTTCTGCGCGCCAACCAGACCGTTCAGCTGGCCGCAGGTGCGGAAACCCGCCTGCTGACGCCCGATCAGATCGCTGCTGACTACCCTTTCTACGATCTCGACGGGATCGTTCTGGGCAGCATCAACACCCGCGACGAAGGGTACTGGGACGGTGGGACGCTGTTCGACTGGTTCCGTCGCAAAGCACAGGCGCATGGCATCGAGTATGTGCAGGGCGAGGTCGTGTCGATGACCCGGCAGGGAAACCGGGTCGAAAGCGTCACGCTGGCCAACGGCCAGACCGTCGCCTGCGGGCAGGTCGTGAACGCCGCCGGTCCCCGCGCGGCCCGCGTGGCCGAGATGGCGGGGCTGCATCTGCCCGTCGAACCCCGCAAGCGCTACACATGGATCTTCACCGCCGAAACGCCTCTCGACCGGGAATTGCCGCTGACCATCGACCCCTCGGGCGTGCACATGCGCAGCGATGGGCGGTATTACATGGCAGGCTGTCCGCCGGATGAGGACGGTCCGGTCGACTACACCGATTTCGTGCACGATCATTCGATCTGGGAGGACAAGATCTGGCCCGCCCTCGCCCACCGCGTCCCGCAGTTCGAGGCGATTAAGGTGATCAACTCGTGGGTCGGGCACTATGCCTACAATACCAAGGATCAGAACGCGATCGTGGGGCGGCATCCGGAGGTGACAAACTTCGTCTTCTGCAACGGGTTCTCCGGACACGGGTTGCAGCAGTCACCCGCAGTGGGGCGCGGCGTTTCGGAGTTGCTGATTCACGGCGAATACCGGACGCTCGACCTGACCCCGTTCCGCTACGAGCGCTTTGCCGAGGGTGACCTGCTGCTCGAGAAAGCCATCATCTGAGGCCGCCTGCGGCCGATACAAGACGACATTCGAAGGAGAGAAGATATGAAGAAGATCGTTCTGACCGGTGCCGCCGGCGCCCTGGGCAACCAGCTGCGCGCGCCGCTGGCCAAGCTGTGCGAAGAGCTGGTGTCGACCGACCTCGTCGAGGCGCTGGACAACGTCGCCGGGAACGAGAGCTACGTGAAGGCCGATGTGGGCGACGCCGAGGCGATGATGACGCTGATCGAGGGGGCCGACATGGTGGTCCACTTCGGCGCCATCGCCGACGAGGCGACCTTTGAGGAGATCATGCACTCGAACTTCATGGGCGCCTACAACGTGTGGAACGCGGCGCACAAGCACGGCGTGCGGCGGATCATCTATGCCAGTTCGATCCACGCGATGGGCATGTATCCGAAGACCACCCACATCACCACGGACATGCCGCATCGCCCGGACACCTTCTATGGCCTGTCCAAGTGCTTTGCCGAGGACATGGCCAGCATGTACTGGGACAAGTACGGGGTGGAAGCGGTCTGCCTGCGCATCTACTCGGCCTCGGGGCCGGTGCAGAACGCGCGCGCGCTGGGGTCGTGGCTGTCGTATGACGACCTGATCCAGATGGTCGAGAAATCGGTCACCTCGCCCGTCGTGGGCTTTACCGTGATCTACGGCGTGTCGAACAACGACCGTTCGCCGGTGGACAACTCCAAGGCCGCTTTCCTGGGCTACCGCCCGAAGGACAACGCCGAGGATTATGCCGAGGAGATCCTCGCCAAGACGCCGGTGGTCGACCCGCAGGACAAGGCGCACATGTGCCACGGCGGCCCCTTCGCCACCGTTCCGCTGGGGGTCAGCGGCGTCCAGTTCATCAAGAAGATGAGCGAAGGCAAGTAAGACAGCGAAGCCCCGGCACCCAGCCGTTCACTATTTTTGTGCCTATGCTGCGAACGATAGTGGAACGGCTGAAGTTTTCTGCAATACTGGCAGGATGTTAGTCATCCTGCCAGTGGCCCCAATCTGCTGGAGATATTTTCGGCAGACCGCACATGGGCACCAAACCCAGCAACACAAGATATAGCGCGAGCGGAAAAAAGCTCAGATTTCCGGAGGCTTACGAAGAGCTCCAGGCAAACTGCTGCCGCAACCCGGGCTGTGCGGGGTTCGGGGTGGAAGCCATGGCATGGGTGAAGCAGGGGCGTCCAGCGCATGGAGAGGAAGGCCTTCGAGACGACTACCGGCTGACCAACCGATCGAAAAGCTCTCCTGATGGAAAGCTAAAGTGCCAGCTTTGCGGTCGAACCACGGCGATCAAATCCAATCAGGGCATACGAGAAGAGCTAAAGCGCATCTCCGCGTATCTGAGCCCGCTCTCGGAGCCGTCCTGTCCCACTGGCGAATGTGTTAGCCACACGTTGGGCGTCTACAGCTACCCTGGAGCATACACATGCAAAGGCGTCTTCCCGACTTCCCGGCGCATGAAGTGCAAGACGTGCGGCGCCGCGTTCTCGGTGAGCACCACAGCCATCAAGGGCCAGAAGAAGGCGGAGAAGAACCGAACTGTCTTCCTCGAACTCGTGACAAAGAAACCGATCCGAGGCGTGGCGGAGATTGCCGACCTCAGCCCAAAGGCGGTCTACGGCAAGATAGACTTCATCTACCAGCAGTGCCTCGGATTCCTCGGTGAGCGCGAAGCTGACGCGCATCGGAAGCGTCGGAAGTATGTCCGCCTGTGCATCGACAAGCAGGACTACATGATCAACTGGCGAAGCCGGAACTTCCGGCGCAACGTCCAGTTCACCTCGATCGCAACCGTAGAGGGGAAAACCGGCTACGTCCTGGGTCACCACCTGAACTATGACCCGGATGTGTCGCAAGTAGATGTCGACGACCTCGCCATGGCGAACGGCGATCTGCTCGCAGGCAGCAGGGCACATTTCCAGGCGCAGCCGCAATATTGGAAGACCGACGAGTTCTCCGCATATGCTAAGGCAGCGGGCTACGATGTCCGTCCGGACATCTACCAGGAACCTCTGCCGGTCGAGGATCTCATCGAGCTGAAGAACG
>ENA-OWNT01003268-OWNT01003268.1-seawater-metagenome-genome-assembly--contig:-NODE-3268-length-15503-cov-3.950733_pt1 | contig 15503 bp, 10 predicted proteins | sample MGYA00238136_ERZ651165 | MGnify/ENA primary metagenome ERZ651165 (study PRJEB26861, sample SAMN08777766) | seawater metagenome | isolation source: coastal seawater | place: USA: Florida | collected...
CTCACTCACTCACTCACTCACTCACTCACTCACTCACTCAGCCGTCCCGAAACTGCCTTCACTCACTCACAGTCACTCACAGTCACTCACAGTCACTCACAGTCACTCACTCACTCACTCACTCACTCACTCTTTGTCAGTTTGACTGCTCGTCGTCGTCATCGTCGTCGTTCGCCGTTCCTTTGTCGTTCGTTGTTCCTTCGTCGTTCCTTTGTCGTTCGTCGTTCCTTTGTCGTTCGTCGTTCCTTTGTCATTCGTCGTTCCTTTGTCGTTCGTCGTTCCTTTGTCGTTCGTCGTTCGTCGTCCGTCGTTCGTTCGTCGTCCGTCGTTCGTTCGTCGTTCGTTCGCCGTTCGTCGTTGTCGTCGTCGTCGTCGTTGATACTGTCGTCGTCGTCGCCGTCGTCGTCGTTGTGGCTCTTCGTTGCGGCGACGGTGAGTAGCTCTGCTTGTTGCAATATGGTTAGTGGTTTGTCGCCTGTGCTGTGGCTTGTGGCTGTGGCTGGCGCAGATGCATGGCGTTCTGGGCGGCTTGGATTCTTCGACTGCTGCACCAGTATCCGTCCATGCACTGCCTCCCACCAAGCTAAATGTTGACGTAACATGACTCACGCTGCTTCTTCTCTTGTGCCGTGTTTTTGCGTGCGGTATTTTTTCTTGTGTTCGCATCCGGTCGAAACTCAGACGCGAGTTCCGTCGGTGCCGCGTTTTCTTGTCGGTGTGCACTTCACGTGCGCACGGTTGGTCACGTCGGCAATCTTGGTTGTAGGAAAGCCTCGGCATCTGCTTGGTGGTGTCGACCACCGCCCGAATCCTGCACCTGCACTGCAGGTGTAAGCAATCATGTTCATCTACCTGAGCAAGAAGATTGCCATCCCCAAGGGGATCAAGCTCAAATGCGTGTCTTGGAATTCTGACCAGGGCTGGGTGGCGTGCGGTGGCGAAAGCGGCCTGCTCAAGGTGTTGAAGCTGGACTCAGCGCCCAGCGACAAGAAGGCCGCTCGTGGCGTGGCAGCGCCGTCAAACCTGTCCATGAACCAGACCCTGGAAGGACACAGCGGTCCTGTGATGTGTGTCACTTGGAACGCAAACTACCGCAAACTCACCACCAGCGATGGATACGGTCTCATTATCGTGTGGATGCTCCACAAGGGGATGTGGTTCGAAGAAATGATCAACAACCGCAACAAGAGTACGGTGTCCGACATGAAGTGGACCTCTGATGGTCAGAAGATTTGCATCATCTACGAAGACGGTGCAGTTATCGTTGGCAGCGTCGATGGCAACAGAATGTGGGGCAAAGATCTCAACCTCGAGCTTAGTTTCGTGGAGTGGTCCCCGGATGGCCGCAACATCATCTTCGTGACGAAGCAGGGCGAGGCCCTCGTGTTCGACGCCAACGGCAACAAGTTGAGTAAGATCCAACTTCACGTCGCGAAAAAGCGTCAAGTTCCCGTCATCGGGATCCACTGGTATGACGGTAACCGCGGTCACGTCATCACGAACGCCCCAACCCTCGCAATTGCCTTCCAGGATGGCAAGGTGCAACTGATTCGTGGTCCTCACGACGATTCTCCCGTGCTGATTGACACCGGTCTGCAGCTTACGCAGTGCCGCTGGAACCACAACGGGTCCGTGCTGGCGCTGGCAGGCACTGCACGTACGAAGCTGTCGTCCGGTGACACCCGCGACATCTCCATGGTGCAGTTTTACCTGCCGACTGGGCAGCATCTCAACCAGCTCAAAGTGCCCGGGTCCGGCATCAGCGCTCTTTCCTGGGAAGGCACTGGCCTCCGGATCGCGCTGGGAGTTGGTGCTTACATTTACTTTGCCAACATTCGCCCCGACTACAAGTGGGGATACTTCCTCAACACCCTGGTGTACTCGTTCCAGAAGCTCGCGCGGCCCGAGCAATGTGTCATGTTCTGGCATACCAACAATGACGAACGGTACCTCAAGTACGTGAAGAATCTTCTCTTCATCCGCGCCGCAGGCACGCACTGTGCGTTGATCAACGACATGGACGATGGAACCGGACAATATGCTGTGGCTTTGTGCAACGCGATCGGTGCTCCGCTGCAGATCAAGTACACAGAAGTCGAGCCCTGCTTCGCCTGCATGACCAAGACCCACATCATTGTCGCCAGCACACAAGACATCTACGTGTGGCAGTACGACTCCGGGGCCAAGAAGCTCACTGCCGGCATCACCAATGACCTGAGCATCTATCACCTTCCGTCCAACCTGCGTTCGAACAAGGAAGCCGCATTCCACATCGACGAAACTAATTTCAGTGATACGTCGCCGAAAGACTTCGTCCCGGAAGTGGACCCCAACAATGACCCCATCTCTTGTATCACCGCCTCCGACAAATTCTTGATGATTGGCCGGTCTTCAGGCAGTGTCCACCGTTACACCATACCCCACATCTCGCTGGAAAACAAGTACACGCTCTCCAGGCAGCCAAAGAAAATTGCCCTGAACTGCAAGTCCGCACGACTCGGTGTCATCGACACCAACGGCCATTTGACGTTCCTTGACCTCGAGCCAGAGGAAGATGAGGACAGCGAAGAAGAGGCCGAGCCCAAGGAAAAGGAGGGTAAGTCTGGGCGTGAGAGCAAGGAGAGCGACTCCCGAGAGAGCCGGAGCACGGTTGCGGCGCGGGCACGTGAGTTCTCCCGCAAGGACACATGGGACATGTGCTGGGCCGATGACGATCCGGACTTGTTCGTGACGATGGAGAAAACTCGAATGTTCGTGTTTCACAAGTTCATCCCAGAAGACCCCGTCTTGTCGTCGGGATACCTTTCTGGCTTCAACGACCTTCAGATTCGAGCCGTACTGTTAGACGAAGTCATGGAGCAACCCACGCGCCCTGCCAAAAACGTCATGGTAGATTTCGACTCCGGTGCGTTGCGAGAGGTCCTGGACCGAATCACCCGACAACCACTGTCGGAAGTCTACGACTTCATCGACACGATTGACCACCCAAGGCTTTGGGCTCTCTTCGCTGAAAAGGCATTAGAGATGCTGGATTTTGGAATTGCCGACAAGGTACGCTTGCGTCTCTGCTGGCATGGTAGTTTGGCGATGTTGCGATTTTCACCATGCCTGTTCGTGTCTTGCGCAGGCATTCGTCCGATGCTCTGATTACCGCGGGATCCAGTTCGTGAAGCAAGTACAGCAGTTGAAGGATCAGCAAATTCAAAAGGCCGAAATTGCTGCTTATTTTGAGCACTTTGACGAGGCCGTCGAGATCTACCGCGAAATGGATCGACGAGATCTGGCTGTTCAGCTGAAACAGCGCATGGGTGACTGGTTCCAAGTCGTTGCCCTCATTCAAAGCGGCAGTGGCGACGATGAAGTGTTGCGGCAAGCACGAAACCGCATCGGGGACTTCTACCGAACTCGACAGAAGTGGGACAAAGCTGCGCAGTTCTACTCGCAGGCAGAGAATGTTGATGAGCACATGAAGGTGTGCTTCCGCACTCAGGCATTTGAGGAACTGGGAACGATTCTCAAGCACCTCCCAGAAGCGGATGCGCGACTGCGTACTCTCGGAGACTACTTTCAACAATACGGAATTCACGAACAAGCCGTACAGGCGTTTTTGAAGCTCGGCGACGTCAAAGCGGCCATCGATTGCTGCGTGTTGTTGAACCGCTGGGGAGCTGCAGTGGAACTTGCGGAGAAACATCAGTTCCCCCAGATCCAGACTTTGTTGGCGAAGTATGCGAACCACATTCTTCAAAACGACGACATTCAGGCCCGCATCACTGCGGTCAGGCTGTACCGCAAGGCCAACAAGAGCGCTGAGGCTGGTCGACTCCTGACAACCATGGCTGCGGACTCGATCGTGACGGATCCACTGCGCGCTAAGAAGCTCTACGTCCTTGCTGGCCTCGAACTTGAGCGTTACCGTGTTCGAATGTTGAACACAGAAGATCTAGCCGCTCAAGCTACGAAATCAGGTACCACCATTGCAGAGGCTACGTTAGCCGCTTTGACGGCGCAGGATGCTGCAGTTGGTGGACACAAAGCAATTGATAAGTGCTGGCAAGGCGCGGAGGCTTTGCACTATCTTCTCAACGCGCAGCGTATGCTTTACGAAGGACGCATCGAAGCCGCCATGCAGACAGCGCTGCACTTAGTGTACTACGATGACATTCTGGAGCCGCGCAATATCTATTCACTCATTGCCGTCACAGCCTATTACGCGAAATACTTCGCGACGTGCTCCAAAGCTTTCGTCAAACTGACGAATCTAAAGGTTGCGGCACCCGTACTGAAAACATTTGATGAGCTGGCCCTCGCCATTTTCCTTCGCAATGCCCCAGATGACCCCGAAGAGAAAAACCTTGAGGATGTGAAAATCGATTTGAACGGACGCAAAATGCTGTGCATGGGATCCGGAGAGTACATCTTCAACGACTCCCGCTACCTGCAGTGCAAAACATGCCACAACTATGTATTGGAAAAAGAAATGGCAGAGGAGTTCAACAATTGTCCGCTTTGCCACAGCCCAAAGAGCAATTTCAGAGAAGAAAACTAGGGAGAGAGTAATAGTAGCTGTAGACCAGTGTCCTTAGACGCACCGCGTACGTTTGATGCAATAAAATACATAAAGGTCACCAACGAACTAGTCCTGTCGGCCGTCTCTCGAACGCATAAGTCAGAAGCCTACTGTGCCTGCAATTGGGTGCCTGACCAGTTGGTGCGCCCTCTTGACGTTTTAGCTTTCACAGGTGATAAGGTGCTGGTCCTCAACATCGTCATGCTGTCAGTGACGGAAATCCAACCACAGAAAATACATTCACGCGCCAAAAGAACCTTCCCCGCCGTTATATTATTTTTTGTGTGTGCACACTACTCGAGTACTCAGTACTCAGTACAGTACGAAGCCATGAAACCCGACGACTTTGCATGTTGAAAAGCTTTAAATGCTGCGCTTGTAAATGGCGTTGAGGGCGAACTGGAAGACTTCCGCGGGCACGTGTTTGGCTGCCTTGATTTCTGCCGAGATAGTTTCAAAAGACTCTTCCTCGAATTTCGAGAAAAGCTGAAAGCAAATAATCAAAGTGAGAACCAACGAACGACACCCTGCACACAGTCGCGCGCACAATATCACCTCTGGAATCTTGAGCTCGCGGTACAAATCTTTAACGACCGCCACCTTTGCGGGATCCTCCTGTGCGTAATTTGCCTTCAGCACTTCGAGCTATCACAAGCAATCTGTGAGTAAAAGATGCGCGTCGGCGACACACACGTGTGGATACGGACCTGCGCCTCGTTGCACAATTTCAATGCCTGAACGGCCAGCCAGCCACACTTGTTCTCTTCGATGTCACGGCCGATTTTGCCGATTTGTTCAGGAGTTCCGAAGCAGTCAAGGTAGTCGTCCTGGATCTGGAAATAACGACCCATTTTCATCATGATGCTCTCTGCCTCCTCGTACGCCTGTGCGTCTGTAATGCCGGCAGCAGCCATACCAAGGGCGATTGGGGCGTAGAATGAATAATACCTGCAACGCAGCAAGACCAACAGCGTGTCAAAACATGCGCACGAACCATTAAACACCCAGCGCCGAAGCCTACGTACGCAGTTTTGTATTGCACGATGGCGTCATATGTTTCGTCGGTGAACAAGGCCGGCTGGATGGTGTCCTCGGCTTCTCCAGAGGTGAGGTCAAGGAACTGGCCAAGCTCGGTGCGGTACTCGGTTTCCTTCAAGATGGTAAGAGCGCGGTTGAAGTAGGGCTTATCGGAGCAATACAACGTGAGCATGCGGTAGACAGCGGCCAACAGAATCCAACTGTCATTGATGGCATTGAGGCCAATACCCTCGAGCTTGTACCAGCACGGTCTGGTGCGCCGCATTTCGGACGCATCCATAATGTCGTCAGCCACGAGGAAAGCAGCCTGCATCATCTCGATACACCAACCCAGAACAGCGGCCTGCTCTTCGTCAGCACCAAGGACCCACCCTGCTTGCATGCAGATCATGCCTCGGTTCATTTTGCCGTGGGGAGCGTTGTAGTCGCAGAGACGCTTGATCCAGTCTCGGACTTTGCTGGGCATTTCCTTTGCAACAACGATGGGGTCGTCCTGCAAGCGCTCCACAATTTTCGGGTAGACGGCGGCGAAGCGCTCCTTCAAGTCCTTCTTTTCCAGCGCGGGGCGGGTTCCAGACGGCAGAGTGGGTGCTTCGGCACCAGCAGCTCCGTCGACGGCCTTGGCGAAACCAAGAGCAAAAGCAATCAGGTCTGCCTGCTCGGAGACTCCAGCGGCCTTGGCTGCAGTGAGGATGGCATCGACAGTGGCGGTTTGGGACATCTTAGTTGTTGGCGGGGAGATTAGAAGTGACGAAGAACGACGGCGGGGGACACGTTGATGTAATCAAAAGAATGCTGCGCAGCACAACGAAAACCACAGAAAAGGAAAGCGAAAACGAGCCACAAAAAGAAGTGTATGTGCAATTGTCACCGACCGTCCCGACAATCACGACTTCGTACGGGAGTCCCCCTTACCATTCCTCTATCGACCCGCATGACCACCATGCAAATGTGGCATCTCGCCCGCTGCACCCCTGGCTGTCTGACTGTTCGCGCGAACACCACAGCACCCGCCTGCCAGCACACATGAGCAGACCAAGCAGCGCCGAGAGTCTACGCACACAGCACCGCGCCACGTCACGGCACCGTTTCAACTCCACCACCATAACACAAAACCACGTGGTTGTAGCTTTTGTGTGTTGTGTGTGAGAGACAGTGAGTGAGTGCATATCTATCTGACAACTGTGTACATACCCCGTGCGCGTGGCACGGAAGAGAGAGTTGTACATACAGCCAAGTCCACGGTCACGTCCGAAAACGACACACAACTTGAGTATTCTTCTGCATACACAGCGGCGGCGGGTGAAATGGGATGGAGCAACACACACCCCAACAAACACCAACAAACACTCAACGAAACCCAAAACAAACAAACACTGCCAACGCACACCAACGCCAACACCAACACCGACCACGTGGCTTAGTTAGATCACCGTGCTTCTTTCGTCCTTCGCCGTCCTTCGCCGTCCTTCGTCCTGCACCGTCCTTCGTCCTTCGTCGTTCGTCGTTCGTCGTTCGTCGTTCGCCGTTCGCCGTTCGCCGTTCGCCGTTCGCCGTTCGCCGTTCGCCGTTCGCCGTTCGAAATTGTTGCGTTGTAAGTGTCCATGTGCCACGGCCGCTCCAGACGACGCAAGACAACGACGAGCGGGGTAGTGCAGCACCACCTTTTCCCTTGCTTTGAAGGAGTCATAGTGCTACGTTTGTTGTGGCTGTGCATGTTGCATGCTGCATGCGTGAGGTGAGAGTACGGCCAGGAGGTTTTGACAGTTCGGTCAGGAAAACTCCGGGAGGTTTTTACTGGAACTCGTGACGCAGTGGGGTTCACGCCGCCAAAGAGCGCTTACTCCAACGCGTTGATGTAAGCAACTCCATCGTTCGTAGCCATGAGCAGTGACGGCCACAACACCACGCCAGCACCGGGTCACAACCACACTCGGCCAGCCCTTAGTATTGATGGGTCCGCCCCGATTGATCGCCCAACCCTGGCCAATTTCAGTCCCCCATCGCCCCCGCCACCATTGACGTCGGCGAAGGATTCAGCATCGTCACCTTCGCCAGCTCCAGCGTCCAATGGCAATGCAACCAACAACAAGTCAGAGGACAAACAGACGACTGAAGCTTCCTCGCCTACAAGCAACAGCGCACAGCAATTTCTGAAGCCGCCAAAGGCTGGGGCAGGGGAGCAGCAACGAGTAGGCGCCGACTTCCAGGCGGAAGTTCCGCCGTCACCGGCCTCGGCCAAACAAGTTGAGACAAACCTCGCCGAATCAACATCGTCACAGAAGGTAGCCGAGGAACTTGCCGCACAAAAGCGCAACGCTGTACGCGATTGTATCCTGTTGCGACGGCTCACGTTTGATTACTTGACTCGCTTCGACGTGACAGTCGGGGACCTTGCTCGGTCCATCAAGGTGTCGGACAACATATTTGCTCTGTGGCTATTCAACAGCGACGACACCTGCCTGAGTGATGAAGAAGCGTTCAAGAGTATTCCTGACAAACTGGTGGAGTTTCTGAAGACGCGTGGCATAAGTGACCACCGTTTGGGTGCCTGCGCAGCAGCGACGAATGCTCCGACTTCAGTCGCTACGTCAAATCCCGACGCTACACCTGCAGCACCGGATGCCCAAGCCTCTCTACGCCACCTCCGAGTAGATCGACGAGGTTTGATCCCGATAGTGATCGATGTGACCGTCGGTACGCGTCGATTCCGCGATTCTCTCTCTTGGCATGTCGGTCAAAGTAAGATCTCCCCAGAACTGTTCGCGTCTCAGTTATGCATAGACGAGGGCCTGCCAGAGCCTTTTCTCACACCAATTGCGAGGTCTATCCGGGCTCAGATTGTCCACTGTCCGCCAACTCAGTTCACTCTGGCACCACGAAAACGGCGATCTCCAAGTGACGGCAGCGCGTCTCGTCCCCGACACCTTGTCGACATCACCATCAACATCACAATCAAGGACGTCTTCTACCACGACAGATTTCAGTGGGACATCCTGGACAGCTTAGATGGCAGTCGAAGCCCAGAGGCCTATGCTAGGCGGGTGACGGTTGACGTGGGCCTCCCTCGAGTATTCCAGAACCCCATTGCGCAATCCATTCGCACGCAAGTGTTAGCTCACCGACATAAGCTACTGCATGGTGGCAAAGGCACCATTAAAACTGAGCCATCGGCGCAGGTCGAGCTTTCCAAGTTCGAAGAAACAGCTGCCAAGGAAGTAGCGCAGTTGAGGGAACAGGAGAAACTTCCTCTGAAACCCCCGCGCAAACACGCTGCGTCTGTTGTACGTGCGTTCCACCTTGCTGGAGTGTGCGGTCCCACTGTCGCGCAGTTGCACCCGGACGAGCTGAAGTTGGTGGAACGTAGTCGCAGCGACGATCACACGACACCACATACGGAGCGCAGAACGGAACGTGCCATCAAATCCGTACCGGCGCGTGTGGTCCTCGCCGATGTAGCAGCTAGTACGACAAGTTCGAAAATGCCGCGTGCTCCAAAGCCTGCAACGGAGTTTTTGATGTTCAGTCGAAAGCAGCGCCAGCGCTTGGAGACGCTGCAGCCTGATTTGGAAGCCAAAGAGCTCACTCGAGAGGTAAATGAGCGTTGGACCGCCACCCCAGAGGATGGTCGCAAAGCATTTACCGGCTTGATGCAGAGCGAGAACGACCACCGTGCGCGCACGTTCCAAACTAAGTATCAGCGAGTGCGCATGGACGACTGGCAGTTACGTGAGGAACTTATCGAAGGCTACAGTGGGAAACGTGACAACATTACTGGCCACGTCTTGGACAGCCTGCGCGAGAGAATAGCAATTTCGTTGACAAAGCGTCGCGCAGAAGCGAATTACAGACGAAGAGCACAAGAAATCGCTCGTAAGCGTGCTCGCCTTGAGGCCGAGGCAGCAGCCCTCGATCGTGATGAAGAATAACTGCGTGTATACGTGCGTTGAGGTACGGTGCACTCGTGTTACGTTTTTGAGGGCGCAACAAGTTCAGTAGAATAAGTTCGAACACAACAATTTATTAACTAAATTCTGTGTCAGCGTCCTCGACCAACAACAATACCGATGATGATTCGTCGCTGTGTCCACCGTGGGAGAAAATGAACTAATTCCCTCCCTTTGACTGCTCCAAATATTCCTCCCACTCCGGACATGTAGGGTTTTGGGACAAAAAGTACTGTTCTACATTGTATATCCGTTCCCGGTGATGTTCTTCTTTGATGATTTCCTTTGCCTCTTCTTCGGAGTGGCCTGACTGCTGCAACTTCAACAGACGCAATTGGGCTTCATCCGTGGAAATCCACGTTGCAAAATGTTCCGGCAACTTTTTCTTCGCTGCTTCGCGAACCATGTCACGCTCTTGCTTACGAAGATCGTTCGCCTGGACACGTTGGGAGCCCCATGCCGCCCAACTGCGGTGTGAAATGTCTGAAATGTTCTTCTTGAGCTCGATACGGTCTTTGTTGTTCTCGGCCTGCAAACGACGAGCCCGTTCACGACGCCGACGACTCAGCAGGGCCAGCTTGAGACGACAGCGTCCCTCGCGTTCGGCTTTCCGTAGAAGGCGCAAAATTTCTGATTTCGCATATGGCACGGACGGCGGCGGATTGTCAGTGCTCGTGACGGCTAAGCCGCACTTTACCTTTGCTAACTGCACCGGCTTTTGCATTCTGCCGTTGTAAACTGTAGTCGCCAGCAATGAAGTGGTTGTTTCCTGGCAAAGAAGCCTCACGATGGGGAGAAAACTATGCCGAACAGCAATGTGAAGGCAAGTGTCCCCGCGAATATCTTGAGACGTTGTGTCTGCTCCTGCGTGGATTAACTCCCTGATGCACTCCAGCCGATCCGACACGGTACCGACATTGCTGCGGCACGCTTCCATCACAGCAGTGGATCTATGGCTAACTGTATCGATGCGGTTGACGAAGGAAACGACCTCTTTGTCGCCAAACGTCGAGCGCACGTGATGAATTATGTATCGTACACTATCGAGGTCTCCGAGCCACGCGGCATAGTGCAGAATAGTGTTTCCACCATTCGCATCGTCGTGCGACCGCGCATCAAAGCCGTGGCGCTCAACAAATCTTTTTAGCTTCGCGAGCTCACCCTCCCTTGCAGCGTCAAATGCGTTGTTGATTCTGACTAAATTTGGGATTTTTTTGCTGTCGTCATCGTTTCCTTCAAAAATTCGAAGTAAGATCTCATCGTCTTCCAACTTGGTTGAATAATTGAAAACTCTTTTGCTGTGGTGGAGACGCTCGAGAGCCTTGTGCTGGTTGGGGGTGTACCTTCGAGCAAAGTGGGTCGCCTTGGCAGCACCCTCAGCCATTGCGCGCGACGTGGGCTTAATATGAACCTCTGTGGCACTGCTCTCCACACGTCAGTGATATTCACATTGAATCCCGGGGAGGGGGGTGTCAGTCAAAGAGTTGAAAATGATCACACAAAATTCGTGTTTTTGACAAACAGCGGCAGAGGCATCGCAGGTGTACGCTCCGAAGCATGAACCCAGAGACAACACCCAACGAAGACCACAAACGAACGAACGCTGAACAACCCCCACTGCCAACGCCGAATGCCGACTTCAACAACGACGACAAAGGCGACAAACAACGACAACGACAACGACAACGACATCGCTTTAACGACAACGACATCGCTTTCACGACAACGACATCGCTTTTAACGACAACGACATCGCTTTGATACTCTTACAATGACGACGACGACGGACGACGACGGACGACGACGACGACAACGACGACAACGAACGAACGAACCAACGAACGAACGAACCAACGAACCAACGAACCAACGAACGAACCAACGAACGAACGCACGAACGAACGAACCAACGAACGAACGACGACGAACGAACCAACGAACGATTGAACGAACGAACGACGACGAACGACGAAACGTCTGAAACGTCGTCGTCGTCGCTTTGTCGTTTGTCGTTCGTTCGTCGTCATCCTCTTCCACCCTCTCATACTCCATCGAGTTATCTACATTCGGTAATCTACGTTTCCGTCACTCAAATACCGTTCAATTACTCCATATTCCTATATGTAGAGAATATTTCGTTAGTAATCTATGAATAGGAATACGTGTATGATGTGTGAACATATAGTGTGAAAATAGTGTATTCCTGAAAGAGGATATGTTGATGGGGTGAGTGAGGACGGACGGTCCAAACTGGTGAACGGTTTGCGTTGTTGTTTGTTCGTCGTTCGTCGTTCGTCGTCGATGCGTTGTTGTGACGTTGCGATCGGATCGACAACGCACGCCGTCGCTGCCAACTCGGTCGTTGGCTTGGCGGCCATGCAAGCACAAGCGAGAGGAGACAGCGTGTGGTGTTGCATGAACGGACAGGTTGTTGTTTTTCTTTTTTGAGTCACGCTGCTGTCGTCATCGCGTGGAGACCGAAAAAAACGAGTCCAAAATGATAATAGTAGACAAAAACGCGGGAAAACAATTGTTGATGACCTCATAAAACACTTGTTTCATTTCTGTTGGTCGACCGTACGGTCATGCGGGTCTTGCCTTTGCTGGCTGCGGCCGTGGCCGTTCTTGGCGCGCATTCCACGACGACGTCGGCGCCGACGCAATATGATGTCTTGGAGGGCGCCTGGCAACAGCAGTATCCTGGCTTGAACCCAGCTGTTGGAAATGGGTTGCTGGGTTGGAGTGTTGGCTCTGACTCGGTCTACTCCGCAGGCCTATTCTGCCAACACAATCGATTGGCCGTGTTGAAAGGCGCGACACGAGCGAGAGTTGCGGCCCCTGATACATTGCGAGTTGATGTTCCCAATTCCTCGAGTCTCCTCTTGTCCCTGGACCTGCGGCGTGGCGTCGTGGAGGACAATCTCTTCACCACAGACGGTGTCAATATTACACGCCGCTGGTACGCCCACAGGTCGCGACCTTCGATAATTGTGTCGGAACTTGTATTCACGTCCCAACCAACTTCTACGGACCCGGTCACGGTCGCATTGTTGCCCAATTCCAGTGCCGCATCGGACCAGCTTACTTTGACGCCCATTGCGATCCCCAACGCAACCGCGCTCACCGGCCAAATCAAACATCCGGAAACCGGTGCTACTCCCATCAACATTTCCATCGTGAGCACCGTTGTCCCACAGACGGTCGTGGTTCCTGCGGCCGGTAAATCCATCCGCGTGGTGTTTCTGACGTCCATTGTGACAGATGCGCCGTTCCTGCCCACTGCATCGGCGTCGTCATCGCCTGCTGCTACGCTTGCGTTGGCGCAAGCCAGCTTTGCCAACGCGACTACTGACGAGTTGGCTGAGCCCGGAGCGCTGCTTAATGAACACGTCGACGAGTGGGCCACGGTCTGGGAACACGGCGGTGTCGAAATAACCATGAACGCGTCGTCTGTCAGCGACACGTTACCGCTCCCAGAGAAGGTGAATAGCTCGCTGTATTACCTGCTGAGTTCCGTGCGATCGGACGTTCCGTACCCCGTTGGTCCCGGTGGATTGATGACGAATGGGTACGACTCCAATGGTTTTTGGGACAACGACGTGTGGGCAATGCCAGCGCTGTTGCCTTCGTGGCCGGAGCTTGCCAAAACAGGTTTGACCTACCGGTGGAACCTTCGCGACGCCGCTGCAAAGCACGCGTCGAAAGACGGGTTTGCGGGATTGTGGTACCCATGGCAGACAGCCGGCACGGGGAACGAATGTGACTTGTTTGAGATGGCGAACAAGTTAGAAATCCACGTGGGAGGCGGCATTGCGCTACTGCTGCAAAACTTGCTGCTTTACTCTGGCGACGAGTCGTGGGGCCATTCTGTGGCTGCCGAACTGGCCGCTGGCATATCAGATTTCTTCTATTCCCGTTCAACTCCAAACAAGGACGACGCAACGAAGCTTTCAATTACTGGCGTGGTCCCTCCGGACGAATTCGCAACCGGCTTTCCGCTCTACGATGGCGTTACTGACAGTGTGTACACTAATGTCATCGCTGCCAAAACCGCACGCTTCGCGCTGTGGGTGAGCGCACCAAATGCCAGCTCATCACAGATTGCGCAGTGGTCCGCCCTTGCCAACAACATCACAATTTTGGAGGCTGACGCACCGTCTGGCGGGAAATATCATCCTGAATATCTGCACTTTCCTGCTGGCAACACATACGCCAAAAAGCAAGTCAAGCAGGCGGATGTCACAATGCTAGGGTTTCCGTTGCAGATGCCAGGCGTGGGGGGCGGTACACTCACGCAACGCAACGACCTGGAATACTACGAGCCCATGTATGACCCGGAGGGCCCCGCAATGACGAGCTCCATCAGCGTGATCGCGTGGCTGGAGCTCGGCGAGACCGACCGTGCTGCGCACTGGCTCCAGAATGCGACAAACCACATTCATGCTCCATTTGCAGTGTGGACCGAAAGCACGAGTCCGGATCAGCACCAAAGTTTAACGGACGAAGGATGCTATCATTTCATGACTGGTGCCGGTGGATTCGTGCAGAGCGTCGTGAACGGCTATGGTGGCGTCCGTGTCCACACCAATGCGTCTGGCGACGGATCGGTGTTGAGTTTGAACATGACACTGCCACCGAGTGCGACTGAGTTCACACTGCGATCCGTGTCGTTTGTTGGTGCTCGCTTGCGAGCTTCATTGAACGCGACCGGTGTGTCCGCGATATGCGTTATTGAAACATCTGACATTGTGTCGGGCTTCACGGTGGGATGGCCGGATGACCACGGTCGCGTTCCCACAGACATACGTGCCGTCGGGGAATGCGCTTATGGCCCTGGATGGGCTTTTGTCGCCCCCATGGTGTAGCGGCACGGGTGAGTGTAGCGCCATGCGCGAGTGCATCACCGTCACACGCGGGGTTGCTCGTCGCCATTGTTGTACGATATTGCTGTTTGTTGTGGTTCGGAACACATCATTGCCCTGGAGCATTCAAGGTAAAATCTAACCCATCATAGACTGCGTCGTTGCATGTTCCTTTACACGTCTATCTCCCTGCACGTGCCTCATGTTTCGCCCCAACAACATCGCGTTTCTGCGACTGTTCGACCGCAAAAGCCAAAGAACAAAAAAACAAAAAAGAAACTTGCCAACTTTTCAATGCATGCATAAGGCAGTCAAGACACGTATGAATAAGGTATGAATAAGTGGGGCTTCGACGTTGCAGCCTTGCAGTGGAGAACCCGAAGTCGTTCGTGGCGAAAGCCACATCAAAATGAAATACATGTACGTCAACAATCAACCGGTCAAAAGGTATGACGTTGATCTCGACGTTGCAGTGGAGAATCCGGAGAGTCGTTGTCGTGGAGAAGAGAAATCAAATCAATCCTCAATCCTCAAATCATCACTCAAAATGCGTTCACAGTTCTATCAAGGGGTAATACCTCTAGAGGGGGTAATACGTCCAGAGGTATTACCCCTTGGTTCTACAACAACAATCACAAAAGGCAAAAGGCACCAGGTATGATGTACCCGGGCAGGTATGTTGACGATGCATTGCATTCCCGGGGTCTGTCTATGCCAGCATTCCAGTGATCTGAAGTGTGTGTGTGCAGGCAGAGTGGAGTACATGCACGATGTTTGTGACGAACGATTCCAAATTCCAAACACCAACGAACTGCCGCCACGCCGCCACCCAACAGAAAAGCAGCAGAACAGCAGGACAGCAGAACAGCAGAAAGGCAGAACAGCAGAACAGCAGAAAAGTGAAAAGTGAATGAAACGAATGAAACGAATGAAACGAATGAAAATGAAAAGCAGAAAAGTGAACAATGAAAAGTGAACAATGAAAAGAATGAAAAGCAGAAAAGTGAACACTGAAAAAAGTGGCCAAAGACTCAATCTGCTTGGCCGAGAAAAACGCCCCTCCCCCCCCCCCCCCCCCCCCCCCCC
>ENA-OWNT01003269-OWNT01003269.1-seawater-metagenome-genome-assembly--contig:-NODE-3269-length-15501-cov-5.907158_pt1 | contig 15501 bp, 12 predicted proteins | sample MGYA00238136_ERZ651165 | MGnify/ENA primary metagenome ERZ651165 (study PRJEB26861, sample SAMN08777766) | seawater metagenome | isolation source: coastal seawater | place: USA: Florida | collected...
TCCGCGGTCGACCGCCCGGCGGGCCAGCTGGTCGCGGGCTGGGATGCCCTCGCGGCGGGCCGTGGGGCAGACGCCCGGGCGCTCGTCCAGCCGCTGCTGGCGGGGACGGACCCGGCGCGGGCCGAGGCGGCGCTCCTCACGGCGGCGACGCACCGACGCGAGGGCCCGCAGGGCTACAGCGCGGCTCTGGAGCACTACCGGACGGCCGCCGCGTGCGGCTCCTGCGGAGAGCTGGCGGCTGCGGCCCAGCGCGGCGCCGACCAGGCCTGCTTCGTCCTCGGCCCCGCCGTCCCGGACTGCGTCGACACGCTCGCCGGGATCAACGACCGGGATCGCCTGTTTGCCGCGGCCTCCGTCCTGCGATCCGACGGCCACGACGCCGACGCGGGGAAGCAGGTGCTCAAGGCCCTCGAGACCCCCTCCGAGGCCCCCTCGTGCTTCGAGAGCGCCGCGCTCGCGTCGCTCGACGGGATCCCCGGGGTGGCGCCCGACGACCTCGCCCTGGCACGCCGCGCCGCCGCGCGGACGAACGACGACTGTGGGAACCGTTGATGCGTAGCTCTCTGCTCCTCCTGGCGGTGTTCGCCCTGCTCATCGGCGGGTGCGAGAAGAAGGCCGCCGCCACCAGCGGGGACGCCGAGCCCGCGTCCTGGCTCGTGTTCGAGGTCTTCGAGGCAGGCACCGGCAACGGCCTGTCCGCCACGGTCTGGCCGAAGGACCTGCCGGAGGACTTCGAGACGGTCGTGCAGGGAGAGGCCGGTACGGCGGTGCGGTTCGAGGGGATCGGGCGGCGCGATGAGGGGTACGCGCTGCCGATCAGCCCGGGCGGCTGGATCAACCTCATGGTGTGGAGCCCCGGCCACGAGCTCGAGCGGGTGGACCTGAAGGTCCGCAAGGGCGAGAACCTGGTCTCCGTCGAGCTCAAGAAGACCGAGGTCGAGGACGAGCGCGTGCCCGAGGTGATCCGCCTCGAGGTGCTGGAAGCGCTGCCGACCCAGGGGCCCAAGAGCGGTGGCTGACCTGCGCCCCCTGCTGCTCCTCCTCCTGGTCGCCTTGGCGGCCGGCTGTTCTGTGGAGGAGCCGCGGCTGGAGGTCGCGGCCGACGGCTGCTGGGGTCACGCCGACTGCTCCGCCGGTCTGGCGACGGTCCGGGCGGCGCTCGGGGCGGACCTGGGGCCCGCGGGGTCGAAGGCGGCGGTCACCGCCACCGGGTGTGGCCCCGTCGTGGACTGCGACGGCGCGGTCGCTGCGACGGACTCGGATCCCGCGAGCGAGCCTGCGACGCCGCGCGAGACGCCGGCCTCAGACCCTGCGTCCGATCCGCGTCCCAAGGAGCCCAGCGAGGCGACTCCTCCCGCGGCCGACGCCACGCCCGAGCCGGTGGCGTCCGCGGGCGGCTGCGACGACGTCAGCCCCGGCGAGCTGGAGAAGGCGGCGTCCCTGAACCCCTCGGACGTCCTCTGCCTGGGGGACATCGCCCGCGGCGTCACCACGGCGTCCGATGCGGACCGGCAGGTGGCGGCCATCGCGCTCTACAACCACAAGGCGTCGGGCTGGCCCGCGGCCGTCGAGGCCGCCCTGAAGCGCCCGGGTCTGCGCAACGCGCCCGCGTTGAACTTCGCGGGGATCAAGCCGGCCTACGACGGATCCCGGTACGGCGCCGTCGTGAGCCGGGCCAACGTCGTCTGGCGCAACCTGGACAAGGGCTACCAGCTGAGCAGCGGCGACAAGACCTTCCTCACCGAGTTCGCCTGCCGGGCGTCCGGGCAGCTCGCGCTGGCCGGCAACGCGCCCGACGCGGGGCTGGACTGGTGCGAGCGCTGGCTCGCCCGGGCGAGCAAGGCCGGCCAGGACACCGGTCCGATCCAGGACCTGATCGACCAGCTGGAGTAGATGCCCCGGCTCGTCCTGGTGCTGCTGCTGCTCGTGGGGTGTCGTCCGGCTCCCGAGGGCCCCGCGCCCCTGCACGCCCCCGACGCCGTCCGCGCGACCTGGCCGGTCCAGGTGGCCGTGGATCCGACGGTCTCCGACGACACCCTGGCCGGACTGAGCCGCTGGATCGGAGAGGGCGACGCTGGCTGGCCGCCGCCGCTGGCGAGTGGACCCACGCCCTCCACCGCCCGGGCCCACCGCGAGGACATCGTCGCCATCCAGCTGATCGCGTGGGTCGGGCTCGCCGCCACCTGCCGCCTGGGGCGCGAGCCCGGTGCGCTGGACGGCGTGCCGCGCGCCGACGAGCTGGCCGCGGCGAGCTGCGCGGCGGTGGATCCGGCGGTGACGCAGACGCCGCTTCCGCTCCCCGTCGGGGGCCTGTCCGCCCAGCTCGCGCCCGCCCACAGCGCCGTCGTGGAGCTGCACGGCCAGCGGCTGACGTACCGGTTCCTGCATCCCGGCCTGCTGGACTCCCCGCTGCTCATCGCCCAGGAGCCGGGAGACTCCCTCGTGGACCGCGTGCGCACCCGGCGCTGGGGATCCGGGCCCGCCGCACCCATCTCCGACACGACGCTCGCGGGGCTCGAGCAGCTCGCGGAGCGGGAGGTCGCCGGCTGGCAGGCCAACCTCGCGGCGCTCCCCGAGCTGGAGTCCAGCCTGCACGGCGTCGTCCTTGGGTGGGTGCGCGGCGCGGTCTATGGGGATCTGGGGGCTGCGGTGCTCGACTCGGACCCAGCGACCGCCCAGGTCCTGCTCGAGGAGGCCGCGGGCGGCGTCCCCCGTCCCCGACCCGGGCCGGGGCGTGATCCGGTCCTGCTGGCCAGGGTGGCCATGGCGCGCTGGCGGGCGGGCGAGTTCAGCCGGGCCGCAGAGCTGCTCCGGGACGTGTCCGGGCAGCCGGGCTGGGAGTTCGCGGGGATCGCTGCGGAAATGGCCGCCAGGGTCGCCGTGTTACCCTCCGCCACCGACCCGAGGGTGCGCCGATGACTGCCAGGATCCGCGGATCAGCAAGCGTCGCGGGGATGATCGGGGCCCTCGCCCTGGTCGCCGCCCTCGCCGGGCACGAGCCCGCCGAGGCCCAGGACGCCCCCGCCGAACTCGTCGTCCTCGAGGAGGACGAGCCCCAGACCACGTGGCCCTTCAACGCGCGCACCATGGCGGAGCAGCGGCTCGCGGAGCTGTTGTTCGACCGGGTGTTCGTGAAGGGGGTCGGCGGCGACGTGGAGTCCAACGTCGTCAACGACGGATGGACGGCCCGGCCCCCGAACCTGACGCTGACGATCCGCGACGGGCTGACGTTCTCGGACGGAACCCCGGCGACGTTCGGCGACCTCGCGTTCACCATCAACGACGTCTACCGCCGCGGGGACGCCGGCCACACCCTGGCCGCCTGGTACGCCCGCGTCTTCGGCGACGCCCAGCAGATCACGCCCAACGCGGGTTCGGTCCGGTACCTCGTGCAGATGCCCGATGAAGGCAGCGAGCTGTACCTCCTGACCACGGCGCTGCTCTCCCAGAAGGCCCTGACCGTCAACGGCCGCGTCGACCTGGAGGGCACGAAGCGCACGCCGGTCGGCACGGGGCCGTTCCACGCGGCCGCGACGATCGAGAACTTCGACGACGTGCGGCTGGTGCGGAACCCGCACCGTCCGATCCCCGAGCGGATCCAGTCGAAGGACGATCGGGAGCCCATCGAGGCCATCCGGTTGCTGTACGACCAGGACGCAGCCCGCCAGAAGGAGCTCATGGAGGGCAGCCGCGCGGACCTCTGGGTCACGCCCCCGCCCGCCGTCCTGCCCGGCTTCCGCAACCAGAAGGACCGCTACGCCGTCCGCGGGTACGACCTGAACCAGTGGTGGTACGTGGCCCTGAACCACGAGCACCCGTGGCTCGGGAAGCCGGAGGTGCGCGCGGCGCTCGACCACGTCATCCAGCGGGAGCAGCTCGTCGCGAAGTTCGGCGCGGACAGCGCGCGGCCCACCAGCGGCCCGTTCCTCCCCGGATCCGCCTGGACGCCCGGCGACCACGCGGCCACGCCCCACGACACCGCGGCGGCCGCGGCCTCCCTGAAGGCGGCGGGTCTGACGGAGGACGGCGGCCGGTGGATGGCCGACGGCGCCCCGGTGGAGATCCGCCTTGGCGTCCAGAACGACCTGCTCGACGACTTCAACGACGTGGTCTACGGCGTGATCGGTGGCTGGGAAGACCTCGGCTTCAAGGTGCGGGTGCGCGGCATCCGGGCCGCGGACTGGGCCAGCAAGATCGAGGGCGGGCAGGCCGGCGCGGACTACGACGCGCTGCTCGGCCGCTGGAGCCTGGATCGCGAGGAGGCGGCCCTCGAGCTGTTCCGCGCGCGCGACGGCGACGGCCGGACCACGAACCTGTTCGGCTGGAGCGACCCCGAGGTGGAGACGATCCTCGCGGAGTTCTACGGCGAGACGAGCGGGCCCGCCCGCGAAGCGCTGATGCAGAAGCTGCACCGGCACGTGGCCGCGCAGCGTCCGTACCTGTTCCTGTGGACGGTGCAGATCCAGTCCGTCATCCGCCGCGACAAGGTCGTGGGCTTCCGCCCCGCGCCCTTCTACTACTTCACGAACATCGACCGGGCCGCCTGGCGAACGGCGCCCGCCGAGTGACCGGCTCGTGAGCCCGGCCGCGTGGGGGCGACGCGTCGCGGGCCGCGCGGCGCTCCTGGTCGGCTTCGTCACCCTCCTCTTCGTCCTCGTCTGTGTCGCCCGCGACGGCGTCTGTCTGCGGGCGTACGCCTGGCAGCCCGGCGTGGGGTACGCGCCGAGCGCGGAGCGCTGCGCCGAGGCCCCTGGAGTCGTCGAGGGGATCGGGTTCGCGGCGCGGGCCACCGGGGGCGCGCTCATCGGGCGATCCGGTCGGTCCCGCGAGGACGCCACCCGGTCGCTGGCGGGGCTGCTCTGGAGGCGTGGGGCGCGCAGCGCCGGGGTCTTCGGGATCGCGCTGCTGATCCTCTTCGGGATCGCACGCTTCGCGCCCCGTCGGGCGTTGCCCGGAGGCCTCCCGCTGCCGGTCGCGGGGTTCGCGGTGTTCGCGCTGGTGCTGCGCCTGACGCCGCCGGGATCTGCCCTGGACTACGACCGCGCCGGCATCCTCTGGGCCGGTCTCGCCCTGGCGTTGGCCGACGGCGTGGCCCGGGTCCTGGTGGACGGACTCCGGGGCACGCGAGAGCGGGAGCGTCGACGCCCCTGGGCCGAGCACCACGCGCTGCTCGGCGTGGACCCGGAGCCCACGGTGGCCGAGGTCACCGCACCGCAGCGGGCGCTGCAGGTCCGGGGCGCGCTGGTGGGTCTGCTCGGCGGGCTCGTGGTGGTGGAGGCGATCTTCGGGGTCAACGGCCTCGGCGAGACCTTGAAGGACCTGGTGGTCGACCGCGCGGGCCTCGATGCCCTCTTGCTCCTCGGCGTGTTGGGCTGCTTCGCGGCCGTGGTGCTCCTCATCGACCTGCTGCCCATCGAGCGGGCGCTCTCGTGAGCCGGGCGGGGGCGGCACTGGTTGCGCTCGCGGGGATCTCCCTCGCGATCCGCGCCGTACCCGATCAGCCCGGGCCGGCGTGGCCGACCGTCGCCCATCCGCTGGGGGTGGACGTGCTGGGGCGGGACTTCCTCGGGGTGCTCGCCCACGGCGCCGCGGACTTCGTGGGTCCGGGCCTGGTGGCGGTGACGCTGCTGCTGATCGCTGTCGCCGCGCTGTCCCACCGGCGGACCGCTCGGCCCGTCCTGGACGCTCCCCGTCCCACCAGCGGGACACGCTGGTTTCTCCTTGCCGCGCCCCCCCGCCTCCTGCTGGTGATGCTGGCGATGCTCGTGTTGGACGCGCCCTCCCCGCTGGTGGCGGCCGTGGTGGTCACGGCGCTCTACCTGCCCGTGGCGCTCGACGAGCTGGACGCGCGGCTGCACGCGCTGCAGGAGCAGCAGGTCCTCGCCGGACTCGTGGCCCATGGGCTCTCGTCGTCGCGGATCGTGCTGCGGCACCTGTTGGGCGGGCACCTGGCGGAGCCCCTGCGCCGGCACGCGGCGATGCTGTTCGTGCAGGTGGCGTTCACCCAGATCGCGCTCGCCTGGGTGTTCGGCGCCTCGGCCGTGAGCCCGGGCCTCGGGGTGTCGTGGGGCATGGAGCTGAAGCGCTACGCGGCGGCCCTGTCGTCCGGGGGCTGCACCCCCGACGTCGTCTGCCCGGGCTCCGTCGCGCTCCTGCACACGGTGCTGCTGCTCACGGTCTGCCTGGCGCTGCTGGGCGGCGTCGCCCGGACGGCCGAGCGATGAACCTGCGCTTCCTGGGCGTCCGCTCCGTCCTGCCGGCCCGGCCCGCGCCCGCCGCGGTGGACCTCGATCTGTCCGGACGCGTCGCGCTGATCGGCGGATCGGGAGAGGGGAAGTCGCTGCTGTGTCGCCTCGCGCTCGGCCTCGCGCCGCGGGCGCCGGTGACGTGGGAGGGGGAGATCGCGCTGGATGGGGCCGCCGTGGACCTCTCGGCGCTCGCCGGTGCGCGGGGTCGGATCGGGTGGATGCCCCAGGGCGGACGCGAGAGCCTGGTGCCCGGCTGGTCCCTCGACCGCCACATCGCCCGGCTCGCCCCGGACACCGCAGAGGCCGTGCACGGGTTCATGGATCAGCTCGGCCTCGCCCCGTCTCCGGATGTCCTCGGGGCCGGCGCGACCACGCTCAGCGAAGGGATGATCCGACGCTTCCTGCTGGCCCTGGCCCTGAGCCGCGCCCCCGAGCTCCTCGTGCTGGACGAGCCCACCGCGGGGCTCGATCAACGCTCCCGGGACGCTGTCATCGAGCTCGTCTCGAAGCACGATGGGGCGCTGCTGATCGCCACCCACGACCTCGACCTGGCGGAGGCCCTCGCCCGGAGGTTCGTCCTGGTCAAGGACGGCGCCCCGGTCGCCTGTGTCGACGCCCTCACCCCCGACGGGCCCCTCGGCCACCTCGTGCGCGCCGCCGCGAGCCTCGCCTCGTGACGGTCCTCGCCGCCGAGGGGCTGTCGTTCCTGCCGGAGCGACCCGTGCTGCGCGGGGTCTCCCTGGCGATCGAGCCCGGCGAGCTCGTGGCGCTGGAGGGCGCGTCCGGCGCGGGGAAGACCGTGCTGGGGACGCTGCTGCTCCGGCTGCGGGCGGTGTCGACGGGCCGCGTGACTTGGGGCGGCACGGACGTCACGAACCTGTCGACGCGGGCGATCCGCCCGCTGCGCGCGGGCTACCAGGCGCTGCTGCAGCACACCGAAGCGAGCCTGCCGCCGTACATGACCGTGGGCGCAGCGCTCCGGGAGACGGCCCGTCACGTGGCGCGGGCGCCGGAACCGGCCGCCCTGGTGGCCCGGGTCGCCGACTCGCTGGGCATCGGCGCGCTGCTGGAGCGCACACCGCGCTTCCTCTCCGGCGGCGAGCAGCGCCGAGGCGGACTCGCCCGCGTCCTGCTGGCCGATCCGGCGTTCGCCTTCGTCGACGAACCGGACGCCGGACTGGACGCGCAGGCGCGGCTCCGGGCGCTCCAGCTGCTGCGGGATCGGTGCGACGCCGGCATGTCCTGTCTGCTCGTGACGCATAATCGGGATCTCGCACGTCGGTTCGCGGACCGGCGGTTGACGCTGGAGGAGGGGGTGCTGCATGCGGGCTGAGGGGACGCTCTTGTGGATCGGCGTGGCGCTCGCCGTCGCCGCGTTGCTGCTGCCGGGGTGTCCCCGGGGAGGAACGACCACCTCCGGCTCCGGCTCACCCTGCGCCCGCAGCATCGACGGGGACCTCGCGACCGCGCGCTCCCGCCTGGACAAGGGCCGCGTCGACGAGGCGGTGCTCTACGTCGACGCCCTGGTGGGCTGCCCCGGCGTGCTCGAGTCTCCCCGGTTCCTGCAGGTCGCCCTGGATGTCTACGAGGAGGTCGGTCGGCTCAACGAGGCCTGGAGCGTCGGCTCCGTGGCGTTGGAGGAGATCCCCGACGGCGAGCCCGCGCGGGACCGGATCATCGAGCGGCTGGCTGCATTCGAGTCGCGCTACGCGCTGCTGGTCTCCCCCCGCGACGGACGCGGCGGTCTGACGATCGAGCACACCGGGCCCGTCACCGACGCCGCCACGGAGCACCAGCTGAAGGCGGTGCGGATGGGCCGCGGCGTGCTGCTCGACGCGGGCCAGCGTGGCTTCTGGCTGTTCCCCGGCGGGTACCGGATCGAGGGCGAAGAGATGACCCTGAAGGCCGGCGAACGCACCATGGACCCGCGCCCGTGACCTTCCTCCGCGGCCTGGTCGTGATCCTCGCGGCCCTCCCGTGCCTCGGCGCGGATCCTCTCCCGCTGGAGCTGGTGTCCCGCTCGCCGGACATGGACGGACTGCAGGTCCAGCGCCCGGTGTGGGCGCCGGGCGAGACGCCGGCGCTGGTGCACGAAGCGAGCGATCGGAGCCGGCGCAGCGTCCTGCGCATCGTCGCCGCCGGGCGGGATCCGGTGGTGGTCCCAGCGGCCCGATCGAGTCGGCTCGCGGCCCTGGGCGCCGGCGCGGATCGCGCGGACGGGGCCGCCGCCTGGTGGGACGCGGGAGGCTTCTTCTTCACACGCAGCGCGTCGGGCGCGGTCACGGCGCACTACTGGGATGGGGTCCTCCGCGATCTGGCCCGGCCGCCGGGGCGCCCCGTCGCGATCCAGCGGGATCCGGCGGGGGGACTCCTCGTGACCCTCGAGGACGACGAGGGCCTCGACCTGTTCCGCTTCGGGGGAACCGACCTCGCCACCGAGCCGCGGCGGCTGACGCGCACGCCGACCGCGGTCGAGCACTCCCTGACTCCACTCCCCGACGGGAGCGTCGCGTTCATCGCCACAACGCGGGAGGAGACGCGGCTCATGCGCCTGACCCGCGGCGAGGTGGCCGAGGTCCGGGTGCCACTGCGCTACGAGCTGCTCTCGCTGGCCGCGACGGCCGACGGGCGGCTGTTGGCGTGGACGCGCCGGCCGGAGACCGGGCACGCCCTGGTGCTCGTGGACCTGGACACGGCGGAGGCCACGACCCTCGCCGGAGACGGCCTCCTGCCGCCCGGCGTCGCGCCCCGCCCCGCTGTCTCCCCCAGCGGCTGGGTGTACTACGTCCGCGCGGATCCCGCGGCCGGGAACCCGGTCGTGCGCATCCGGCTGCGCGACGGCCAGCGCGAGACCCTGAACCTGCCCACGACGGGCCACCAGGAGGTGGCGGTGGGGTCGTACCCGGGCGACGACGGGGCCCAGGACTGGCTCGCCGTGGTCGCCGTCGGTGACGTGGACGGAGACGACGTGGCGAATCACCTCTACCTGGGCGCGGTCCCCGGGAGCGCGCCGTGAAGCGGGTCGCCCTGCTGGTCCTCGCGTTCTCGCTCATCGCGGGCGTGGCCGCCGCGCAGGATCCTGCGCTCGAGGCGGCGCTCGAGGCGGATCAGGTCAACCAGGAGCACTGCGCCAACCTGTACTCCGCCAAGGTCGACACCATGGCGAGCGCGATGGTGACGGTGGCGGCGGTCTGGCAGAACGTCAGCCAGGTCTACGAGGAGACCCAGGCGCCGTACCTCCTGTACTGGCGCGGGGCGCTCGCGCAGTGCCTGGGCCGCGATGACTCGGCCGTGTCGGACCTGGAGGCGTTCGTGGCCGCCCAGGAGGGCGCGACCATGTTCGCCAGCCTCGTGCGCAACGCGCAGACCCGCATCCGGCGGCTGGCGGGCAAGGGACGGGTGGGCCAGGGAGCGGCCGCCTCGTTCCTGCGGCTCGGGGCCCCGCTCGAGGTGCGCGCGTCGTACCTCGGTGGCAGCGGGCTGTCGGTCCTGTCCTGCCGAGATCAGGGCGAGGGCGCGGTGCAGGTCATCAACTCCGGGTGCGTCGGCGGCTCGGCGGCCCGGTCCGCGGTGGGCGTGCTCGCGGCGCCCCTGGGTCTGGACGTCGGTGTGGACGGCTTCCCGGCGCGGGCCATCGGCCTCGGCGCGCGCGTCCTCGTCGACCTGCCGGTGCCCAACGGGACCCCCGACGATCGCTCCCCGGCACCGCTCCTCGAGCTACAGGCGGGGCCCCAGCTGCGGATCCTCGACAGCGTCGCGGCCGGCGGGCGCGGGAAGTGGCTGCGGGCGACCGTTCGCTTCGCGGCGGCGTTCGGTCGGCTCTCGCCGTGGGCGGGCCAGTCGAAGTACGTCTGGGACTTCGGCGCCTTCCATGACGCAGGAACCTGGAGCCTGAGGCACGCGGGGGTCGCGGGCACGCTCGGGGGCGCGTTCGAGGTCGGACCGGCCAGCGTCCTCCACCTCGAGGGTCGGTTCGCCTGGTACGTGCCCACCCAGGGAGGCGCGCTGACGCGGGTCGCCGACAGCTCACCGGTCACGATCCAGCCCACGGACCGTGGGCCGGACGACCAGGTCCTGCCGCACCGGGAAGAGGAGCTCCCCCTGGAGTTCCAGCCCGACCCCATCGCCAGCAGCCGCCTGCACGCTGGTTTCCGGATCGGGATCCTGGTGCCCGTGGGGCGTGGCGTGGCCATCGGCCCCTTCTTCGACGCCGCCCTGCAGCAGGCGGTCATCCGGTTCCCTGACAGCAGCGCCGACGTCTGGTGCGTGCACGGCTACGACGCCGACGGCGAGGCCCTCTGCGACGGCAGCGACGACGAACTGCGGAAGGTCTACTCGACCCAGCGGGACGACATTCTCGTCCGATTCGGCGTCACGATCCGGCTCGGCGTCGGCGCCCAGGACCGCTGACCGGGCCTCCGCGCCCATTCACTGATTGTCCCATCTGACCCGCTGTGGCAGGCTCGGAGCACGAGCGGCCACGCGCCGCACGAGGGGCCCAAGCGGGCGACCAGAGCTCCTGGGGGATGACGCGTCAGGGTGAGCTGGTTTGAAGGGCGGCCGAGCGATCGGTCGCCCTTCGCCGTTTGCGGATGCACAGCGCGAGGATGGCCAGCGCCAGCCAGGTCGTCCCCTCGCCGCCCTTCCGGCAGCCCAAGCCGGGAGCCGGGGCGCCCTCGCCGCCGGGCGGATCCGCCATCGTTCCGTCGCAGTCCTCGTCCACCAGGTTGCCGGCGATCTCCTCGACCTCGGGGTGGATCTCGGCGTTCGCGTCGTCGCAGTCCTGGTTGTTCGCCACGAAGCCGGCGGAGGGCTGGGCGCAGGACGGATCGCCCGGGGCCCGCGCGTCCGGGCTGCCGAAGCCGTCGCCGTCGGCGTCGAAGTACCAGACCGAGGTGTCGACGCCGTCGTCCACGACCCCGTTGCAGTCGTTGTCGAGCTGGTCACAGGCCTCGGTCACGCCAGGGCGGACGTCGGCGCGGGTGTCGTCGCAGTCTCCGGCGCACGCGGACAGGCCGTCCGCGTCGAGGTCCGCCTCCTCGGCGGGCACCACGAAGTCGCAGTTGTCGTCGAGGCCGTTGCAGGCCTCGTCGTTGCCGGGATAGCGGGAAGGGTCGGCGTCGTCGCAGTCGCCGCCGCCATAGAGAGGGGACGGGTGCTCGTCGCCGTCGGCGTCCTGATCGATGCAGTCCGGCTCGTCGTCGCCGTCCAGGTTCGAGAACCCGTCGACCAGGTCGCCGTCGCAGTCGCTGTCGGTCGTGTCGCAGAACTCCTGGGCGCCGTCGTACACGGTGGGGTTGTCCGGCGCGCAGTCGTCCTCGTTGGGGTCGCCGTCCCCGTCACGGTCCGGGTCCACGCAGTCGGGGACGTCGTCCCCGTCGAAGTCCGCATACCCGTCCGAGAGGCTGCCGTCGCAGTCGCTGTCGATCGTGTCGCAGGCCTCGCCCGCGCCGGTGAAGATGGTCGGATCGTTCGGCGCGCAGTCGGTCGTGTCGGGATCGAAGTCGCCGTCGTCGTCGGGATCGACACAGTCGGGGAGGTCGTCTCCGTCCAGATCGCCGAAGGCGTCGGCGACGCTGCCGTCGCAGTCCTGGTCGATGGCGTCGCACAGCTCGATCCCCGTGGGGCTGATGTCCGGATCGGAGTCGTCGCAGTCGGCGTTGGCCCCCCAGGCCGCCGCGCACCCGGCGTCGTCGCCGTCGAAGTAGCCGTCACCGTCGGCGTCGAAGCCGTTGTCGGCGTCGCCGTCGCAGTCCTGGTCGACGCCGTCGCAGGTCTCGGTTCCGTCCGGGCTGATGTCCGCATCGCTGTCGTCGCAGTCCACCACCAGGCCCGCCCCCACACACGCGGCGCCGGCGGGGTAGAGGTCGCCGTCGCCGTCGAAGTCCTCGTCGGTGCTGCCGTCGCAGTCGTTGTCGATGCCGTCGCAGGCCTCTGTGGCGCCGGGGAAGATGAGGGCGTCGTTCGGGGCGCAGTCGGAGGTATCGACGACGCCGTCGCCGTCGCTGTCGGGCCATGTCCAGACGTGGGCGCCGTCGACCGTCCCGGGGAACGGGCTGATCCAGCGCGACCAGCCCTGGGGATGGGGGGTCGCGGGATCGAACCGCGCGCGAGCGCGCAGGTGGTAGCCCGTCTCGGGGTCGAGGCCGGTGAGGGGCTGCTGGAGGGTCACGCCGCCCGTCCCGGTGTCGACGAAGAGCCAGTCCGTCTGCAGGTCCGTGCCATCGAACGGCACGCCGTCGGGCTTGATCTCCACCTCCAGGGTGGCGGTCGTCCGGCCGTAGGGCGACCGCGCGATGAGCTCCTGGGTCAGCGCGGTCCCCTGGGCGAGGGACCCTCGCGCCAGTGGAGTCACCCCGTCGGACTGGAGCATCCGGGGCTGGACCGACACCCCGCGAGAGAGCGCGATCCGCACCCGGCCGAGCTGTCCGGACGCATCCGGCGCGCCGGCGATCAGGTCGTCCACCCCGTCCCCGTCGACGTCCCCGAGGGTCACCGACGACCCCAGGAGCCACCCGCTGTCGTCGCCCTCGTAGAGCTGCGGGCCCGTCAGCGCGCCCGTCGGCTCGCCCCGGAAGACCTGCGCGGTGCCCCGCGTGGACGTGGCGGTGGTGTCCGACTCCGGCGCGCCCACGACGAGGTCGGCGAGGCCGTCCCCATCGACGTCGCCCATCCCCAGCGCAGCCCCGAAGCGCTGGCCGCCGAGCGTCGAGTCGAGCGTCTGCACCGGAAGGGTGGAGAGGCCCAGGGACGAGCCGCCGTACCACCAGACCCGGCCGGCGTCGGTCGCGCTCCCGTCCCACAGGGCGGCGCCCACGGCCAGGTCGTCGAAGCCGTCGCCGTCCAGGTCGCGGCCCCCGGCCACGGCGCCGAGCTGCGCGCCGGCCTGGTCGCCCGTCACCGTCCAGGGGGTGCCCGTCCAGGGTCCGCTGATCGAGCCTTCGTAGACGATGACGCGCCCGGCGTCGGCGAGGCCTCCCTCGTCCCAGAGCGGCGCTCCTGCGGCCAGGTCCCCGCAGCCGTCCCGGTTCACGTCGCCCACGTGGGCGAGCGCCCCTCCGTGCTGGGCGCCGACCTGGTCACCCTCGATCACCTGGGCGGCGCTCAGGGCGAGGCCGCTGCCGTAGCGGGGGAAGACGTAGACCGCGCCTTCGTCCGCTTCGCCGTTGGCGTACTGGGGCGCTCCCACCGCGAGGTCCAGCCAGCCGTCGCAGGTCCAGTCGCCGATGGCCACGCTGGCGCCGAAATGGGCGCCAGCGATGTTCCCCTGGGCGGACCACATCTCCGTGGCGCCGAGCCCGCTCGCGCCGCCGGGGAAGACCCAGCCGATCCCCTCGTCCGTCTCGCCGTCGTCCCAGGTGCTGGCGCCGACGAAGAGGTCCTCGTAGCCGTCGCCGTCCAGATCGCCGATGGCGACGGAGGCGAACCCGGCGTCCGCCTGGGGGGACTGGAGGCTCCAGTCCGCGGTCGCGTCCGGTCCGCCGGGCCCGCCATGGAAGACCTCGACCACGCCTCCGTTGGCGGCGCTCGTGGTGCGGGTCGGGGAGACCACGGCGAGGTCCGCGAAGCCGTCGCCGTTGACGTCGCCGGTGGCGGTGGCGGCGCCGAACCGTCCGACCGCGGAGGCCGTGAGGGTCCCGCCGGCGACTGGTGGGTCGAGGGGCTGGCCGAGGTAGACCGACACCCGTCCTGCGGCGGTGAGGCCGTTGGCGTCCCGATAGATCGCCGAGATCAGGATGTCGCCGAAGCCATCCCCGTTGACGTCGCCGGCGGCGTCCAGCTTGTTGCCGAGCAGCTCGCCGCTGCTCCCGTTGAGCTGGAAGTCGGCGCCGACGGCGGGCGCCGGGCTGCGCCCGATCCACAGCTCGGCCCGCCCGTCGGCTGCGCCGCGAAAGGGCGTGCCCGCCAGGAAGTCGGCCAGACCGTCGCCGTTGACGTCTCCCGCCGGAGCGACCGCGCGGCCGAACTGCCCGTTCGCCTGGTTGGACGTGCGGGTCCAGATCGGGGTGGGGTTCAGGCCGCCCGAGGTGCCCTCATACAGGGAGACGACTCCGTCGCTGGAGGCGCTGGGCCCCCATCCCCTGGCCCCGACCAGCAGATCTGCGAACCCGTCTCCGTCGGTGTCTCCGACGCCGGCGACCGTGCCGAACCGGTCGTTGGCCGAGTCACCGTTGAAGGTCGTGGCTGGCGTCGCGCTCGGTCCGCCCGACGCTCCATGGAAGACGGCGACTGCCCCGACGCGCGTCCCTGCGCCCGGCGCTCCCACGGCGAAGTCCGCCAGGCCGTCGCCGTCCACGTCGCCCAGCCCCGCGATCGACTCGCCGCTCTGCGCCCCGGGGCTCGCGTGGGACCAGGTCCAGGTTGGACTGCTGGACGGCCCGGACGCACCCCCGAGATACAGGAGCGCGCGCCCCTGGTCCGTCGTGACGTCATCCCACGTGGGTTGCCCGACGAGCACGTCCCCGCAGCCGTCGCCGTCGATGTCGCCCACGCCGGTCACAGTGTCCCCGAAGTCGGCTCCGGCCTGATCTCCGACGACGCTCCAGTCCGCCGCCGGGCCCAGCCCGCCCGTTGCGCCGAACCAGACCAGCACTCGCCCGACGTTGGCGCCGGTCCCGTCGACGTGATTGGCCTGCCCGATGGCGAGGTCCGGGATCCCGTCGCAGTTGATGTCCCCGACTCCCTCCGCGGAGCTGCCGAACTCACCGCTCGTCTGGTCTCCCTCGGCGAACCAGTCCGGGGTCAGCGACGGACCACTCGGTCCGCCGTAGTGGACCCAGACGACGCCTTCGTCGAGCTGGCCGTTGTCGTAGACGGAGCTGCCCACCGCGATGTCCGCGTAGCCGTCGTCGTTGACGTCGCCGATCCCGACGGCCACGTCACCGAGCTGGCCGTTGGTCTGGTCGCCGTCGCGGACCCAGGCGGCCGCTGTCTCCAGGGCCGCGGACTGGGGGAGCTGTTGCTGATCGACGGAGACGCAGCCGGCGCAGACCGCAGCGAAGCAAAGGAAACGTGGGACCCCCATGGGGCCACTCTACGCGGACCGCGCGGTCTACTCGGAGATCACCAGCCAGCTGGACAGGACGATGTTGCCGCTGTCGTCGGGGATCTCTCCGCCGTTGAACAGCCCGCGGTAGCTGATCTCGGCCGTCTCGCCCGGCGTCACCACGTCCGTCACGTCGAACACCACCGGCTCCACCTGCTGCCCCGGACACCAGCCGCCGCGTCCGAACCACCACGTGCCGCTCTGGTT
>ENA-OWNT01003270-OWNT01003270.1-seawater-metagenome-genome-assembly--contig:-NODE-3270-length-15501-cov-4.656509_pt1 | contig 15501 bp, 13 predicted proteins | sample MGYA00238136_ERZ651165 | MGnify/ENA primary metagenome ERZ651165 (study PRJEB26861, sample SAMN08777766) | seawater metagenome | isolation source: coastal seawater | place: USA: Florida | collected...
CCCCTCCTGTTGCAGCCGAGACACACAACGACCCGTTGGTTTCGCCTGCTTCGCAGTCGACCGCTGCGCGGGCCGTCCGTGGTCGACCGCGGCGCGCGGGCCACTCCCACCCGCGCCGCGAGGTGGGCGCACCTGGCCCGCGCAGCGGTCGCGAGCTTGCGAGCGAAACCAACAGGTGGTTGTGCGTGAGGCAGTAGCCAGGAGGCTCCCCCCCGTCGCCGACGCAGACGACGGATTCGTGCGGTCGATGGCCCTCAGCGAAGAGAGCCCTGATCGCATCGAGCCGTGCGAATCCGGTGGCTGCGGGGGCGACACCCTGGGGGGGAGTCGGAGGGCGCGCGTCGTCGCGAGGTCCCACACGCGCCGCGAGGTCCGGGCTGCTGGGCGACCGCGCGTCGGCGCGACGCGGTCAGCCGTACGAGCCCAGCGCCAGCACGCCCTCGTCGCTGATGCGGAGCACCTCGGTGCTCAGCGCATAGCCGGATCCTTCGTACTCGCGGGTCACCACCGCCGCCAGCAGCGGGATCAGGGCGTCCTTGTCGGCGTCGCGGAAGAGGTAGAGGAAGTCCCGACAGGGCGCGACCGCGCACACGGGCCAGCCGAGCCGGGGCTCCACCGTCGCCTTGAGGGACGGCGCGAGCACGAGCGACGCCTTGAAGACCGAGTCCGTGTCGAGCATCCCCAGGGGCATCCCGCGCACCTCCTGGATCTCGAGCGACGCCGTCCGCAGCACCCGGTCCAGCCCCGCGCGGGCCGCCTCGATCACGTCGTCCAGCCGGGCCTGCCACAGGTCCAGGGTGGCGCCGGTGATCCACGTGATCCGGCGCTCCTCCGGATCCGTCCAGCAGAGCACCTCCGCCAGGGCGGGGGTCAGGGGCGCGTGGATGGAGGCGCCGAACTCGGTGGACGCGGGCTCCAGGCTCATGCGCAGCCCTGAGCGCGCCACGAGGTAGGGCGGGAGCGCCGCGGGCTCGGCCAGCGCCGCGTCCAGCCAGCCATCGAGGATGGACGGATCCCCGTCCCGCTGGATCTCCGTGAAGATGTTGTCCGGGCTGATGAGCAGCGACTCGAGCCCCGGGCCGGTCACGACGTAGCGGCCCGGCGCCTCGGCCGGCTCCAGCACGAGGCCCCGTCGGTTGAGTCCGGCGCGGAGGAGCGCGAGGAGCGACTTGCGGTCGGTGGACGCCATGGCGCGCATCTTAGGGAGTGCCGGTCCGGTACGCTCCCCGGCGATGCTCGACGACCTGGACAAGGGCGCCGTCCTGGACGCGTTCGCCGCCGATCTGACCGCCGCCATCGACGAAGCCACGGCCCGGGCGAAGGCCACGGCGGCCAGCGCGACCCACGCCGAGGCGCGCGCCGAGAACGACAAGGACACCCGCGGCCTCGAGGAGTCCTACCTCGCCGCCGGCCAGGCCCAGCGCGCGGCCGACCTGGAGCTGGAGCTGGCGGCCCTCAAGTCGCTGCCGAGGCGGGCGTTCGACGACTCCACGCCGCTGACGGCCGGGGCCCTCGTGCTGCTCGAAGACGAGGACGAAGCGCAGCGCGCCCTCCTCATCACGACCGCCTCGGGCGGCCGCAAGGTCACCGTGAGCGGCGTCACCGTGCACGCCGTGACGCCCGCCGCGCCCCTGGGCCGCGCCGTGTTGGGCAAGGTGGTCGGCGACGACGTGAGCATCGTCGTGAAGGGCCGCGCCCGGGACTTCGAGATCGTCGACGCGCGCTGAGGGCGGTCAGCCGCCCAGGTGCTCGAGCAGCACGTCGAGCGTGCGGTCCTCGAGATCCCCCCCGTCGAACATGCGCGTGCCGTGCTGGTCGCCGCGCTCCACGAACTCCCAGTCGTCGCCGCGGTCGTCGATGAAGCCGTTGCTGTACGGCTCCGTGGTCGGGAAGAGCCACAGCATCGGCAGCGCCTCCAGCGTCCCCCGGTGGTCGCTGATCGCGTTCTGGTTCTCGGTGTAGCTGCCCGGCGACATCCAGGTCAGCGAGGCGGGGTCGGGCAGATCCGCCGCGTGCTCGGCCGTGTAGTCCATGACCGAGGTGGTGCCGTTCGACGCGCCGACGAGCGCGATCGCCTCGCTGTCCACCGCGCAGGGCACGGCGTCGTCGAGCAGGAAGCGCACCGCGGCCTCCACGTCCAGCCGCCCCCCGTCGCCCTCGTAGGCGTCGATGGCGGAGCCGCCGCTGTCGCCCGCGCCCCGCCGGTCCACGTTGAGCACCGACAGATCGAGCGCCTGGATCGCGTCCCGCACCCGCGCCGGATACCCCGTGCGGTCGTTGCTGGGCGGGATCATGTGGAGCAGCACGACGGCGCCCCGATTCTGGGTCGCCGCGGGCTGGTAGTCGGCCGCGAGGGTGACGTCGTCCTCGGTGACCAGCTCCACCACGGCCTCGTCCGCGTCGCACGGCAGATCCGCCGGATCCGCCGGGTCCGGGTCCGAGGGGGGGCAGCCGGTCAGGGCCGCGATCACCAGGATCAGGGGAACGGTCAGCGCACGCATGGGGTCTCCCGGGGCCTCGCCCGTCAATCGATGAGAGTATCCACCCATCTCCCGGGGTTCGCCCATGCAGCTGTCCGCCCTCGATCCCGCCTCCGGCCCCGACGCCGCCGCCGTGGTGCGGGTGGCGCGCGCCGTGGCGGAGCGCGGCGGACGCGCCCTCATCGTGGGCGGCTGGGTCCGCGATCGGCTGCTGCAGCGACTGGGGGCGCCCGTCGTCGAGAGCAAGGACCTGGACGTGGAGGTCTTCGGGCTGGAGCTGGACGCCCTGGCCGCCGTGCTGGCCGCCGAAGGCCCGGTCGACGCCGTGGGCAAGAGCTTCGCCGTGCTGATGGTGCACGGGCTGGACGTGGACTTCTCCCTGCCGCGGCGGGATCGGAAGGACGGCGTCGGCCACCGCGGGTTCGACGCGCAGGCGGATCCCTCCATGTCCGTCGACCAGGCCGCCCGGCGGCGCGACTTCACGGTGAACGCCATCAGCATGGATCCGCTGACCGGCGCCATCGTCGATCCCCTCGACGGCGCGGCGGATCTGCGGGACGGGGTGCTGCGCCCGGCGGATCCAGAGACCTTCGGCGAGGACCCACTGCGGGCCCTGCGCGCGGTGCAGTTCGCGGCGCGGTTCGGGTTCCGCGGATCCGACGGGCTCGCCGCCATCCTGCGGAGCCAGGACCTCGCGGAGCTGCCGGCGGAGCGCGTGCTCGGCGAGTTCCGCAAGCTGCTGCTGAGGGGAAGCCAGCCGTCCCGCGGGATCGCACTGCTCCAGGCCTGCCTGCACCACTTCCCGAGCCTGGGCCCGCCCGATCGTCTGCGCGCGGCCGGCGAGGCGCTGGACGCCTGGGTCGCAGTCCGGTCGCCCGACGCCGACGCAGCGCTGGCGGAAGGCCTCGTGGTGCTCGCGGGCGCGGGACTGGAGCGACTGGGCGCCCGCATCAAGCCACCCGTCCGGGTCATGAAGGCCGCGCGGGCGCTGCTGGCCGCGGAGGTCCCGAAGACGGACGGCGACCTGCGCGCGCTGGCGCGGGCCCTGGGGACCGCCGGGTCCGCGATCCGATCCCGAGCGGCCATCGCCGGCCCCGCGGGCCCCCCGCTGCTGCGTCGCGCGGAGGCGCTGGGCGTGGCGGACGCCCCCATCCCGCTGGCCGTGCAGGGCCGGCACCTCCTGGACCATGGCCTGGCGCCCGGGCCGGGCTTCAAGCCGATCCTCGACGCCTGCCGGGATCTGCAGGACGCCACCGGCGAGCAGGATCCGGAGGCGCTCCTCTCCGTGGTTTTGGCTGAACGGATGTCCAGACCCCGCTAGACTCCTGGGGCACCCGCGCGCGCGCGCTGTTCGAAGCTGGAGTGGACCATGCGGGACCGGATCCGGACCTGCGCCGTCGCGGCGCTGGGCCCCTTTGCCATCGAGGTGACCGAGGCGCTCGCGCCAGGAGTCATCACCGGCCCCATCCTCCCCCTGCGGGCCCGCGCGCCGGGGCTGCGGCGCCACGCCTGGATGCCCGCGGCGCTCCGCTCACTCGGCGCGGACGCTCTGGACCGCTCCCGCCCGGGCGCCCGGGAGGACCTCCTGGCGACCGCCGGCCGCTTCCTCGAGGCGAACGACCACGCGCTCGCCGCTCTGGGCAGCAGCCCCAAGCCCACGCTCGTCCTGCTCGCCGGCCTCTTCGACCCGGAGGCGGTGGCGCTGCTCGACCTGGCCGCGCGCGTCCGCTCCCGGCGGCCCGAGCTCGAGCTCATCGCCCTCGTCGCCCTGACGCCTCCCGGCTCCGACGCGGCCGCGCGGGCCCGCGCCGGGCTGGCCCTGCAGGAGCTGGGCGCGGCCTTCGCGGGCGGGGAGTGGGAGCTCCCCGACCCCAGCGGCGTCCTCACCGCGACCCAGGTCGGCACGGAGCTCGACGCCTGCCTGCTCGCCTGGCCGGACACGCCCCGCTGGTCCCGGCCCGAAGCCATCGCCGCCCTGCGGGACGACCTGACCGCCCTGCCCTGGCTCGCGTCCCTCGAACGCGGGCTCGGCGGAGTGCGCGTGGTGCCCGTGCGGGCGCCCAGCCTCGACGTCCGGGAGCGGCTGGCCGACCACCTGACCGCCGAGGCCATCGAGCAGTGGCTCGCGCCCGGGGGCTCCGCCCCGGACCTCCGGGCGCTCGAAGCCCAGCTGGGGGCCGGCCTCAAGCGCACCGGCAGCGGCTGGCTCGCCGGGGTCGCCCAGACCGTGGACGCGCTCGTCGCGGAGGCGGAGGAGCTCGCGGAACGGGACGCCGCGGCCGCCGCGGACCTCGTGCGGGGGCGGGTCCCGGTGATCGAGCGGGAGCTCGCCGGCCAGGTGGGCCCCACGGGACCCCTGCGCGCCGCCGCCGACGCCGCGCGCTCCGACTGGTACGGCACGGCGCGGACGCGCGCGCTCGAGGCCGCGGGCACCGCGCTGGTCGGGCCCGGCGGCTTCTTCCGCCTCGTGGAGCTCGCCCAGGCCGCGCCCGAGCGGCTCACGGCCCTCGCCGAGGCGCGGGAGGCGGCGGCGGGAGCGACCGAGGTCCAGGCGGCCCGGGACGAGCGGGACGCCGCGACGGACGCGCTGCGCCGCGCCATCGACAAGCCCGCTGGCCTGACCGTGCGCCTGCTGGGGCGCCAGCGGGATCAGCTGCTGGATCCGCTGCGGGCCTGGCGGGACGCCACGATCGAGTACGCCTCGGAGCTCGACCGCCGCGCGACCCTGCGGGCCGAGTCCCGCGCCATCGGCCGGCTGCGCGCCGAAGCCGAGCAGGCGGCGCTGTCGCTGCAGCAGTTCGAGATCGGCCTCCGGAGCCGGCTGGAAGGGCTGCGCCAGCCCGGGAGCGCCGCGAACGCGGTGCCGACGTCCGGCGTCGTGGTGTTGCCCGGGGGTGCGCTGGACGCCAACGGCGCGGCCGCCTCGGTCGCGGAGGGGGCGGCCCCGGGGGACGCGGGGCTCGGCGCGGTGGACCCGAGCGGCCTGACGGGCGATCCCGACCCGCTCATCGGCCGGGTGCGCGCCCGGGTGCGGGACCGCCTCGGGACCGCGGAGCAGAGCCTGACTCTCGCTGGGGCGCTGGCCACGCTGCCCGCCGCCGGCCCGGGCCGGGAGGCGATCGAGAGCGCGCGCAGCCGGATCGCGACCCCGCTGCTCGGCCCCCGGGCCCAGGCGGGCGCGGAGCGGATCATCGCTGCCCTCCCCGCGGACGTGACGCCGGGGTCCCTGGGCCTGCCCGACGACGTCGTGGTGGTGTCATCGGGCCGGCTGCAGGACGGGCTGCTCGTGCGCACGGTCGCGGACGTCCCGGTGGACGGGCTGGGCCTGCGGAAGTCGGCGCTGGACGAGGCCATCGCGCGGCTCGAGCAGCGCCGGCCGGACGCGCCGGACCTGCTCTGGCGGCGCTTCCCGATCTAGAGCACCCAGAACGGGCGAGAGGAGCGATGCGATCCCCAGGGTGCGCCCACACCCGTTCATCAGGGGATCACATCGCTCCCGCCCGTCACTCGTGGGGGGTCGGAGCCCCCGATCTGATGAGGTTCTCTAGAAGACCGCGGCCAGCGTCACGAAGGCGTCCGGCAGGACCGTCTGCGTGTCGGGGCGGTACTCGACGCCCGTGTCCACCATGAGGCGGAGCCCCGGGCGGCCGTCGAACTCGCGGATGATGAAGCCGGCCTGCAGGCCCGCGCCGATGTGCGGCGCGAGGACGCCGGTGCCGTCGCCGTCGAACGCGGCCTTGGTGGCGTGCAGCCCGACGAGGCCGCGGAGGCCGACCATCGGGTGGACGACCGGGACCGGGATCGCGACGCCGAGGTTGCCCACCGCGGACAGGCTCGGGGTGGTGAAGCCGGAGCCCGTGATCTCCATCCCGCCGCCGCCGTACAGGCCGATGGTGTAGGCGCCGCCGCCGAGGATGAAGCGGCCGGCCATGCTGCCCTGCTGGCTGAGCGGGTCCGCGATGACGCCCGCGCCGCCGCCGATGTGGAACCACCGGCTGTTCAGGTCACCGATGAGCGTGCGACGACGCTTCTTGACCCGGGTTCGCGGCTCGGCGGTGGTGTCGCCGTGGGACTCGGTGTCTTCGCCCGTGGAGTCCTCGCCCGGAAACGCGACGACCTCCGCGGCGGACGCGGGCTGACTCAGCAGCGTCAGGGCGAAGAAGGCAGAGGTGGCAACAAGAGCGGCAGGGAGTAGGCGGTCGAACATCGTGGGGCTCCTCGGCGTGCCGGCGTCAACAAGACCGGGCTTGCATCGAGGGACGGACGAGGACCGGGGTTCATTCGATGTCGGGTCGCTTTTCTTCGGAAACGCCCGACGGAGCCGTGACGGGCCAGGTGCATCGGCGGTTGGAAGGGGGCCGTCCGACCGTCGGGATCCGGTCCACGGAGACGGCGACGCCGGCGCCCGCGCTCCGCACCGACGCCCGCAGGGGGCGATCCCACACCCACCAGGGCCGCTCGGGGCGCACCTCGACCTCGGGCCCGTCGGGGGTCCACCGCGCCGTCATCGTGCCCGTGGCGTGGGCGAGCTGCCCCGCCACGTCCCCCACCCACCGGCAGCGGACCTCCCCGGCGAACTCCCTGCGCAGATCGGGCAGCGCCGGGCTCAGGTGCAGCGCGAACCCAGCCGCTGACTGCCCCTTCTGCCAGGCCCGCAGCTCGCGCAGCTCCAGCGCGCCGTCGGCGCCGTGCAGGTACCGGGCGGCGAGCTGGCGGTCCGCGTCGTCCTGGACCGCCCACGTGGACGCCGGCCCCGCCCCGCTCCCGTCGAGCCGACGGACCGTCCAGTCCCGCGGGACCTGGGCGCCGGACCGCGCGGCGAACGTGGTCCGCGTCCCGCCGTCCACCGCCGACTGCGTCCAACGGCCGGTCACCAGCCCACCCTGGGTCTGCTGCAGGGCCGCCGTCACCGGGACCCCGAAGATCCGCGCGGGCTTCTGGCGCACTCCGGCGATGCTCACGTGTCCGCGGCCGAGGTCCTGGTGACTCAGATCGAGCACCGCGAGGAGCTGGCCCTGGCTGTGGCGCATGGTCGAGCCGTTGCGCTTGCGCTGGAGCCGCCGCGGGAACCGCCCGGCGAAGTGCGCCTCGGTGCGGTCTCCGTCCCAGTTGTCGTAGGCGAGATCGACCCGGATCCGCTCGGCGCCCAGGTCCGCGTCCACCGTGATGGCCTGGCGGCGGCGCTGGACGGGCACCTCGGGCATCCAGTCGTCGATGGCGTCGACGTCGGCGATGATCGTCTGCTCCATCGTGCCCTCGCGGGCGTCCTTGAGCAGCCACACGAGCCCCGCGCTCGTCCGGATGAGCGCGTACTCGTGCATGTTCCAGCTCGGATGCTGCGTCATGAAGACGAGGTCGAGCTCGTAGGTGAGCCCGAACGGCATCAGCGGCAGGATCGGGAACGGCACGTCGATGGCGCGGCCCTGCCCGTAGGACGCGCCGCTGGCCCGGTCGGCCGCGAACCCGGCGAAGCGCTCGCCCGGGCGCAGCACGGCGCCGCGCGGCAGCATGCAGCACAGCTTCGGACCGCGGCGGTGGTGGGTCACCAGATCACCTCCTGGGCGTCGAGGCGGTCGCCGTCCCAGGTCAGGGCCACGTGGTGGCGGCGCTGGACTCCTCCCTCGCTCCAGATCCGGGGGACCCGCGCGGCGTTCACGTAGAGCACGCCGTCCTCCTCGACCCGCTCGGTGCGCCGTCCTCCGCCGCGCAGCCGGCGGTGCATGTGCCCGGCCACGACGCCGACCACGCGCCGGCCGGTGGCCCGGGCGTGGTCGATGGCCGCCCGCAGGTCCGGGTCGCCGAAGTCGCCCTCGTCCGCCTTGAAGTCGCACCCCCAGATGGAGTCGCGGCGAGCGCCCAGGCCGGTCGGCCCGTTGTGGCCCACGAACAGCAGGTTCTGCGCCGGGCTCGCGTCCACGAGCGCGATGAGCCGCTGGGCGGAGTCCTCCATGGACTCCACCCCGTACCGCCGGCTCAGGTAGGGCGCGAACGACAGGGTCGGCCCGCCCATGGAGTGGGGCCGGGCGGCAATCAGCTCGAGCCCGTCCACCAGCGGGTGCCGGGAGTAGCCCGCGAGGGTCCCCTCCCCCAACGCCGCCGCGATGGCGTCACGCCGGCCGCCCGTGTCTCGATCCGCGAGCCGGATCAGGGCCCGGCTGTGCAGCATCTCGCCCAGGAGCTGCATGGCGTTGGGGGCGTCATGGTTGCCGGGGACGACCAGCACGGGGGACGTGAGCGTGGCGATGGCGCGGGCCACCGCGAGGGTCCCGCGCAGCCGCAGCCCCGCGAGGTCCCCCACGAAGACGATGAGGTCGTAGCCGGCCGCGTCCAGGAGCGCGACGTCACGAGCGTCCCAGTGGTGGTGGACGTCGCCGATGACCGCCAGGCGCACTCAGCGGGGGCCGATGGAGCGCTTCGGCTTCCGCTGCGGCGGGGCGCCGATCTTCATGGCCGCCTCGTAGCGCAGCTTCGCCTTGCCGAAGCCGAAGGCGTGCTGGAGCGTGATGATGTCCTTGTCCCGCAGGACACGGTCCGTCTCCACCCGTTCGTCGCCCACGAACACCTTCACCCACTGCGTGGCCGGGACGATCGTGTGCTTGCCCGTGGACAGCAGGCTCAGCGCCGCGCCCACCTTGCCGAAGAGCCGGAACCCCGGGAGCCGCGCACCGCAGGCGTCCGTCCAGCCGATGGAGAGCGAGCGCTCCCCCTCCAGCGAATACTCGACGCGCTGGCCTTCGCCGGCGAGCACGAGCATCGCCGCGCGGCGCTTCTCCATCTGCTGCATGAGCTGGTTCAGCTCGTCCGGCGAGACGGCCATGGTCGAGTTCTCGGCCACGTTGCGGCGCAAGCTCTCCTTCTTGCGCTCGTGGCTGCCGCTCGCGAGGGCCGCGTCCACCTCGCTGCTGTCCAACCGGAAGGCGGCGCCGGCGCGGCCGCGCGCCATCTCGCGATCCTTGATCTGCTCGTCCCGCGGGTACTCGAAGAGCAGCGCGTGCTCGGCGATCGTGATCGTGTCGCCGTGCTGGAGCTTCTGCATGGTGAAGGGGCGCTTGTTGAGCAGGGCCGGGTTCTTGTTGCCGAGGTGCTCGACGTACCAGGCGTAGCGCTGGCGGAAGACCCGGACGTGGCGACGCGAGGCGGCCGGGCTATCCAGGGGGATCGTGGCCTCGGACGAGCGGCCGATCACCGACTCGTCCTGGTCCAGACGATGGTCGAACAGGTGGGTCCGTCCTCGGTACACCCGCACCTTCGGCATCCGCGCCTCCTCCGCGCCGATCGTAACAGCGGCGCTCAGGTCACTGCAGGCTGCACCCACCCGCCGAAGGCCCGTTCGAGCTCCTGGGCCACCGCGATGGTCATGTGGTCGTTCCCGTGGGCGCCCACCACCTGGACGCCGAGGGGGAGCCCGCGGGTGGAGAGCCCCAGCGGCACCTGGGTCACCGGCACCTGCATCACGTTGAGCAGCGCGGTGTAGCCGAAGCGGAGCGGGCGCAGCAGGGGTCGGTAGTGCCGCGGCGCCGGCTCGGGGAAGCTCGGGTAGAGCATGACGCCGTCCGTGCCGAGGCGCTCCTCGAGCTCGGCCCGGAGCTCCTGGCCCATGGTGACGAACTTCGCGAGCTGCCCCGCCGTCAGGCCCGAGAGCCGCTCGATCCCCGCGAGGCCCAGGGCGGGCAGGGTGTGCGGCGAGCGCCCGAGGGCCCAGAGCAGCATCTGGCGCATCAGCCCCACGCTCTGGCCGGAGCCGAGCAGGGTCCCGAACTTCGTGCCGCCCGCCGCGTCGAGCATCGCCGACCAGATCTCGACGCCGTGGCGGAGGGACTGGATGGGCTCGCGCACCACGGTGGCGCCGAGGCCGCCCAGGTGATCGGCCACCTTGCGCTGCGCCGCGCGGAGCTCGGGATGGACCGAGGTGCGGCCGTCGTCGGGGATGTCGAGCACGCGCAGGGCGGTGATGTCCACGGTGCCGGGATCCCCCAGCTCCCGCTCCTCACAGCCGGCGTCCTCGCCGTCGGGCCCGGCGAGGATGCGCAGCAGGGGCATCAGGTCCTCCGCCTTGCGGGCGAGCGGGCCGGTGGTGAGGTACCGCAGCGCCTCGTTCTCGGCGATGGGGAACTGGCCGCTGTTGGGGACGATCCCCCCGGACGGCTTGTGCCCGAACACCCCGTTGAAGAAGGCGGGCATGCGGATCGAGCCGCCCACGTCCGCGCCCAGCCCGAAAGGCGACGCGCCGGAGCCGACGATGGCGCCCTCGCCGCCGGAGCTGCCGCCCACGATGTGGTCGGCGTTGTACGGGTTGTTGGTGCGGCCGTAGACCCGGTTGTTCGTCTCCAGCCACATGCAGAGCTCGGAGACGTTCGTCACGCCCAGGACGATGGCGCCGGCGCCCTTGAGGCGCGCGACGGTGACGGCGTCGGTCTCCGCCCGCACGTCCTTGCGCGGGACGTGGCCGGAGGTCCAGGACATGCCCTGCACCGCGAAGCACTCCTTGATCGTGCAGGGGACGCCGTGCAGCGGGCCGTCCGTGGTGCCCTCCGCGAGCCGCGCGTCGGCGGCCGCGGCCTCCTCCCGGGCGGCGTCGAACCGGGCGTGCACGACGGCGTTGATGACCGGGTTGACCCGCTCCACCTCGGCGATGTGCGCGTCCACCACGTCCACCGACGTGGTGTCGCCGTCCCGGATCCAGCGCGCGAGCTGAATCCCCGAAGCGCGGAGCGTCTCTGATGGTGTGGGCATCGCGCCCTATCATGAGCCGCCGCGGCCCCTTTGGGAACGTCGCGGCGCCGGGAGCAACGATGAGGCCTACTCGACGGTGGATCCTGCGCGGGATCGGAGCCGGAGCCAGCGCGTTCGCGCTCGGCTGCCCCCCCGTGACGGACGACGACGACAGCGCGGTGGGCGACGACGACGACAGCACCCCGGACGCCAGCGGCCCCTTCGCCGGCGGCGAGTTCCTGGGGCTCGCGGAGCTCGGGCCCGACGCGAGCCGTCCCATGGACGAGACCTACGGAGACGGCCTGGACGGCCGGCGGTACGTGGACCTGGCGGATCTCACGGAGGAGACGCTGCTCCTCGACAACGACGACTTCTACGTGCGCACCCGCGCCTCGGACCTGCTGGACACGTCCGACTGGACGCTGGAGATCGACGGCCTCGTCCAGAGCCCGGTGACGCTCGATCTGCCGACGCTGACGGGCATGGTGACCGACCAGGGCACCCACCTCATGGAGTGCTCGGGCAACGGCGGCGGCGGGCGGTTCGGGCTGTTGTCGGCCGCCCAGTGGAGCGGCGTGTCCCTGGCGGACGTGCTCCTGCAGGCCGATCTCGATCCCTCCGCGACGCGGGTTCGGGTGACCGGGTTCGACGAGTACAGCACCCAGTCGGACTTCAGCACCCCGGGCGCCGCCTGGATCTTCACGCTGGAGCAGGTGGCGGAGACCGGGATGTTCCTGGCCACGTCCATGAACGGGGTGGATCTGCCGCTGGACCACGGCTTCCCGGTGCGCCTGCTCGTGCCCGGCTGGTACGGCTGCACGTGCATCAAGTGGGTCAACCGGATCGAGCTCGTGGACGACGCCGTGGACGCCACGTCCCAGATGCGGGAGTTCGCCCAGCGCACCCACCAGAACGGGGTCCCCGACCTGGCGCGGGACTTCGCCGCGGCGGACATCCACCAGGCGGCGATGCCGATCCGGGTGGAGAAGTGGCGGACCGCGGACGGCGACCTGCTCTACAAGGTCGTGGGGATCCTGTGGGGCGGGACCCGGACGACGGACGCGCTGACGATCGACTGGGGCGACGGCCCCGTGCTCGTCAGCGACCAGGACCACCAGACGAACGCCACGTGGACGCTCTGGGAGCACGCGTGGGCGCCCCCGAGCGCGGGCACCTACACGATCCGCATGGGCGTCGACGACGTGACCATCCCCACCCGGCGCCTCGACAGCGGCTGGTACCTGCGGGACGTCACGATCGACGAGGTCTAGGGAGTCGGCGGCGCGGCCCCTCCCGTCCGCGTCAACACCGTGCGTTCGACCGCGCGGACGACGTCGTAGTGGCTGTCGTCCACGGCCATGAACCCGTTGATGGCGCCGTCCACCCCGAGGATGCGACGCCCCGTGGCGGTGCGGGTGGAGATCTCCGACAGCGCCTGCGCCAGGGCCCGAGCCGCGGCCGGCGGGAAGCCCGGACGGGCCACGTAGGCGTCGTTGGGCATGCGCGCCCCCTTCGCCAGGACCCGCACCGCGGGCGCGTTGGGCCGCCGCTTGCGCGCCCCCGTCAGCGCCCCCCCGTAGATCGCGCCGGCGCTCGCCCGGCCATCGGCCACGGCGTCGAACACGGCGTCGTGGCTGCCCAGGAACACGGGCCGCACGTCCTCCAGCGGGTCGAGCCCTTCCTCGAGGAGGCGCGCGGCGGGGACCAGCCAGCCGGACGTGGACTTCTTGTCCACGAACGCCAGCGTGCGCCCCCGCAGGTCCCGGAGGCTGCCGGCGCGGTCGCCGTCCTGGACGATGACGTAGCAGGCGTACGTGGGGCTGCCCTCAGCCACGTGGCTCGCGAACACCGTCATCCCCGGCTCCCGGGCCTGCCCCTGGACGTAGGCGTACGGCGGCAACACCCCGAGGTCGACGCTGCCCGAGACGACGCGCTGCTCCATGTCCGCGTAGGTGGTGCCCACCACCACGTCGATGGCCACCCCGAGCCGGCCCTCCACGTGGTCGAAGACGGGCCGGTAGCGGGCCTCCATCGTGTCCGTGATGAGGTAGGGCGTCAGCGCCCAGACGAGCCGATCGAGCCCAGCCTCGTCGAGGGCCGCGCGCCCGGCGCGCAGGATCTCCTCGGGATCCTCCTGCTCCACCGTGACCGTCGACGGAGCCCCCACAGCGCCGGCGCAGCCCACGGCGCCGGCCCAGCCGACGGTGCACACCAGGAGGAGGAGCGCCGCCCTCACGCGGCGTCCGAGAAGCGCGCGCGGTCCCGGCCGCCCGTCTTCGCTTCGTACAGCTCGGAGTCGGCCCGCTGGACGAGCTCCTCGGCGGACTCCCCCGCCGTGAGCTGGGCCCCGCCCACCGAGATCGTGACCATGCCCGACGGCTGCGCTGCGGCCCCCACGAAGGGCTCCGAGCGCATCGCCACCACGAGCTGGGCGGCCACGTGCAATGCCGCTTCCGCCCGGGTGGACGGCATGATCACGAGGAACTCCTCCCCCCCGTACCGACCCGGCAGATCCGTGGAGCGCAGCCGCTCGCGCAGGATCCCCGCGAACCGCCGCAGCACTGCGTCCCCCTCCGGGTGGCCGTTCGTGTCGTTGTAGACCTTGAAGTGGTCCACATCGATCATGAGCACGGCCAGCGGCTGGCCGTAGCGGTGCGCCCGTTCGACCTCGGCAGCGAGCTGCTCGCGCAGGAAGCGGTGGTTCGCCAGGCCCGTCAGTCCGTCGGTGCGGGCGAGGCGCTCCAGCTGCTCGGTGCGGGCCGCGACCTGCTCCTCCAGGTGCCGCGTGTTGTGCTGGATCTGCTCCGCCATCTCGTTGAAGCCAGCGGTGAGCAGGGCCATCTCGTCCGACCGGTTCGGGACCTGGGCGCGGGCCCCCAGCTCACCCTCCGAGACCCGACGGACCGCCTCGGACAGCGTGCCGATGGGCTGCAGGGCCAGCACCGAGAGGAGCGCGTAGAGCGCTGCGGCCACGACCGCGGCCACTCCGAACGCCGAGAGCAGCACCTTCTTGCGCAGGCCCGCGACCGTGGCCTCCACCCGATCCAGGGACAGGACGGCCGTGGCCGTGCCCCACCGCAGCCCCGACTCGATGGGATAGGACAGGAACACGCGCTCGCCGTCGAGCTCCTGGACCGTCGGGCCGGAGGCATCCCGGGCCTCGATGGTGAGGGGGTCGATCAGGCGTCGTCCGAACACGGACGGATCGGTGTGCGCGGCGACGAACCCTTCAGCGTCCAGGATCGCGATCTCGACGATCTCGAGCTGGCCGAACTCCTCGTCCACCGAGAAGCTCGCGAGGATGGTGTCGAGCTGCTCGGACTCGCGGGTGGCGAGGGGGATCGCGCAGGGTCCGGCGAGGGCCCGGAGCACGTTGAGCCCGTGGCGCTCGGCGTCGTTCCGGAGCTGGTCGCTCTGCTGACTGGACAAGACGAGGCCGAAGCCGAGGTGTCCTGCGAACACCGTCAACAGCACGAACAACACGATCCGTGTCCGCAGCCCCATGGCCCAACCGCCCTGGAGGTTTTCCCCCGCCAGGCTCATCGGTCGATCGCGCCAACTCTTGAGCGCGCACGCGAGGCGCTCGGGCGGTGCGCTCTGCGGGACCGCCAGGCCGGGCTCGTCCAGGCGCGTCCAGGCGCGTCTAGACGGGGCGCTCCACCGTGCCGTCCGCGTGCCGCGCGAAGCGGCCCTCCTCGCGGGGATGCACGGGGTCGTTGCGCTCCCAGGGCCAGCCGCCGAACTGGGTGCGCTGGTAGTCCCGATAGGCCTGCTGGATCTCGGCGCGGGAGTTCATGACGAACGGCCCGTACTGCACGACGGGCTCACCGATCGGTCGGCCCTGCAGCATCAGCAGCTGCGCCCCGGCCGGTCCGGCCTGGATCGGGATCGAGGCGTCGGGCCGCACCCGGATCCCCCGCTTGCCCGTGACGGTGCGCCCGTCGATGCCCACCGTCCCTTCGAACAGGTACAGCGTGCGGTTGACCCCGGCGGGCGCGGGCGGGGTGGCCCACCAGGCGTCGGGCTCCAGGGCGAGCGCCCAGATGGCCACGGCGCTGTCGGGCTCGGACGCCCAGGAGTGAGGTGGCGGCGGAGGCGGCGTGTGCTCGCCCAGAGCGCCCGCCACGACCGTGATCGTCGTGGTGCGGCCGGCGCCGTCCGTCTGCCGCACCATCGGGATCTTCTCGCGCCACAGCATCGAGTAGTGCGCGGGGACCATCTTCGACCTGCGTGGCAGGTTCAGCCAGATCTGGAAGAGCTCGAGCGGGTTGCTCGCCTCCCGGTCCACCAGCGGGAACATCTCGCTGTG
>ENA-OWNT01003271-OWNT01003271.1-seawater-metagenome-genome-assembly--contig:-NODE-3271-length-15499-cov-4.184023_pt1 | contig 15499 bp, 8 predicted proteins | sample MGYA00238136_ERZ651165 | MGnify/ENA primary metagenome ERZ651165 (study PRJEB26861, sample SAMN08777766) | seawater metagenome | isolation source: coastal seawater | place: USA: Florida | collected...
CGAACGACGAACGACGAACGACGAACGACGAACGACGAACGACGAACGACGAACGACGAACGACGAACGACGAACGAGGAGCCGCCGTTACGTCGTCGTCGTTGCAGTGCGAGAGTGAGTGAGTGAGTGAGTGAGTGAGTGAGTGAGAGAGTGGACCGATCAAACTTTTCAAGTAACTGTATAGTTGGAATATTGTTTAGTACAAAGTGGACAAATCAGTGAGATTTTGGATGAGGTTTGTGGTGAAAAGGGAATGTACAGTAGGTAAATGAGGAAAGGGATGGCAGGTTGAGTTTGTTCGTTCGTTCGTTCGTTCGTTCGACTTTTTGTTGTTGACATTTTGCGATTTTGCGATTTTGTGATTTTGCGATTTTGCGATTTTGCGGTTTGGCGGTTTGGCGGTTTGGCGGTTTGGCGGTTTGGCGGTTTGGCGATTTTCGACATTGCGGCATTGCGGCATTGCAGCATTGCGGCATTGCGGCATTGCGTGGATTTTGGTTGCGGTTGCGGAGGCCGCCGGAAGCACGACAACCTCAATCCCCAATAAATTTCATAGCCTGTGGCCGGCTGGTTACAACGGCGTCAATGCGGGTGGTTGTGTAGTACAGTATGCCACGCGGCTCGGTAATGAAAATGAAAATGATACCCGGTAGTGATGGGGAGGATGATGAATGGGTGACGAGCTGAATGACGGTGGTGACGAATTTATTAAATGTGCTATGCGGCAGTCCAAGTGATCCAATGACGGACGTTGTTTAGTTCTTGTGTTACAATTATGGTGTCCACTTCCATAAGTGCGTTGGACAATGCCATGCAAATCAACGTTTAGCTGGGGCACTGGATTTTTTTCAGCGTACGGCCAGACATCTAAAAGTCGCTATCGGAACCCTCGAGATCCATCGACCTGAAGCGGCAAGAATGGCAGCATCAAGCGTCAACATGTCGACTGCAACAACACGCACGTGCACAACACAAGAACGCACCCCTCTGAAACCGAAGACTCTGTCCCGAAGAAGTCATTGTCATCGAGGCTCCTAATTTGATCATGACGACAATGTTACACTTTCATCGAACGATTGTGGAAGGATCTTGGCGCATTAAAGCTGATTACGTACCGCTCGCTCTCACCATCGCTCCCACTTTCACTGCCGCTACCGGAGTCACTTCCAGATGCACTCGCAAACGACAGATCGTCACCAAAGCTGGCGCTAACTGTTCCCTTGGCGGCACTTCCATCCCCTAGAGAGCGATTGAGAAGGTCGCCTTCGGAGGCAGACGTTTCGTCCAAGGCAGCATTGATGGCTTCCTCTGCCGCCTTGGCTTCTTCTTCTTTGCGGCGACGCTCGTCTTCCATTTCTAGCATCTGTTTGGCCGCTGCGGCTTCCTCTTCTTCCTTCTTTTTACGAGCTGCCGCCTCCTCCTCCTCTTTTTGTTTCTGAGCGGCGGCTTCTTCATCCTCCTTCTTTTTGCGTGCTGCGGCCTCTTCCTCTTCTTTCTTTCGACGAGCGGCAGCCTCTTCCTCTTCCTTCTTTTTAAGAGCTGCAGCTGCAGCTGCCTCCTCCTCTTGTTGTCTACGAGCTGCCGCCTCCTCCTCTTCCTTCTTTTTCCGCGCTGCGGCTGCCTCCTTCTCTTGACGAGCTACTGCTTCCTCCTCTTCCTTCCTTTTACGTGCTGCAGCTTCATCTTCCTCTTTCTTTTTACGAGCCGCAGCTTCCTCCTCTTCCTTCTTCTTTTGCCGAGCCGCAGCCTCTTCCTCCGCACGCTTTCGAGCGGCCTCTTCTTCCGCTTCCTTCTTCTTTCGGGCAGCCTCAGCCTCTTCCTTCTTGCGATCCGATTCGGCCTTTCTTCGTGCGGCTTCTTCTTCTTCCTCTTCTTTCAGACGGCGAGCTGCCTCTTGTTCCTCCTCAAGGCGTTTCAGTCGAGCTGCCTCTCGCTCCTCTTCTAGTCGTTTGCGGCGAGCAGCTTCCTGCTTTTCTTGTTCGAGTTGTTTCCGAGCTGCCTCTGCTTCATCCTGTTCCCGTTTGATACGAGCGGCTTCACGTTGTTGGGCTAGTTCCTTCTTTCGCGCTTCCTCCTCCGCTGCTTGTTGCTTCAAGCGAGCAGCTTCACGCTCTTCCTCTAACTTTCGTTGTTGTTCCGCTGCCTCTTCCTCTTCCCTGATTCGTGCCGCGTCGCGCTCTTGTTGTAGCTTCTGTTGCCTCACTTCTTCGGCTCTTCGGGCACGGGCCTCTTCGCGCTCTTTTTCTAATAGCTTTTGCTTGGCATCCTCCTCCTTTTCTCGACTTACTAATGCAGCTGCATCCTCGTCTGTGCTATCATGCAGTTGGTTATTTTCTTCTGCCACGATTTGGATGGACTGCTGTGAACCCGCATGGTCCAGGTGCAGCTTGCTCGCAGAGAGCTGCTGCTGCAAATCGTGGGCATGGCGCGCGGAATCTGCTTCAGCTTCAGCTGCAGCGACGGCTGCTCGCGCGTCTAACGCTGCTGCTTCCCTTCTTCGCAGTGCTGCCCGATCCAAGTCCTGGTCGTCAGCAAGGACAGCAGCAGCGTGCGACAACTCTTCAGCCGGTGTGCGAGAGGCTAAAGTTCTCGGTGTCAGCGTGGCACTTGCGGCTTCAATCACGCGCCCCACAGCCTGAACGTGGTTGTGCTGCAAAGATTGTTGTTCGCGCTCAATGGTTTCGAGTGATCTCAACGCACGAGCGTACGTCGACGGCCGCACGTCAACCTGAGAGTCGGTGGGATGAGCGGATACACGCAGGTGGGGTACACCGGCTCCAAGAAGGCGAGGTGATGATTCGTTGGTGTCACGGTACCCGTCACCAGGGGCCGAGGAATGAACAGCTGGATCTGACGTGCCGTGGCCAGGGAAACCACGGCTAACGCGCCGTCTGCTGCGTGGTGTTTGACGACCTTGTTCCGATTGCTGTCTGTTCCATGTGTAATCGGGGCCACGATCGTCATCAGAGTGATTCAATTCGTCGACATCAGTGGACCAATCTGATAAATCAGCCGATGGATTCACATCGCTGGCGATACGTCTACGCAAGCGCTGATGATGGTGGTGCCGGGCCATTTCGCGGTGATCGTCGTGCCTGTCTGATGGCAAGCGTCTAGGAATTTGCTGCGCAGGGTCATCTGGGAAGTCGGAAGGGTGTGGTCGACCCTTTGCTGCCATTTTGATGCGGTTGAGTTCTTCCATCGAGAAGTCGGACGGAGGTGCACCATAGTGTGCGTGCTGATACTCGAGCACCTCCTAAACAAAGCAGGCACGAGTTGCAAATTCGTGTTATGGATGGGTAGAGCCGTGGGACGCCAAGGTACAACCTGCATTGAAGTAGAACGTACGACGAGTCGCTTATTGGCTTCCTCCGTACTCTGTGCATACAATCGATACGGTCGTTCGCGAGCAACAGCTGTCCTCAATTCCCGAATTTCCGTTTGCAGCAGTTCTTCGCGTTCTGCGCTTGCGCGCAACTATGTGAATACGTGTATGTGAGACTCACCGCGACACAGTACGAGCGCAAGGAGACGGCATTCATCCTACCTGAGACTTGAATGCAGCAATATGTGCCATATACTTTTGTTTGAGTTGCTTTCGAGCCATTGCAGTTCTACGAGCTGATAAAAAGGTAGCGCGAGTTGTTGTTAGCGTCCCCAAGATTCAGAAAATGTCGGCATTGTCGGCATTGCTCCTCAACGCGAGAACACACCAGAAATTTCGCCGTCACTTCGAACGCGTGCCGAGAGGCGATCCACATCAGCTTTCAAATCCTCGATTTCACTGCTGAGCACTGCAATCTTGTCGCGTGCAGAACGAAGTGCGTTGCCACGATTAGAGGCTTTCTTTTTCGCATCACGGAGCAACCCTTTGTGGCGCTGCAATGTGAGTTTCAGCTTCTCATTTTCGCGCGCCGTCCTGCGGTGTGCGTCCTGCTGGACTACTTGCGCGGACTTGCGAGCGGCATCGTCCACCTGAAGTCGCACAATTTGTGTGATACAGCGCAACCACGACAGCAACACCGATGTCGATCAGTGACAGTTGGCACGGCGTACCTCTCGAAGTTGTCGTACTTCGCGGAAAGTTGCGTTTTCTGCGGCAAGCTTCGTCAGTGTAAGTTTCTGCAGCAAAAAGGATTTTCGCAACACTTAGCACCAGCAAGTTTACGAACGACAACACCAGCAACAACCGCAAACCTGTGCTTCATGCTCCTGGACACATTTTTTGTATGCCTCATTCGTGCTGCGCAGCTTGTATGCCACCCGAGCAAGTTGGCCCTTCAGTTGGGATTTTTCGCCTAGGGAACCGCAAATTGGAAACGAGTCATCAACACGTATAAACATTGTTGCGATCTACGAAATAAAAAGAGTTTCAACCTCCAAGCGACACGAGTGATTCGGAGCACTTCTTCAGTTGTTCTGTCAGATCTTTCTTGTCGTTAACTAACTGCTGAATCATGGTTTCTTGCTGACTTCGGAATTCGAAATGCTGTCTCTCACGTTGCAGCGCTTGCATGTCCCGGTTGACTTTTCTCTCGAGCAACTCCAGCCGTTCTCGCTCTTGTTCCAGTTCTGTTTGTCTTTGCTGGTGTTGCTTTTTTTGAAGAAGTTCCACCTTCCTCGCCTCGTTCATATCGTGGAGGCGACGACTTCGTTCGTCATGCAATGCCTTTGCCATGGCATCTTGACGAGTCTGCAGCCATCTCTCGGCATCCTGCTTGCGCTGCTCCAGCAGAGCTTCACGCTTTCGTAACAGCTCCTCCGCCTCGCTAACGTTTTTGAGCTGCTGGAGTCCAGCGACACTCCCATCTTTGTTTGCTTTGACAAATTCTATGAGCTGCACAATCATGGGTGGTTTTCGCGATCCCACTCCAGCAAAGCGTGATGAGCGCGGCGATGATACCGATCTCGGCGAGAACGCCCGGGGACTGCCATTCTGAATCCGTCGTCTCGGTGTCGAGACGGGCGTGCTTCTCCTCGAACCCCTCGGCGATGATCGTGGCGACGACAGCGCTTCGCCTGCACGCATCACAAAGTCGATTCCCAGCTGCCGAAATATTTCCCGTTGTTGTCCATTGCTAAGGGTATTCGACAGCTGTGACTGTGGAATTTTTGGAATTCTTGCCTCCGGCTCCAGCACCCGCAACGAGTACGTGAGCCCTTGGAAACTCAAGTACTCTGCGAATATTCTGCACACGAGCTTCGCATCTTCGTCAAGGACAACGTTTGAAGTTGCCATGATGCAACCACGCCACGTGTGTGTTGTGAGAACTGGTTTGAACTGGTGACTGTGGAACCGTTTGTGAGATCAACAAAACATGGATTCCAAACTCCACAATCGTGCCCGCGGAGTTGGGCGGAGCCAAGCTGGCCGCGCAAGCTCAAAAGAAACAACGAAAAAGTGCAACGATCTGAAGGATATGGTCATTTTCTCGACATCGACGAGTCCAATCACTCACACAGGTTGAAGATGAACCAACAGCGAGAACAGGACACTGTGTTCAGTTGAACGAACAGACCGACAACGCACTGCGCACGGAAGTCGAGGAGCTGTGTTTGATTGGATGAACAAACGCAAGAACAGGACAGATGTCACAAGGATCTCCAAGCACACATCCATACCCTGCGATTATGCACAGCTGACGAAAGGTGGGACCCGGTAAACTGCAGCTAACCGTGAACAACGAACAGACTGCAGATGGAAGAAGCGTGGCGACGTCAGAAGCTACAGTAGCAGTGGTGTGAACGTCCATTCAGTTCGATTCGTTCGGATTCGGTGGTGTCGCTTATTGGCGTGGTTAGTTTGGTTAGTTTGGTTTGTTTTTCTTGGTTGGTTGGGTTCATCGGTTGGCTCTTTCGTTCGTTCGTTTGATTGATCGTTCGCTTGGTTCGTTGTTGTTGATGTCGTTGTTGCCTCTCAACACCAACGAACGACGAACGACGAACGACGAACGACGAACGACGAACGACGAACGACGAACGGCGAACGACGCCAAGATCACAAACCGTCACTTCTTCTAACAGTCACTCACTCACTCACTTTCAGTCACAGCCACAGTATCTACCACGAGAGGGATTTAACACATGGTATATCTTCCCTTTTTGGTACATATACAAAATCTCCATACTTATGTTCCATTTACTGGATATACTGACAATTGTATATTCCATTTAAGGGATACACTGATGGAGGAATGAAGTATATACCAAATTTGGAGTGTATATGCTGTTACATCCCTTAACTGGAACATAACTGAATCGATCAATCCATACCTCCCAAAATTGGAACTTCAAGTTCTTACTTTTTCAGTTTTTTCTGTTTTTCAGTTTTTCAGTTTTTCACACATCAACAACTTACACCATACAGTACTAATGTACAATATTATGTTACTCTACAAACGCCGCAGTTTATCATAAAATATCATCGAGTAAGAATTTCGAAAAATAAATACACTCACAAGATTTCAGATTTCAAGATTTCAAGATTTCAAGATTTCGACACCGCAACACAACTTCCCAACTTCCCACTTTAACAGTACCGTACATAATCGAAAACGACATTTTATAGGTACTAAATACGCTCATTTGAGTGAATAGAACTAAGTCACGAACCATATATACAGTACATGGAAATTCTGAAATTCTATCCTATCGCTTTCGAGTGTGGTCACACGCGTCACGTGTTGCTTCTCAGTTCAGTCCACGACTTTGCCGAGACGGCCAACGACCGCGGACCGACGTCGCCACGTCATTTAGTTAGGACAAAGAAAATCCACGTGCCGCCACAACGACGACGACGACGACGACGACGACGACGACGACGACGACGACGACGACGGCAATGGATTTACGTGAAGGAATGAAGGCAACAACATCTACAACACGACAGGGAGTGCATGGTGGTGGAAATACATACATCTAGAGGGCACGAGTATGGCATGTGTCACCTCGCTGTGGTGATGCAACGACAACTACGACACCGTCACTACCACAGCCACCGTGTCCACCACGAATACCACAGAGCACACGCTGTGTTGTGTTGTACCGTACACAACGTCGTCGTCCCTGCACGGTATGCGTGGCCATAGCGATAAAACAGACACGAAAATGCGTGAATTTGCCAAGAAAAAGTGCTCTGAAACGCCATCATTCGGCGAACGATGCATTTTCACAGTATGTAGTCCGTGTGCGGAGTGCCGGGAGCCGAGCCTTGGACTGCCGCCGCCATGAGCGCCCAAGCTCAGTTCCAGCGTTTATCGGACTTGCTAAACTTGACACGATCACTGTTCCAAATATTTGACGAAGAAACTGGGCGTTGTTTGTACCAAAATGAAGCGGCCCGCAAGTATTACTTGTCGTAAGTGCGAATTCGCAGTGTGTCTGCAACTGTTGCATGATGTTGTCTTGATGCGTCCATATTTCACGAGCGTCACACTGTTATTTAATGAAGGTACCTGCGAAAAGTGAATAACGCCAACGGGACCAACCGCAACGATGAGGCGCCATCAGCAATCTCGTTGACAGATCTCTACGCGAGCATCGAGGCAAAGGTGCCCGACGCCCAGACCGATGTACCTGCAGTGTGCGAGTTAGCTTCTTTCTTCCGTTCGCTATCGGAGACAGCTGTCGCACAGAAGCTGTTCTACCAGTCCCCGTCCCATGCTGCGAAAATCAAGCAGCGAGTCGGGGGATCAGGTAAACGTTGGCACTACTGGAGCGTGAAGGATATCCTGGACCCTGTCCAGCAGAAGCAAAGTTTGGTTGTCATTCAGAGCAACTGCACGCAGCTGGTGGACACCCAAGACGATTTAGATCACTTCAAGCAACGAGAAGACGACAAGTTAGCCACATTTTCGCATGAGCTCCGAACGCCGCTCAATGGCATCATTGGTTTGGCCGAATCCCTCGGCCAGCGACCTGAGTTCAAGACCACCCCGACCGTTGTGAAGAGCATTCAAGCGATCATTTCATGTGGGCGGGACCTTGCGAGGAACATCGAGGCTGCCATGGAGTTCAGTGCTGCAGATCGAGATGAAACAGATCACGACAATGTCAACTTAGTGGATATTGTTACCAATGTGTTAGAAATGTGCAAGGATCGCACGCAACCCGACGTGATGCTCGTGAACAATGTGCGCGGCTTTCACGGCCTCGTGTATGGGGACCCTGTCAAACTGGAGCGTATTTTGCTTCAATTGATCGACAACGCGTGTAAGTTCACGTCTTTCGGGAGCATCACTGTCACAGCTCGCGAGCGCTCTGGTGGGCAGTTTATTGAAATATCCGTCACTGACACTGGTTGTGGCATTGACGAAAGTCAAATGCGCCGAATATTTGGCCAGTTCGAGCAAGCGGACATGAGTGCCACTCGGCGCTTTGGAGGTCTCGGCTTGGGTCTCAGTTTGTGCAAGAAATTTGTGGAAGAAGGAGGCGGAGATATTGATGTCGTTAGTTCCGTTGGTAAAGGGAGTTGCTTCCGCTTCACAGTTCCGACTTCGGCTGAAGTATTAGCGACTGTTCAGAGCGTCATGAAACGCGACCAGTCTTTGCAAAAACCAAAGCCAGCGGTGCAGGGGCTGTCCCATATTGTTGATGTCACCACACCAAAGACTACTGAGCGGAAGAGTCTGTCAGATTCTGATTCCGAGAGCTCCGGTGAGGCCCATACGGTCGAGACAGACGATGACGTGTCTGAAAGTCGTCAACGACAAATGGACACTCCGACAGGCCGCAGGCTGCGTGACGACACTGAATTCGGAGGTGAAGTTGCTGCGCTTGCTACACGAACCAGTTCAGAGGCGGACGACAACACGGGACAGAAGGTAGCTGACTCAGCCATGCTAAAGTCGCTGAAGGATGAAAACGAACAGATACGCCAAGATCTCGTGATCGCCAAACAAAAGGCGAAGCAACTCCACGATCACATGGAGAAGGCACAAGCACGAGAAGACGATCTACAGTCAGAAAACGAACAGATACGTCAAGATCTTGTGGTTGCCAAACAAGAGGCGAAGAAACTACGCGAGCACATGGAGAAGGCCAAAGGAAGAGAAGGTGATCTACGTGAGCAGATTGCTCAACACAAGGCCAACCTGCTACATCGTTACACTTCGAAATCGCCTCGCGGCGGTGGCGACGACCTTCCGTCGCACAGAGACTTGTTTGGCAAGTACGAAATTTTAAGCGTGGACGATAATCCCATCAACCAAATGGTCATCCAGAATATCTTGACGCCGGCCGGATATGCCATTGCGACGTGCTCAGACGGCATTGAATGCCTCAATATGTTGGAGGAGAGGGATTATTTACCAGACCTGCTTTTGCTCGACATCATGATGCCGCAATTGAGCGGGTATCAAGTTTGCTTCAAATTGCGGGAAATGTTTCCGACATCAGCACTGCCCATTATTATGGTGTCTGCCAAGACGCGTGAGAGCAGCATCGTCGATGGGTTTAAGGCTGGGGCCAATGACTACCTCACGAAACCGTACAAGCGACAAGAGTTGTTGGCCCGGGTGGAAACGCAACTTCGTTTAAAAGATGTGTGGCGACAAGAAATCGAGGCGGAAAGAACAGATGCCTTGCTGCAACAGCTGATGCCATCGAGTGTATTGCCTCGCTTCAAAAGTGGAGAAGTAGTGGCTGACGTTCACTCCAATCTGACCGTGCTCGTTGCGGATGTTCAGCAGGCACACGTGGTGGTAGCTAGGACGCCGAGAGCAACGATGCGCCATATTGAAAAGCTGGTAGATCACTTTCGTTTGCTGTGCGGAAAGCATGGTGTGTTGAAAGTTGACACCATTGGCTCATCACTGATGGCAGTGGCTGGACACGAAGTCGACGCCGGCGTAAAGACGAAGACTCGAGACAAGGCAGATGGCGACGAAGGCAAAGGTGCCCCAGATGTACTTGACAAGATGTCCTCCGACCAACATCGTATGTTTTGTGTGGCAGACCGCTTTCTGGAGTTCGTGGCGGCGCAAAATGCGACGATCGAACGTCAAAATCCAGGTCAGCCTGCCCCACTGATTGAGATCCGCATGGGTCTCCATACTGGTCCTGGTGTTTCTGGGATTTTGCCAGACGCGTCACTGCCGTGGTACGGATTTTTTGGGAATTCTGTGCGTACAGCAACACGAATGGCCCATAGTGCTTTTCCCAACACAGTACAAGCAAGCGAACAATTTGTGCGCAAATGCGACGATTCGGACGTAGAATTTGTCGTGTATGGTGAGAAAAAGGCAGGGAACGATGTGCAGAAAATATACCTTGCACCCATCGGCGATTATTCGAAAGCAATGGTGTTCAAGTATGAAGAAGCCAAGAAAACTGTGGCCGAGTCCAAGCCTCAGATTTTAAGCGACGAGATTACTTTACAACCTTCACCCATTGTGGAACACCTGGGAGAAAGTTTCAAACGCGCGCTCCTCAGGACTCATCTACGTTCTCGAAGCGACAGCTCTCTGTCGGAACTTGAGGTGGACGAAACCGAGGAAATTTTGACGACCTTGATTCATGACTTCGTCAACAACGTCAATGTCACGAAGTCAAAGGATTCTCAGCAAGAAGTCCATGAGTTTCAACGAGCAAACAAGGACGCTGATCTACAAAACGGCGATATTTCAGAAGTGGGCCACGACTCACGTGCCACAGAGCAGAGCAGCAATTTTCAGTCATTCGACTTTTCTTCAAGCCCAGTTTCACGGTCGCCAGATGCTTCTCCGTTACATCAAAATGCAGAGCAGACGTCAGCGGCGAGCATGCTGGCAGAAGCAGCGGAGAAACACAACCAATTGGAACAACTGCTGCAACAAGAACGAGTGAGGCGGGAAGAAGCCGAAAAATCTTTGGCCACCGCCCAAACCGCACTAGCCGAAACGAGGGAGAAATTGAAATCGAGGGTATCGCCAGCATTCGACAACGCGTGTCGCCACCCTCAGCAGCTTGCGAGTCCAGCGACGCACGCTGCGGTCACATCACGACAACACAATCCCATCGCAAACTTTCTTGAGTCTCGCGGACTGCCGCATTACTTGCCGGCCTTTCAGCGAGAGGAAATAACAATGAATGTGCTGCCATTGTTGACGGATAAAGACCTCAAAGAGCTCGGAGTGGCCAGTATGGGCGCACGTATGCGTATCCTCGGAGGCATTGAAACGATAAAAGACTCCCGACGTGCAAATGTGCGTTAATGCAAAGGACGGCGGCGTTGTCGACGTGAGCGCGTTCGTTGGTGCTGGCCCCCGCAGCGCAAGACTGTACATTCTCTAATGACGTTCGTTTCGTAAAGTATTTACCGAGTCCTACTGAAGTAAAATAAGACCATCACGGTGGTAAGTGTTGCACTGCGTGCGCCTGTGCAAGTATGCTTTGCTGCGGAATTGCGAAATGCTATTGAGGTTGGACAGCTCTAGTTGCCGTCAGTCCTGTGTTGGCGACGTGTCGAATCGCATGCAAGCCTGGAGGCGCAGCGCAGTGCGCTATTATTGTGTGCGTGGCTGCACAATCAGACAGAGTCGCTCTGTCTTTTGTCGATAAGATTGCGGCTCCGCCGTCGTCGACGAGCAGCACGGCGGCTCGTTGCCGTTGCCGCATCTGCTGGCTTTGCGGCCGTGGCAGTCTTTGCAATAGTTTTCCCTTTGGACCGGCGATATTTTCGCTGCAAACGAACGATGATATCTAAGACGTTGAATTCCTTCTTCTTCTTTTTGCCAGTCAGCGCGTCAATCCATTTCAAGCCCACTTGCACGACATTTCTGGCCGCCCGTCGCACCTTTTTCTCAATTGCGTGCCTTGCTCTGCGAACGAATCGAGATTCCGCAGTCTGGTTGTTGGGGCGGATGTAAGCAACCTGTGTGCAAGCAAGCACGCCATCGCAGGTGAAACTCAAGCGCGTGTGAGACGGTGCCGCAGATGAACATATTGACGGTGCCGTGTACCTGCATGTACGTTTTGCCCTTCGTTGCTTCGGCGAAGTCGGATCCACTGTTAATGAGTGTATCATCGACTCGCAGAATAATGTCACCAGCTTGGAATTCGGCCTGTGTGGTCCAAAGGGGAGAGGACAATGCGTTGGTGGTGAATCACAGATGTCGAGCATACACACAACAGGTGCGTGATACAGCCAGACACACGACGGACCTCCATCATTGGGCAATTGCACTTGAGTCCACCGTCAGGTTCTTTGATAGATTTAACGCTCACGAATTGCCTTGACTTGAAACCCCAAAAGCCAATCGTCGCGGAGAGTTCAAATTGTGCTCCAAGTTTATCTGTGGGTTCGAGACGTTCCAACTCAGTAATGAACAAGTTTTTAGCCTAGTGGACAGAAATGCGTAGCAGATGAGGACGCCGGGTCGTACCAAGCGGCGCGTCACACACCATCATAACACCACATGCAGTGCACCAACACACCTCGATTTCTTGCAAGATAAGAGCTTCCATTGCCAGGTATGTTTGACCCTCTGGGCTAGAAAAAGCTGTCTGCGCCATCTGGTATGCTGACCTCGCCGCGTCTTTGATCAAGGAACTGTAGCGCACCTGTTCCTTGCTGCTGACATCATGGAAGACAGCTTCCTCCATTTTCCTAGTTTCTGCGACCATTGATTGCAACTCATTATCCTCATCTACATAGGAACACACACACAGAATTACATGTTACCACGCATTGATCGTGCTGTTGACACGCGGCGACCGCTACGCGTGATCAAAGTGACACTCACTCGGCGTTTCGCGGGCCGCAATTTTGTCCCACTCCTTTAAGATTTCGTCTTGCATGTCAGGATTACTGACTTTGCTTTCCAGCTCAATAGTAACGTCAGAATTGTCGTCGGGTTTCCGTCGAGCTGTGGGAGCCGTGGCACAACAGAATTTAAGCAAATGACGGGAATGGTTCACAATGCGGTGTGGTCCGTACTTGGTCCTACTTTCACGTTTGACACGTCAGCAGCAAGATCGGCAGAGCCGTGCGGAGTGGTACGATTGCTGGCAACAGTTGGTGCAGCTTCAACGATGGCTTCATCGGTATCTTCCGCGGCGGTGTTGGGTGGGTCGCCCTGCATTGACGACGAATAATGGGGAGCACAACGAACAACAAACAATGACTATACGCCTACGATCTGAATGGCACAGTGCGACTTGGATAGAGGGTGATGGAACCAACCTCATTGTCCAGTGCGACGTGCGCACATGCAGACAGCATTAAACGAGTACGGTCCACTTGTTTGCCCGCACATACTTTTGAAGGAATGATGAGGGGGGATTTGTAGCCTGCGGCTGGTCCAATTGTGTCGGAAATCAACTTCACACAGGCCAGGCGGTCCTGCTTCGATCCAATGCCACGCGCCTCTAAGTTTTCAAGGAGGTCCTTGTTGTACCTGCGCAGCAGTGGAGGGTAAGTTTTTCCGCTACAATGGGGGAAGGTTTCAACCGAAAGCGCAACATCATAATTGAAGATGTGCCAAGAACGTACTTTGTCGTTTTGAGAATGTCGCAGACGATGCTAAAAACGAATTTCACAGGGGGTCTTCCTAAAATTTTGTCTGTAAGCCTTGAGAAGTGCTTCGTTGACACCGCGTCTGCCAGATACTGGCGTGTCAACTCAGGCGATACATCTGAGCCCACCGGCAGCACTTCTGCGATGCGGTGCTTTCCCTCGGTCTTAGCCATGTTTTTAGGGTGATATGATATTTACGAGCCCTAATCGGCTTCGTGGTAGTCCAACGTTGAGAGTCAAGTGTATTGCTTTGCCAACGAAGTAGACCTCAGCATTGCATAGCTAAGAGGCACGGCAATTGCGGCGCCACTGTCAACTCCAGATGGCTGCGGCGCTACTTATCCAATCAATACTTCTCGACGTTTCAGTCCTCGCGCAACTCTGTGCGTGTTCGTCCACGCACAAAGACTTGGTCGGTTTCACAAATTTCTCAACAGCTTTTCGCCCGTGACTGCAGAAACTCGAGCGGCAGCATCACCCAACCAATCAACCAACCAACGAAAACTAGTCAACTGAACAACGAGTCAGCGACTGAGCAACAAATCAACCAAAGACTCAACCAGGCCCCTCACTAGCCATCCATTCATTCAACCCGCCAAGCACAATGCGTTGCAACAGAGTGCTCAATAGTGAAAGTTGAAAGTCAAATCCACCGCCAACAGTATGCAAAGGAAGCAACGCAACGCAACGCAACGCAACGCAATGAAAAGCAATCCAATCAAACCAAAAGCAATGACTAATCCAGTCTCAGTCACTTTTGCTTTCTTTGCTTCCTTTGAAAAATCTTGAACAACTCTATAAGTATTTAATTTCCAATCTAAAATATAGTCATAGTCAAGATTGGGATTGGTTGTAGTTTTTAAAGATGAATTTGTATAAATGTATTTAGAACCAAACAGGCTTAGTAAATCAATAAAATTTGATTTGTAAAGCTTAGCTACATTAACGCATTTGTAATCGTTGTAATATCTTACCTTCTTATAACTTTGATTTGTAATTACATTTGAAGTTAAATCTCTATCGTCAATAATTTTTTTTACAAAAATTGTTTTGCCTTTTGTTAATTCATTGCGTGGCTTAACATCGTTCTTGTTCATATAAAATCCTGGTTGGTAAGTTTTTACACAGCCAAATAAAGTTAGTATTGAAAAGCAAAGCAGAATATATATTGGTTTCATGATTAAGTTAGTAATGTATTGGTAAATTAACTGCCCACAAGTTACAAACTATTATTAGAAGTTCGTAGCACAAAAATTAATCCCAATGGATACTATCCTTAGAGGAAAGATATTTCAGGATTTTTTTCAGAAACTTCCCATGTATGATCAGCCAACAGATGTACTTTGGCAATATATAAATAAGGCATTTTTGTTCCCCATTCCTCAGGAGAAACTAAACTGAGAACCCAACTTTCGTCTCCTTTTTGATAGACAAAATAATCTTTATTAATAACAGGTTTAAAGCCACAATCAGCCTTATAAATTCTTTCTGAAATGCTGATTCTATCGTGAATTTCTTGAGCTTGACGAATGAGCACTTCTACTTGCTCTTTAATTTGAGTCAATTGTCCATCGGTTTGTTGGTACATAGCTGTCATCGCTGTACCCTTTGTTCTTCCTTTATCGATGGGTTTGATAATGGCACTACCAACATGGTGCGCATAAGGTAATAACCCCGGTTGTTCAGTCACTTTATCCGGATCAATACTATCTTTATTACTCTTTTTGATCATAGCTTTTATATCTACAAATACTAATTCAAATATAAGCGGTTTTGTTTTCCTGCAGTGGAAAAATTCTCAATTCGACAATATTGTAAACATTGATTCCTCATTTAACTTTCCTTATCTTCGCCCTCCTGACCAAATAAAATTGACAAATATGAGTATAAGAAATCTAGAACCTCAATCCATGTGGAATCATTTTGCAGATTTAAATGCTGTACCACGTCCTAGTAAAAAAGAAGAACGTGTGATTCAATTTATGATGGATTTTGGAAATAAAT
>ENA-OWNT01003272-OWNT01003272.1-seawater-metagenome-genome-assembly--contig:-NODE-3272-length-15498-cov-10.396602_pt1 | contig 15498 bp, 16 predicted proteins | sample MGYA00238136_ERZ651165 | MGnify/ENA primary metagenome ERZ651165 (study PRJEB26861, sample SAMN08777766) | seawater metagenome | isolation source: coastal seawater | place: USA: Florida | collected...
ATAACAGTGGTTGAAACGCCATTGAGCTAACTACTCAACTGAGCTTGGTTTGATCTCAACCAGTATTATTGGGTTAAAGAACCTCAGGTTCTCTACTCTGGTCCGCCAAATACCGGAATGGTATTCAAAGAGGGCATGGTTTTTACCATTGAGCCAATGGTCAACCAGGGCACGGCTAAGATAAAAACGAAGAAAGATGGTTGGACGGTTGTGACACGGGACAAGAAGCTGTCAGCTCAGTCAGAGCACACCATTGTTGTGACAAGTAGTGGCTATGAAGTGCTGACACTACGTAATGAAGAGCGCTTGCCAGTATAGTGGCAGGATGGTGTTTGAGTCTTGCTACTGGTTTAAGCTCTGGTTGTCGCTAAATGTTTGCTTGAGCTCATCGATGCCCATCGGTTTATAGAAGTGGTATCCCTGAAGATATTGAACATTGCGCTCTGCGAGGTAGTCTGCTTGCAGCGCTGTTTCAACACCTTCAGCGACAACCTTAACGCCTAAATTATGGCTTAGATCGATAATGGTGGTAAGTACGGTGGAATTGACCGTCTCCAGACCTATGGTGTCTACAAAACATTTATCAATTTTCAAATGATCAAAAGCGGTATCTTGCAGGATCGAAAGCGAGGTGTAGCCGGTACCGAAGTCATCGATAGAGATGATTAGGCCATTATCACGTAACGCTTTCAGAACGTCTCTGCCGATCTTATCGAGCATCTGCCGTTCAGTAACCTCAATGCAAAGCTTAATGCCGATAGCATCAAACTGTTCTCTGTAGTGCGTCAGCTCTTCAACGCATGTTGACGTGTGCAGATAGGCAGGAGGTACATTGATTCCCAAATGGATCTCTTGCTGTGGATTAAGCTCGGCAAGATCATTGAGGGCATGTTTTAAAACGTAGTCCGTCAGAGGAATGATTAAGTGCTGTTCTTCTGCGAGAGGAATGAATACGTCTGGGCGCACCAGACCTATGCCCGGGTGATTCCAACGAACTAAGGCTTCGATACTGCCAATATTGTGTTCTCGGCTGGTTACGATGGGTTGATAGACTAGAAACAACTCATCTCGCTTGAGGCCGTTTTTCAAGTCGTCGACCAGAGAGTCCCGACGTTTCAACACGCGACTCGCCATAAAGATAAGCAGAGATATCAACAGAGAAATGGGGACGCTTCCCATTGCGTTGTAGAGGATCTGGCTATCAATGTACTCTTCACTCGCCTCTGCAAGCATCGAGAAACCATATTTCTTAGAGGTAAAAACATAGTGGTAGGTGTCCGAGCTGAAGTCGGTGTTGGCCGGGTAAACTTTAGCGCCAAACTTCACTTTGATGTAATTCAGCCGGTCTCCTTCGATGTGCCCTAATCGTTGAATTAAATAGGTTCTATCAATAACTGAAAATGCGCCGGAAAAGCCGGTTTCGCCAACAACATCAGCAACAACAATCGTTCTTTGCTCAGGATCGCCATTAAGGTCGAACAAGTACTCGCCCGATTTCGCGCCTTTGGGACCAATAAGTAATGAGATGTCCTGATCAACCTCACCTCGTTTTGATGAACATACCGCAACGCCGTCGCGTACGATAACCATTTCACGTACCAGGCTTTCAAACAGTAGGTCTTCACGGATCAAATCGCAGCTATGGGAATGAGTCATAGCATGCTGGTTTTCGTGGTGAAGTTCGGCGATTACATCATCAATGCGAGTGCTATATGTGTGGACAGTGGAGCGAAGGTGAGACTCAATCGCGTCAACCGAAACATAGAAAGAAGCGGGTAGGACCACTAGCAGCGGCAAGATAAACACGACAAGGAAAGACTTGAGTTCAATAGTAAGCGTTGAATTTGAATGAGTGCTTTCCATATCTACCGCGAATGATTAAAGGTCATAGTAATTGCTACAGGAATCACTTAATAATAGATGACGATAGTAAACTAAGCATGGATAAAAGTGCGACCAAGGTCATGACTAATAACAGAAATCTTACAGACAGTAGGGTTAATCTTTTAATTACTGCTTAATGACAAGCTTGTGTAAACAAGCGGATGTCTGGCTGGTTTAAAGGTAGGACTGTAATGAAGAGAAATACCCATGCCACGAGATAGATGTCAGGTGACATGGGTGGGAGTCAATATTAAATGGGCTGAGTCGCTTGCTTTAACCAAGCCTGCTCGTCGTGGTTGAGATCGACCGATAACTGCTGCCAACATTGCTGGTGGTAGTGGTTTATCCATTTGATCTCATTAGCATCTAGCATGGACTTATCAATTGCGTTAGTGGCAATCGGCGCCAGAGTAATGGTTTCAAAGCCGTAGAAAGTACCAAACTCATTCGTCTCAATTTCAACCACTTTCATGATGTTCTCAATGCGGACACCATGGACATCTTGACGGTAGACGCCCGGTTCGTTGGTGATCACCATTCCCGGCTTGAGCGCGACTTCAGCAGGGTTTTGTGAGAAGTTCTGTGGTCCTTCATGAACATTCAGACACATACCAACGCCGTGGCCGGTACCGCATTTGTAGTCGATACCGTGTTGCCACAATACACCGCGCGCCATGATATCGAGATTGGAACCGGTAGAACCTTTCATAAAGCGTGACTGAGTCAGACGGATCACTGCTTTGAGTACTAATGTGTAGTCAAACTTTTCTCGTTCGCTTGGAGTGCCAAAGTGGAAGGTACGGGTAATATCCGTGGTGCCCCCCGGGTACTGGCCGCCTGAATCGACTAAAAAGAAGTGACTCTCATCCACTTTATAGCTGCTCTCTTGATCGGCAGCGTAGTGCATTTTCGCTCCGTGCTCCGCAAAACCAGCAATGGTTCTGAAGCTTTCACCCAGATAACCCTTTATCTGTTTGCGATAAGCCATCAGAGTCTGTTCCGCATTAAGTTCAGTAACCTGACCACCGGGTACCTGTTCATCAAGCCACTTCATAAATTTGACCACTGCTACGCCGTCCTGACGAAGAGTCTCTTCCATGCTGGCCAGTTCAGTTGCATTTTTCACGGCTTTCATGTCGGTAACAGGACATGGACGGTTAATCAGTTGGATATCTGACTTGATCTGACTCACGAGCAGACTGTCGGTGTTCTTTGCGGTATAGATTAGTCTGGTATTACTGCTAAGCAGGTTGAGTGCGGTGCTAAGGTGCAGGTAGTCATGAATATGTACCTGATGCTCACTGATTGCACCGACAACCTCGGGAGTGAGTTTGTCGTCATCAATAAACAGGCGGCAACTATGGTGATCGATCAGCAGGTAACCTTCAGAAATCGGGCAATAAGCCGTATCTGCGCCGCGAATGTTGAGTGTCCACATCACATCGTCAAGCGTTGATACCAACAGCGCCTGTGCTTTTTCTTGGGTCAGATACTGACGTACCTGAGCGATTTTCTCGCTGGCGGTTAAGCCCGCAACACTGAGTGGATGGTTAAACAGGTTTGCTTTAGGACGTGCTGGTCTGTTACTCCAGATTGGCGAGATAAGATCGTGTTCTAACACTAACTGAATCGATTTGTCAGCGAAGGCGGCGATAAGCTCATCATAGAACTGCTTACTGATGCTGCGTCCGTCAACGCCGACTCGGGCATTGTCAGGTAGGGTCTGTGCCAGCCACTGCGCAATGGTTGGTGTTTCTGCAAGGCGAGCCTTGAACAGATCAAGACCGGAGCCTTCAAGCTGTTCTGCGCCCTGAATGTAGTAGCGACCATCGGTCCAGAGACCACCGCCTTCACGGGTCACAACCACATCGCCGGCTGAACCGGTAAAGCCTGAAATCCATTGTCTTGCTAACCAATAGTCTGCCGAGTATTCACTGGCATGAGGGTCGTTGTTGGTCACGATATAAGCATCAAACTGATGTTTATCCATGCCTTGACGAAGGGCAGTCAGTCGCTGGGGAACAGAATGTAAAGTCATAATAATCAACTTCCTAACAGGGTATGGGTACAGAAAATATGGTGGTCTGACTGACCACTACGAGTTGGCATTTGTTCGCCGCAAAGGTTCGTTGCACTTGGGCAACGGGTACGGAAAACACAACCACTCGGCGGATTAAGTGGAGAGGGCAGATCCCCTGGCAGTAACTGAATATCGCGATTGCGAGCCAATGTCGGGTGAGCGATTGGGACCGCAGACAACAGCGCTTTAGTGTAAGGGTGCTGAGCATCATCAAACACCTTGTCATAGCGACCGACTTCCATCGGTTTGCCGAGGTACATTACCATCACACGGTCACTGATATGGCGGACTACGCTAAGGTCATGGGCAATCATCACCAGAGTCAGTCCCATCTCTTGCTTAAGATCATCAAGCAGGTTAATCACCTGAGCCTGAATAGAAACGTCGAGAGCGCTAACTGGCTCATCACACACCACCAGATCCGGCTTTAGAATCAAAGCACGGGCGATACCGACACGCTGACACTGACCTCCGGAGAACTCATGTGGATAGCGATTACGTTGGCTCGCAAGAAGGCCGACTTTATCCATCATCGCAATGACACGGCTTTCGACCTCTTTGCGGCTTAGTTGGGGCTCGTGAGTCAGAAGTGGTTCAGCAATGCATTCGGAGATAGTCAGTCGTGGATTGAGACAGGCTGAAGGATCCTGAAACACCATCTGGAATTCACGGCGACGCTTCGCCAGTTGCTGCTTACCAAAAGCGCGCATGTTGTCGCCCTTCCAGTTCAGTTCACCACCGGTCGGCTCAATCAACCTTAGTAGCGCGCGAGCTAATGTGGATTTCCCACACCCCGACTCCCCTACGATGCCTAAGGTTTCGCCGCGATAAACGTCCAGGTCAATGCCATCGACTGCTTTCACCACTTTGCGCTTGCTTGGCAGAATATGTTTGTTGATAGCGAAGTGAACTTTTAAATCTCGTGCCGAGAGTAGTATTTCTGGTTTGCTCATCATTCCTCCTAAGCAGAACGCGCGATCGATGTAATGGTGTTGGGAGCATGGACATGGCATGCCAGCCCCTGACTGTTCGATAGCGAACGAAATGGCGGAATAGACGCACTACACTCTGGACGATAGCTGGCGCAACGCTCTTTGAATGGACAGCCTGTAGCGTGAATAAGAGCGCTTGGTGGGTTGCCGGGGATAGTCGGCAAACGATCCATATCTTCACTAATCGAGGGAATCGCCTTAAGCAAACCTTGGGTGTAAGGGTGGCTCGGACGGTCAAACAGTGAATCGGTATCCGCCTGTTCCATCTTGCGTCCGCCATACATTACCAGAACGCGGTCGCACATCTCGGCGACGACGCCCATATCGTGGGTGATAAGTAAAATAGCGGTATTGAATTCAGCCTGTAGCTCACGCAGCAGGGTCAGAATTTGAGCCTGGACAGTCACGTCTAGTGCTGTGGTTGGCTCATCGGCGATCAACAACTCTGGCTTACACAGTAGTGCCATTGCAATCATCACTCTCTGACGCATTCCTCCGGACATCTCATGCGGAAACTGCGACATTCGTGTCGCCGCGGATGGAATACGCACGGCATCAAGCATGGCGATAGCTTCTTTGTCCGCCTCTCTACGGGACATTCCTTTATGGATCATCAGAACTTCAGCCAGTTGTTTACCGACTTTCATAAACGGATTGAGTGAAGTCATCGGGTCCTGAAATATCATGCCAATCTTTTCTGCACGAATGTGATTGAGCTGCTTTTTCGACATGGTCAGTAAGTTCTCACCATGGAAATTTGCTTCACCGCTGACCCTACCATTATCGGCAGTCAGGCCCATCAGGGCGAATACAGACTGGCTTTTACCCGAACCTGATTCACCGACAATGCCCAGAGTTTCGCCTTTATTGACTGAATAGGAGAGGTCACTGACCGCTTGCACTAAACCATCGGGCGTCTGGAAGCGTACGTTCATGTTTTTAATCGATAGAATACTCATCACTGCTCCTTAGCGATCTTTCGGGTCAAGTGCGTCACGAAGGCCGTCACCGATGAAGTTAAAACAGAACAGGGTGGCGACAAGGAATATTGAAGGAAACACCAGTTGCCATAAGGCGACATCAATCGTTTTAGCGCCTTCAGCGATAAGAATGCCCCAACTGGTATCCGGTGGCTGAACGCCAAGTCCTAAGAAACTCAGGAAGGATTCAAACATGATAAAGCCCGGTACCATTAACGATGAGTAAACCATCACAATACCCAGTACGTTTGGCAGAATATGACGGCGAACGATAGTAAAGCGTGATACGCCAATAGAGTGTGCGGCTTCAATAAACTCACGTTTCTTGATACTGAATGTCACTCCTCGAACGACCCGGGCAATACCGAGCCACGAGACCATGCCGATGACGACAAAGATCAGATAGATGTTGTTGCCAAACAGAGTGACAAACAGGATGACCAGAAACATAAACGGTACAGAATCAAGTACTTCGATAATGCGCATCATGGTGCTATCGACCATACCACCCAGATAGCCTGATAAAGCGCCCCATGCGGTGCCAATGACAACCGCTACCAGTGCGCCCATAAAGCCGACCATGATCGACAGTCTGCCACCCTGCATAGTGCGGGCGAAAATGTCCTGACCAAGATCGTCCGTACCAAAGTAGTGGCCGGATTCGATTGAAGGCTTGCCCAGTTCGTAGGGATCCGCGACGACATTCCAGTCAATTTCATCATGGCCAAAAGCGGCAAGCTGAGGGCCAAAAGTAATGCACAGTACGATAAAAAACAGGACGTAAACCGATGTCATGGCTGCGCGGTTTTTGCGAAAGCGAGCCCAGGCATCTTGCCACAGACTGCGGCCCTCAACTGCTTCGACATGTGAGCTCATTTGATCCGCCAGCTCCTTGGCATCAATGCGTTTGGTTAACATTCGTTACCTCCTAGACACGAATGCGCGGGTCGATAATGGTGTAGAGCACATCGACCACCAAGTTAAAGAAGATAGTCAGCGAAGCGACAATCAGGGTGATGCCCATGACCAGGCCGTAGTCACGGTTGAGAGCACCGGAAACAAAGTGCTGGCCCATACCGCCAGTGCTAAAGAAAATATCGATGATCACTGAGCCAGTGACCACGGCAACAAAGCTAGGACCAAGCATGGCAATAATCGGGATTAGCGATGGACGCATCGCATGATGGATTAGGATGTAACTGGTTGATAAGCCTTTGGCTTTTGCGGTGCGAATATAAGGCTGGTTTAGGGTTTCAATCATCGCGCCACGCATCACCCTCGCAATACTCGCTACTGAGCCTATCGCCAGACTCAATACCGGCAGAACCAGGAATGAAAGCTGACCTCCTTCCCATCCGCCTGCTGGTAGCCAGCCGAGATGAATTGAGAAGAGAGTGACCAGAATCGGTGCCAGAACAAAGGCTGGGATCACCACACCAGTCATGGAGAGTGACATCAACAGGTAGTCGAGCTTGCCGTTGCGATTAAGGGCCGCGATGGTACCCAACAGCATACCTAGCGGTACTGAAATACTAAACGAGATCACGCCAAGTACGGCGGATACAGGCCATGACTGAGCAACAAGTTCAGTGACGCTAAAGTCCTGATAAACAAAGCTCGGGCCTAAGTCACCCTGAACAAAGTTACCAATATAGATAAAGAACTGGATGATAAAGGGTTCATTGAGATGGAATTTGGCTTCGATATTGGCACGAACCACTTCTGGCATTGGTCGTTCCATATCGAACGGGCCGCCGGGGGCGATATGCATTAACCAAAACGACACCAGTGCAATAAACAGTAAGGTAGGCACTGCGATAAGCAAGCGACGAAGAATATACAGCAACATGACGCATCCTTTCGTTAGAAAAAAGCCCGCGACCTACGAGGACATCGGTAGGCGCGGGCAAACCGTCCCAATTAGTGGGCTCTCACGTAAACATTCTTGCGGTAGTAAGAAGATTCAGGGTTAGTTCGCTCGTAACCACCGACATACTCTTTGATTAGGTACTGGTCGTTACCATTGCGGTACATCGGGATGATCGCCATGTCTTCGATAAGCAATTTTTCTGCGGCAATGTACTCAGCTGACGGGTCACTCAGGCTCTTAGATTCAGCCATCAAGCGATCATACTCAGGGTTGTTGTATTTCGAGTCATTGTATTCGCCAGTCGAGACAAAGATATCTAACCAGGTTGAAGCTTCGTTGTAGTCTGCTGTCCAGCCGCCACGACTGACGTTGCCCGGATCTTTCAGTGCGTAGAATACTTTAGGTTCCAGCTGCTTGATTTCGATTTGGGCACCTAGCTTACTCTTCCACATACCAGCCATAGCCGTTGCCATCTTCACGTCTTTAGAGAAGGTCGGGATAGTGAAGGTTAGCTTGAGTGGGTTGCCTTTGTCGTAACCCGCCTCTTTTAGCAAGGCTTTCGCTTTAGTGTTGCGCTGCTCTTGATTCCACGTAGCGAACTCAGGAGTGTGGGTTTTGAACCCATCGGTTTGCGGTGGAACTAAGGTGAACATTGGAATGCCACCGTTTTTAACGATCGCTTTAGTCATGATATTGCGGTCAATCGCGTAAGAGAGTGCCTGACGAACTCGAAGATCTTTTGTTGGCCCTTTCTCAGTATTGAGGTAATAGAAGGTAGAGCCGAGTGATGCACTGGTATCAGCAACTTGTTCTGGGTACTGCTTGAGCAGCTTGTTCTTTTGCGCAGCCGGAATCGACAAAGCCTGATCGATTTCACCTGCCAGATAGCGATTGAGTGCCACGTTAGCATCGCCAATTGGCAGCCAAGTGATCTTTTCTAGCACGACGTTGTTAGCATCCCAGTATTTATCATTTTTAACCATCACCATCTTCTCGTTAACCTTCCAGTTCGATACGGTAAACGCGCCGTTGGTGACGATGTTCTGTGGTTGAGTCCATGCACTGCCATACTTTTCCACTGTTGCTTGATGAACAGGTGCCAGTACAGGGTGACTGAGTAGTTTAATAAAGAAAGGAACCGGTTTTTCTAATGTCACTTCAAAGGTGTAGTCGTCGATCGCGCGCACACCGAGTGTATTCGCAGGAGCTTCACCTTTCATAATTCTGTTCGAGTTTTTAATTCCAGGAATAGCGGCAAACCAAGCGTATGGAGAAGCGGTTTCCGGATCGATGAGGCGCTGCCAGCTGTAAACAAAATCGTGAGCAGTAAGTGGATCACCGTTAGACCATTGCGATTGACGCAGATTGAAGGTGTAGACCGTGTTATTGTCATTGGCTTGCCAGCTCTCAGCGATACCCGGAACCGTCTTACCTTGCTTGTCTTGCGTTGTCAGACCTTCAAACAGATCACGACCTAAGTTGAATGCTGGCTCCGCAGCCTGCTTAGCGGGATCGATGGACGTGACTTCAGCTCCGTTGTTCAGCACGATCTCTTGTTTTTCTGCCAGTTGTGTTCCAGCTGGGTAAGGTTTGGCTAGAGTATTGCCGGCAAATAGTGCCGCAGCGATAGTACTCAGTGCGATTAGTTTTTTTGCTTTCATAGCTTCCTCATTATGTCCTTATCGGAGTGACCATTTGGCATACGTGTTAGCCCGCGAACGGCATGGGGTAACCAAGGTTATTACCAAAGGGATAAGAGGAATGTATATTGTATAAAATAATCCAACAAACACTTATTAACATGTTTGTAACAAGGTGGCGAATTCAGAGACTGGTGGTCTTAAAAACTGAGACTGAATAAAATTCAACCAGTGGTGGTTGATAGAATCTGTGCTCGATCACAGCAAAATCTGGCCTGTGTTCTAGGTCATCGTCGGAAGCGTGCAGAGACTTCTTTAAGTAGATCGCCGTTGATTTCAGGCAGATCATCAGAAAAGAAGATCTGCTCTCCTGGGGTATAGCGAAGTAGGATATTGGTCAGTTCACCAGTGCCTGTCGCGCAGTTAGCTGCGTGCATTTCACCTATCTTCTGATCGACGTCTTGCTCCAGCTGCAAACACTGTTCACGTGTTAGCCGAACTCGCGCCTGACAGACTTGAGATAGGGTGTTATCCGCCATAGAGACTCGTTCAAAGCGACGCTTAAACAAGGTATCAAGAGCAGTCCCTTCCTCCATAATAAAACGTCGACCTGAGCGATAGAAAATTTTGTCGCCAAGGTTTTCAATATAACCGAGAACTTCGGCGATACTGAGGTAAAACCGGACACTGGCATCAGAAAGTTGATAGTCGTCAGCGATCTCCTGTGGGGTCTTATTGCAAGAGGTGATCAAATAGATAAAATCGAGCAGATAGGGGTGCTCAACGAACAGAGCATTCTGTTCGTCACACAAAAACTGCTCGTTGTCGCGCTGGATCTGAATCGCTATCGCTGACAGCTCTTGCAGGTCGGTATTGAGATGGGTGGTATAGAGCAGAATCTTGTCCAAGCCAAGAGAGGGGTTGTGCAGGTGTCGTTTGATGGTCGACAACGGGATGCCGGTTTTCTCCGACATCGCGCTATAGCATAACCCTTCATCTTTGATTTTCTGCCGTATAGCAGCAAGAAGAAATTCTGGCCCTAAGTGCATCTCAACTATTTACCTTACTGAGTATTGTTGCGCTCTAACAAAAGATCACGGATTGCGGCTCCAGCTTCAAGAATATGCTTTTTAAGCATGTACTTAGCGCCATCAATATCGCGGTTCTGACACATTTCAACTAAGGCTTTATGTTCGTTATCTGCTTTGGCTGTCCCTTCGGTAAACAGTAATTGCATACGAATATAACGGTCACACTTAGTGTTAAGGTTGTAAATCACATCCATAGTTTCGGGCATATTTGCCGGAGCATACAACGCCTTGTGCAACTCATAGTTGTAGTTGCTCCATTCCTCCACCTGATCGCCGCGGTTAACCACTTCGTCAAAGCGTTCGCGGATCTCATTAGCACGAGCCAGATCTTCATCGGTCATATTTTGGATTGCCCGCTCAAGAATATGACACTCAACCACGGCGCGAAGCTCGAAAAGTTCATCAATTTTATCCGGAGAGAGTTCTGTCACCGTGGCACCTTTGTGTGCCTCAAAGCTCACTAATCCCTGCGCTTCTAGCTGCATTAATGCCTCGCGTACAGGAATTCGACTGACATTAAACTCTTTTGCCAGCGCGTCCTGACGCAGTGGCTGACCAGTTTTCAATTCGCCTTTTAGAATCTTAGTGCGGATAGCTTCTTCCACTAACTGGGTTCGCGTTTTAAAAACAGGTTTTTGCGACATCCGAGTCTCCAATGTTTCTTTTTTCAATATTTTATTCAATATACCATTTGCGTTACGCAATGCGACTATCGTCAAAGATAACCGCGTTTTTTTGGGGGATGGGTCAATAGTTGCCGAGTCCTGCTGTGAGCTTTGTTCATAGAATAGGCACAATGAATGACGCGAAATCCACTTTTAGTTTGTGGTTACTGGCTTTGGAGCCCTACCGTTAGCCCTTTACTGCATTCCGCCAAAAGTCCAGTGTTGTATCCGATACGCTGCCAAGTTGAGTGGCTGCTTCAACAACAAAGTTACTTAAGTTAATCGCTATTTGCTCATTACCCAGCAAATAGATACTGCGAATGACGCGGGTTAACCTTAGTTGATTGTGGTCGTAACTTTTCAGCCAAACATGGTTTGCTGGTGAGAAGGGTAACGATGACGTTATTTCATTTTTATTGCGCTGCATTCCCCAGAACTCAAGCATGAGATCGAGTGATCTCAAGTGAGCTACGCGCAAATCTGGTGACTGAGCAAATTCTTCTCTGTCTTGTTGGCTGACAAGTGGAGCGTGCTGATTGAATTTAGTGCCTTCGTCGATTGGGAATAACACTTGGATGTACTTGTGGTCATGTTCCAGCCAAAAGTGGTCATAAGCCAGAATCTGTTCGATACTACGGCCAAGTTTATCTGGCGCCTCACCAGACATGAAACGAGCAATATCACCCATCTTAATACCCTGAAAATTTGAACTGTTTCAGTTAAATTTTAACGTAACCGCCAGGTAATCACTAACAACAAACGATTGTGGTCTGGACACAATATCTGATTGTTAAGACAGCGGTGCAGGCCGCCGAGAATGGGTTCAATCGCTGATATTACCTCATCAGGTGATGAGTTCTAACTGCCAATAACTCACTGAAATCTGGCGCTCAAATTTAACGCCGATGTTTTTGAACTCGCCAACTTTAGTAAAGCCAAGCGACTGATGGAGCTTCACGCTCGGGGGATTGGGCAGAGCAACGACGCCCATTACGTTTTTAATTCCTTGTTCCTTTAGCCTCGCTAATAGCTCGCGATAGAGTTTGTGACCATAACCTTTTCCGCCAGCATCAGGTGAGAGGTAAATAGTCGATTCAGCGGTAAACCGGTAGGCAGAACGGGTGTGCCATGGACCTGCATAGGCATAACCTAAGATCTCACCATCTTGCTCTAAAACAATCCAAGGAAAGCCTGAGTCGAGCACCTTTTCGATTCGTTGTGAGATCTGCTCTGCCGTTACTGCTTTTTCCTCAAAGGTCACGGTAGAGTCTGTGACAAAGGGGTTGTAGATATCGGCAATCGCTTGTGAATCGCTTAAGTTAACGGTTCTGAAATTCATTCGTCCTCCTTGACGTATCGAACTGAACTTGTGGAGAGCCTGCCTCGGGGCGGTTATTCTTTTTAACTGATTTGCTCTGTTTCTCACAAGCTAACAGATTTAATGTCAGTTGGTATACTGGCATCTCACAACGGTATGGATTGTTGTTCAGTGAACCATGCTAAAATACGCCGAACAATTCAAACCCAAATCCATGAGAAAATATTGATGTCATCTCTAAAACCACTTCTTGATGAAGTAATGCTTGCGTTTCAGGTTATCCCGAGAGTAAAAGAAGGAAACAACTTTGAAGTCGTTGATAAAGCGATTGCTGTTGTGAAAGCCTCAGGTGTGCCTTTTCAGGTCAGTGCGATGGAAACGACCATGAAGGGTGAACTTAACAAGCTGTTGGAAATTGTCAAAGATGCTCAACAGGCGTGTTATGACGCTGGCGCGGTTGAAGTCATCACCAACATCAAGATCCATAGTAAAACAGAACAGGCTACTGATACCTTTTGTACTTACGATCGTGGTGTTACCAAATCGAACCATATGTTCGTAGATAACTAATACTTTCACCGTCACTGCGTTTATGCGGTGACGGTGAAGCCTAATCCAAATAGTCAGGCGTAGATAGATTCGTCCCACAAACCTTACATTTATAATCGCCAGTCGCTTCGCCTTCCATCAGAGAGCTTGCAATGGCAGCAAACAAGCCTGAGAAAAAACCTTTTACTTCGGTATCTGGTTGCGCGTTCGAAAAATTTTCGTAGCGATGAACAGTAACTTGCTTGCAGTTACAACAGAATGCCTTGGTCTCTTTCGAGCCATATACATGGACCAATTTACTTCTCCTACTAAGCTAAATCTTGCTGACCATTGACTCTTTACATTAGGTATCAACATCAGCGTCGATAAAAGCTATTACATCATCTGTTAAGTCTATGACTAACATACAGTTATTCCTGAAAATAGTATAGGTTATTGAATAATCATCAATTCCCTTAATTTCAGTAGGTGGTCTGTTGACCCATTAGCCTATACACTGTTCACAACTAAATCCAACAAGGAACGTCGATATGATTGAGAAAGGTCAGGCACTGCCATCAGCTACTCTTAGCGAGCTCAGTGAGCAAGGTATGCTTACTCACAACACAGATGAACTGTTCGCCAATAAGCGCGTAGTGCTATTTGCGGTACCGGGAGCGTTTACACCAACCTGTTCTGAAGCGCATCTTCCGGGCTATGTTGTATTAGCTGATGAGATAAAAGCGGCAGGTGTCGATATCATCGCTTGTGTTTCTGTAAACGATGCTTTTGTAATGAACGCATGGGGTGAGGCGCAAAACGCATCTGAAATCCTGATGCTGGGTGATGGCGACGCAAGCTTTACTAAAGCGTTAGGTCTTGAGATGGATACGGCTGGCTTCGGTGGTGTACGTTCAAAACGCTACGCAATGGTGGTCGATAACGGTGTCGTTACTGAGCTGAACATCGAAGAGCCGAAGCAGTTTGAAGTGAGCAAAGCTGAGGCGATTTTGGCAGCGCTTAGGTAAGTGTCAGTGCAAATCAGAAACAAAAAAGCCGGCCTTATACCTCAGGTCGGCTTTGTTTTATCTGTGATTGTTGCAGATTAAAAAGAGACGGATTGATGTTTACATCTGTATATGTCAGCTGCAACAGAAGTCGGTTTAGAGCCATCAGTCGCTATGATGTTTGTGATGTGGTAGCGATTCCCACCACGCATGAATACTTCATTTGCTAGCTCTGTGTAGAGCCCTTCAGGACTTGTCTCTTCTACAATATGGCTACCAATAACTTTACACGTCGAGTTCTCGATTTCAGCAAATGCAATCGGTTTAACCTCATGAGCTCCCGGTAAAAGGCTAATGATACCAGATGGCTTTGCTTTATATGTTGCTGTTTTACAGCTGTATATTTCGGCCACAACACTGCTTGGACGCCCCCGACTTGTATCCAGAATTTCGGCGATGCGGTATCTGTTGCCTCCAGACATATATGTCTGGTTTTTCAAAACAGGAGTTACGTTGTTTGGATGTGCGTCTTCAAGAGTGTAAGTGTCGATCATCTCACAGTCGAGATTGTAGATAGCAACTTCAGAGATTTCGCCGATTGATTTGGCAGCAGGCATTACTGGAACTTTGCGTGTCACACATCCACTAATTGCAAATAAAGAAAGGGTAATTAGGAAAACTTTATTCATATGAAACTGATGAAAAAGGAAAAGATCCTACGTGAGCTTGAGCTCCCTTAGAAACAATAACTTTTTATCGTGATCATAATTAGTTAGGCGTGTGAGAAGGGGGATAGAAAATGATCGCCAATCTTTAAAGACTGGCGTTTTAGTTGTACAGAAACAAGCTAGCGTAATTTGTCAGATGTTTGTAGCCACTAAGCGGCGGGTTCGTTTACTGAGAGTTATTTGACTCAGCTTTCTCTTCGTCAACACGTTTAATTAGCGGTCCTGCACACTCTACAAAAGCACCGATATCAAAATTCTCTGGTGAATCTGTGCCACCAGTAACGCCAAAGTTGCCTGTTACAATTGGCGTTGATTCTCTTTTATCAACATCGAACGTGATTTCTACTTTGTACTCATGCCCATCAGGGAGTAGCTTCGTGCATTCTTCTAATGTCGCAGCGTACGTGCCCCAACTAATTCCTGACAGGAAAATCATCAACAAGCTCTTTTTCATCTTTACCTTCATTACTCTTCTTCGAAGATTGTGGCAGCATCATACCAATAATCTAGCAACGATTTTAGTTAGAGGGACACACACCCTATTTTTTGAAAGGACAGACACCTCAAAGAATGAAAATAGGATGAGATGTTGATACCTCTACCAAAAGTCACCGCATCATGGGTTGCTGTGTTGTCACCACTTCCCTAACTTGGATGAATACCTGATCACCAACGAGATTTGAGATGACGATAGCAAGAAAGCAACAAGTATCCG
>ENA-OWNT01003273-OWNT01003273.1-seawater-metagenome-genome-assembly--contig:-NODE-3273-length-15498-cov-8.102717_pt1 | contig 15498 bp, 11 predicted proteins | sample MGYA00238136_ERZ651165 | MGnify/ENA primary metagenome ERZ651165 (study PRJEB26861, sample SAMN08777766) | seawater metagenome | isolation source: coastal seawater | place: USA: Florida | collected...
GCGATGCACGGAAAAAGACTGGTGGCGGTTTTGGCAGAGCATGTCTCTCCAATGACCACTCTCTCATAATCGTCTTCCTCCTCACACTCTCACACTGACGACGCAGAACAAATTCTAGGAAAACGCACAGGGCGACTGACATCCACTCAGCCGTGCACGGGTCATTTCCGTTGCGTCCGATGGATGCGACTGAAGTGACCGGGAGACATGACCACGGACTGTCGGGAGCACAAGTGCTGTTGCGCATCCCATTTTTGGTTGTGTCTGTTGCTTTTGCTCTGGTTTCGCCTTTCGTTTTCTTTCCCCCCTTTCCGCCTCTCTCGTGTGTCCCTGCGTGGGTGGGTGTGCATGAGACACGCGAAGGTTTGTGGATTGGGTTGTTAAAAACTCTTTGTTTGTTTTGGTTCTTCATATCGCCGAGGACATGCGCGACGCTAACACTGTTTTCTGTGCCAACCCTAGGATTGCGACAATCTCAAGTGCTTGCGCTGCGATTGGGGAAAGTCCCCGGACCTTGGGCCGAGAGGGTCAGCGGGAAACCGCAAAGCAACGGCGCTTATGACAGACTCTGGCGAAGACGGGTGCCGGCAACGTCATCCTGAGTCACTGTGCTGTCATTGCCGTTGCTGCTCGTCTTAGCAAAGTTATGCAATCGGGGTTGTTTGGCTGCCGTCGTGTCGGCCTGCAACTTCAACTCAACGGGGCTTACTCTCGTCGTGTCTCCACGACTTTTCATGTTCCAAAGAAATTTATCTGCCGCATGTCGACCCACGTCACATGGAGTTCGTGTTTCTTCAACACGCGCAGACCACCGTCAATGTGCTCAATGTGCTGTGCAAATGCCACACTTTTTCGATCACTGCGCCACACCCACACCAGCTTGGCTTGCCGCACACCGTCTGTTGCACTCCGTGTTTGCTCGCTCGTGTGAAATTTTCTTCCTTGCACAAACAATCTGCACCTGCTGCTTGCACCGCTCACTTCTCTACACAGTGCCATCGCTCACTCAACTCTTGTATGATACGTAAATTGAACACAATCTGTGTGCGACCATTCTTGCATTACGAATGAGAGACAACGAACTGAACTGACTAAAACTAAAAATAATATTAGGCGTGAAATACTTGGAACTCTCCTTGTTTTTGTTGTGGAGCTTGTGGCCTAACGGCCAGGAACACTTGTTGCTTGTGCACGTCATCGTCAGTGTAAGGAATGGCCCTCGCACCCGCTACTGCTTGCTGGGAGACCTGCTGTTGATGCAGTCAACTCTGATGCGGCGGGCCATCCGGTGCGACGGCTGTTGTTGAGGGCTCCGCAGCTGGTTGCTGGCAATGGCGGCTGTGGCGCGGCGCCACAGCAGTCGATGTTGAGGTGGAAGATGCTAGCATCGCTTCGTGGCGTCGCTGCGCCCGCCTTTGTTCCTTGCGGCGCTGCCGACGTTGCAATGCTTCGCGCCGGCGCCGGTTCTCAAAGTGCAGGGCTCCAAGGAGACTGTTCACTTCCTTGTAATCACCAATGAATTTACGGGGAGAAAATCGATGAACGTCACGAACGGATTCACGCCACGACATTTCTGCAGGAGCTCGCTCGTCGTTGGTCCCCGGCGAACTAGATTTTCTTTTTGTAGGCGTGCGCGGCGCAGCTTGCGCCGTCGCCGACTCCCAACCTGTTCCAGGAAGGGGGCCGTGCTGTGCCGAAGCCTCCGCCGCACCTTCCTGGGCGGACATGGGGCCTTGCAGCCTCTGCTGGTTACCACGCAGAGAGAGCTTCATTGGACCTAGCGTATTTGGGCCAGCGGAAGTTGCTGCATCCACATGCTGACCTGTCTCAGCACTGCGAAGGCGACGTTTTCTACGAGTCTGCGATTTGATATGTGGCACCGTTTTCGGTGCCGTGTGTGCAAATGGCTCGGCTTGCAATTCCGGTGGCTGACTCGACACGGCATTGTGTTTACGACCACCCCCACCGCCGCCGCTTACCGCAGCGTCGTCTTGAGCTGTCTGTGCCAGGACAGTGGCCGCATTTGGGAGACCAAACGACGGCGGTGACGAAGTCCTCGTTTGCTTAGCATATGGTGCGTGGTCGGCTGAAATTTTGCGCTTCCTCTCTGAGTCAGACAACTGCGTGGAGAAAGCCATCGGCATTACTAACAATGTCATCTATGATGTGAATTGACGCAACACTGTCGGTATTTAAACCGACGCGTCACACAAAGCTGTCAAAGCGAGATAGACGCCCATCCACGACGCGAGTAATGGGTGGTCAATCACAGACATATCTGAACGCACATTGCAGTCGCCCACACGACATTTCATACTGCATTTGCAATAAAACTGTTTCTTCCACAATTTTAAACGCGCATCCAAGTATTCTGGGATTCCTACGCGTGCGTTGCCGTGTGTTGCTGCCGCATTTCCCAAGACAGCTGGGCTCAAGGCACCTGTTCTTGTCGTCTGCGTGACTCAAAAATAGATGCACACTGTACATGCATCGTTGTTATGCGCTCTCCACGGCGGCAGACATGGACCTCGACAACATGACATACATCTGACGTCCACCTCGACGACGCCCGAAACACGAAAAGGGAGCGGACAGGCAACAACCCACCACAGCACCACCGCACCACAGCCCACAGCCCACAGCCCACAGCAACAACAACGAGCGGTAACAACAACTCAAAAACAAACTGCTCGACGGCTCGACAGCAACTCAAAACTGTTCGAGTTTCGAGTTCGTTCGTGCTGGTGCTTGTTCGTTCAAACTGAAAACTGAACAGCAATTAACTTAAAATCCCACTAATGGAAATATCATTAACAGTGTAGAATAGGGTAATGCCATATATCACGTTATGAGATAATACGTATACGACGCGCCACAACCCGAGCGAATTCGTTCGCGCAGTCTGTCCGCCGCAAACGCCCTAATTTGACGGTCCATTGTTTTAATTTTTAGATCCGGCTGAACTGCACGGTTACGGCACAGTAGATGAGATTTCGTAATATGTGAAAAGTTAACTGTATAGTGGACTTTTTATCAGAAACAGAAAACAGATGACCAAACAACCGCAGTCACTCACTCCCTCCCTCCCACTCACTGCCAGTCGTTCAAACTTCAAACTTCAAACTCACCCACTCACTCACCCACTCACGCACCCACTCACTCATCGACTGACTCATCGTCGTCACTGTCAGCCACACACAGTCACTCACTCCATCTAATTTCACTGTACAGTGCTAAATTGAACTTTGAGTTCACCTAAACGCATAGATGTATAAACACGAAATAACGAAAACACGAAAGTTCAAAGCTCAAAAACTAAAAACTCAAAAACTCAAAAAACTCAAAAACTCAAAAAACTCGGAATACGTAACTGAGAATCAGTGAGTGAGTGAGTGCGAGAGTGGAGGTTGATTGTTTGATTGTGCATTTTTGCATTTTTGCATTTTTGCATTTTTGCATTTTTGCATTTCGACATTGTGGGTGAGGGAAGAGTGAGTGTGTGGTGTGTGATTGATTGTGGAAGAAGTTGCGCTGAGTCGCTCGATGCCTCAATGCCCCCCGCTCGCTGCCCTCTCTCTCTCTCTCAGTCGTCGTTCGTCGTCTGTTTGTCTGTTTGTTGCTGCATCTATCTGTTGCTGTTTTCGCCTTCTTCTGCCTTCTCTCTGCTCGTCTCGTCTGTCTTGTGTGTCTGTCTGTCTGTCTGTCTGTCTGTTTGTCTTTGTCTCTGTGTTGTCAAGTCGGGTCGGTGTCACGAGAGTCACGAGTTACGAGTCACCGCTCGCGGCTCGCCGTCGGCTTTGTTGTTGTTGTTGTTGTTGTTGTCTGTTGGGTGTGTCATGCAGTTCAGGAGAGTGGGGGAGTGAGTCACCAGGCATCAGGCCAACCACCAACAACCGAGTACAGCAGACCACGTACCACGGCACGCAGACCCGGGACCACGGCAACAACCGCCACTGACAACGCACCACGCTGCTGTGACTAGGACTCACGGCGTGAGCTATTTAGTTGTGACTTGTGACGCATGGCTCTGTTTATGCCGCTCTCAACTTGGCATTGGCGTTGGAAAGTGCCTGGACGGGTTGACAGTGAAGAACGTGAGTGCTTGCGTTGTCCGCGTGTTACCATATCTGCGTTGTGCATTGGATGGGCTCTCTAGATCACTGTGAGTGAACTGCATGGTTAAAGTGAATTCACTGCACCATGTGCATGGCGATGTCGGTGATTGTCGATTGCGATTATCTAGAGTTCACGAACTCATTTTCAATCACTCGGCTGCTTTTTTTGGGGGGCCAACACGAGGGCAGGTGACGGCGAATCGACTCACTGTATCCCGCCGACTTTCGCTACAATCAAGCGCCTTCTGTTCCAACGTGCCGTCGACATCGAAGCCGTTGTGTGTGTTCGAAGTCGACGGTAAACATGGCGGACTGGGGTGCTGCGTACCGCCAGGTGATCAAAGAAGGATATCTGCACCGCCGTGCGCAAGGCTTGATAAGTTTCTCTCGTTGGAAGCCGCACTGGGCGCGCGTATCTTTCAAAGCCGTCGCTTTGACGGCGTCAAAAGAAGAAAAAGGGATCGATCCAAAAAAGTACTTCGTTGTGAACGAAACTTTGGCAGTTAGACATGAACCATATCGGGTGCGTTGTCGTTCCCCTTCCTCTGACGTGCGTCTTCACTAACTTCACGTTGTGTTTCTGAAAGCCTGAAGCCGACAAACACTCCAGGCAATTTATGCTTCGCGTGTACAATGACAAGAAGTACGTGGTGCTGGCAGCGTCAAGCCACCCCGAAGCCGACGCATGGGTGAAAGCAATTCAGTACGTCATTGATACGTTCAAAAATGGTGGCCGAAGACCACCGCCGCCAAAATTATTGGTGGAAAGTGCTCCCGGATCTGCCCCGCAGCACCCGAACCAACAACCACAGTATCCACCGCAGCAGGCGTCACGCCCACCATCAAACGGGCAAGCTTTCAACGGGCAGTCATTTCAACCACCACCACCAGGTCACGACCCAAGACAGGGCAATTTCGCGGCCCCGCCGCCGTTTCAGCAAGGGGCGGCTTCCGTGCAGCAACAGCAAACGCATCCACGGCCACCTCCACAGGGCCAACCACAACACTATCAACAGCCACCACCACAGCAGTGGCAACAACAACAACGACGGCCACAGCCGTCGCCACAGAATACGAACCAGCAAACTCAACCTGGGCCAAGCCCTCAACAACTCGAAGCCGAACTGTCTCGGCTGGCATCAGCAAGCACCAATACGAGTGGGATTTCCATGCAACAATACAATGCCATGCAACAACGCATTGCTGTGCTGACGGCTGAGTTGAAGAAGTACAAGTATAGATACGAGCAGGACAATAACGTGATGAATAAAAATGAATCTCGGCAGCATAGACGCCATGATAAGGGCAAAAAGCACAGCTTCTGACGCGCATACAGCAAAGATTCGAGCGCATCGATGACGCTGTGATATAAAATAAGGCTATAATTGTCGTCATATTGACGAGCGGACTACAAAAATAATAAATAATATTGTGGACTGCGTGACAGCACCTACGTGAAGCATTTGTATCCGCTTGACACGTTCATTGAAGTTGGCCCAGCAGCTGATCCTGAGGCGTCGGGCAGAAACAGTTCCGGAACGCCCGTTACGGAAATGCTGAGGAAATACCTGAAAAAACCCGCGTCAGAGTTGAGACGAAAAGCACTATGCGGCCGCCACGAAATGGAGCAGGAATGAAGCGAAGCGTAACGTACGCAATGTTTAGCAAGCCAGATGCCACCATTTGCTTTTTAGCATCGCGAAATTGCTGCACTGCGCTGGGAAAGGATGCAGAAAATGTAAGACCACCAAGAATGTAGCTCAAAATATGTATCGCGATAAGGGCATAAGTGGAGAGGATTCCAGCCATGTTTGTGGCCTGTGGCAAGTGTTCGAAGTCAAAGTTTCAAGGTCACACCAACAAGACCGAACGCACACGCGACACTCTTTGGCGTACCACTAAAACAAAGATGAACACAGTGTAAGCCGATCTTGTGAGGGCAATCGACAGTAGGATGTAGGGGGGCGCCCTTGTCACTGCGGGAATGAAGCAAATAACAACACCCAAAGCAGTGCATCCGTAGTACAAGTATCTAAATGATATGAGGGGGCCAGACCAGTCGTCAGGGTGAAACAGAACCCTTGAGGTGCACATGGATAAAACACCGCGTACATGAGTAGTGTGTCCAGATCCTTGACTTCGTCACATTCCAAGTAAGGAATGAGACCGACCAGACATTGGGATGCAATGGTGTTGAAAACGATTGTCGTGAATCTACGCGGGTATGCACACCAACAATGAGCAACAAAACTAGCTGCCGCCGAATTCGGCAGGAACGACCGCGGGAGCCACACGTACTGTACTCGCACAAGGCGGAGCACTGAGCAGTGACTCGTGCGGGGCGTCGACGACTCGTCATCAGCGTCAACGGCGTCGCCACCGACAACATCGTCAAGCAAGAAAGCTTGGGACAAATCGCTGCCGCGTCGAAGCATGAAGGGATCCTGTGAGTCTGTGGACACGCCAGAACTTGCTCCCTCAGCGCTGATGATGCGCCGTCGTTTAATCTGCACTGGGTTCGTTTGTCGACCGTTGACTGCATTCGCCAAATTGCAACAATGAGGAGCAACATCATGGCTCAAGCCAAGTGGGTGATCAACGTACCAGCGTCCAACTGCTTTTTGGCAATTGGGAGTCCCGACACAATGAAGTAAGACACCAGGCCCACGACCTGCGCTCCAGCAACAGGGATGTAGAATTCCAGGAGGTGCATCTGAGTACGACAGCATGTCAAAACAGTTTGGTGGGTCCAAAGTAAGGATGAAATGGACACGAAAGAAATGAATTGAACTTGAACTTACCCAATCGACTGAGTACTGGCAGTGCGTACACTGAAAACCGCCGGAGCTATTGCTGGCGCTGATGTTCTTTATGGTCTGCCACAAAAAGGGTACAGACACGGCACAGCACACAGCAGCGTTAGGTGTGGATCAAAACCTGATTATCTGCAATTCACAAGATGGTACGGTTGCGTACCATGCATGAACACAAATCGCCAGCGAGCGCACTTGCGGGAAGCATGACCACCGTGGAAGGTGCGTACAACCCCAACGAAAATGCCACATAAAAACTTGGGGGAAGAATGCTCATTAACGGTGTGTGCGATGCAAAACAGAACGACACACATAGGCCGATGACTATTTCAAGGCCAAAAATGGCGAACTGATCTGCCATTTCAGTTTGGTTGTATTCCAACAAGAAGTAACCCCCCAGCGCGAGCCATATGATAATGTTGCTGCACGCCACGCTGATGAATGTTGCAGTGCGGAGGCCAATCTGTGTGCGGCACTTTGAGAGGGAGGGATTCACGAGGTTGACAAGGAGTCCGGGGAGGAACAAAAACATCCCAGAGTAACCGACGAACTGCTTGCCTTCGTTGAAGCAGTACGTGAACAAATTGTTTTGAACAAATATGCTTTCCGTTGAAACAAACACGGACAGTCCTATGAAGAAGCTGCAAATGCAACCTAAGAACAAGGTGCAAATCGGTCCTTTGGGCTCACCATGTCTGCTTCCCATGCCAACAGCTGCCTGCCCAGCCATTGTGATGAGTACCGCAGTGATCAATTCAACTGCTTGTCATTTCACTTTATGTCAGGGCACTTTCTCGCTTCATGACGAAAGAACAAAATAGCTGCTCCGCGAAGACTCACAAATAGAACCAAAGCTTTTTGTAGAGCGGTGATGGATACAAGTAAAACTTCACTCCCAACGATCCTGCTCACGTTCTCAAGAAACTCGCCATCCGAGCTCTTGCATGAAGGCAGAGCTTGCTCTGTCAACAACGGCAACCAACCACACCAGCCATCCTCGCACACGAACAAGTGCGCCAACAAACTAGCCAGCCTGCCTGCCAACAGTTGCACACAAACAAAACCAAAAACAAGCAAGCTAGTCACCAACCAACCAGACCGTGCTTGGGGTTGCTGCTTTCGGAGGGAGAGCATGCGTAGGACACAACACTTTGCGCACTGCACATGCACACCCCAAAAACAAACAGACATGCAACACAGACACACTTACACACACGCACCAGAGTTTGCGTAGTTTGCGCAGTTTGTTTTCACGCGTCGTGCAGAGTGCAGAGTGCAGAGTAGCGCAGAGCAGAGTGCACGCCGTCGCCGACATCGACGTCAACGTGACGCGGTCAAGTCAGTGCGAGTTGAGAGTGCGCGTATGGTTGGAGTGAATGAAGCCGTGACCGTGACTCATCCACTCCTGCCTGCTGACAACGGAACGAACGAACGAACGACCGAACGAACGCGCGCACGAGCGAACGAATGAACGAATGAACGAACAACCGAACGAACGAACGAACGCGCGAACGAACGAACGAAGGAACGAAAGCGCGAACGAACGAAGGTTTGTTTGTTGTGCGTTGGTGAGTGTGAGAGTGTGAGAGCATGAGAGTGTGAGATGAGAAGAGAAGAGAGGAGAAGAGTTTGAGATGAAATGATGAGATGAGAGTGAGTGAGTGAGTGTGAGTGAGTGTGAGCGAATGAACGAGTGAATGAACGAATGGTGAATGAACAAACTACCCTAACTCACTCATGAATGAATGAACTGGTTGGTGGTGGTGACTTGGTTGGTGACTGACTCTATGAGTGAAAGTGAGTGAGTGAGTGAGTGAGTGGGTGGCTCGATTTTTTTGCGTGTCACTCACTCACTCACTCACTGCGACTATCATTGATCTATTGAGTTTAATAGAATACTTCGGTATTCGGTGTTGTATTTTGTACAAAGAAGAATGGATTTGAAAAGGGTCGCGGAGGCAGCTTTCCGTCAGAGCAAGCGAGCAAACCCGTTTTCGTCCGGTACTGTCTGACTTTTGACTGACCGTGTCAGCGACTCGCGTCGTGGCACACGAACGAACGAACGAATCGAACGAACGAACGAACGAACGAACGAACGAACGACGATCGAACGAACGATCGAACGAACGAACGAACGAGCTGACGATCGACGATCGACGAACAAGCACAGTGACGTGACATCAAGTGACGACGTGAAGTGTTCGTCGCTTGCTTGCTTGCTTGCTTGCTTGCTGTCACTGCTTGCTTGCTGTTCACGTCGGTACTCGAGTATGTTGCCAAGCAGTCACGAAGTCACGAAGTCTAGTGCAGCGGTGTGCATGGCGTCATGGCGCCACGTGTGATTGTCACGGAGTGTGTACCACGCCCCGCCTTGATGATGAGGATGAGGCAAGTTCACACAGACAGACAGACAGACACACACACACAGACAGACAGACACACCTCAAACCTCCTAATGCATTGGAGTTCGGCGACACGCAAATACCCAGAATGTCGTCACCTTATTTTATTTATTTTATTTTTTGCTCGGCAGTGATGCCAAGGCATTGGTCCTGTTTCGAATAACGTGGCACGTCGAAAAGTTCGTCAGACGAGCTGCGGCCACGACACAATGCACAGCACGGCGTGGGAATTCAAGAAATTGTAGTATCGCTACCAAAAAACTTGGCGTGATGATGCGGACAAGTCAACCTGCAGGCCGCAAGCAATCACTCGCAGCACTGCTTGCAGCACTCTTGTTGTTGTTACAAACCGCAATGTGCACGTCATCTTTCAGCATCAAGATGTCTGGCGCATCGGCGGGATCCATTTTGGTGTCTGGAGTTCACAATTTTGAGTCAACGTCTGTTCAAATCCAAAACGCAACGGTCGATCGCGGCATCGAAGTCTCCGCCATCACGAACACGACTCTTGACATCGAGATTTCAGACTCTTCATCCTCCTCGATTACTGTTCGAGACATTGCTTCGTCGCTGCTGCGTTCCGTGCTGATGAACAACGTGCAAGCAGACACCATCGTGTTGGGGACCTTATTTGAAACGTACTTCCGGACTCTACTTGTGTCTCAAGTGAAGTGCAATGGTACTTTCAACATATCTTTGCAGAAATGTGTGGAGAATGTGTGGATGCGGGATGTGGAGGCCGTGCAAATAGAGATGTTCGGCAAAGAATTTCAAAGTATGGATTGGCATGTGAACTCTATTGACGGGCTGTGCCCAGCAGCGATGAATCTGGCCCTTCACGAATCGAGCAACTGCATTGATATTGTACCCACATTCGGGAACGAGAGTGCTCAGCAGTGGGCGTCCATGTCGACGCTTGAGAAGGGCACATGGGCCGACTCATATTGTGATCGACGAGGACTTCAGTTGTGCAATTCATCCCGCGTCGAGGTATCGCCGTTGATTTCAATACCGACGATGTTCATCGCACGCAGCGACAGCAACGTTCCAACCTGCAATTTCGTCACCATTCCTGGTGGGACGGACAATGTTTCAGTTGTTTGTGCTGGGGACGATAATTCAAGACTGGCAGAAGCGTTCGCATGCTGCTTCGATCGCCACTCGGAACAGTCACTGTATCGAGCGACAAACAGCGACAACGACAGTGATGACATTTGTGATGCGCTGGATATCTGTTTGACTGATCCTGAAAATGACGTCGATTCGGATGGACTTTGTTTCGGTGACGATTCATGTCCCATTGATCCACACAATGATGGAGACAGTGACACTCTGTGTGAGGCTTACGACTCATGTGCGTTCGATGCGGAGAACGACGCCGACAGTGACTCGCTATGCGGAGATGTGGACTCTTGCCGATATGACAACGAAAATGACGCAGACAGCGACTTTTTATGTCTGTTGATTGACTCTTGTCCGTTTGACGGTCTGAATGACGAGGATTCTGATTTTTTGTGTGGCCCGGTTGACTCATGCCCTTCTGATCGACACAACGACCACGACGGTGATCTGCTGTGCTTGAAGAATGACATTTGCCCATCGGATGCAGAAAATGATGCAGATTTTGATAGTTTGTGTGGGGATGTCGATTCTTGCCCACACGATCCGTCAAATGACTTTGATGAAGATTACATCTGCAACGACGTGGACTCTTGTCCGGAGGATGCCGAAAATGATGCAGACAGCGACATCGTTTGCGGAAATGCTGATCCATGCGCTTTTGATGCTGAAAACGATGCAGACAGTGACCAAATTTGTGGCAATATTGACAGTTGTTCGCGCGATGCAGGCAATGACATTGACTCGGATGCTCTGTGCAGTAATGTGGATTCGTGTTACGTTGACCCGTTCAACGACGGTGATTCCGACAACGTATGTGCGCCCGAATACGAATGCCGCTACCATGGAAGCGACGACGTTGATTACGACGGTGTCTGTGATGATGTCGACTCATGCCCGTTTGATGCTGCAAATGATTTTGACAGTGACCTATTGTGTTATTCTGCGGACAGTTGTCCGCTCGACCCTCGAAACGATTTCGACAGCGATACTCTGTGTGGCAACGTTGACTTGTGCCCCGTTGATGCTCAAAATGACGAAGATAGTGACGAATTTTGTGAAGCAATCGACAGTTGCCCACTTGATGCTGCAAACGATAGAGACAGTGATCAAATCTGTGGGCACGTAGACAGTTGCCATGCCGACGACGAGAATGACGCCGACAGTGACGATGTGTGCGGCGACGTGGATGGTTGCCCGTACGACAGTTCCGACGATATCGACTCGGACTCACTGTGCGCCAACGTGGATTCGTGCCCATTTGACGCGGAGAACGACGTAGACAGCGATGTCGTATGTGGGATGTCGGTGTGCGTCGACAGCGATTTCTTGGGTGAGTTCGGCACATGCGCGTCGTATCGTCCTGGTCGTGGCAATACTGGCAGTTGTGTGGCGGATGATATGTGCGAGCACTGTCCGTGCTCGTGTGGTGTCGAGTGTGGATTGGTGGACACATGTCCAATGGACGGTGAAAACGACGCAGACGGTGATGGTGTGTGTGGAGATGTTGATTCTTGTTCATTCGACAGTGAGAACGACGCCGACAGTGACACGGTATGTGGCAACGAAGATTCGTGTCCACTTGACGCTGTTGACGATGAGGACAGTGATGTGTTGTGCGGGAATGTGGACTCATGTCCACTAGATGGTGAGAATGACGGTGATGGCGACGGCCTGTGTGGCGACGTGGACTCCTGCCCCTTGGATGCTGCCAATGATGCGGATAGCGATATGGTGTGTGGCGACGTCGACTCGTGCGCACTTGATGCTGCAAATGATGTCGACGGGGACACAGTGTGTGGTGACATGGATTCTTGCGCGTTTGATGGGGAAAATGACTCGGACGGGGATGCATTGTGTGGCGACACTGACTCGTGCCCACATGATGGCGATAATGATGCCGACGGTGACCAATTGTGCAGCAATGAGGACTCTTGCCCATACGATGGCGAGAATGATGCGGATGGAGACGGATTGTGCGAGGTGGAGGACTCGTGCCGTTATGACGGCGAGAATGACATTGACCAAGATTTCCTGTGCAGCGACGTCGATTCCTGCAGCAATGACGCAGATAACGACGCGGATGGCGATCGTATTTGTGGAGATGTCGATTCGTGTCCATTCGACTCGGAGAATGATGCAGATAATGATTTCCTGTGCGGCGACGTCGACTCTTGTCCAGACGACGCTAACGACGACTTTGACAGCGACAACTTGTGCGGTGACGTTGATTCTTGCTCCAATGATGCCGAGAACGACCAAGACGGAGACGGCGTCTGCGGTCACATCGACGTGTGTCCCTATGATAGCAACGACGACGGCGACAACGACGATTTGTGTGCAGACATTGACAGCTGTCCGTTTGATCCTGCCAATGATGTCGACGGTGACTCCATCTGTGCGGATAGGGATAGTTGTAAGTTTGATGCGGAGAACGACGCTGACGGCGATAATGTCTGTGGTGACGTGGATCCGTGCGCATACGACGCGCGAAACGACAAAGATTCTGATGACATTTGTGGAGATGTGGATTCATGCAGCGGCGATGCTGCCAATGATGAAGATGGCGATGGGCTGTGCGTGAATCAAGACCCTTGTCCCAAAGACAGTGAGAATGATGCTGATAGTGATGGCGTGTGTGGGAACCGGGACGTGTGCCCGTACGACGCCGACAACGACGCGGATGACGACGGTATATGTGGCGACGTAGACTCGTGCGAGCAAGACGCTGGGAATGATGCTGACAGTGACTTCATCTGTGGTGACGTGGACAGCTGCCCTGTTGACTCTGCGAACGACAGAGATTCTGACAATCTGTGTGAGATTGTTGACGCTTGCCCGAATGATGCCAATCACGATGCTGACGGCGATGGAATTTGCGGTGATGTGGACAGTTGTGAGTACGACGCTGCGAACGATGGTGACAGTGACATGATTTGCGGCAATGTGGATTCTTGCGTATTCGATGCCGAAAATGATGCCGACGGCGACGGATCTTGTGGCGACAAGGACGACTGTCCGTATGACGCTGAGAATGATGCAGATGGCGACGGTATCTGCGGTGATGCGGACTCATGTCCATATGACGCTGGCAACGACATTGATGACGACGGTTTGTGTGTGGTTGATGACGCGTGTCCGCTGGATGCGGAGAATGATGCCGACGGTGACGGTTTGTGTGGCAACGAAGACGATTGCCCATACGATGCTGAGAATGACGCAGACGGAGATTTCGTGTGCGGGTCTGCTGATAGCTGTCCGTACGATGCGGGGGATGACCATGACAGCGACGTGGTGTGTGGGGATGTTGACTCGTGTGTGTTTGATGCCGCCAACGACGTGGATGGCGACGCAGTCTGCGCGGATGTTGATGTCTGCCCGCTCGATGCTGAGAACGATGCTGATAGTGATGAGTTGTGTGGTGACATCGACAGCTGCCCCTACGACAGCATGGATGACACGGACAGCGATCTGATTTGTGGGGACGAGGATTCATGCGGAAGTGATTCCGAGAATGATGCTGATGATGATTTGCTATGTGGAAGTGCAGATGTGTGTCCATACGACGACGAGAATGACGCCGACAGTGACGATGTGTGCGGCGACGTGGATGGTTGCCCGTACGACAGTTCCGACGATATCGACTCGGACTCACTGTGCGCCAACGTGGATTCGTGCCCATTTGACGCGGAGAACGACGTAGACAGCGACGCCGTGTGTGCCTTGACGTCATGCGCCCGAAATGGGGTCACTGATGTTCACACATTCTGCCAGCTGTACTCGTTCGGCCGTTCATTGTTTGGCCGGTGTATTGAGGACGCATTGTGTATTGATTGCGCGTGCTCGTGCGCCACGCAGTGCGGTACCTTTGACGCTTGCCCATTTGACGCAGACAATGACTTGGACTCTGACATGATTTGCGGAGATGTTGACTCTTGTGCGATGGATGCTGACAATGACATTGATGGCGATGCAGTCTGCGGCGATGTTGACAGCTGCCCGCTGGACGCTTTCAACGACGACGACGAAGACTTCATCTGTGCTGATTCTGATAGCTGCGAGGTTGATCCTTTCAACGATGCCGACAGCGATAAGCTGTGCCAGGATGTTGATTCGTGTGAATTCGACCAGTACAACGATGTCGATAGTGACAGAATATGTGCCAGCCAAGACTCATGTCCACACAGCAGTGGGAATGATGTTGACAAGGATGGCATATGTGCGCTATTCGACAGTTGCCCGACAGACTCGGAAAATGATATGGACAGCGATCTGTTGTGCGAATATGTTGATTCATGTCCTGAAGATTCTGACAACGACTTCGACAGTGACAATGTCTGCGGCAACGTCGACAGTTGCCCTTTCGATGAACTGGATGACTTCGATAGCGATTCGCTCTGTCAAGACATTGACTCGTGCCCGTTCGATGCGGCAAACGATATGGATGGGGATATGCTTTGCTACTCCAACCTATGTTTTGACTCACCTTCTTTTGACATTGGATTTGGAGGGTGCATATTTTATTCACCTTCCCGCCCGATGCACGCGTTCTGCCAGTTGGACGGCGCATGCAATGCCTGCACCTGTGCTTGCGCAGATGCATGCCAAGATATGTTTGATTCTTGTCCATCGGACCCTGACAATGATCACGACGGGGATTCGATTTGTGGCGACGAAGATTCTTGTCCGTACGATGCGGAAAATGATGCCGACTTCGACATGATGTGCGGAGATGTGGATACATGTCCTGAAGACTTCAACAATGACTTCGACAGCGATCAAATTTGTAGCAACCAGGACCAATGCCCCTTCGGCGAGTACTTATCGGAGGCCAGCAACGTGGAGTGCTACATTTTCGAGCATTTCGTCAACGTGAGTTTTAATGGAAGTTGTATGCCGTCAACAGCATTAGTAACGTCGTTATCGGTGATTGAAGAATCACTGAACACCGCCGTATTTCGGAACCACGTTCGCGGTTTCGTTGTAGACATCCAGCAGGTGACTTCTCTGGTCTCTCTGCGGTGGCTCTTGCAGTTTGCCTTCAATTCC
>ENA-OWNT01003275-OWNT01003275.1-seawater-metagenome-genome-assembly--contig:-NODE-3275-length-15488-cov-4.161119_pt1 | contig 15488 bp, 9 predicted proteins | sample MGYA00238136_ERZ651165 | MGnify/ENA primary metagenome ERZ651165 (study PRJEB26861, sample SAMN08777766) | seawater metagenome | isolation source: coastal seawater | place: USA: Florida | collected...
CGACGACGACGACGACGACGACGACGACGACGACGACGACGACGACGACGACGACGACGATGACGACGACGACGACAATGACGACGACGACGACGATAGCGACGACGACGATAGCGACGACAATGACGACAGCGGCGCGTTGCTGGGCAGTGAGTGAGTGACAACGACGACGACAATGACGACAATGACGACAATGACGACAATGCCGACAATGACAACAATGCCGACGACGACGACAATGACGACAATGACGACAATGACGACAATGACGACGACGGCGGCGGCGGCGGCGGCGGCGGCGACTGTGACGGCGGTGACGGCGGCGATGATGGCAACGGCGATAATGACGACGACGACGCACTGACGCACGGACGCAATGACGACGACAAGGACACAGTGACGACGCCGACGATGGCGGCGACGGCCATGGCGATGGAAACGTAGACTTTGTGGCAAAAACGTCAGACGACGGCGGAGTCACCGGTGAAGTCAGTCATCGGCAGTGTCCAACGTAGGCCTTTGTTTTGTTTTGTTGTGCGTGGGCATGCCCCCGGACTCGTGCCGCTAGTAAGCAAAGCAGTGTCAACGGGAGCGTACAAGCTGAAGGACGAAATCTGAATCTGAGTTGTTTGCAAGTTCTTTTTCTTCTCGTGAGCAGTCTGTTGTGTCGGGTGCCAAGTTGCTATGCAGGAGTCACTTACTCACACCAGCGGACACTAATGCTGTCTCCACACGGACACGACTGCAGGGCCAGACACTCACACTCGCGTAAAAGCATGCGCACATACTCGCCACGCCGGCGCGCTTAATTGAGTCATGCATTTCCCACTACGGTCCCTGTTCCTTTGCTCTGTGGCGGTTCTTTGGATTGCCGTTTGTGTTGCAGAATCCCCTCGGCGAGCTGGTCGCCCAGGCGGTGTTCGCGACGTGTATTCAGGGGCAGTGCAGAGTTTGCGGAAGCGACGTTATCTTGACTCTCTGCAAATTCTGGACCACGATCTCGAAATTCTGAACAACACAACGCCTGGGCCGCAGAATTCTGGTCCGTCCCGCTCCAGTATCACACAGCGTCAAGTCCGTGCACTGGTTTTGAGAGCGCACATTGGCAAAATACTTGGAGAATTCGAGACCACAGTGGCTGACCTTGAATGTGCTGTTGCTGTGAATGCGAACACTACTGAGACGCTGGCTTTGCTGCAGCGAAACGTCTCGAGATGGGCAGCGGCGAAAGCAAAAGTATCCCGGGCTCTAGAAGCCGGTGACTTCCACAGCGCCATCAGCCTATCATCCTCGCTCTTACACCCGGCAGTGGCCATTGAATCGGCCAGTTTGCGACTGTTGCGCGCCGAGGCATTTCTGTTGGCTGGCGAATACCAAAACATACGGTCTGACACAAGCTGGGTGATTGCCCATCATGGTCTGTCATCAACGCCCAGCCAAGCCACCCGTGCGGCCTTGACGCTGTCAAAGGCTCTGATATTGGTCCTTGGACGCTTCGATGCAGCGGAAGCCAACCTAAAGTGGTGCGTTGCGCAGAATCACGCAGGCATGCACATGGACAGAGGTGACTTCAAACATCGTGCAAGAGATGTGGCCGCGATTAGTCGCCGCTGTCACGATCTGCTGAAGTTGGTGCAAAGTGCCACGCGCCTGGGCGCTAATGCGTTGGCTGAGTCCAAGCAAGCACTTTCCGTGAGTGTGGCCACGCGCAACGATTTCATCACTCTGAGTTCACAGCATGATGATGTGGCCGTTGCAGCGCACCGCCTATTCGGTAGTATTGTCACTGCCAAGGCCCACCTGCGAGCGATTCGCCATGTCAAAGAATCGGCAAGCCTGAGTGAAACTGCGCAGAGGAAGAAGTTAAAGATGCCTGTTGTTATGACTGAGGATGCCGTGGCCACGATGGTGAGCCTGGCCCAACTCCATTACCAATTGCTGATCCGTGTCCTTATTGAATACGACAGACATCGCTCCGCAATGGAGCAGTTTTATGAACCAGCGCCTGGGGCCAGCGGAGGCTCTGCGGAGGGCCAGATTTTTGCGATACTCGACACCAACAGAGACGGGTGGATTGACGAATCGGAATTTTTCGCGGACTGGCACGTGCAGCAGGTCAACGCCGACGAGACTATGTTTCTTGGAGAAGATCGGGACGGTTCCGGCAATATTTCATGGACCGAATTCAGTGGACCGAAAGGCAGAGGCCCTCCGCCGACTGTTGGTGGTCGACAACAGTCTCATTCTGTGGCCCCAGATGGTTCTGGAACCCTGGGATTTTTGGTGTTCAACAATACTGCTTGGAAAGTTCGATTCCCGGCCGATTGGCCGGTCGCGTGGCTTCGTTCAGTTGGCCAGGCCAACGTCACGAACGAGTCATTGCACACCGATGCCGACGACGATGACTCCGAGAGAGAAGAACAGCAGCTCCCGTCGCAGGATGATATTCTGCGCGTGTTGATGGATTCCATTGCCAACAACACTGTGCGATTTTGCTCTTCGTCTTTGGACCGCCTTGAAAAGCTTGGGAAAGCTGCGGGCAACAAAGAAAGCTGGGACACTTCTATTCAACGTTTGGAACTTCACATTATGCGTGGAACGGCGTACGCTTACTCCACGATGAAAGGACCAGCTTGGGCCGCTTCTGAACAGCGTCGCGCCGAAGAATTATTAGGTCAATTTGAGTCGCTGCTTGAGATACCAAAACCACCAGCAGTGTACATCGGCTTGGGCGCAAATCGCACAAAGTCCAACAGTCCACAAGAGATATTGGCGTACGTTACCTCACGCATTGCTTTCTTGGAAAGGAGCATATATATGTCGCCCGAGGCTCAAAGAGTTCGAGACAAAGAAAAGCGTGAGAAAGAGGAGGAGGAAGCGCGGAAGCGCGAAAGCGAGGAAGCTGCCAATAAGTATGCCGATGACTTGTACGAAAGACTTGGAGTCGCTCACAACGCAACGCAGCGCGAGATTAAACGCGCATTCCGAAAAGCTGCTTTGAAGTGGCACCCTGATAAACATCCAAATGCTACGGAGGAAGCAGAAGAAATGTTTGTGAAAATATCCGAAGCCATGGACGTACTCGGAAATGAGACACTTCGCGAATTGTATGATCAAGGGCAACGAAAATTCGACGACATGCATAATGATGGCCCGCAGCCGCCTCCAGACAGTGACTTCGGTAATGACCGCCGTGGCAAAAGTCGCCCAGGGAATCAAAAAAAGCCACAGCAAGCGGCTGGTGGAAGAAAGTCTGAAAGTGGATCTGCATTTTGGGATGATGTCTCGGATGACGACTGGGACGAGCTCATGCGAAAGTACACATTTTCGAACTACCCGGCGGACTACATCAACGGTGGTTGGCAGCTTGTGTGGCGGTTAAATGACGATGGCAGTCGTGATCATGTCTACATCAATGTCGACACTGTATTTCGACGCCAACGGCAAGGCGATCAACAAGAGTACGACAGCGTTTGCAGAGACGGTCATGTGTGCCTCTCACGTGCACCTGCGGCACGGCCGCCTCGGAACATCGACGCCCAAACGTTCAATGGCGCACCCGGTATCGTAGGCGTCCGAATCGACCTCAATTGCAAAAAGTCGCCCGGGTGTCCAGATGGAGTAAACTTGATGAATGTGACGCAGATCTTCGTTTTTCAAGGGCATCCGCGCGGGCAAAATTCCCACCTGCTGTTCAACTTCAGCTCGTTTGAAGCAGCACAGAGAGAAACCTACGGCAACGTCTCACGAGAACACGCGCACGATGTAGATGCAGTAGGGGCATCGATTAATGACACTGACGGCTCCATTGTGGCGCGCGAAACAACTGCGACGACGAATTTGACACAAGGAGATGTATTGTATCCTGTCAACGTCACAGCCGCTGAAAAGTCGCCCCTGCCGCAAGTAGTTGATACGTCTGCTGTCGAACGTGCACGAAGCAATGGTGGGGGCCCCGAACAAACAGAGTTTGTGCAGTTCCTGTACTCTCATTTGGATTGGTGTCCTGTTGTGGAGAATAAGTGTTCAGATGACAAAGAACCCATGACCGTCGGCAACCGCTCAACTCTTGGGAACGCGGTTCCACTTTCACCCGGTGCCAAAAACTTGTCACAACCTCCTGTTGAATCCAAACGCTCCAAGGGCGTATGGTCCCAAATTCATCGTCGGCAGAGGACTCATTCAGAGGCCCCGCAAACCGCCAGTCGTGCCAGTGAGACCACTGCAAATGGGACAGTGGCCACACGAATGCCATCAAATGTTACGATTCGCGTTGACAGCACGGTGGCCACTGGTACCGCGAGCACTCTGGTTGACAGTGAACTCCCAAAGCTCAATGCAAGCATAGCTTCCCAATCATCACAGGACTCGCCAAACAATCGCACGGAGATCGGCAGCTTCGCACTCGCGAATGAAAGTTGTGAATGCACAAGCAACCAGTCCATCCCGGATCACAATGAATCTCAGCCATCTCCTGCAGGCAGGAACACAACTTTTTTGCCAGATGTAGTGGACCGTCGAAACACCAACATCACCTCTCGGATCCAAGACGCCAGACGCCGCCTTCGACTTGCAGAGAGCGCTCTTCTCGTGGCAGAAAGACAACGCAACGCCGCTGCTGCGGCCGTTACAGTGAGTGTTCACAATGATTTCTCATTGTCTCGCGCACGCACTTATGGTTGATCGTACGACCTTATTGATGTGATTTGTCTTCAGGAACTTGAATTGGAGTTGCTGGTGTCCGCTGCAAAAGATCACCTTGCACATCGAGCACAAATGGAGCAGGAGGCTCGAAATAGAGTGCTGCTTGAGCTCGAACGGGCCGCGAACGAAAAGCGCCTCAAGTATTTGGCTCACATGCAACAGCTTCACTCTGTGGAACCAGAGGTTTCTGTCCCTGAAGTGATTGTGAACAGTAAAGCTGCAGACACCGTGTCCAACATCGATATGCAAGCAATCCGCAACTCACCCACTGAGGCATTGAAGCCACAAAGTCATCCAAGTAGCGAACCAAGGATAAAAGACATTGAATCCCTCGAATACCCTGGTGCCAATGAAGAGCGGGAAAACTTTGACGACGACCTGCCTAACCCAGGACTTAGGTTTAAAATAGGTGACCAGGTACAAGCAAGATGGAAAGGGAAGGGCCGTTGGTACCTTGCTCAAGTCATTGGGTTTGACCAGACGAGTGAGACGTACACTGTAGAATACTTTGACGGGGACATAGAAAGCGGGCTCTCCGAAGACTGTATTCTTGCCGATGATGAATTCGATGCCACGCACCGACCGCCGCCGCCTGGCCGCACCAATGAGCCGGCATCTCATCTCCGGCAACGGAGCGAAGTAGCAACCGGTCCTTGTCGGGGAAATGAGACAATTAACTCTGGTAGCCGAGTGCTCGCAAAATGGCAACGAACTGAAACGTGGTACGCTGGCACGATCCAATCCATCGTCACACCAGTCTCAGTGTCCGATTGGGAGTCGCATTCCTTCACTGCAGCACGTTCTGAGGGTGCTTCCTCATCACAATCATTGACTGCACATGTGGTGTTTGACGATGGAGATGAGCAGCGAGATGTTGCAATTCACAATTTGCGACCCGTATGCAACAGCACTGGTCAAGTATTAAATGCCCCGACAGTGCAAAACGACCCCTCGCCAGCGCGCCGCTCAGAGGCGACACACGACCAAATTTTCGCAATTGGCACAGCAGTCGAAGCTCGTTGGAAGCAGCTGTCTACCTGGTACCCAGCAACTGTTGTTGATCGAGCTGGGTCATCTGTCAGTAACTGTTCTGTGGACGTGACAGATGGCGGCAGAGGGGCCCCAAATTCAGTGTTGTATCGCTTGTGCGAGCCACAAGAAATTCGTTACTCTGTGCACTATGCAGACGGCGACTTTGAAAGCAACGTTGCTGCACAAGATATCCGATTCCCGACGAATGGCCACATACAGTCTGCGACCCGCATCAGGCATTCAAACCGTGTCAACCACACAAACAACTCTGACACGCCCCTCAGCATGGCGGTGCATGTGCCTTTCAATCTGTCTGTTGGACAAGCGGTATCGGCACTGTGGAAAGGAGGCGCTGGAAAAGCGTATCCGGCTACCGTTGTTGCAATCAACAACGGCAGTGATACAGTCTACTTAATATACGACGATGGTGACATTGATACGCATGTTCCCATCGGCCACGTGTCACCACTATCAGACGCCTGGAGCAGAATGCGTTCAAATATTGACGGTGACAAGAAGTCGCCATCTGCTCCGTCTGTGTCGAGACGCTTTGAAGTGGGACAGCATGTGTACGCCTTGTGGAAAAAACGCACCCATTGGTTTTCTGCTACGATTGCACGTAAAAACGACCATGAGTGCTATGATCTCCTTTATGACGATGGTGATGCTGAGGAGGACGTTTGTGCTGAGTACATTGTGACGAAGGCAGAGTACATGAATGGCAAGGCGCCGCATGCGGGCGGGGCCGTTGCATCTATCTTGACCGACGAAGAGCGCGCTCATCTCGCCCAATCTGTCAGTCATTCTCGATCGCCCATTGTGTCCGAGTTGCTAAATGCGACTGCACATTCTGACAGCGAGGCAGTCTATCATTGGACAAACATTCCGGCAACGGGCGATCGTGTCTTCGGCAACTGGAGAAGTCATGGTGGATGGTACCAAGCTAAGATAACGGCTGTGATGGTCCCGAGAGGTGCTGACGGAGGTGTCCCAAGAACCAAGCCGGCTGCCATTTCGGCAGCTGAGACATCAGCTGCAGACGCCGGAAAACCTGTTCAGTTCATGGTGGACCTGCTGTATTCGGATGGTGATGTGGAAGTGAACGTGTCTTCGTCGCGAGTCAAGCCTCACACTTCACGTCGAAGCCGCCCAACATCAACTTCGCACGCCTCGGAGCATGGCTTCGGTCGCAGCGGTCGGGGACCAGACATTGCAGACGACCCCGACAATCACTTGGCAGGCCAATTTATGCGTCCGTTCCAAGTAGGTGACCGGGTCCGAGCCAATTGGCAAGGTTTCGGGAAGTGGTACAGAGCAGAGATTCGACGGGTTGTCAATACCTCTGTTAGTGGTGACGAGCCTCTCCCCTCAGATGCCAACAATGGTACCGCAGCCAAATCTCATGTCTTGAGCTACGACATCCGATACTTTGACGGTGATATTGAGACGAATGTTCCAGGTGGGCGCATTCGAGTCGATGAATACGAAGTCAACACGTACAAGTCGTCGAAGCGCCATTTTGTTGATTCAGATGGGGACGACACGGACATCGATCTGGATTCCCCGGCCACAACAGCTGAAAAGCTCATCCGACAACAGCAGCGAAAGCGGTGGAGGAGCAAACTTCGAAAGAAGCAACAGATGCTGAAGAGAGCGGCAGAATCTCAACGATACGATGGAGTTAAACTTGTTGACGACGAAGACATTGCGGCAGCAAATTCGGAAGTTCCGACTGATTCTCCCAACAAAATACCATCACAATCAAAGACAAGCGCGTCTGTGAAGGCAAAAGACGGTGCCAGTCACCGCCAAGTGCGCAACGTAGTGACCGCACCACTTCTGTCAGAGACGACTAGGCAGTCAAACCTGATGAAGCTCTCGTACCGGAAAATTTACTCACACAACGAAGGAGTGGAATACTGGGCCAAAGTTCGCAGTCTATTGTGGGTCAAGATGCCAGTTGTCAGTGGCGACTCGGTCGACACCAATTGCAGCAATGGTCACATGGAGCAAGACGTGGTCAAGACACCCAACTCGATTGAGATGACATTATCTGAATTGACTCCAGGTGCTTGGTATGAAGATGTGCATGTAACTCTTTGCGCCACTCCGTACCACGTTTCGTCATTCAATCTGATGAATGAACACGAGTGCAGAACAATCCTTCTTAAGTCTCCAGTCGTGCAGCTTCCACCTGGTAGTGAGTATCAAAAGTCGTTCCGTGCTGCCAGCAACCACGTTACTGGCAGTGTCAACGACGCGTCACTCGATGGTGGTGGGTGGCTCTTGGTCCGCCATGCCGCTCCGTCCGGCCGTGCTTCTGGAGTTGAACATTGGCATCCAACGTCCGATTTATTGACTGGAATACAAGAATATGGTTCTCAAGATCCCCCTGACCCTCTGGCTGCAAAGAATAGCTTCTCGCTCCCATTTGGAAAATGGCGATTCACTCAATTCTTGTTTTCTTCTGGCGACGGACAACGATGGCTCATTCAAAACCGGCTTTCTTTGATGGACACAATCATGAAGTTGCGCCGCACGGCAACCGCTGCTCTCGAGCTCAATTTGCAGTTTTCAGGAGATGGCGAGACCACTGCCTCAGATTTTGTGGTGCTGCACGTCCACGATGAAGTTGAGTGTCAGTCAAGCAGTCTACTTCCTGAACCCCACTTGATTGCTGTCGAGGTTCAGTTAACTCACACAGTTTCTTCAAATACGACAAGATTTCGGTTGCTTATTCGTGACATCGACCCCGACAAGTCTGGCTCAGCGTTGAACTTTGCTCACGACCGCAACGGTGCACCTGATGGAGGCTTTTCGCGCTCGTCTTCCAGCGATGACGATGACGACGGCCGACGCAACAGTGCCTCTGGTTTGTTGGATGATCAGGTCCGTACAGATGATGATAGCTCGATATTTAGTAGCCATTCTGTTGCTTGGTCTGGCGAGTGGAATACGATTGCATGTGCAGCGTTTTTGTACGCGGACAACGATGTTGTTGGCGATGATGGAATCGGGGGTTGCATTGCCTCCATGCGCACGAGCCGACACGAGGTTGACGACGCTACACCGCAACCAGATGTTCTTGGGCATGGAGCAAACGTATGGATTCGTAATGGGGACAGTGAGACTGGGTACTCTAATCCGTTGGAAGGAATGTGCCGTCCTCAGACTGCACATCCCACAGTTGCACAAGATGGTCAAAGTGATCCTACCGGGCTGTCATGTGTGCCCAAGGTGTGGGAGCCGGTAAGTGACGATGAGTGGATGCGCAGCCGCGGCAGCGACACTACTTTGCTAAAAGTACCGGTTGACGAAAACTGGTTCCGAGCCAGTATGTCGTTGCCCCTTGCAAGCCCCATGTCATTTGTACGGGCTCAACCGGGACCTATATATACTTCTCGCGGAAGCAACTCGCGGCACACCGACTGCAACGTGCACGAGCAGCAGCTACCTAGTAACGACACCACGTTTGACGCGACAACTGCGCGTGGAACGCGAACGCCACGCTACACTGTTCCAACGGATGACGAAGAGGCTGTGTATCGTTATTGCTGTCGGGGAGGATACTGGAGCCCCGCATGGGGCCGAGCCAGTGAACGCTCCCAAATCTACAAGTCCTGCACTGACTTTGATCACTATTCTTCTGTTTACCTCCACCATGGCAAGCGCAACGGTATTTCACAAACGCGCTCAGCCCGCAGTGAACCCACAACACTGTCGTCAGCGGCGACTGCCGCGATGAACGCGTCTAACAATGTGGGCGGTGATCTTAACCATTCGTACAGTGCTGTGTATGTTGACGTCGACCGTAATCCGAAGGTAGCTGACTGTGTGATTCGGATGGAACAAAGCACTTCTCCCGCAGACAGTGCGGAGCCATTGAGCGACGGTGATTTTGCCGCTGTTGAGCTGTGCCCGTACTTGCTGGTGAAGAGATTGCAATTGTCACCGGACGGTGTGATCAAAGCTTCCAAATACCTGGGTTCGTTCAAAACCGAAAGTCGTCCGCACCACTCAAGTGCGAGCTCGGGCGAGCTAGTCGTTCATTCATTTGTAAACCCTGACATCGGCATGAAAACAGTTGTCGAGTATGTGTGTGACGCTGAGGAGTCATCGCAGGATGCATCGAACGTATTCCAAGTCATTATGGAGACGCCAAATGTGCTGCAACTTCGAATTCGGCACCACCTTGGTTGTCCGCGCCCTGAAACCCCTTGATTGAAGTGTGCTGCTCGATGACAATACTTGCTTGGTTATTTTATTTCGTACTTTTGTAATCTGATAAGTCACATGTGAGTTGATGCAACATCGAGGCCGTCTGTGCGAACTGCATGTGTTCTGTACGTTTCGACGACAATTGCCTGCGTGATCGTGCTGAGTTTGGAGTTCGGTGCACTATGCCGATGGATACCATAAGTATGACGAGTCCGGAGACGCGCGAGGGGTCCAAACAATTTGCATTTCGCAGGCATCAATTGGTGATTGTCTGGCTGTAGACAACGGTAACCACATGGCAGATTTTGTGCCACTGCGATGTGCTAGCCTCCCACCCTGCCCCTCTCCCCGAGCCGGGGCACTTCAAACATTGGCTCTACTGTAACAATATCATACCGCCACAAGAACTTCTCTCTATTGGACCCGCTTGCGCGCGGCTCATTCTTCTCCTTTCTCCTTTTTGGAACTTGGAGACCACCATGGTCTGATTGATCGCCGCATCAATCAATCGCTTGGAGCCGTCAACTCAATTGACATGATCATTTGGCATATCAGTACTAGTACGATAATGTGGTACTAGTACTACTCGTGCGGCTTTTTCCATACCGTGTCGTCCAAACCGTCGCCGCGCGAAGTAACGGACGAACCGACGAACGAACGAACCGACGAACGAACGAACCGACGAACCGGAACGGACGGACGGAAGGACGACTTCGCTTTGCCTTGCCTTGCATTCTTGTTTCTCCCCGCAAAGGAAGCGGCAGCAGACAGAGTCTTCCGTACGTGGGCAGCAGATGAGGTCCTTTGCAGATTTTTGGTTTGCAGTTTGCGGGGTGATCGTGGCGAGGCCGTTGACGTCGCGGGGTGGGAATCGAATCGCGGGGGAGAGCATGCGCATCGGTTGCACATTCCTAGTTCAGCTTTTGCTGCTGTGTGCTGCTTTTGCCACCGCTCCTGGTTTTTGCTGATGGGCTGAGGTTGCAATGATTTATGTTGAAGGGCACACATGTGTGGTGGCGCTTGCTTGATGAATGATATGCCAAAGTGCACAGAGAAACAAAAGCGGCACCGTGTTCGATACTTTTATGCATGCCACCATTTTAGAGCCTTGATAAAGTTGAAAGCGTTTCGGGTTTCTGCGTGTCGAGTGAACCGACACATCACTCAGTGGCTGATGTGACAGACGAGCACCAACTGCCATGGGCGCCTCGTGCGGCAAAGTAAGTCCAGAGGATCGTGACAGAGAAGCCCTGACGTCTATTTTCAAGTCTTGTGGTGGTGCCATTCCTGTTCCGGGATGGAAACGGCAGCGATTCTGGTGTTCGGACCGGCAATTGTTTCTTTGGGACGGAGTCACCTGCGACAAAAATACCGGTCGAGTGACTAAGCTCGAGCTTAAGAACAACAATCTGTACGTTCACGCTCACACAGCGCTCGTTGTTTCTCTGCTTTTTTGTGTCCGGCTGCATCTCAATGTGATCTTGTCCTGTCGGTGATCAGATACGGGCAACTACCTTTGAATATAAGTTTCCTCACATATTTGCAAGAGCTAGACGTGTCGTCAAACAAACTTGTCGGCCGAATTCCAGAGTCACTCCTCGAGGTTCGTGCATGAAATGCATTGTGCAGCTCCTTGTCAAAAATTATTCATGATTTGATTATGGTTCGTGTGGTACGACTTGCACGGTGAAGTTGGAGCATCTGAAAGTGGTGCGCTTCGTTGGCAACGAAGGTCTACAAAGTGTGGTGCATTTTAAAGAAAGCATGGCGGAGAGGCATCCCACAGTGGAAGTGTTCGTCGACATCCCACCCCCGGAAGAAACGGAGGAAGAGGGCGAGGAGGGAGTCGAAAAGAGCCAAGAAGTGACCACCGATGTCTCGGACGCCAATGCCACAAGCACAAACAGCGAAGCATAGAAAACAGCTATGCCTTCGCGGAAGAAAAGTGGGGCGCTCCAAGTAGATTACAATCTTGGAAATAATTACAGTTTTTACAACACCTTGGCTGTGAACGCAGGCAAAGCGGCGTCCAATCACCGTGCATTGTTGTTCGTCGCTGAGAATTAGTGGTCAGAATCTTTGTTGGACCCAGGGGGCGGCTTCCCGGTCACAAATTCTACAAACTCCTCCAACTCTATTGTTCCGTTGCCGTCCAGATCCATGCAGCTAAAGACCATCCGTAGTTTCTCGTCCGAGATAATGGCGGGCATGACATGCAATTCTTGTCGAACCAAGCTGCTGAACAGAAAGAATGTGAACTTCCCCGTTCCGTGCTTGTCCCATTTCTGAAACGCTTGCTCGACGGTGGATCCGCCTCCTGTGTCGGGATCTCGCTCCTTGAGTTTCTTGCACGCTACTTGCAGCATTCTGCGCAGCTCCCCGATAATCTTCCTGTCGTGGTCTCCGCCGCGAACCATTAACACCGGGGCCTACAAGGTTGCAGAAATTGTGAGGTGAGATAGTAATTGGACAACGAGGCATTTTGAATGATTTTTCTCGAGACACCTTTTTTGAGTAAGCAGCCTTGAATCGATTTGCTCTCACCGACGGCAAGTTGTGCGATCGCACACGACGCTTGGCCTGCCCCTTGGACAACAACTCTGCGATGTGGCCGTGGCCGTTCTTGCGGGCGATAGACAGTGGAGATAAACCTGAGATGCACAATGCAGCAATGAACATCCGCACCAGGAGGAGCGATGGGAAGCGGGCGACACAGTGCGTACCCCAAGCTTGACCAAGCGTTGCGTCGACGGACTGGCATGCGACCATCGCTTTCACGATTTCATAGTGGCCGCGCTGTGTTGCCTGCAAAAGGAGTGACACGATGTTAGTCGGTACCAAACCTGCACACCTCACGCAAGCAAACGGGACACATGTCACAGATCTCCCCTCACCCAATGCAGAGCAGTGTAGCCGAAACTATTCGTCGCGTTCAAATCGACGTTGTACTTCAAGAAGTGCTTCAGTATCAATTGAACCTTGAACAGCAGTGCCACGGCAGAAGCAATGTTAAGTACTACAGTACCATGCATACGAGAATGACGTAAAACACCCCAAAGCCACACCTCTTCTAAACGATTGTGCCAACAGGCCTGAAACAGTCGCTTGGACGTGTACAAACTCCTGTCTTTTTCATCGATTGTAGTTTCGCTATCAGCATGCGTTGAAGCTTCAGATTTGTCACAAGGAGGCTCAGCATCGGCATTGGGTTCATGGTGTTCGCTATCTGGCTCAGGTTCATCGTCGGAGAAAATGCCGTTCGCGTGACTTTTCGCTCGTCGGTCCTCCATCACCACGCGCTTCAAATCCCGGACTTGCTCCGCGCTCACCATACCAGCCTGTGCCGCAGCAACACCAACACACATCATTTCACGGCGAGACAAAATCAAACAACCAAGCAACTGCTGCTCATACCTTGTAGAGGCTTCCCATCACTAAGAAGCGAAACTCGACGGGAATTCTCCCCGCCACAATGCACGAACGAATTGGATCCCCAGGCTCGTCCTCCTTCGCAGCTTTACGCAGCTCCTACGCGTACAATGCAGCGGCAGTGTAAAAATAATGCTCCACAAAGGTCCAGCAACAAAACCGGTGCAACGAACCGCAATCTCCGAGCGAACGCTGTGCAAGTCATCTTTTATGACACTATGGGCGTCGATCGCGACTTTTGAAACCTTTGACGCCGCTTCGTCCTGTCGGCGAAATTCCTCTTTCTCTTCCGCGGACAGTGGCCCGTGACTCAGTTTGAGGGACTTCCTGATGCGTACATCGTTCACTTCGGCCTGCAGTTCTTTCACTTTCGCGAAAGCTGCGTGGTCCTACATCATCCACAACGCCATTGATGATACGACAGTGCTTGGCTCACAACGACACCCAATCTAAGAGCGCACTTACTTTCCGCGTCAACAGCGACAGCCGTATCATGAGGTTATCAATCCGACGATTTCGAGAATGCTGTCGCATTTTGAAGGCGCGCTCGAGCGTTCCTTCTTCTTCATCGACTACCTTCTGATACCGTCTCAACTTCGCTTCTTCATGCTTTCGGTCAATGACGGTTTCGAACCGCTCTACAATGCGGTCCCATCTTGCATTTTCGTCTTCAAGCGCCCACTTGAACCGTGCCTTCCTGGACTCGAAGAGCCCCAATCGACCTTTGCTGAGACCTGTTGTATCTATATCCGACGCCAACTCCTGTGCCGTCTCAGATTTTCCAGCCCTATTGAACCGGCGTTTCGCTCTCACTACCATTGACGTGAGAGCAGCTGTTGAGGACAAGTGGTACTCCTCCTCGTTGGCACTAGCGTTCAGTGCCGCTGCCTGCTTGCCACGCCAGTTCTTAGTTCGGTTGACGACCTCGTGGTTCTTACTAATGAGACCCTTCAAGGATTTGTGTCCCTTGCGAGCAAGCGACACCGTTGCCAACCCTTTCCATTCGTTCTTTTTCTTCGCTAACGAGGCAACTTCTTGCTCTGCCCACTGTTCCTGCAACTGAGCAAGTCGGGATCCTGGTTTTGCCTCGTCGGGGACGGCGTCCCACGCAGCCTGACCACTCGGGTCATCGTCGTCGTCTCCGACAGATTGAAGGTCAAACAATTGAGCCAGTGTTTGTTTTGCCTCCACCATTGTGGTCGAATCTTTGCTCACACCACACGAGATAGCACGGCTAATTTGTTCCTCGAGCTCCATCTGCAACACTTCCGTGGAGTAGTCGCGCTCCCTTTTCCTTTTCTGGAGTTGCTCTTGCACGAGAGCATTCGCCTTCTGAAGCTTGCCCTCCTCAGTCTTCGCCATCGCAACCATAATGTCTGCTACTACGTGAATGGGTTCGGATTCGTCCGTTCTTTCTTTCGCGACATCGGATGTTGTTTTGGGGTTGTTGTGAGACGACTTGCGTGTGGGCGTCGTTGCATCCTTCGAGTTGTCATTTTGTTGTTTCGCTTGGGCCGCTCGAATCAATAGTGGGTCGTCTACCTCATCCGTTTCGTGTTCAACTTCATCGGGTTTGACGACAGCAGCAGACAGATGATCATACTGCTTAGCGACAGATCGAAGTCCTGACACCGCGAGACCGAAATGGTTGCCGACCTTTGCGAGCTCGTCCAGGATGACATCGCGAGGGACCTTCGGGTATCGCCGTATCAGCTGCTGCACTACTGGCTCTGGCGGTGCGTCAGGCATCGTCCGCCGCACAACTTTGAACTCTCACATTGGGGCCAGTTTCACGAACTATAAATTTCAACCACGAAGAAAACGTCAGGGTTTGATTCGTGACTGTGATATTGGCATGGCGTGGAGTGGAGTGGAATGGAGCGACGTGATGTGTCCGGTGATCGTCGGTGCGTAAGCTGCGTGAAGTGCATTCTCTGGTATTGTTCCCAAACCCATCATCACACATAAGGTTTCAGTCAACCACGTTCCTTCCTCTTCCAGCAACAGACAAGATCTCCCTCACCAAGCGATGCTCTGCTACCTCGTTCGGACGTAGTTTGTTGGCCCATCATTTGTTGTTTTGACAGTGACTTTATCGTTGGTCT
>ENA-OWNT01003276-OWNT01003276.1-seawater-metagenome-genome-assembly--contig:-NODE-3276-length-15483-cov-8.964170_pt1 | contig 15483 bp, 10 predicted proteins | sample MGYA00238136_ERZ651165 | MGnify/ENA primary metagenome ERZ651165 (study PRJEB26861, sample SAMN08777766) | seawater metagenome | isolation source: coastal seawater | place: USA: Florida | collected...
ACAATTTCTAAATCGCCAGGGTTAGCTTTTTCATCAAAAGTAAAACCATATTGGAAACCTGAGCAACCACCACCTGTAACGTATACACGTAGCTTTAGATCAGGATTTTCTTCTTCCTCGATTAACTGTTTAACGCGAACAGCTGCTGCATCGCTGAACTTGATTGGCAACTCATCTGACATACCAAAACCCTCAAAACCTATAATGGTCGCAATTATCTAATACCCGAGTATTTTAATCAAGTATCGCCTCCCATTGAAAATATTTTAGTATAGGATTGGCTAACATATTCGCATTGAACTAACATTTAATTGCAGTACTTTTTACCCATGTAAAAGTTATGCGATGAGGGACCATCACAGTGATAGATCATTTAAAGCTGCATTTCATTAGTCCAAGCTTAACTAGCTCGCAAACAATCCCTGCGCAGTACGATAGTTTACTCGTTTGCTTATCCGTACTTACTGCGGTCTTTGCTTCTTACATTTCATTTTTACTATCAGCAAAAATTAAAAGCTCTCAATTAAGAAATGAAAGCCTTGTATGGACTTTGTTAGCATCGTGCTTTTTAGGTATTGGTATCTGGGGTATGCATTTTGTAGGTATGCTCGCCTATAAACTTCCTATCGCTGTTGAATACAACATCACGGTCACTTTGATCTCTATTTTGCCAAGCGTTTTTGCAAGTTATATTGTTCTTTCCCCCACTATTGGGCGTGGCAAAGGGCTAGTTTTTCGAAGTGTACTTATGGGGGCTGGTATTGGTTGTATGCACTTTATTGGCATGATGGCAATGATGATGCCAGCCCACATGGCCTATGAACCTTGGTTATTTTCATTATCGATTTTAGTCGCAATTGTTCTTTCTGGCATTGCACTATGGATTAATGATTTTAGAAATGAGCGTGAGGTAAACCAAACACGTATAAACATTCTCGTTGCAGTCATTATGGGGAGTGCTATTTCAAGCATGCACTACATTGGTATGATTTCAATGACTGTATTTGAGACTGATTATACCATTTATACATCTGGCCATGATAACGCTGCGCTTGCAAAATTAATTATATCCGTCTTATTAGCCCTAAGTCTGTTCGTATTAGGAATTGTCGAACTTAGAGCACGAAGTTTACTCTCAGCCAAACTTGAAGCCGTGCTGAATACAGTTCAAGATGTCGTTATTAGCTTTAATAATGTAGGAGTAATTGAATTCGCTAACCCAGCAGTTCTTCCTGTTTTTGGCTATGAACCAACCCATCTAATCGGTAAACATATCCACACTTTAATCCCAAAACAATCATCGCAGTTAGATGAGATATTCTGCGACCCACAGCAAAAAAAAGAAAACGTGAGTACAAATAAGAGCCGCCTATTAAAGGGGTTACGTAAAGATAAATGCTACTTTCCTATCACTCTCACAATTAGCTCCATTGGCAAAAAAGAAGCGGGCTCTTACGTTGCAACTATTAAAGACCTAAGCGACATTCAAAACCAAGAAGCGTTTACACAAACAATTTTCGATAACTTACCTATTATGCTGTTCGTAAAAGAGGCCGAGCATCTAACATTTAGCCATGTCAATAAAGCAGGTGAGCAACTTTTAGGTAAAACTAAAGAGCAACTCATTGGCTTAAATGACTTTGATATTTTTAGCGATGAGGACGCCGTGAATTTTATTCAAACTGATAGGGATGTACTTAAAAGTAACGAAACACTTTTTGTAACTGAGAAGCCTATGACCATAAATGGTCGAACGCATTATCTTCGAACCAGAAAGCTCGCAATTAGAGACGCTCAAGGAAAAGCTCGCTACTTACTGGATGTATCTGAAGATGTTACTGAATTAAAACAAGCAAAAACAGATCTTGAGAACTTACATCAACGGATGTCAATGGCTGCAGATGCAGCACACATTGGAATTTGGGAGTGGAACTTTGAAACCAATGAATTAATCTGGGATGACTGGATGCATACCTTGTTCGAAATTCCAAAAACATCTTTTAAAGGCAATTACTCAACATGGGCGAGCACCTTACACCCAGATGATTATGAGGACGTTACAAATAAGCTCAAGCTTTCGATACTAAACAATGAAGAATTTCATGCTGAGTTTCGTATCGTTTTATCTTCTGGCAGAACTCGCTACATCAATGCCGACGGAAGAATCTACGGAAAACGGATGATCGGCGTCAATTTTGATATTACCAAGCGGGTTTTGGCTGAACAACAGATACGAATGTTGGCACAAACAGATCATCTTACCGGTCTTGCAAATAGAAGCGCTTTAAGTAAGTTTATTAATCATGAGTTTGACCGTGTTGAACGCACAGGTGGTAAGGTTGGTTGTTTATACTTTGACCTTGACAAATTTAAGCCCATCAATGACACCCATGGTCATTTAGTTGGTGATTTCGTGCTTGTTGAAATTGCTAAACGGTTACTAGAAACAGCCCGAAAAACAGATTGTGTTGCACGCATTGGGGGTGATGAATTTGTCATAGTCATTACTGATATAGAAAATCAAAATCAGATTGAGCGAGCTCTAACACGTTTTATTAACTCAATATCAACGCCAATTGCATCTGAGGTGGGTTATTTAAATGTAGGCGCAAGTGTTGGTTATGCTTTATATCCTGATGATGCAAAATCACTTGACGACTTATTAAATAAAGCTGATGAGCGCATGTACAAGCAAAAACATAACTCTCCTATGACAGTGATAAGTATGCAACCATAATCTTGGCTCAGTCATTAAATATTATAATCGGCTCGATTTTCCCAAAAAGAAGATAAAAATATAAAATGCCAACGACTTAGTGAGTTTGATTTGGTAAACTGCGGCTCAAAAGTGCTGTGAGGAAATATGCGTGTGGCTTGAGAGACTAAGACGTCGACTAGCAAAGCCTAAAACATCTGTGCAATTGTGCTTACTTGGTGTGAGTGCAGGGTTAATTGCGGCAGTGCTAATCATATTCTTTCGCCTTACGATCATGTTTTTCCAGAGCTTATTCTTAGAAAAGCCTGATGACTTTTCTACGCTTCCTACTCTTGAACGTGTTTTATTACCAGTCGGCGCAGCCTTATTAATTGCCCTTTTTGCAGCTTCAACTGGATTTAAACATTATCGACTTGGTATTCCATTTGTCATTCATCGAATAAAAAAATACTACGGTCATATGCCACTCTATAACACGGTTAACCAATTTGTTGGTGGTGCTTTAGCCTTGATCAGTGGTTTTTCGGTGGGCCGAGAAGGCCCGTCAGTGCATATGGGTGCTACAGGTGCCAGTTTACTGGCCGATAAACTACACCTTCCACACAATGCAATGCGTACCCTCACCGGTTGTGGCGTTGCAGCCGGAATTGCTGCTTCATTTAACACCCCACTTGCAGCCGTTATCTTTGTTATGGAGGTGGTACTTAGGGAGTATAAAGTGCATATTTTTGTGCCCATTATGCTCGCTGCGGTTACTGGTGCTTTAGCCACTCAGTTTGTATTTGGTGATGCTTCAGAGCTTGCGCTTATCACCATGAACCCATTGAGTGGCTGGCATTACCCATTTTTAATCATTTTTGGTATGGCACTAGGGGCTGTTGCCTATGCATTTAACCAAAACTTGATGCTTATAATCCGCACTTTTAAACCGCTTAGCATGTTTCCTCGCCTATTACTGGCAGGGTTAATTGCAGGGTTAATTGCTTATATGGTTCCTCATGCAATGGGTTCAGGTATGAGCGCCATCACTATTGCTATTGAATCACCAGATGATGTGCAGTTTTTAACAACCATCTTGATTGCCAAATTACTCGCCACCTTATTTGCTATTGGTTTGGGTATTCCGGGTGGGATCATCGGCCCTGTTATTGGGCTTGGTGTATTAATGGGCACCTTAATGGCCTTCTTTGCGCAGTTTATTAGCCCAGGAGTAGATATCACGGGTACCTACAGCATGCTTGGCATGGCAGGGTTATTGGCCGCTACATTACACGCACCACTTGCTGCACTCACTACGGTTATGGAGTTAACCTCAAGCCCCGAGATTATTGTCCCAGCCATGTTAGTGATCTCAACGGCTTATGTCACAGCATTGCAGTTTTTTGGTAACCGCTCTATTTTTATGCAGCAACTTGACTTCCAAGGGCTTGAGTATCAAATATCGCCTGCCACAGAAGCATTACAAAAAGTAGGCGTGATGGATGAAATGGATGAGCAGTTCAAACTGCTTTACAGTGACGACAAACAACAAATTAAAGAATCGCTCGATGCCCTTGATAGCCAAACCCCGCTGATTGTTCATGATGAAGAGAATGGCTATCGTCTTGCTGAATATGATTTAAGTTTGATGTCTGACCAAGAAAGTAACATCAAATATGTCAGCCTTGCCGGCCTTAGTAGCCAAGCAACATTAGCCGATGCTTTTGACTTACTAAAAGATAAACGCAGCGGTGCGGTGTATATTTACAACCTACTTGATAACCAACAGATTATGGGCCTTTTGCGTTGGGACCAAATCAGACATATCCTTACCATACGCAACAGTTTGTTATAACAATTAAAATGGATGCTTAAATGACTGCGCTATTAGTTTATAAAACCTTCCACGTATTTTTTATGATTGCTTGGTTTGCCGGTATTTTTTACCTGCCACGTCTTTTTGTTTACCACGCAATGAGTGAAGAAAAAGCCTGTAACTCAATGCTGAAAGTAATGGAACGCCGCTTACTGTTTTTTGTGACGCCGTTTGCCGTTTTAACATTGGTATTTGGCTTACTGACCATTTTTGAATATGGTCGTGATTGGTTTAGATACAGCATGTGGCTGCACTACAAACTGGTGTTAGTAATTATCCTTTATATATATCATGGCTATTGCTTTAAATTACTGGCTGACTTTAAGCATGATCGCAATACTCGTAGCGATCGCTTTTACCGTATTTTTAATGAAGTTCCGGTACTCATCCTTTTAGCTATAGTGGCACTGGCAATTATTAAACCTAACTTATAATTTGCTGCTGTGAACGCTAAAAATTTGCTATAGTACTGCGCAAATTTATGCGGCCTCCCATACCGAGTGCCAGCGCCCTATAAATGTGATTAGGAACAAACCCCATGCTAAGTTTCCAAGGTGAAAATATCCTGTCGGTCAATCAGCTTGATCGAGATTGTATTGAACGTATTTTTGCAGTTGCTAAGAAAATGGAGCCTTATGCTAAAAAGCAAAAGCGCACCAATGTTTTAGAGGGCGCAATTTTAGCGAACTTGTTCTTTGAACCAAGCACGCGTACTCGCGTAAGTTTTGGTACAGCATTTAACTTACTAGGTGGTTTGGTTCGTGAAACAACAGGTATGCAAAGCTCGGCGCTTGCAAAAGGTGAATCTTTGTATGATACCGCTCGCGTTATCTCAGCGTATGCAGATGCAGTCGCAATGCGCCACCCTGACGCAGGATCTGTTGCTGAGTTTGCCACTGGGTGTGACGTGCCAGTGATTAATGGCGGTGACGGCCCAAATGAGCACCCAACACAAGCCCTACTGGACTTACTAACAATTGAGCGTGAACTAGGTCGCTTCAACCAAAGCATCGACGGTATGCACATTGCCCTAGTAGGTGATTTAAAATATGGCCGTACTGTGCACTCTTTATCTAAATTACTTTGTCATTATAAAGACGTTAAGTTCTCTATGGTGGCACCTGATGGCTTACAAATGCCAGACTACATTTTAGATGCTGTAGATAACGCAGGTCATAAAATTCAAGTAGTCGATAAGATGGAAGGCAACTTGGCGGCCGATATTGTGTATCAAACCCGTATCCAAGAAGAACGCTTCCCTTCACAAGAAGAAGCTAACAAATACCGTGGTGGTTTCCGTATCAGCCAAGCAATTTACAACGCACACTGTAAGCCAAACTCAGTATTGATGCACCCACTCCCTCGTGACAGCCGTTTAGAGGCAAACGAGCTAGATAACGATTTAAATAGCAACGACAACCTAGCAATTTTCCGCCAAGTGCAAAATGGCGTGTTAATTCGCATGGCGTTGTTTGCTCTAACCTTAGATGTTGCCGACAAAGTTGAGCAATATGAAGTCGACGTGCCTTGGTTTAGCCGTAAACGTAATAGCTAACTTGCTTCGTTTTGGGCTCTTTGAGCCCTTGCAAACCAACTCATTTAACGTGACAACCCAATAGGACTATTCATGACAATTAGCCAAGATCTTTTTAATCGCGCGCAAGAATCAATCCCAGGCGGTGTTAACTCACCAGTTCGTGCCTTCAATGGCGTTGGCGGTACTCCTTTATTCATCACTAAAGCTGAAGGCCCTTTTACCTTTGATGCTGATGGTAACCGTTATATCGATTACGTTGGTTCATGGGGACCCATGATCATGGGTCATAACCACCCAGCTATTAAGCAAGCGGTATTAGAAGCCGTTGAAAATGGCCTAAGCTATGGTGCGCCAACCGAAACTGAAATCTTAATGGCCGAAAAAGTAAAAGAGCTAGTACCATCAATCGAAAAAGTACGTATGGTAAGCTCAGGTACTGAAGCTACAATGAGTGCGATTCGCTTAGCACGTGGTTTCACTGGCCGTGACAAAATCTTAAAGTTTGAAGGCTGTTACCACGGTCATGCTGACTCACTACTAGTAAAAGCAGGCTCAGGCGCACTAACTATGGGTGTACCAAACTCGCCGGGTATTCCTGAAGACTTTGCTAAGCACACCTTAACAGTGTCGTTTAACAACCTTGATGAAGTAAAAGCAATTTTCGCAAAATACGCTGACGAAATCGCTTGTATCATCGTTGAGCCAGTTGCTGGCAACATGAACTGTATTCCACCTGTACCAGGCTTCTTAGAAGGTCTGCGTGAGGTGTGTGATGAATACAAATCTGTGCTTATTTTTGATGAAGTAATGACAGGTTTCCGTGTTGCTTTAGGTGGCGCACAAGCTTACTACAACATCAAACCAGACCTAACCTGTTTAGGTAAAGTGATCGGTGGCGGTATGCCTGTGGGTGCATTTGGCGGTAAGAAAGAAATCATGGATTACATCGCACCTGTTGGCCCAGTTTATCAAGCGGGCACATTATCAGGTAACCCAATTGCCATGGCTGCCGGTTTAAAATCTTTAGAACTTTTAAGTGCTGACGGCCTGCACGACGAGCTTGAAGCAAAGAGCAAAGCAATTTGTGAAGGCTTTGAAGCCGCTGCGAAAAAAGCAGGTATTGCACTTACAACAAACTACGCAGGTGGTATGTACGGCTTCTTCTTTACTGATAAAGAAAAAGTAACTAGCTACCAACAAGCGACTGAGTGTGATTTAGAACGCTTCAAAAAGTTCTTCCACTTAATGCTAGAAGAAGGTGTTTACCTAGCTCCTTCAGCATTTGAAGCAGGCTTTGTGTGCGCTGAACACTCTGAAAAAGAGATCAACGACACCATTGCAGCCGCAGAGCGCGCATTCGCGAAGCTTTAATCTAAAAAATAAAATAGGTCACTTTAATCGGTGGCCTATACTTCGATGCCCCAAAATATAATACAAATACATCCCCACCAGAAAATAAAAACCAATAAAATATTACAATTCAAACATCATTTATACAAAGCAAGTATTTCATTAGTGCATTTTTATTTTCATTGTAACTAAACACACATAAAACCATCCCAACCCACTGTTTTAAAATAATTAAACTTAACATTAAAAAACCTTAACTAAATTACATTTAATTACAATTGTTTTATTTTTGTTTATTAAAATGATTTAAACTTGAATTTAGATCGTTCCAAGGCGTTTTAATGTTGTTTTATCGTATTTATAACATAAATAATTGATTAGTATGTTCCTGCTGTGTTACCAATTTGTTTCACCCTTTATTTAAAGGTAAAAACCTTAGAAAAATAAATGCAAGGTGTGAAGGTTATTAACAAATAACAACAAATCTAAAATTTCACAGGGAAAGCTCAATGAAAAACAACTTTTCAAAAACATTTAAGCGTTCGTTTACAGCTGCAGCTGTTGCTATGACCTTAAGTGCAGCTATGCCAGCCATGGCTGACAATGTTAATGGGGCAATCAAAGGTAATCTCATTACTCAGTCTGGCGTTTCTTTAGCAGGCGCAACAATCACTATTACTGATAAAACAAAAGGTTATGAAAAAACTCTCATTGCAGATGCAAATGGTCAGTTTAACCTTAATCAAGTGCCTGTTGGTAAATATGACATAACCGTTTCACAAGCCGGTTTTGAAAAAGCACAGATCAACGATGTAATTATCGGTGTCGGTAAAACTGCACTTCTCGAAATTCCACTAGTTGAAGGTAATATTGAACGAATTGCAGTTGTTGGTGGCGCAATTCGTGCTGTTGACGTTTCAGTTACTGAATCATCTTTAAATATTAGTTCAGAAGAGCTTGAATTATTACCAGTTGCTCGCTCATTAACATCGGTTGCTTTACTAGCGCCTGGCGCAACTGAAGGTGATAGTCGATTTGGCGATCAAGCATCTTTTGGTGGCTCATCTGTTGCTGAAAATGCTTATTACGTAAATGGTCTGAATATGACTAACTTCCGTAATGGCTTAGGCGGCGCAACAATCCCATTCTCTGCATATGATAGCTTCCAAGTAAAAACGGGTGGGTACTCATCTGAGTTTGGTCGAACGACTGGTGGCCTTATTTCTGCAGTTACAAAGTCAGGTACTAATGACTTTCACTTTGGTGTTGAATCTATTTACTCGCCTGACTCATTGAGAGAACAGTCTCCAAACTCAGTTTACTTACAAAATGATCGTTGTGAGGCTGAAGATGGTCACTGTATTGGAGATTTATATGTCAATAACCAAGATGACTATGTAAACTCATTTGAGACAAATATTTATGCCTCTGGTGCGTTAATTGAAGATACGCTTTTCTTCTATGGTATTTATACATTCCGTGATAATGAAGAAGAATATGGTAACGCTTCTCAAACCTCTTTAACAAAAGAAAAAGATGACGACCCTTATTATCTAGCACGTATTGACTGGAACATTAATGAGGATCATCAATTGATGCTTTGGGGTTTTAGTGATGAGCGTACATATTCTGAGAGTACAATCGAAGACCTGAATGGCACTGGTAATTACACATTAGATGGTGGTACAGCTTACCACAAACGCGGCGGTGAAAGTTTTGCAGTTCGTTATACAGGTAACCTGACTGATGATTTAAGCATGTCTGCTATGTACGGTGAAGTTAAATTCTCAGAAACAGACTACTCTGACTTTGATGACTGTCCTACCGGCTATGACGCAGACTTAGGTGTTGATACTACTTGTTATGTAAACTTCACTGTAGGCGCTAATGAAGATAAGCGCGAGCAATTGCGCGTTGATTTTGATTGGTACTTAAATGATGAGCATACACTAAGATTTGGTTATGACTCAGAAACCAACACATCAGATGCAACGACAATTAACTCGGGTGGTATTTACTACTACTATAGAACATACGAAGAAGGTGCTCGTCTTCCTAATGGTTATGTCCTTCCTGAAGAAATGAAAACAACTCGTGTTCGTGACTATAAAAATGGCGGTGCATTCGAAGTTGAAAACTGGGCGATTTATATTGAAGACCAATGGGCTGTTACTGATACCCTAACACTAACTTTAGGTCTACGTAATGACAGCTTCACAAACTACAATGCGGATGGCGATGAATTTGTATCTATTGATAATCAAATTGCGCCAAGATTAGGTGCATCTTGGGATATAAATGGTGACGGTGACAGTAAATTATTCGTTACTGCAGGTCGCTATTACTTACCTGTCGCTGCAAATACGAATATTCGTCTTGCAGGTGCCGAAACTTATATCCACACGTGGTATGAGTATGAGGGTCTTAATGCTGACGGTACTCCTGTAGGTTTGAGCAATCAATTAGGTGATATCGCTATTTCAAATGGTGGTGACGGGACAGCAAAACCTTCAAATACTCTTGCAGATAAAGATCTTGAGCCTATGTACAATGATGAAATTATTGTTGGTTATCAAGCAGCGATTAATGATGACTGGTCTTGGAGCATCAAAGGTACATATCGCACACTAGGCAATCAAATTGATGATGGCTCATATATCTTTACTGATGAAGATGGAGAGTACCTTGGTGAAAACTGGTTCTTATTTAACCCAGGTAATGGCGCAACATTTAACTTCGATCTAGATGGTGACGGTGTAACTGAAGAGTATAGCTTCACAGCTGAAGAGCTAGGTTACCCTGAAGCTAAACGTCGTTACGCTGCCATTGACCTTTCAATTGAGAAGAGCTGGGATAAAGTTTGGTCATTAAAAGCCCTATATACTTGGTCTCATAACTACGGTAACACAGAAGGATTTGTTAAATCTGATAACGGTCAAGATGATGCAGGTTTAACACAAGACTGGGATTACCCTTATCTTATGGATGGTGCTAACGGTAACTTACCAGCGGACCGTCGCCACAATATTAAAGTTTACGGTGCATATGCAGTTACTGAAGACTTCTTAATAGGTGCAAACTTAAATGTTGCTTCAGGTCGTCCTTGGACAGCGTTAGGTGCAGGGTATACACCAGACCCAGACAAATATTCTTATGGCGACACCTATTATGTAGGCGATCAACGCTACCCTCGCGGCAGCATGGGAACAACTCCCTGGACAGCTCGATTAGATCTTAACTTTACGTACAACTTGCATTTCAATGATCAAAAAGTACGCTTCGCATTAGATATTTTCAATGTATTTGATGCATCTACAGCAACTCGTTATGACGAAGTTGCTGAAGTGGCGGCTGGTGATGATAGTGCAACATTTGGCTTAGCGCAAAGTTATCAATCTCCTCGTCGAGTCCAACTATCTGCTTCTTACGACTTTTAATTTCGATTAAATTAGTAAGAAAAGCAATGACTCTAAAAGCCTCTTTATGAGGCTTTTATTTAAGTAACAACCACTTCAACAATTACTTTCTAACTTTATTGAATAATATGTGCCCCAAACTCGGTCTATCTAGTTTCGACTGACAATGTTTCGAGGCAACTATGAATAGACTCATAACACCTGCTGTTAATTTAATGGCACAACTTAAGTACAAACATAAAATTACTTTATTGTTTAGTTTATTAGTTTTTCCTCTGTGTCTGAGCTTATTTTTTCTAATCAGTCTGTTAAATGAAAATATCCAAGTTTCAAAACAACAATACAAAGGCATCAGTAGTTACCGCTTGCTGTTATCGTATCTTGTCGATAACAAGCAACAAGCCATGCTGAATTCCGCCCAAACTTTAGGTTATGCTCACAATGCATCGAGTGAAGAAAACATACTTGAAACAGTATCAATTGAGTCGCAATTAGCTGTTAGTCAAAACCTCACTATTAATTACTTAAATCGTACTTTAGTCACCCATTTGCCTAACTTGATTTACCATCTTAATAGCACCTACCAAAGTGCTGAAAAAGTATTAAATCAAGGTAAGTTTACGCCAGAAAGCTTTATTGCTTTATCAAACCAAATTAAAGCGATACCCCAGTTATCTGGGCAATTTAAAGATGCGTTATCCATCGCCTTCCAACAAGACAATAAAATAAAAGAGCAACTATCTCCTAGTGCTGAAACATTACTAGAAAACATATCTCAGTTCTCGCAACAAGTTAACCAAAGGCTGTTGGAGCCTGATACGATAGAATTAAGCAAAGCACAATTTTTGAGCCTTAAAGCGAATCTAAACCAAAGTATAGATGAGTACATTGCTGACACTGAGCCTGCCCTTACGAGTATCATTAGTTATAAGCTAAACAATGAACAATTCATTTTGTACCTTGTTATCGCAGCTGCTCTATTATCTTTAATAATAGCCAGTTACTTGATGCTTGGATTTTATCGTTTAGTAGTTGATACCTTAAAGCTTTTTTCAGAAACCGCTAACAGTGCCGCGCAAGGTAATATCTCTGCGCGTTTAAAGTTAACAGGTAAAGATGAGTTAACCTCAATAGGAAAAGAGTTTAATCATGTATTGGCATCATTTTCTTTGATGGTAAATGAAGTCAAGCACACTACGAGCAGTGTAATATCAACCACAGATACAGTGACGAGTCACTCTGAAAAAACCAGTCAAGATGTACAAGTTCAGCAACAAAGTGTGTCAACTATTAGCCAAGCTTTATCAGAAATGAGCCAAGCTGCCGAACATGTCGAGGTGTCTGCCTCTCAAGCCGTTGATTTAGCTTCATCTGCAGCCAAAAAAGTACAAAAAGGTGCTGATGAAAGCGCACATTTAGCCACGCACATGAGTCATTTACAACAAGAGTTCAACGAGGGTCTTGCTGCCTTAGAGTTACTTGCTAAAGACAGCCAAGCGATTAGTAGCGTGAGTAATGGTATAAATGAAATTGCCGAGCAAACCAACCTACTAGCTTTGAATGCTGCGATAGAAGCAGCTAGAGCTGGTGAACAAGGCCGAGGCTTTGCGGTTGTTGCAGATGAAGTAAGAACCCTTGCAAAACGCACTCAACAACAAACTCATGAGATCCACCAAATTATTAATTCACTTCAATCCGCAACAAAGCTAACACAAGATAAAATGCAAGCAAGCGTAGAGAAGATGGAACAAGGTTCACAAAGTGCAGAGCACACTAAAAATAATTTATTAGCTGTCGCAGCATCAATGTCTGATATTGGCATGCAAGGAAAGCAAATAGCAGTTCAAGTCAGTCAGCAAGGCACTGCAATTCAAAACGCTTTACACCACGCTGAAGATGTCAGTGAACTTGCCAGAGACACAGAGAAAAGTGCACTTATGGCAATGAATAGCGTACAAAATTTAGCTCAACTGTGTGTTGAGCTAAATGATTCAATGGCCAAGTTTAGCGCTGACAATTAGGTCTAGGCTCAAACTCGCTTGCACGTATGGGTAGCTGCACCACTTTGCCGCAACCCGGAGGCGCTTGCAGACCAGTTTCTTCATTAATAAAGGCCCAACGGATTGATGCAGGACGAGTATCCGCTATGGCTTCAGGGTTGAGTGGTTTAAGGTAGCGAATGTAGGCCTCTAGTGCGCCAACACTGCCTGTTAAACCTGTGCTCTTGTTATCGTCGCGACCAATCCATGCAACAGTAACGGTGTTTTGATCAAAACCAGCAAACCAGCTATCGCGTAAATCATTACTAGTGCCTGTTTTACCAGCAAGCTGAATTGATGGGAAATGTGCATTTAGGCGTTTAGCCGTGCCATCTTTAGTCACGCGCTTCATTGCATATTTCGTCATGTAAATTGATGCATCATCAAAGCGTTTTTGTGAGCTGACATCATGCTTGTAAAGCACTTTACCTACTGAGTCTGTAAGGGCTGAGATAGACGTTAATTCACGGTACTGACCATCAGCAGCAAGCGTTGTATAAAGCTGCGCTACTTCAAAACTTGAAAGCTCAAGTGCACCTAAAAGTAACGACGGATATTGATCAATACGCCCTTCTACACCTAAACGCTTCAAGGTATCAGCGACTTTATCAACTCCAACATCAAGACCCGTGTTAACGGCTGGGATATTAATACTGTTACTAAATGCTTTATAAAGAGGCATAGGGCCGCGGAACTGCTTGTCGAAGTTCTCAGGTTGCCACACTTTCCCCTGCTCATTAGTCACTTGCAGCGGTGAGTCATCCACCAACGTGGCAACATTAAACTGACCACTTTCAAATGCCGATAAATAAACTGCTGGCTTAACTAATGAGCCAATATTACGTTTGGTATCAAGCACACGGTTAAAACCAAAATAACGTACGTCACGACCTGCAACTAATGCCGACACCCCACCCTTTTCAACGTTTACAGAGATCATCGCCGCTTCAAGCTCTTCTGTTTTAGGGCGTCTTTCTAGATAAGGAAGACTTGCCTCAACCGACTCTTCCATGGCCGTTTGCTTTTGTAAGTCAAAGTAGGTGAATACACGCACCCCAGCATCTAACACTTGCTGATCAGGTAATAAACGCTTTAGTTCTCGATTAACTAATTCTAAGTAACCCGGATACGACTTTTGCAAGCTGTCTTTCATTGGTGCAATATCAATTGGACGTTTTAATGCCGCACGATATTCACGGGTATCAATCAGTTTATTTTCAACCATTAAGCGCAATACTAGATCGCGACGCTCCATTGCGCGCTCACTATAACGACGTGGGTTGTAATACGATGGACCTTTCACCATAGCCACTAAAAGCGCAATTTGGTCGTATTCAAGCTCATCCACAGGCTTTGAAAAATAAAACTCAGCGGCAAGCCCCATACCATGCACGCCTTGATTATAAGACTGACCTAAATACACCTCATTCAGGTAGGCTTCTAATATTTCATCTTTGCTGTAGCGGTAATCTAATATCAAGGCAATAAGCGCTTCATTAAACTTACGCACCAGTGAACGCTCACGGGTAAGGTATATATTCTTTGCTAATTGCTGGGTTAAAGTACTGCCCCCTTGCACTGTACGTCCGGCTTTAATATTGCTGTATAAAGCGCGCATAATTGACCACACAGATACACCATGGTGTTGATAGAAATTGCGATCTTCAACCACCAGCAAAGTATCTTTTAGCATCGGCGGAAATTTATCTAGCGGCACAAACTCGCGATCTTGTTTTGAATCATTACCAATGCGAGCTATTTGAACCGGCTCTAATCGAGCATTGTTTAAACGGCGGCCAAACTTATCTTTGATAGTTGCTAATTTCTGCCCTGAAAAACGCAGCTCAATAACGTGTGCATCTTCAAGGCCATCATAAAACTCAAACTCGCGACGGTACACTTTAATACTGTTTGCTGATTTAACATACTGACCTGTACGGCTTAGTTTATTCACAGATGAGTAATTTAAACGGTTTAACTCCCAAATAACCTCTTGCTGAGACAAATACTGCCCGGGATAAAAGCTCATTGCGCGGGCATATACTTGTGCAGGTAACTGCCATTTATTGCCTTCAAATTGGCGAGTGATTTTTGCATCTAAATAAATTAGATACAGCACCATGGCAACTATTACTGCGAGTGAAAGCTTCCAAAAAATTGACCAAAGTTTTCTCAATAAACTTGTTTTAGCAGGCACTTGAGGTGTGCGTGAGCGCTTAGCAGTAGTTTTTTTTGATGCCGCTTTAGGTTTGCTAGACGACTTTTTTGCAGGAGTTTTTTTATCAGCCATTGAGTTCGCTATTGGTCAGTTAATTTTACAGGATTAAGCCCTAAACAGCGCAATATTAACACCTGTAAAATTAACAGTCACTTAAACTCGACTAGCGTGTACACAACCAAAGAGAGTGGATCACTGCAGGTATAAAAAAGATAAAGCATAAAATAATGTTAATTACTAAGTCTTTACCAGCACCCGCTTTCAAAAATACCGCTACAGGCGGTAAAAACAGCGAAATAATTATAAGCAAGAGTTTGTTATCCATCGTTTTTCCTTGTTAGAAATGAACATT
>ENA-OWNT01003277-OWNT01003277.1-seawater-metagenome-genome-assembly--contig:-NODE-3277-length-15483-cov-4.231079_pt1 | contig 15483 bp, 14 predicted proteins | sample MGYA00238136_ERZ651165 | MGnify/ENA primary metagenome ERZ651165 (study PRJEB26861, sample SAMN08777766) | seawater metagenome | isolation source: coastal seawater | place: USA: Florida | collected...
ACAACAACCCTCACGCAGAACAGTGTACAACAACAGACGACGCGCGACGACGACGACGACAACGACGACAACGACGAATGAAAGGCGGGAAAGGTCTTTGGACGTCGTCGACGACGACGACGACCGACCGATCCACTACACGACCGACGTTGACAACGACGACGCGAAAGAAGCCAACGAGCGAACGAACGAACGACTGTAGGCGGGACAGGTCTTGGGAAGTCGAAAGATGTGGCGACTTTGACGCGTCGACGACGAACGCGGCGGTGGCGGTGGTGTGGTTGGTGAAGCTCAATTCCGTTCGACTTGCTCGGGGTGTCGTGGTCGTTGTCTTAACCGCCGACGCGTCGGTGTTCTCGTGGGGGTGTGCTGAGGTTGGAGTGGACATTCCAGGCCTTCTGTTTCCCAGCACTGAAAAAATCGTCATAAAATCTCGCCCTCGCAACACAATACAATAAGTGGGAAAAGAGGGCGTGATTGGGCGCGATCCTCTTCTCGGCGGAATGAGCGACCTCGACTACGACATGACATAGGCACGCCCAAGCACAGAGTTTTGCATGGATCACTGACCGGTGCCACGATGGAGAAGCCCAGGGTCCAGCGAAAGATTATCCCGCTTCAGTGTCTCGGGTATGCCCCGCCAAACCTTGACGACATTGCCCGCGCAAAGGGCAACGGCGTGGTCTCCGCCCCAACGTATTCTCCTGGAAACCCGTGCCCAAAGTGCAGTTTCGTGGACGCAAAGACCATTGCCGGACTTGACGACAATGTTTTGAAGCTTTACGACGTGCCATCTGGGTTTGAGACGTTGCATCCATTGTCGCAGGATCCGCACGAGGTGGTCTGTCCCGTTCAGCATCTCGTTTGCAACAGTCGACATGGCGTGATGGTTGTCGTGAAGATTGTTTTGCGGGAGTTGTTGTCAGACAAACATGTCAAGGGTTGGGTGTCCGCGAACCTGTCATTGGAAGTTTTGCAGGCTCGCCGGACCGTGGGGCCTGAAGTAGACAAGCAAGAAATCACGCCGCAGCTGGCTACACTCGAGAGCAACCGTTTCAAGCTCGAGGTCACTGCTGTCAATGCAACGGCAACGCCACTGCCAGGGGAGGACAGCCCTGATGGCACGGCATCAGACCGCAATGCTGCTCGGCTGGAGAAAATGAGGAAGCAACGCTCGATCCGCCGCAAGCCGTCCGCGAAGTTGAGTGCCCCGGCTTTGAATGTCGAGAAAGCCCGGCTACATCGTGGTGGTGACGGCGGCGGTGGACGTGTGACAAACAGCGGCGCCGCAAAGGTGCAGAAATCCAAGAAGAAGGTCCCTTCGCGCGAGAAAACCGAGAAAGTAGCGCAGGGGAAATCGGGGCACAGTCACTCCGCACAGTCTACCGACAAGTCGAACAACGACACAGATGTCAAAGGATCTGATCTCCATTTTGTGACAATAAAGCGCTTGGAGATTCCCCTTGATGAGCTGTGCCTGGAGGAAGAAGTGCCCGATGTCCCGCTCAGTAGTTCGATGACGACAAAGGCGGCGGCTAGGGCCGCTGCCGCAAAGCAAGCTGCTATTGCCAAAGCAGCTGCTGTCACGGCCCGCCTGAAAAGCCAGATCCATCAGAGCGTTGAATTATGTTGCCTTTCCGAAGATTGCACCATCTTTGCTTGCAAAATTGGGCAGCCCTTCCAGCGCTTGATCGTCGTGGAAATTAACTTGCGTTCGACAGTTGAGCCCGCCGTTGCGTCGGAGAAGTGCAAGAGTAAGTGTTGCGCGATCGTGCACGCGACTATGTAGCGTGCGGTCTGGTGAAGCTAATTTGTTTGCGCACTGTGTGGTGGTCCGTAGGCCGTATTACTCATATTTCATTGCATCCTTCGGCCTCTTTTCAAGATGCAATTTCGGACAGTGTCCACGGCAGCGGTGGCTCTTCTTCACCCTTGCTGTGTTCTGCAACGTCATCACAGCTACGATTTTGGACTCGGGCCCACACAAGACTGAGCGCCATGAGGCCGATGGAAAGTGTCCGAGCATCCCTTGCCCATGCATGGTTGTCATTGTCTCCCCCGAGCTCGCGTTCCCGGCCATTCATCGCAAATGCCACAACACGGGTGGATGGCAGTTCCGGCAAAGTGGCCCACCGAGCCAACACCAATGACGACGCTGCCGCAACCTCAAAATCTGACATTCACTCCGGCATGAATGACCCCAACGAACCAGCGCTCGGCGAAACGCCCTCTAGAGAGGCATCCTCGCTGCGCAACACTTGCGTGCTGCAAATTTTGGCCGCGGATCACGACGAGCCACCAACTGTGATGGTCGTGACCGATCCGTTCGGATTGAGGCCCCACGTCCCAGCAAAAGCTGGTCTGGCAGCGACCCGGAGTACGCCCAGCGACAATGCCTTGGCCAAGCCATCAGCCGAATTAGCAGAGCACCGAGGTGCGGCGCTCGCCAGCGCACAAAGTATGACCCCTCCAAACTCGCCACAGTGTGAGACCATTGCAATGATGTAAGCATGCATGGTTCAGTCGATCGTGTTTGGGCAAAACTTGACGTTGGTATGTTTGTTACAACAGGTCGTCGAAGGGCAATACACTTTGCTTGTTCGGAAGTCGCAGATCACTCATGGTGCTAAAATTTGCGATTCAAAAGGCGCCGAAGCGTGCATCTTCTGGCACTGATGATGGCGATGCGGCCAAAGAGGCACACGCATCACACTCGCCGGATATTCCGCAAACACGATCAAGCTTGTTTCAAACTGGAGACGCAGAAGCCGGCTCAATGTTCCAGTTATCTTGTCCCCTCGGTGTCAACCAGACCATCAGAGTCGCATGCATTTTCAACTCCAACTTCGCAGCTGATCTGCAGCTCCCACTGGCACCAATGACATTCGTTCAGGTTCGTAATTCGGATGTACGGTTCATGCATCATGGGCATGTGGCGCGTCACTGACATGTCTGATGTTTACGCAGGTGTCACCAGACCGCACCATGATATTGCTGCACACCGCCGACAGAGTTGTAAAGTTGCTTCGGGTGTCCCAAGACCCCGCAAAATCGAAGACATTAATGGCAAAGGGCGAAACTTCCGAGCGAAGCTCATACATCGCTCCACACTTTGAGCACCATCATGGGCGGCGGTCGGTGTTTGGAGCAGATTCATGGACGACCGGCTGCGTGCAAGACATTGCCGTAGCACAAGCAGCCCCTTTTGCTTTGACTGTGTCGTTGCCAGACGCCGAAGGCAGTAGCAGTTCCAGCCAAAATGAAGCCTCATCGACGTACGCGATTTGTTTTGCAAAGAGGTCGGCATTGCTATTGAATGACTGTTCGTTTGCTTCAGTAGGCACCAGCAACGCGGAGGGCTCGTTCAGGACAACCTGACCATTCGCTTGTGGGACTACATTTCCGGAGAAGGCCCCGTGTCTTTCCAACCCGCTGTTCAGGAAAAGCGTTCAAAACCAGAAGCAAACTTTGCGGCAACATTCAGTGCCCCGTCTGTCGAGGCTCAAAGTACAATTGACCTTGACGGTATTGATGCGCACGTTGTGGACGACGACCCATTTCTGGACCGTGACGAGCACGACGGTGTTTCAGTTCGAAGCATTGCATTGCACCCAAACGGGCTGTATGTCCTCATGGGCTGTCGACACGGTGTTCGCATTTTCTCTCGATTGTACACGGTTCTCGCAGACGACCTCAAGTTGGTGTATGAGGTGGACAGCCGACCGCAAGCACTCGTCCTCGAGGTCAGTCACTTGTCCGGCCATCGACACCCTCGTTGTTGTTCGCTGACGGATTTTGCGCGTGCCGTATTCGTTGCAAAAGGCTGAGCGTCAGGCAGCTATCGACGCGGCAAACAACCGCGATCCTGCGCTGGACCTTGGAATATCCAGCAGCGGCCACACTAGTGTAACAAAAGCTGCTGCTGAGAAAGCGAAGGAAAACGCGCCACTAGATTTGACAGGTGATGGTGCTGACATGCTGTTCCACATTGACGTCGCGTTTTGCAGCGGAGGTCACCTGTGGTGCAGCGCGTCCTTTGACACCGTCAACGTATACGAAACGTTGGCAGCTTTTGGATGTGCTCGGTCGGTGGCTATGGCAGTGGCAGAATCGCAACGTTAAAGTTTGCTAATCGTGATTTGTTTCTGCTGCAGGCCTTCGTTGATAATCTCATTCGAACTGCGCTGTGCCCACATCACATGGGGACTGAACGACTGTGCTCTCATCGCAACAGAAGGCAACCCGCTTTCATACCTACTTTCTGATCACCCGCCACATTCCAAAACAATGAAACATGTTTCGCTCTTGAAGAGGAGCTCATCTCGTCGCTTGAGCACCGGCGGTTTGAACGGCCCCATTGCGGCAGCGGCAGCATCCGCCACTGCAACTCTCTCTTCTGTTCGGCAACTGCTTGACGACTATGCAACGGACCCCGGGCGAGCTGTTGTGTGGTTGGCAAGCAACCCGAAAGCCATAAAAGTCATTGACCAACTTCAACTGAAATCCATGGACCTTTTCAACATATCCCAAATGGCTCTTTCATCGAAAACGAAGGCGTTTCGGAGAGCAGGAACCACCGGCACCTTGAAGGCTGTGTTCGAAGACGCGGACGAATCCAAACAACCCGCTCGGTGGCACCGTAAAGCGTCGAAGGCGAATTTGAAGGAGGAAGACAAGAAAGCGGTCACCGCAACTTTCAGTACAGTTGGACGCAGAGCAAAGATCCAGGTTTGTGCCCTTCCGGTGTGACAAACAACACATTTTCGGCTGTTCATGGCAATTGTGACTGGCTATTATTGCAGGCGATGGAAGCCCTAGAGATTGCAACATACTCGCATGTTGACTGTGCATACAATGACTTGTGTCTGCTGTACACGGACTACACCCCAATCGAGCTCTTGAAAGCTGCGAGGATTCCCACCGCCCATGCAGCACTGCCGCCGGGCAATGGAAACCTTGAGGAGCCACATGGCACAGCACCATCGGAGAAAGGTGCTGGTGATGGTGCGCATGCCGTGATTGGTGTGTCTGATGTGCGATCGGCACAGTCATGATGTATTATTGTTTTGTTTCGTCGCCTTTAACAGGCGGGACCACAGTGCCGACGACACACTTGCACCCATCGATTCGTAACGATGGTCGCAGTGTGATACTTTCCTGGGTGAAGCTCGTCGGTGTCCACCCCGTTCCTCCTCCGCCCGCGCGTATTAAGGCTGTGCGGACGCGTCCAAACAACGTGGAATCAGGAACAGACACATTCGGTGCAGAAACACAAGGCACAACGAAGCCGGCTCCTGTGGAGAAAATCAAGCCCATTCGAACGAAAGTGCGAGCTTTCAGAGTCGGAGGCCATCGCAAAGTGACAAATTTAGTGACACGCAAGTCATGTATTCTGATGGCGACGGAGTCAGGAACAATTGAGATGTTTGCTTGGCCAGACATAATGCCGACCCGACAAGCCTATCGTAGTCGAGGGCAACGCTTTGCTGACACCACCGAAGTTCGTTCGCCCTCTTGTACAGCAGCTGCGAATGAGCACTGGAACCCTGATAAAAACCAATTCCGTGTGACATTGTGCAGCAGGTCAATGCTAGTCGTACCGACAGCGGAAGCGTCGGCAACGCAGCTCGACGTCAAGGTGCGCTTTCTGTATTTTCTCGACGGAACGATGTGAACTATTGCGACCGTCTTTTACCTGCAATAATTTGTTTGCATATTTGTTGCTACAGTCGCGGCTTATCACGACGGCATTGAAACAATTACTCCCTTGCACTCTGTGACTCTGAGTGCAAGCCCCATATCGTGCCTACGCGCAACACCAAGTGGAATGTTCGGACAAGGTGGCTTCGACGTGTTCGCCACCACAAGGACGGGCTTTACGTTCCACTGTTTCGTTGGAAAGCCGCGTAGTTTGGCTTCTCGCAGAATGCAGTTGCTGAAGCAATCACTGGATCAGTCGCAAAGTGGCTCGGGTGCAGGGAACATGGATCGAAGCAATCCCCAGACAACAACGATGGTTGCCACAACCAAAGCCGAGTGAGTACTGTTGGTGCCTTGAGTTGATGCTTGCATCAACAGCTTGTCATCTAAGCGCGTTTCGTTCTTGTCTTGAAGTCGTATTCACAAGGACTGGCGAGATTTTCAGAAGTATTGCTTGTTCAACCGAGACACCATTTCATTCCTGAGAGACCAAATCATGAAATTTCAGCTCAAAGTGGGTCGCAAGCGGACATTGAGTTTGCATGCCAGTAACAACATTGTGATCAATTCAAATGTCGTGTTTGTAGATTGAAACTGTTCATATGCACGCCAAATTTGAGCGCAAAGCCTTGGTCGAAATTCACAACGCTGAAGCAACAGCTCTTGCTGGCAAACACAAGGTGGGTCTCACTTCTTGCATCGTGTCGCTGGAATCGGAAGTGATAGTTGGTGAATGTCATTCGCCACGAAGGCTGAGATGGACATGGTTGTCGACGACTTTACGAGACAAGTAAAAAAGTTGTCTGACAAGCTAGATGCGGCTCACAAAGACAACATTTTGACCAAGCAACAACTTGAAAAGAGTCATCACATGGCACGTACAATAAACAAGCGATGTGGGCTGCAAGAAGTTGTCATGTCGTCAACTATTATGATTTTGTAGGCGCAGCACCAGTTAGAGAACACAAACTTTCAGCTTCGGCAAGAGATTAACACCCTCAGGGCCGAGTTCGAGGACCTACAAATATCTAAAGAGGATCAATGTGTTGAGTACGAGGAAATCATTAAAGCCTTGAAGGTGAGTTGAAATTATTTGGAGTGTTTTGTGAACGTCCGTTCGGTCGCATTGCGCCTCTTGTTTGATGTGTGTTCGCTGCTCGATGAAGGCTGACGCGGGCGAAGCACTGTCCAAGCAACAACAGTCGCTCTCACAGCACCAACAGGCCGCCACACATAAATTGGAGGAAGTTGGCAACATGTACGTGGCGTTCTTCCTCACTCTAGGTCGCATGTTACCTGTCTGTCTCAATATCTGTACATACTATCGCATACAGGTATGAAGAGACTCTTCATCAAGAGATCGAGCGGTTGCAACAGAACGAAAAGAGATTGAAGGAGCAACTGCAGACCCACAAAGAAGATGCTCACCGTGCTCTTAAGGCAGCGGAACAGAACTTGAAGCACAAAACGGCAGAGATGGGCCGCATTTTGCATCGGCATATAAAAAATTCGTTGGCCGTCGACGCGGACACAGCACAGGGCGACGGCCGCCACCAGAAAAAGTACGTGACCACAGAAGCTGACATGCAAGAGTTGAAAGAAGTCCTCGTGTCTGGGCCTCGGCCCACCTCCACGCCGAAAGCCCACAGCAAACAAACACGTGGATTCTCTTCACTGGAGTCACCCAACCGCCCCAAAAGTCCACAGGCAGACGATCACACTTCAACAGCTACAGACGCAGCGAACAGGACTGACGAAAGGAGCCCCGGATCGTTGTCGACATTTGTCGCACTTGCTTCCTCTCAGGAGCGCAGGGGTACTTCTGAGACCAGATCGGCGTCTCAGGCTGGAACTCAAAATGACTTGCGGGCGTTGGAAGCGAGATGCGCGAAACAAGCGCGAAAGATTGCTCAGGTTTCTTGAAGCTGCTGGTGCAGAGTTAAGTGGTGTTATGTGACACGCGTTGTGTGGTGATATGTAGCTTGAGGAACTTCGTGCGAAGGACAAGAAAATGAGAGACTTACAATTGCTCAAGAAGGATGCCGAGATTTCGAATCTAGTGGAGGAGGTTGCTGCGTCAGTGAAGGAGATGGAGTCTACGCATTTGAAGGTGGGTTCACACCCAAACATTCTTCCACACCACCATGGTTGCAGTTGCTCAGCTACCTGTGGTGTTGTCCAGGCGAGCAATGACGAAGAGATGGTGCGGAGTGCGAAAGCGCAAATGAAAATCGAACTTCAAAATATGCGTGGCAGTCTGAAATCGGCAAAGGAGTTGGTACGTTGTGCCTGAAAATGTGTTGTCAAGTGCACAAGGTCGCGTACTGAATCCTACTATCCATTGGTTTAGGCGTCTGCTGGTCACGCACACGCAGTCAACGTTGAGCGTGCGCTGAAGCGGATACTGAGTGATCTACGAGCAACGAAACCCTCCACGGCTCAACATGAACTGAAATTATTGTGAGTGCTCTTCCATACATCGGTGGTCAGATGGCATATTCATTTGTCCTCCTGCTCGTAGGTATGAGGAAGCATTTGATATCGCTCACGGGAGAGGTCTGAGAGCTGTTGTGCCTGCCAAAAAGCGAACGAAGGGGTCACGTGCTCAAACCTCATCGCGAGCCTCGTCTGTTCCGAAAGTGAGCTCACGGTCCGATGTCTCAGCTCGGTCAGAAAATGTGCCAGAAGTATTGGATGATGATAGCTCCAACGGCCCCAACGACGGTGCCCAACGCCATTGCGGTGACAACAAAAAACAACAACACAAGTCAAAAGGCTATCACTCTATTGCAAAGCCATTGCATTCGAAGGCCCGAACTGACCTGACCCAAGCAATTATTTCAGATCAACAACTGCATCGCACACAAAAACTTGAAGTTGAACAAAGAGCGAAGTTGCAGAAGTATGTTGGTATTGTGTTGTTGGCAGGTGCTGTGTGACGTTTTGTTGATGTCTTGTTTGCCGTTCAGGGTTCACATCTTGGAAACACAGGTCAAGCGCAAGGACTTCCTCATCAAAGAGCAAGCCACCGAGCATAACAAACTGCTGCACGAAAACACTCAACTGAAGAAAGAAGTTGCAAACCTCTCCAGAGTTGTGAAATCGTTGGAATTGCAACTTCGTCAGAGGCATAGTGGCGGTGCCAAACATGCGGGCGATGCCGCCGGTGCAGGGCAGATCATGTTCTTTGACAACGGCCTACCGAACACCGGTTCAGACCATGTGTCCAGGTTCCAACATCGCAGCGGGGCTGGCTCCAAGCCCCATAGTCAGTCAGCGGCTTCCAGTCGACCAATGACTGCTGACAGTGCCAGCATGCAGAGTTCTGGCTTCGGACGATCTGGCTATGGTGCATCGTCTAGACCCCGAACTGCGAGTTCTAGTGGGCTACCAGCCAGTCGCCCGACATCTCAGCAGTCTGCAATGTCATCCACGTCGAAAGCGTCAATGCCCCCGATGAGAGTGCCTCAAAACCGCCGCACTGCACAGCACAATAACAAAGGTCGAAAGCAGTTAGTATTCCGTGGCATAACCAGCAGGCGGTAAGTTCGGTGTCACTTACGCACTGACCGTGTTGTTGTCTAAGTGCGCGCTCATCTTCAATTTCTGTATCGCAGGAACCAACCTTCAAAGCGCGCGGCGGTGGTGAAGCAATCGAAAGCTCCACCGCAATATGTGTCCCTCAGCGGTGCGCCAGCAGCCTCGCGACACTTGGAAGCGGGATCACGCCGCAGTGTCGGGAACTCCGGCGCCAAAGTCCAATTGAATGCAATGTTAGCTCAGGCTCAGCGAAAGAGGCTTCAAAACTTGGCTTAGACGCTCAATTGTGCAACAACAATTCCGCACGACAAAGACAGCGGCACAGCAGAACAAGCACGTGGAACATTTTGTTTTACATGAATTCTTGTTTTTATTTTTACACAAGGGCTCGTTTGTACTTATTTGGTTCAATGTCTCTCTTACACACACCTTGCATTGCACGAGCATTCACAATGCGCTCCATCCGAGTGGCCACGTATGCTGGTGCTTCTAGCACGAAACTGCCTGGTCACTGCCCACAGCGGCCTCAGTGTACTTCACCAACTGAATGTCATCAAGGAACACGCTCTCGTCGGCATCGTCCGAAACGGCATGGGCGAGGTGGATGTGAATCAGGTCTGATTCTGCCGTAAACAGATAGCTCATCTTCTCGAAAGTAGAATCCGCGCCCACAATTGTATGAGCCGCTTCGCCATCGATCGAGACGGTCAACGTGCCCATGCCGTAGTTGGGACGGCTGGCGACGTAGAACGACAAGACGTAGAAACTACCTTTCTCGGTGTGGAAGTACTGAGAAATGTCCGTACTACGCTGCAAGCTCACGTAGTAGTCCCCTACAGGTGCAGCCAAACCACCCCACGCGCCGTTCTTGGAAAAGACGATGATATGCTGTGTATTGGCACCTGCATCCGCCCATGCGCCCAAGTCTCCATCGGCCATGTATTCGTAGGCAAGGGTGGTCGAGATTCCTTCAAAAGAACCATCGATCACAAGGTTCTCCGACTGCGAGATCTTGATGTTGTCAAGCAGGATGGCAATGTCCGCTCCACTTTCCGCGTGCTCGAACCGCAGCTCCGTCTCTGAAGTGTTGGCGTAGAAGTTGAGGCTGTGCTGCTCGAAAGCCGCATCATCCGCCAACTCCAACACGTACACAATTTCATCACGGATGTGGACGGTTAATGCCTCTGCTCCATACGTGGGCCGCGGCGCAGCGGAGAAGTCAACGGTGTAATGAACACCGATTTCGGTTTGCAGCACCTGTGCGATGGAGGTTTGTGCGGGCAGAGCAAACAAGTAGTCGCCTGCAACGGCTTCCATCTTTCCATATGCAGCGTTGCCACTGCGCACGATTACACCTTCGCCGGTCCAAGCTCCAAGTTCTCCTTCGTCGGAGGATACGTTGTGATGCGCGGTGGTCAGCGCGAGTCCTTCAAAGCCGCCATCGATCACCAAGTCAGCCGTTGGGGTTGAAGTAACATCATCCAGGAGAACCGTCAAGTTGCCGTCGCTTTCGATGACATGCTGGAACGTCACAAGCGTCAAGTCCGAATCTGCCTGGTAATTCAGGGTGTGCGGTGCGAAGGCGCCGGTGTCCTCCAACTTCAGTTGATACACGAGAACGCCCTGCAAGATAACGTGCAAGATGTCTGCGCCGTAGTCGGGACGCGCAGCTGTTTCGAAAGACAATTCGTAATGCTGACCAGGTGTTGTCGTCAAATTCTGCTGAATGAGACCGGCTCCTTGTCGGCCAACATAGTAGTTGCCTTCGGGGGCAGCCAAACCACCCCAGTCCTCATTTTCGGAGTAGATAATGACGCCTGAACCAGTCCACATGTCGAGGTACGAATCAGTGTACTCGTACGTTGTCGATGTGGAGATACCTTCGAATCCTCCGTCAATGACGACGTCGGTCGTGGGCGTGATCACAACGTTGTCGATGTAAACGGCCGTGTTGGACGAGCCAGTGGCACTAGGTCCATGGTACAAGGACACAACAGTCGATCGCGCGCCGGCAATGAAGTTGAGGGTGTGCTTCGCCCACGAGACACTGTCCTCAACCACGAGAGTGTACACTGTGAGGCCATCAATGATGACAAACATCTTTTCCATGCCATAGTCTGGTCGGCAAGACACAGAGAACGAGACTTTGTACGAGTTACCGATGGTTGTCGGCAATGTCTGCGTGATCTTCTTGGATGCCATCAAGACAGCGTAGTAGCTTCCAGTGGGTGTGAGGATGCCACCCCACGTGTCGTCGCCACTGCGGACCACAACGACGTCGCCCTTCCAACTTCCAGGGTTTGACATAGCCTCGTACGTGTCAGAGACCGACACACCTTCGAACGAGCCAGAGAGCGCCAAGTCAGTGGTCGGCTCAGCGGAGATGGCGTCGAGGAACAACGTAAGATCGCCGGACTGCACGCGGTGGTGGAACTCGATTTTAGTCAGCGCATTTGCGGCGCGGAAATTCAGTTTGAACCGTTGGAACCCGACGGTTCCGGCATCATCCGTATCGAGCAACTCCAGCACCTGGGTCAACACAGAGTCCACGTAGACGTACAGTGTCTCCATGCCGTAGTCAGGTCGAGCTGCAGCGTAAAAGTTCAGCACGTAGTTGGACCCGACTTCAGTGGGCATGTATTGTGACAACCAACCATCGCCTTGTTCACCATAGTAGTGGTAGCCCTCTGGAGCTTCCAGACCGCCCCAGGATGAACAAGTGGAGTGAATGAGGATTCCGCTTCCAGTCCAGGCGCCCAAATACGAAGTGTACTGGTAGCAGCTCGTGGTGGAGAGCCCCTCGAAGCCACCGTCGAGGAGGACTTGGGAGCTCAACGACATTTCAACATTGTCGATGTACACCGCTGTCGAGCTGTCCGACGTGTCGTGGACAAACTCAATGTTGACAGAGTCTGACTCCGCTTGGAACAAGACGCGCTGTTCCTGGAACTCAGCGACATCTGGCACAATGGATTCAAAAATACGGGTGCCGTCGACGTTGACGTAGAGGGTACCCATGCCATCGTTGGGCCGGCTAGCAAGGTCGAACGACAGCAAGTAATAGTTCCAGTGGGTGGCGTGCACCGTTTGGTTGATGCCCACAGCGCCCAACAACACCGCAAAGTACGTGCCGTCGGAAGAAGCAACGTCGCCCCAGTAGGAAGCCTCACTGGCACTAATGTAGACGGCACCTCCATTGTCAATTTGATCCCAAGAGCCCAGCGAAGATACTTCCTCGTATGTCTTGGTTGATGTAAATCCTTCGAAAGATCCGTCGTTGAACAACGTGCAGACGTCGGCCGGCGCTGCGTCGAGCACAGGGCGCAAGCACGCTTCGGGGTCGTCAGTCTCGAATGGGCAGTGGCAATATCCGAAACAGTCAACGATGCCGTAGACACAGAAGTCGACCAGCGTGCACGTGGCATCGTTGCCACCGCACACTCCGCAGCTGTCAATGGTACGCCCACCTGCGCATTCGCCAGCGCAATCAATACGACCGCCCTCGCAATAGTTTTCTGTGCACGAAGCACCAAAACCACCGCACACTCCGCAAACGTCAATCTCACTGGTACCGCCGCAGTATCCCTTGCAGTCAACACCGACAATGCAATTGCCATTGCAGTCAAGGCTGTCGGAAGCAGGGTACGTGCACATTGCGGGCACACCGATCGTTGCGCTGTCGAGGTAGTTGCACGCGTCTTCATCGTTACAGCCGATGCAAGTCGTCGTATCACCGTCACACACACCGCAGGCGTCGTAAACGCGGCCTCCGTCACATTCTCCTTTGCAATCGACGGTACCAGACGTGCAAAACACTTCGTCGTCGCCGACGCCAGAAGCGCCGAATCCACCGCACACGTCACATTCGTCCATGACCAACGTGCCTCCACATTCTCCAGCGCAGTCCGTGCTGACAGTGCAAACGCCGTTGCAGACCTGGGCGTAGTCGCAGCTGCCATCGTCAATGGTCGCGGTTTCGTCATAATTGCAGGCAACAGGGTTCGTGCATCCCACGCAAGAGCTACTGTCTCCGTTGCAAACTCCGCAGGCATCCAGGCTCAAGTAGCCGCCGCAGTTGCCGCCGCAATCAACGTCCTGCTTGCAGATCCCCGTGCACGAGAACATGGAAGAATCGTAGAAACATTGTGAAAGGCTAGGAAGGATGGCAGTGTCGTCGTAATTACACGCCGTGGAGTCCATGCAGCCAACACAAATGGACGAGTCGCCGCCGCATACCCCGCATGCATCAATTTCATTGTCTCCATCACACAGACCAGTGCAGTCAATGTCGACGACACAGTTCCCCCAGCAGTCGTAGTTGTGGTCTTTCGGGTACAAGCACACAGAGTCGTCGGAAACGACAGCATTGATGTCGAAATTGCAGGCATTGTAATCGCCACAACCAGTGCATTGGGAACTGTCGCCACCGCAAATGCCGCAGGCATCGAGGAACGCGGAACCAAAGCAAACGCCAGTGCAGTCACGCAATTTGTTGAAGCCGTTGCAAACTCCGCAGAGATCCAACTCAGCAGTGCCACCGCATTCGCCGAAGCAATCAGCCACGTAGCCGCCCGAACAGTAGCCATCCTGGCAAGAGTCACCGTAACCTCCGCACACGCCGCACGAGTCAGCGACCTTTTCACTAAAGCATACGCCGTCACAGCCAACATTCCAGGCATTGCCGCCGCACACTCCACACAAGTCATACTTTACCGACCCACCGCAGGTGCCCTCGCAGTCAAAGCCAGGCTCGCACTTTCCGAGGCAGTTGTCGTAGTACACTCCTGGTGCATCTTCAAAGTACAGACAGCTGGTGTCGGAAATGCTGGCGTACGGGCTGTAGTTGCACGCAGTGGTGTCAGTGCAACCGGTGCACGAAGAAGAGTCACCGGAGCAGACTCCGCAAGCATCCAATTCCGCACTTCCGTCGCACTCTCCAAAGCAGTCGACTGTGCCAGTGGAGCAAAAGTCTGACGTAGCAGGCTTTCGGCACGTGGCGCCGAAGCCACCGCACACGCCGCAGCTGTCAGTCACCTTACTGCCGCCGCAGACGCCCAAGCAATCGAAGTCCTGATCGCAGTACCCGAAGCAGTTGGTCGTTGAAGACGGCGCGTAGTAGCACTCATCGCTGCTAATGACAGCTTGAGCATCGTAGTTGCACGCGTCTGACTTCAAGCAGCCGGAGCACGTACTCCCGTCGCCACCGCAAACTAAGCACTCATCAAACTCACGGGTTCCGTCACACTCGCCGGCACAATCGCGGAATCCGGTGAAACAGTACGGTTCGCCGTTGAAGAGGCCGTCGCTATCTGTGTCCGTCGGGAAGCCGCAGGATGAGCCGAAGCCTCCACAAACGCCGCACGTGTCGATGACAGAGAAACCTCCACAAACGCCGAAGCAATCGTACCCTTCGAGGCACCACCACGGATTTTGGCCGCCGACACAGGTGGAACTGTCGCCACCGCACACCTCGCACGCGTCGTATTCGTGCGTACCGTCGCATTCACCCGCGCAATCCACAACGCCATCGGCGCAAAACTCGCCCACGCAGTTCGGGGCGCAGAAGTCGAAAAAGTCGTCACAGCAATCCTGGTACGTAATGCAACTGGCATCACAATAGCATCCACCAAAAATGGGCAGCGTGTTCAGACACTGGCCGAGGCACGACGTGACGTGGTTTGGGGCGGGGATGTTGTGATGCGGCGCTGGAAGACTGTGGTTGGACTTCGGCGCGGGGTGATTCGTTTCCACTGGGGCGGGGTTGATGTGTATGGGGGCTGGCCCAGCATCGTGATGGGGCGCAGGCGCGTTTGTCTGGTGGCTACCAGGGGCAGGGACGTGCTGCGGGGATGGAACTGCGACAACAACATCGCCGGGCGCCGGAATGGGGAAGGAACCTTCTCCGGTGCCTCCGCAGGCATCGACAATATCGTAACAACAATCATTGTAATTCGTGCACTCTCGGTCGCACCAGCATCCGTTCGGCGTGACCTTGCCGCAATAGCCGACGCAGCTCGAATGATCAATTGGCGCCGGCACGTTGTCGTGGTCGGGCCCTGGGGCTATTACCTTAGGTGCAGGAGCTCCGTGACCATTGTGTCCAGGCGCCGGGTGGAACCCAGTGTCCACCGGTGCGGGTGTCGGGGAGTCCGCGGCATGCTCGCCTGGCGTCGGGCTCAACGTTCCCGTCGGCGAGTTGCCATGGCCTCGGTTTGGGGTCGGTGCCGAGCCCACGAGCAATCG
>ENA-OWNT01003279-OWNT01003279.1-seawater-metagenome-genome-assembly--contig:-NODE-3279-length-15478-cov-3.963119_pt1 | contig 15478 bp, 13 predicted proteins | sample MGYA00238136_ERZ651165 | MGnify/ENA primary metagenome ERZ651165 (study PRJEB26861, sample SAMN08777766) | seawater metagenome | isolation source: coastal seawater | place: USA: Florida | collected...
TCGGCGAGCTCACTCAAACTTCCCGAGAACAGGTCCAGACCCAGATCAGTCACGTTGACAGTGAATCCACCAAGAGCGCTGGAGATACTTTGCTCCAAAACGTTGCTCGAGTTGTCCAAAAATTCGACAGCCACATCGACGGAGAACAAGCCGGTGTTTAGCCAGGCAACCCCTGATATTCCTATGGCGACGATCAAGCCCACCACCAAGAAGGTCCAGACAAAGAACGACGTTGCGCTGCAGAAGCGCGTCTCTGAAAGAAATGCATCGTGTCGATCACAGCACCGGCCAATTTTGCACCCGCGGCCGATGCTAATAATACACAAGAAGCACACCAGCCCCGCAACAGTCGGGGCAACAGCGAGAATTACAGCGTATGTGTTGATGATATCGAGGCACCAACCGGGCAAGCCGGTGATGGCAGCAGCCAGAGATTCGGAGACTGGATCGTCGTCGGAGGCAGTTCGCTCAGTGTTGACGACCACAGTTTCACTCACAACGAGGCAACGTGGATCGTCTGGTTCAAGATGCTCGGGATCAGACACGTCGGCCGGATTCTCAGGAAAAGTGCATCGGAGCACGGAGGAGGTGGCGACAGATTGATCTTCCACACAGTGGAAGAACACGTCTGTGGTATTCATCGCGCTAACCCAACATGAGCTGCAGAAGTCATAGTTGTCCATGTAATACTCGTTACGGGGGGCTCCCGAGTCACTGTCTGGGTCTTCGACCCCGCCGTAACACTGCAGCACCTCGGAAGCGTTGGGTAAAGAGGTCATGTTGAGCAAAAAGTCATCGATACACACCACCTCGCCCGCAGATGGGCACTCTTCCACGCATACAGACACCAAGTCATTGTAGACATCCACCTCCGCATCGTCCCCATCGGCAGCTCGGAGCACTTGGAGATCACTCTTCACGCTGGGAAAATATCGACGCTTTCTTTGTTCCCAATCTCCTTCCCCACACACACGCCCTAACGAATCGGAGCCATAAACGACACGCCTCCAGTCTGCTCTCGGAATCACAAACACTGCTGCCCCGGCCCAAAAGGCGAGACAGACAACTAGGAGCACGAAACAAGCGGCGTCTGTGCATTTCCGCTTCTCAGCAGTAACGCGACAGTGCATCTCACGCTCGACGATACTGACAGGCAAGGGTCGCACTTTCGCCAATCCACAAAACACACGCTGTGCGTCCGCCGCACCGTGTGAGTGGGGCACATACGACATCCCCCGCACTGTGCTGTCTCTGGATTCCGTGGGGGCAACCTGGGTTCGGCGTGCTGGGCGCCGGTCGATGATCTCGTGTGGCATGATAGACGCGTGCGGAGGCTGCTCACCCAGTTGCCGGTGTCAACGACCACACTCCGTCAAAGATGTCCGCCGCTGATCCCGTCAGCGGAGAATCGTGTATCCACGTTCTTGGAGCAACTTCATTTCGCGCTTCAATCGAGTCCTTGTTTGTTTTTCTTTTTCTCTTTCGCTGTAAGTGAGATTTAGAGTGCCCGCCGCACGCAGTAGTTAGGACCTACCCGGGTTGCATCAAAGCGCATGGTGACACCGGTACGACCACCAATCATCTACAATACTCATGTGAAAGCCATGATCCGCATGCCAAGCCAACTCAAGGAGCAGGATCGATCAACGATAGCGACACCAAACCTGTTTAGAAACGTATTGAGTGAAGAGTTGAGTGAACAATGAACACACTGGGTAATTCAACAATAGCAGCAACATCGCCGCCGCCGCCGCCGCCGCCGCCTCCGCCTCCGCAACCACAACCGATTCCACCAACAGCAACAACAGCAGCACTACAAACTCAAACGCAAACACAAGCAAAAACGACACAACACCCACCACCACCAACAACAACAACAACAGCAACAGCAACACCAACAGCAACAGCAACAAACAACAACGGACACCACAACACCACAACAGTTCCGTGCCAGTCCAGCGTTCCGGCAGCATGGGGGCGTGTGTATGAAATGTTTGTGCAGACGGACGGGACGCACGGAACGAACGGAACGGACCAGTGAACGCACGCCGTCCAGCGAGCGAACAGTGAACACAACAAAGCGAACGAACACAAAGTGAACGAACACGAAGTGAACAGTGAACGAACGAACAGTGAACGAACGAACGAACAGTGAACGAGCGAACGAACAGTGAACGAACGAACGAACAGTGAACGAACGAACGAACAGTGAACAAACGAACAGTGCACAGTCCAGTCGTCGTTGGTTTCAAACTCACTCTCACTCTCTCTCACCGCCAAAGTTCACTCACAGTGCATTAAATGTCAAGTACGGAAACATTATTATATGTATTCCCGTAAGCAGATACATATTATCTTTCAAATGTGGAGTCAATATATCCGTTGTTGACACTTACATGGATAATGTCTCCTTTATTTGGAATTCCACGGAATTCCAGAAGGAGTTTCGGAAGGCAGTGGTGAGTGGTGAGTGTGGCAAGTGTTGGGGAGGAAAATTGTAGAATAAAATGTACAGTACTGTTTTACACATTTTACGTATGCGTTTCAAAGCGTAAACGATCGCATATTTTCCGGAGAAGCAAAGTGTGGACGACACGCCATAACGCAGCGTGTTGTCACCGTGGACCATGGTATATATCAAATCTGCAAAAAGGAATACTGCCAGTACTTGTGATAGTACCAAAGTACATACATTACCTGTATTGAATGTTCGTACATTTCGCGTGCTGTTTGTGGTTCATACAAAGACCTTACAATTTTCTCAATTTTCTTAACGGGTGTTTATAATCCCATTAATGCTCGGAAGTGTGACGCCGTTATGTGGGTCTTAAGAGACCGTTTAAGAGCTACAATGTGATTGTTGTGGGTGTTCAGAGGCCGTTGTGGATGCCAGCAGAGTGAGTGTAGAAGTGAGTGAGTGGGTGGGTGAGTGGGTCGCTGATCAGTGACTGTGAGTGAGTGGGTGAGTGAGTGGCGTTACACCAACCAACCTCCCTCACTGTCACTCACTCACTCACTCACTCACACACACAGTCATTCATTCATTCGCTGCCGTGGAGCGTTGGGCGATCGATCACACTCTCTCTCACTCACTCACTCACTCACTCTCACAGTTCGCTTGCCGTCGTTGCCGTCGTCGTCGTTTGGTCGTCGTCGGAGTCGTTGGTCGATGTCGACGGTCGTCGTCGTCGTCGTCGTCGTCGTCGTTGGGTTGGCGTCGAGTTCACTGTCAGTTAATTAAGCGTCGGGAAGATGTTGGGTTGGCAGCTAACTTGATCATATCATAACATGCCCGCCATGCCATTGTTGAGTTACCCAGTGCTTGCGTGTCGTGGACAACAACTCCAAGAAGGAGGACACTCGTTGCGCGATGAAAATTTGACAAAGAGAGGAGACGACGAACTGTTTGTAGGAGTGCTGTGCGACGCACTCGGGAGCAAGGGTGGCAAATGGTATGTTGGCGTAACGTTGGCAAACAATATCAGATAACTGAAAATTGTGGCAGGAAAGAAAAATCGCCACAGTTTTGGCGTTGTGTTTGTGGGGTGCCTGAGCAGTGCTTGCCGTAAGCAACAACATTATCCTCGCTATTTTGCGGGGGCTGAATCTTTGGTTGTGAAACCTCACCTCTGTTGCCAAAATGTCCGAGTGGCACAGCGCAGAAGACGGCGAGGGCCACAGATACTTCTACAATGACGAGGGAGAAACCCGTTGGGATCGACCGGAAGGCTATGTAACTTCGGACGACGAAGACGATGACGACGACGCGGAGGAGGCTGAGGAAGAACAGCAGCAAGAGCAGCCGGCCGACGCTACTGATGCCGGCGCCGCTGAAGCAGGCACCACTGACGCCGCTGAAGCTGAAGCCGAAGCAAAAGCGAAAGAAGAGGAAGAGGCCAAAGCCAAGGCTGAAGCGGAGGCGCAGGCTGCCGCTGAAGCCGAGGCCAAAGCCAAAGAGGAAGAGGAAGCCAGGGTGAAAGCAGAAGAGGAAGCCCGGGCGCAAGCCGAGGCTGACGCGAAGGCGAAAGCTGAGGCTGAGGCAGCCGAGCAGGCGCACGCCGAGGCCTCCGCTGCCGCTGCGGAAGAGGAAGACACGAGCAATGCAGCCTCCGGCAACTCTGACAATGAATCTTTGCAGAGGCAGGTTGACTCTTTGAGAGCAGAGAAAGAGCAATTGGAGAAGGACAAAAACCAGCTGCAGTCTGAATTGGCCAAGGAACGTGTCAAAGCGATGACGGGCGGAAGCGACGGCGGTGGTTCTAGCGACACGTCGAAGCAGATGATCGATCAAGCCGAAAAGTTGATGAAAACTACTCAGAACTTTGCAAAAGCGAAAGAAAAGGCCTCAAAGCTGGAGTCAGAGATCGACAGTGTCCGAGGCGCGATGGTTCGCCAAATCGCAGGGGCTTCCGCAGACAGTAGTAGCTACCAAAATGTTCCTTTGAGCAAGCTCTTGGATTTGTACAAAAAGAGTTTCACAGAAGGCAGTAGGCCGGTGAGCCGTGCGGGAGGTAGTCGTCCGGCAAGCCGAGCCGGTGGTAGCAGACCTTCGAGTCGGGCAGGAAGCAGCAGACCAGCAAGCCGCGCTGGTGGAGGCAGCGACAGCCGCAACAACGACGAGGAAAAGAAAAAGTTGCAGGCGCGAATCGACGACCTTGAGTCCGAAGTCAATTCGCTGACGAAGCGAAACAGTCAGTTGCAGCGGTCAAATAACATTGGCGACGGCACGCTTGACTATGGTTCAATGCCGTCCAAGTTGCAAAACCAAAAGCGTATGTACGGCAAGTCACAGAAAAAGTTGAAAGATGCCAACGAGAAAATCGTGAAACTGAGTCAGCACATTGAGAAGTTAATGCTGCACCTGAAACACGAAAGTGCCGCAAAGGTGAAGTCTGCAAAAACTGTGCGGCGACTGGAGAAAACGACTGCTGCTCAAAAGGAGTACATCAAGTCTCTGGAATCGAAATTGGGCAACCGCGACCGAACGATCAAACAACTCCGCGCAGGAGCGAAGATTTTAGAAGACCAGTTGCAGCTTATGGACGAGAAGTACATCGAGATTCGTGGAAAACTGGATTGGACAAGGCAACAATCGAAGCGGCAAGTTGCCAAAATTCAAAAAGAGGCAAACGACCTTCGGGCGAAGTGGGCCCTTGCCGGCGGCCTGGATCTAGAACACCTCATCGGAAAAGGAAAGTCTAAAAAGATGTCAAAGCTGAAGACACTGGCGGCGGACAAGCCAGCCGGCGGACCGCCAAATAAAAGGAGTCCAGTAAATCTTCCCCCAGCGACAAAGCACAACAACGGCAAGTCCAGAAAGCGCTCGTCCAGTGACCACAACAATGCTGGTGGCAACCAAGAGGTGGCTAGTCACTTGCCCTGGTCTGACCAAAAGACTTCAAGCCTTGCTTCTGAAAGTCGGTAACTACGTTCCTGAGGAACACAGAGCCAGGCAGAACAGCAAACAGAGAGCATGAGTGTTGAGTCCACACATACCTCAGCACCGAGCCAATTAATTAACGTTTAGACTTACTTATACCATCCACAAAAGCCTTGTTGTTGTAATCATCATAATCTTAACGATCACACATCAAAGTCACCACATCATTAGAAACAGTGCTCCTCCTCCTCCTCCTCCTCCTCCTCCTCCTCCTCCTCCTCCTGAGGTGCCTAACTCTAAGTCGTCTGAACAGTCTGCATCCTTAAAATTTAATTATCATCATCGCAAGAAAGACATCAGCATCACACGCCAGTCAACATGCAACACAAAGCATTATCATCACCAGTAAGGAACCAGCATAGCATGCAGGTCATCAGCACCACAACCAAGTCATCAGCAGCACAAGCCATCACTGTCACAAGACATCGCCATTACAAGGAAGCACACGGTCGCCAACGTCATCGCCAACGTCATCGGTGTACCCGTCCGCATCGTAGTCCGCATCGTAGTCCGCATCATAGTCCGCATCATAGTCCGTTGTAAGTATCTAAAAGATGGCTATCATTGATGCCGTGCACCGATGGATGGATGTTGGTGTTGGTGTTGGTGTTTAGCTGTGTGGAGTGGGCAGCTGACTGACTGACTGACTGTGAGTGACGGTGAGTGACAGTGAGTGACGGTGAGTGACTGTGGCTGACTGTGGCTGACTGTGGCTGACTGTGGCTGACTGTGGCGCGAACGAACATTCGTCGATCTTCGATTTTCGATTGTTCGTCGTTCGTTGTTCGTCGTTCGTCGTTCGTCGTTCGGTGTTCGGTGTTCGACGTCGTTCGTCGTCGTCGGTCGTCGTTGTTATGGTGTCAATGTGTCGATCGATGGTCATGTGCTTGACAACCTACTTGAGGAGTGAGCGTGATGCTGATCAGTCTGTTGGTGGTGTGCATTGCGCGCAATTTGCGCGACTCGCGGCACAGGAGGGAAGGAGAGAGGAGCAGAACGGGATGTTGGCGACGAGCCGAGTGCTAACGAGCGTGGTCACCGGAATGGAATAACACTCTGCAAACGATTTCAACAGACTGAAGCACAACGCAACATGCATCACGAATGACGAGACTTCATTCAAGAGAGAGGGGACGCAAAAAAATAAATATGTATACAAAATAAGTTAAACTTGCAGGCAAGCACAGACGTGGCGGAGAAAGTCACAGCAACGAGTGTCCGTGGCCAGTCGTCGGCCACGCCAGGATTTCGTCTCCCGGCGGAGCGTTCGGTTGCAAAATGAAGTTTGAAATTGTATTAACAGACCCGTTCGTTGTGGACAGCAAGTCGGAAGTGTTTAACCTTTGGTTGGATTGCATTCCAAAGAATGAAGCCGTCGACAAATTGCTGGAGTCATACATCAAAGATTCGAAATGGCCCGAGATTGCCGAGCAGCACAAAGACAACCTCAAAGAGCTCTTTGACAGCGACACAACAGATCAGTATCGCATGTTCACCGTTTTGGAGCGTTACTTGAAGGAGCCGCTCCGTTTACGCACGCAACGAGTTTGCTATCTCGATTCGAGGACGCAGCGCGTGCTGATCCGCAATTACTACAATCTAGACCCGCAACGAATATTGGATCTGATCAAACTGTATCGTGACCAGCGTGGTCGCAGTCACGCACACAAGCCGTTGCCCAAACGCAACGGTGGCATGTCGCCACTGACCAGGCAGTTACGTAATGTGCAGCGAATAGAGGCCGTGTTGAAGGACAACAAATACCAAGGCAATGTTTTAGAACTTATTCAAGGCGACTTTTGTCTGTCGCCCGATGTAGCAGCAGACTACGCTCACCTCATCTTCTTTCTGCACCACAATATCTTGGTTTTGAGGCGAGATGGCCTGCGGGAGAAAGCCATTTTGCCATGGCAAGGAATGAAAGATATTGCTGACGCCATTCAGTGGCTGTGGTGCTCGCCGTCCGATAGACCGAGAAAGAGTGGTGACGGTGACTCTCGGCTAGCGCGGTATCTTGAACTCGACGATGAATATTGTGAAAGTGTCGCCGTCGCGGCCTCACGCGTCCGAAACATGGTGGCTCGATCAAGCAACTTGACCTCAGGTGCGTCACTGGTTCTTGCGTGATATCCCAAATTTCACGCCCTGTATCTTTACCATGATCGTGGCAACGCATATTTAGGAACAAAAAAGTCGGATGGAAGGAAACGATGGTTGCGCAGCAAGCTTAAGGCATTGCAAGCTGCTCGACAGCTACACGTTGATCGGGTAAGTCTACACAGCCTCTTGTTGAGATCAGCACGTGCCGCCCACTGAATATCAAATGACTGAAACTGGCAGGCCGTTGAGCTGGTTTTGAAAACGGGTGTAGGGCTGGCGAAGGCCAGGAAAAATATTCCAAGCCTACTTCTCGATATCTACAAAATACGAGAAATGTTGGCGCAAGCTCAGGTAGCAATCTTGCCATTGCGGCCCAAGTAAAACGTTTCACTTAATTACCTTGGTTTGCTCAAACGTAACAGGTGCCTGGTGGAACGGAGCGCTTCATATCGACGCTGGCCGCCGCACTCGATCCACCTGACCAGCATGACAGCCTGGACAGAAGCACGTCCGGTGTCTCTGTAGCATCAAGCTCTGGTTCAAAGTCCGAGAACGAATCAGGGACGGAGGAATATAGCAGGGATGACGCAGATGCGAGCGAGAAGTGGCGCAAATTTCTCCGCGTTGTTGAAGTTGGTATCCGAGCAATAGGTTCATCAGTTGCGCCTTCAGCGACGCAGGAACCTTAGTTGATGTCACCTCCTCGGGCATGAGACTTGTACAGAAGCAAGCGCAGTTGTCATATCGAAAACCTTGGTTCCATCGTCTATTCTTAAAAATTATTTGGCTGTTGGTGATATGGTACTGGTGTGGGCCTTCTGCCACGCCGGAGTTCTATGATTTGTTGCCCACAACTGGTCGGGCAGCCGCACGAGTAGTATCATCATCAAACACATGATCAAAAACTAACCCGTCGGCCCCATTCGGAAGCCACCCTTTGTTGTCTGTCCACACTGCGGCATCGTCCGGTGTGTGTAGTTTTACTTCTTCGTCTGCCTGAGCTGTGGACGGCGGTGCCTTGTCCCAAGGGCGATATGGCTGCAACAAGCGCCGAAGCGAGAAATTGAGAACGTGATTTCGCTTGGCCGCTTGCGTGTCTGCTTGAATCTGCTGCAAGGCGTCGAACACCACTGCATAATACATCGGAACTGTGATTGCGCAAATATACACAATGCAAGCCGTCATGAAAGCCATTTGTGTGACCAGTGCCGTGGAGGTCGGTGAGTGAAACACTGTGTGGAGCGACTGCCCATGAATGAAGCAGTCTGCTACCAAGTGAAGCCAGTCCACGACAGTACCTGAATGACTGATAACCGTCCCCGTTATTAGCCGGCCAGACGCAGCAAAAGTGCAGAATATCAGCATGTCAGTTACTATTGGAACCACCAGATTTCTGGCGGCGAGCTTGATCACCATGACGTGCTGTCGTGCCATCGGGATGAGAAGCGCCAGCTCTGTGAACGGAAGGCAAACAGCGAAGAAGCCGAGGGTGAAAGTGGAACTGTGCAATGTGTACAGCAGCCCAGGAAGCCACTGCGGCGAATAAGCCCCGGTGTACGTAAGATTTGCTGCAAAAGACACATCCATGCCCACAAGAGATGGGTTTGCCTGGTCTTGTCGCGGAACAGCAAACGATAACGTGTCCTCTGTTGCAACAAATGCAATGAGGAAAGCCATTGATGCTGAGAAAAACAGCAGTGCTATTGCGGGGAAAATGGTCGTCGGTTGTACGGCGAATCCTGCTAATGCCTTCCATCCACGCCTTGATCTTCTGTCGGAACTGCTGCACTGTATCCACAGAAGACTGGCGCACGCCAAGCTGCTTACGACCATGGCTGGCACAGCAGCAAATGGCGCCCATTGATACGTCAGTGAGGTTGAAGTTGTATTGGAGCGCAGCCATTCTCTCAAAGGAAAATATTCATATGACGAGGAGGCTCGGAAGTTTCCGGACGGCTGGCGCGTGAACGAGACCGAAACTGGTAGCACCACATTGAGGTTTCGAGAAAACAACGTGAAAAACGCATTGACCTCATGAGTTTGAATATCCCAGAACCCATCGTTGCGCAAGTCAGCAAATATTTGATCCCAATCCCCATATTCACTCCAGAGAATCGGCAGCGGCTGGAAAAAGCCAGCAGAGTTCGTGCTCCAACCAAAAGTGGACCCACTGTCGACGAAAGAGAACCTTGAATTTCGTCCGAAAGACGTTGAAGAAAGTGTATTGGCATCATACGATGTGGGGTAGCACATAGAGTTTTGAATCTGCTCGCTCGCGGATGCTGCAAGCGTTCCAATGTCGGCACATGTTGTAACGGCCACGCGGGTGGTTTGCAACAATATGTCCCCAACGACAACCGTGAGGCCTGCAGCGTCGACAAAACAACCAAGTGAGATTTCGACAGCGTGTGACAAGTTAATGTGATTCATGATGAGTTACCAAGGCTATGGTCACCAAAGACTGAATCCCGCAATCGCACTTCAAAATATTCTGCGACCTCATTCAACGTCAGTTCATGCAACGCGTCTAAGGTGACGTGTGATGTTGAACTCAAGTGAGGATCTGACGAGGTTGGGTCGACGGTTTCATCAAATAACTGGTCAAACTTCACAAAGTCTGCAATCACTTCGTTCAAGGGGTATCTACGAACACCGGACACCCAATCGGCGGCGTCAGAAATTAGCATACGATACCACCACTGTTGGAAGTGACGCGCTCAGAAATTACCTGCGCAGAAAGGAGCCACCGAGAAACATGTGAAGCAAACCCGTGATCACAACGAGAAGAAACATCCAGACCATGATGTGTAGTCGGGATGCTTGCTCACGGAGCAATCTGATCGATACCGGCACTTCTTCTGCGGATTCATCGACCTCGTCGTCGTCTATACCATGGGAAAGTTGTTCCAACACCCAACCCTCTCGATCGTCATCAGGCTCTGACTCGTCGCGAGAGGATTGTAGTCCAAGTGAAGAGACATCATCAAAACTGTAAGGTTCCGTTACTACCAGCCATACCTACGCATCAACAGGTTTCGACAAGTAAATCCAAAGTGGAGATGCTGAAGTACACTGTGCTGAAGCCAAACCTCGGGAGATACTTTCATGTTGGCGAATGTCTCCATCACAGAGGCCCCGAGCGGCCAGATTGCACCTTGGCGGTCAACAAGTTTCACCCTGAAACACGGCGACGGTAAGACAACAATGTGGGAAAAGAGTCAATTATGGAAGTTGCAGTTGCAGCCACTGTTTCACTGCTTGCTCGCTCACCTTAAGTGTAAATTGCCGGGAACCTGCCAAAACCGCAGCACTTCTAACTTGAGCTCCTGAAATGTCGAAATGTTATCCGACAGTCGGACAAAAACTGACGTTTCTTCGGTGTTCCCGACATCGTCGTGGTGGTAGCAAGCAACGCGTACACTCTCAATACCGGGCACGTCGCGATTCTGGGTTCCTGCCCGCTGCGCATGGCCCAAGTGTTCCGCCCGCGCCTGCTCCTTAGCCGTGACAATAGCCCCCGCACGCAATATTTCGTCCTCGACAAGGCGATCCAGGTGAGCCAAAAGCGCGGGCTTCGCCTCGTTTGCCAAAGTGCTGGATGAACCTTCACGTCGCTGTATCTGTTTTTGAAGTTGCTGAGTTCGAAGTTGTAACCCTGCGAGTTCTTTCTTCAGTCGTTCTTCTTCATCTTGTAGCTCAGATGGCGTCGCCGACTCCGGGAGCTTCTGCTCCTCAGGTGGGGTCGAGTCCGCCATCGCGGAAATCAAACCCCCGCTTTCAAACATGCAACGATTGATATAATGGCCATCATCACCGCGGGGGCAAATTCACTCACATGAAAAGGATGCAGGGCGTATCACAGACACGCATGCATTTGCGCGCGCATCTAAGATGGCGATGCACGTCGCCGGTAAATCTGGAAGTGTTCGACCAGAAATGTATTTTTGAATCCGTAATTCTTGCCGGATACTACTACGAAGCACCTTGCTTGTGGACTTTGGGTTCGCAGACACTCCTCAAGAGTCTTTGCCCATATGTGATTCGTTTGAACCATCCCGGCTTCAGTGCAACCCAAGCCTCAGCCCTTGACGGCGTTCAACTCTCGAGGAGCGTCTCCGCACACAAAGTCGACAAGTCAGCCACGTGAACCATCGTCTTGTCAGCCGACAGTCGACACTGCAACGAAGGGTCGACCTATCGATCGATCCAAGCAACCGACTCCTCGACCCTTGCGTATCCTACAGTCAAAATCCAACCTTGATTGAAAAACTTCAAACTCCTTCGTCGTCGTCGTCGTCGTCGTCAAAACAAGATTTTTGCAGCTTCCCAACAACAATGTGTCCAGTAATGAATAATGCCGTTATGTGTGGTCATTTGGGTCGATGATCCGTAACGCACGTTTAGTGCAGTACAATGGAGCAGAATGCGGCCAATCCGTGCCGGACGAAAGTGGTGCAGTGGCACAGAAAGTGGTGAAGTGGTGATGTATGTGCAGCAGTTTGTTGTTCGTTGTTGCTGCCGTTGCTATCGTCGTCGTCGTCGTCGGTGGCGGCGGCGGCGGCTGCGGCGTGTTGCGGTTGCGGTTGCGGTTGCGGCGTGTTGCGGTTGCGGTTGCGGTTGCGGCTGCGGTTGCGGTGGCAGTTGGGAAAGGTCGGAACACGAACGAGAGCAGTTGACATGATGCGAGGTCGGTGATCTATATCCAGCAATTATTCGATCCGACATGCTTTTTCGTGTTGAAGTTTAATCCACATTGTTTTGAGTGGTCATTCAGTTACTCAGATTGTGCTGTGGCGGCGCACACGCCCACACGTTCGTGGTGCTCAAGAGTATACATCAAATCTACTGATGATAAGTTCGGTGTCACTCTTGCTGCAGGCACACGTTGCCACAAGCCTCGTGTCAGCGCCGGATGTTGGGCTGGCTTGCGTGGCATCGAACACAACCGACGTGTACGCTGTCGGGCAAGGAAGATGCGTGGATAGTACAACCAATGTCGCAGCTAGTTTTGGTTGCGTGACTGCACCGTGCCCGACCACAGTAACTGTTGACGAGTGCGCTGCTGTCTGTGTGGCCGACCCAGGATGCACGGGATTTGAATTGCGGTCGCTGGAAACCGCAAACGTGACGACCGGAGTAGGATGCTTCGTGTTCGTTTCAGTAGCACCGACTGCCCCGCTTGCGGGCGTCTCAAACTTGACATGGGTGCAGTACAACGGGACGCAAGCAGCCGTAACTGGCCGATCAGTGAGCTCTGCAAACGGGGACACCAGTGCGTGTTGCTACAAAAATTCGTACCCGCGACCAAACCCCGCGACGAACCCTGTGCCCATGCCTCCAAAGCAATCTGCTGTTCAGATTCAGGCATTCGCCGAGCGATCTGCGATGGCACACGTTGCATCAACTGCTGCCATTCCGAAGTTGGTTGAATTGATCAACTACTGCGCGGTAAACTCAAGTACACCACTTTTCGATGCAACTAGCTGCCCAGGAATGGCCGGGGTCTCCAATGGCACTTTGCCAACCGCAATGCAATTGTTGGATCGATTTGCGGATGAGGTCCGTGCCGTCGAGTTCGGCCATGGGTACAGCACTCTCTCTCCGTTCATGGATCTATCCAATATGTTCAATCCGTCGTATCCCTTTTTAATGAATCTCTGGGAGCCGTGCACCCTGGGACTCAATGTGTCGTCACCCTGTAAGTACAACTCAGTATGGGACGTCATTCAAAAAGAAATATTCGGTTGCCCTGCATTTTCAAGTGGGACACCGCCGCTAAATTTCCATGATGCTGCTGAACGCATTGTGTTCACAGCAATGAATTTTGCGCGGTCGCCGGCGGCAAATACACCTCAGTTTGGTGGCGTTGACGCAATTTTTCGCCAAAAATACATCGCGGATATGATCATGTTTACTCCAACGGACACTGGCGCTGCGCGATACGATAAGAAATTCCCTAATTGCACGCAATGGCCAAACTGCACCGCTGGGACAGTGGCAGATCATTTTCACATTCTTTATGCTTGGATGACGGGTGGTGGGCCCGTCGGTGCGCAGTACACTCCCACGCCAACGCCAACCAGTTGTGTGTATCAAATGGAATACTTGACTGATATGGTTCGTCCGCGAATAGTGCTTTGGGCGAAAACAATTGTGTTGAAGTTTTGTGTGTTTTGTACGACAGGTTTGTCAGAAGGCGCCGACGAGGACCGCATTTCCGAGTTCCGCCGCATGCCCAGTGTTTGACTGCTGTACGTCGAGACAACTCGTTTTCTGATGGCGTTGACAGTCCAATTGTAACGTGTGTTATGTTTTTGTGCGCACCGGCAGGTCAATCTTATTGGGAGTCAAACATTCTCGGGACTGTGCAGTACCCTGACGGAGTCAAACTCATCGTTGCGGAGTTCTTTGCTTATTTCGGGACCGCATATGGTGAGACTCTACGTGAGTGGTGTCTGCGTTACAAATGGGGTTTGGCTTGGACAGTGTCGGCCTACAACTCCACGGCGAAACATTCATATTGTTCGGACCCCCGCAGATTGCTGGATCCTGTAACACTGGTTCGTGATTCTGCACTGATCGCTTGGTGTGCTGCTGTCCGGGTTGTTCCACGGTGACGCCTGCTTTGCTTTTTGCTGCTGTGGCTGTTTCCATTTCGCGTAAATGTGTATTGTTTGTGACCGAACCGAACCCTTTGTCAAATGCGCCGCGTTGCATTGTTCAGGCGGGAACCACTCTAAATGCAACGGTCAGTCCCGCTCTCGCCACGAGCGTGGAAACAGCATGGAATTCGACACTCGGCAAAGGGGGATCTTTGGCTACTTGGATGAACTTGGTCAATGAAACTTTAGTGCCGGACGTATCCTCAATCCTGGTCTGGAACACCGGAATTCTTGATTGCACGGACTACGATGGTTGCGTGGGGGTGACCACAGATGGCGAGTGCATTTGTTATCAAAGTTAATTTATTGAGGACAGCTCAATTGCCGCCCAGCAGTGTTCGCAACGACGAGGAGCGGTGCATTCTGTGTCATCGCTCGAGGTTTTCTCAAGTCGAGTCCAGGACCAGCAATCAAACAATTTTTATAGATTCAACGTCGTCGAGATCTCGCGACATCCTTTTTGTTGATGTTATTCTGTTACAAATCGTTCACACCTATGGCGATCAACTTCGTTAGCATTTCTCAATCTCACGTGTCGCCTGTAGCCCCCCATGGCATGCTCCGACTGTGCATCCCAACTTCCGCAACTTCCAGCGAGCACAAATGACCACATACATGCTGCTGCTGGACCGCTGCAACGGAACACCGACCGCGAGTGAAGAGTTGGAAGACCGCAGCTACGATTTCTGTACTTAGTACTACGTTTTCCCTATTTTCAATACACCGTAATGTTACCCATAAAGAGCTCAATCTTCAACTTGAGTTTATTTCAGAAAGTAGTGTACTAGTACGAGTGGCAAATGTTCAGTTATACCGATATGGCAAAGAACGCGCTTCATCATACTTCATAGACACTAATCAAAGTATCAAAACGCTTTGTTTCACTGTCAGTACCTTTAATTTCCACGATCATGATCCATGTTCAAGCACATGTTCCATTCACAGTGACAGTCCTGGTGGATCAGTCAAACACGTCCCCATTCATGCACTCAAAAGAGCTTTCACTTTCGATGGAAACTTGAGTTTCAGTCGATGTGCTCAGCGCTCACGCACATTGTAAAATGCTCTATCGGGCAGTCACCCAATCAGTTAACTGTTGTGGCGTTCACTGGGGTATAAATATTGCGAGACGGTGGCTGAAATTTGACGGCGATGACGACAACCAAACGAACGGTTTGTTTCACTGTCGTTGGCAGTGGTCGTTCGTTCGTTCGTTTGTTCGTTCGTTCGTTCGTTCGTTCGTTCGTTCGTTCGTTCGTTCGTTCGTTCGTTCGTT
>ENA-OWNT01003280-OWNT01003280.1-seawater-metagenome-genome-assembly--contig:-NODE-3280-length-15470-cov-4.242838_pt1 | contig 15470 bp, 15 predicted proteins | sample MGYA00238136_ERZ651165 | MGnify/ENA primary metagenome ERZ651165 (study PRJEB26861, sample SAMN08777766) | seawater metagenome | isolation source: coastal seawater | place: USA: Florida | collected...
TCGGCGTTCTTTTGCCTGATGCGCCGCTTCGCTGGCGATGCGCTACAGCTATCGTGCGTTCGATTCCAACACCCACGTCCCGAGCACCTCACCGAGCACGAGCGCGTCTTCGGATGTGACCCGGAGTTCTCCCAACAAGAAAACGAGTTGGTGTTCCCCACCTCGATGCTGCAGCTGCCGAACGTCGCCGGACACGCCGATCCAGCGCTCATCGAGATGCTCGAGGCCCACGCCGCACAGCTTTTGCAGCAGCTGCCGTTCGCCGTTCACCGTGCGCCGTGCGAGAGTTTTTCATTGTTTTCGCATTGCAGTATCCTGTTTTTGTGGATTGGACTTTTTCTGCGTTTCGCTTTCGAGTGACAATTCAACCAAGCTTACAGCTTACACGAAGCCAAGGCGTACGACTCCTGACACGCAAGTCAGCAACCGCAACCATGGACGATTCCATCGCGACGATCGCCGAGCGAGCTATCAACCTACTTCAGTCTTACTCCACGCCTCCGCCTCAGACCTCTTCCAAACTCATCGCCAAAATCCAACAAGCACAGGAGTGCGCCACACGAGGGTTGGTGCCGCCCAATATTTCCTGGAGCGAGGTGCGGCACGCCTTTCCTGGAGACGCAGTCCGTCAAGAAGAGTTTATGCGGCTGAAGAGTGCGTTGCACACAAAACTTGCATGTGCAAGATCTGACGACGATGGACACTTCTTCGACCTTCGTTGGGATAGCGACACTCGTCGAGAACTGACTCTGGGAGCACTTTGCTTTTTCACCCGAGACACTGCAGACGACGCAGTCGTACATCAGGCACAAGACAACCTCAATGCCAAAGTCCAACAACTTCTGAGCGGCGATTCAGGAGACAGACCACACAACATATCTCAGAAGGAGGTGCAACAAGCTTGTCCACGGGACCCCAAACGTCAGAAACTGATTTTAGAATTGCTGAATGAGCTGTACCCCAGACCTACCGTGGCCCAACACTGCTCAGACACCAGCGCTTCATCGAACCATGGCAACCGGCAGGCCAACACTGAAGGAAACGGTGCAAGCAAGGACACTGCGAAACCTTCACAAAGCAAACCGTCGCCCAAAAAGCAAAAGTCAAATGAGAGTGACACGCCGAGCACAGTGCAACGCAAAATTCCCAAGAACGAGATGCAGCTAGCGCGCAGTGGGCAACCTCAAAGTGAAGACGCAAAACGAGCGGCCAAAGACAAGATCACACGCAGACTGCAAGATTTGACTGAGGGCGACCCCCTTAACCCACCTCCCCCAATTACCAGGCAAGAGATCGAGGAAGCTTATCCTGACGACCCTGGGACTTGTGACAATCTTCTTGAGGTGACCAGTGAGATGTACAAAAATTGGACTATACCCCCACAACGTGCAGGCACTAGCGTTGCATCAATCAAGCACGAATTGAACCGAATACGCAGAGCAAAACAAATATTCAATCGCTATATTTGCCGAGAAGGACAAAGGCTGGATGCAAAAGTGGCCGAACTCCAACGAGCAGCGGCAAGTGATCCCGGAGGCCCGCTATCCCAACTGTCCCTGGAAGAATTGGAGCAGGCCTGTGGTCAGGAGGCCAATTTTGCGCAACTGTGCCTCGACGCATTGAGACAGCCGGACGCCCTGCTCAGCACACAACGACTGATTTTTGTGTGTCCGTGCTGTGGTGGTATACCCTTTTGCTTCTGCTGTGTTGAGAGCGACGACACTGATTGCCCCTTCTGCTAGCAAGAGCGACGACATGAGCCGGCGTCCTAAGACCAGACGTTACGTTGAGAGACTCGATCTCTCTTCGTTCATAGCCTTTAGGTAAGTTTAGCCGCAAAATGCCATAACTTTATGACAAAACACATTGTTTCAAATAATGGAGTACAAAGTACTCTAGTACTCGAGTTTGATATCATACGCGAGAAGTAGTCATACACGAACACGTCTGCTCGAACACGACCACGGAATGCGCCGATGGCAACCAGAGCGAAGGACGACCCAGGCAACAGGCTGCAGGTTGCAGTGTCGCCAGACAACGTAGTTCATTGATCCAACCAACCACCAACCAGGACACCAGGACGATCCTTGTTTTGTTCCTTCCGGTCGACCAAAAGCACAGTCTGGCTCCAAAAAAATGGCCATTTTGTTCGCTGCTTCGGTTGGGAATGTTGTGTGTGAGTTGGCGTGTGGGCCCTATTATGTGTTGTGAGCGCTGTGTGGACCAGCTAGCTGCAGTGTTGCCGCCGACTTAGGGCGCAGTGGACTGGCTGCAGGCGGAGTCAAGTGGTGTGTCTGACTGTGAGTCGACGCTACTGCTGGATTGTTGGCTGTTGGCTGTTGGCTGTTGGCTGTTGGCTGTTGGCTTCGGTCGTTGTCGTCGTCGTAGTCGTTGTAGTCGTTGTAGTCGTCGTAGTCGTCGTAGTCGTCGTAGTCGTCGTAGTCGTCGTAGTCGTCGTAGTCGTCGTCGTCGTCGTCGCTGTTGGTGTCTTCGTTGTTTGTTGTTGTCTGGGATCACCGTCCGCGGTCGGCCTGTGGCCTGTGGCATGTGATGTGACACCAAGCAACGAAACAACCAAGAAAAACGAAGTTCATCAAGCAAACGACGAAGGCAATGGAAAGTCAACGAGAGAGTGTTTGTTTCTACCGACCGACGAACTTGACGCATGGATGTGGACGTGTGCCTGTTGATGTCTGTCGCTGTGTGCCATGTCTCTGAGGTCGGTCGAGAGTCCGTGCACTGCTTTTGGGGCCATTGTCCCCGTAACAACAACTTGTGAATTCGTTCATTGTGGACACAGCGTTGACATGGAAGAAGTTGAAGATGGTGCTTTCGACATTGAAATGCATCGTGGAGAACGAAAATCTGGTCGGCGTTTTACGAACGATCGAAAATCTCAACTTCCTGGAGTGAATTGTAGTGTCCTATTGTTGGTGCAGTCAGCGAGCCCACACAGTTGATGGGCTTGCGCTGATCATGAGCACCAAGACCTCGATCGATAACACGGCACCTGCTCCGTCAGGCACAGGTGGGAGTGAAAATAGTGACAGCCCGGATGCCGATTCGGAACCCCTCAGCACAACATCAAATGACGCAGGTCAAACCACTGGCTCAGAGGCGGCAATCGACGTGGATTCCAGCGCAGCGACAGGTGCCACCGTTGATGCATCGTCGAGTTCGCAGGCCACTCCGCCAGAAACCGACAGCAGCACCACTGAGTCGGCCACGGTGGCGTCGCAAGAAGACAACAAAAACGACGAGGCGCCCCAGGATGCACAGAACAAAGATGCAGTCAAGCCTACTGCAACAACGAATCCCAAGCAACCAAAGAGGAGAGGTTTGTTTTCATTGTTCGGCAAAGGCGTCTCAGACATCGGCAAAGGCGTAGGAGAGTTGCTTCACAACAAAAATGCCAAGCAGCGCAATCAATCAGACAGCAAGCCCAACGCTGTTGGTGCGCAGAGTGCAAAGCCCAAACCACCGCCGAAGGCGACTTTGGAACTGGCTTTGCGGCAAAACGCGAATTTGCAGCAGCTTCTACTGAATTCGTACCGCCACCGCCTGGAAGACTTCTATGATATTTTTAACCCGGAAAAGAAGGCCGACATCCCAAAAATGATTGCAAAGTATAACCACGGATCGTCCGAAATGGAGAAAATGTTCGGTAGGTTCCAACAATTGTTCGGTCGGCACGCAGACTTGTGGTTGACTTTGTAGTGCACAACTCGGCCTAACGCTTTTTGTTGTCGTTGTCGTTGTCCAGCCGCGCTTCATGAAAGATACGATGCCGCTGCGGTCCTCAAGAAACTCCACAATGCTGATGCTGTACAGCAGCAGCAGCAATCGGAAATCGAAAGTTTGAAAGAGGAAGTTGAAAGGTTAACACAGCAATTGGAGTCGAAGTCTAATGCATGCGCGACTTTACAGCTACAGGCACGTGAGCTGCTTGCAGGCCGACTGCTTCAAAATCGTCATCTTTGTGCCTGATGCATGATGCCACAGGTGGACAGCGACCGCACTCTTCGTGAAGCTCTTCAAGAAGCAACACATGATATGTCGCGCGCCATGGCTGAGGCCACGGAGGCCGCCGAGAAAAAAATTGCTGAGGCTAAGGTTCGTGGCCATTCTCTTTGCATGAGCATGACCGTTCACACCACGGTCATTACGATATTACTTGCGGCTCTAGGACGAGGCTGACGCCCAAATTGCTGCTGCTAAGGCAGAAGCAGAATCTCGCGCGGTACGTCTGCCGCGGTACCGTTGTGCCGAACCCATTGACCCCTGCGTTGCTAATGTGTTTTTCGTTCCTTAGGCTCAAGCCGAGGAGTCAGCACGTGTCGCCAAAGAAGCCAGCCAGAACATGGAGCAACAAGCTAAAGCCAAAGCAGATGAAGCTGCTGCAGTTACAGCGAGCCATCAGGCAAGACAAAACAAAAATTCATTGTTCGTTCAAGCGGTGTGTGTCTGACTGTGAGTCGACAATACTGCTGGATTGTTCAGGCTGTCCAAGACGCGCTCAAGCGAGAAGTCGAAGCTGCTCAGGCGGATTGTCAACGCCAAATGTTCGTGGTGTTGTTGTAATTGCTCTTTGCAGCAAGCTCGTGGTGCTGACCGTGCCTTGGCAAACAAATGCAGCGCTGAAATTGAGCAAAACGCTGCAGCTTTGAACGCAAAGTTGACGGATACTGAACAAAACGCCTTGTCTGGTACGCTCTGGTGTTAATGGTGCCAAATGGTGGAATGCACGCAAGCTAAATCGCAGAGCTTTCTGTGTAACCATACGCCCAGCACTTCAAGAGCGAGTTGCTGAAGTTCAACAACATCACCAAGAGGATTTGATTGCCATCAAGCAACAGCACGAAGCAGAAACAGGTTTGGTCGAGCCAGGTGCAACCGAACTGCTTGTGGTTCTCATTCACCACCGCTTCGTGTTGTTTTCAGCTGCCGCAACTTCCATGTACGAAGACAAGATCGCCCACTTGAAAGCCCAGGTGCGAACTTGCATCTTTGGTGTATTTTGTTCGTGTGATGGGCACGCATTATCAGCAGCTGTTCTCACTATGACAGGCTACAAAGTACAAGGAGCAGAAGTCATTGTTGGTTGAGGCGGTGAGTGTGAAGTGGCATTGTGTATTGCTGGGACGGCTTGTCATGACTTCAGATTTTGTCAACGTAGTCCAAGAGACTCCAAAGCGAACACGATGCCACACTTGCAACTGTGAGCGAGCTTCGAGAGAGTCTAAATGAAACAAAAGCAGAATCTGTCCTGAAGTTGCAGGAGACATCAAAAGCAGCTGACATGCGCGCTCAAACCTTGTCTCGTGACTTGTACGTTATGCTTCGGTGCTACACTATACATTGGTGTTACAACAACAAGACTGACTCGTGGCGTCTTGCAGGTCCCGTCTTCGAGAAATTCAGAGAGCTCGTAGTCAATCCATCCTTTGCAACCTTTACAGCTTTGTAATGGCTGCAAGTTCGAATCATTCGGTATGCCGGACAGATTGCTTGGTCGCGTGAATGTCTTGTTCTCTGTCAATATTCGGACTGTTCGCACACTCATAGGGTTTTCTTTTCAAACGCGGGTCGGCATACGATGGCCAGGTGGGTGCGCTTTTTCCCTGAATCTCTAGGACTGTCGAATGTAAACTAGGAAGTGTTCTTGCTTTGTGGTTGCCAGATGCACGAGCCGAAGCAGCGAGCAGCAGGCTTCAAAGGTGCCTTGCTGCTTGATCTTCTTGCAAATAATAAAACGATGCTCAGTCGTTGTGCTGTGTTCCAGGCCTCAAGAATGCGCTCTTTGGAAGCTCGCAGGAGCGTCGTCGCTACTTCACCATCAATGCAAAGCTCATGCAGTGAGTTGTTGCGCTTTCGAACCTGGGTAGACCCCGCGATTTAACCTTGCTGTTCACTGTGCTTGCTCCCAGATATTTCAGCAGCGACAGAGACTCGCAGGTTGGTTGTTTCGCCGGACTCTGACTTGTGATAGCTTTGGCTTAACATTCCCTGTTTTGTGTAGGCCGAGAATCCGTCACCGCTTGGAGTAGTTCCGATATCGGACATTCAGTCACTGGGTGTTCTAGATTCCCTAGACAAGTCCAATTCGGCCTCGTCTGCAACCTTAATGGGCAACATGGACTCTACGAACTACTGTTTCGAGATAGTTCTGAGCGATCGCATCTACTCCTTACGTGCGGGCGACCGACTCATTCGCGTACGTGTTTGCGTGATACTCGTTTGCGCTTGTATTGAATAACGCTGGCTGTGCGGGCTTGTTTTTCTCTTCAGGCTCTGTGGTTGTACCGTCTCCGGCTTCTACTGGCGATCAGGGTCCAAATTGCCACACACACACAGCTACTCACGGAATCAGCGAGTGTTCACTCTCAAGACGGGCCGCAAGAACAAGATGCCCACACCCCTCGCAAACAGAAAACTCCTTCAGAGAAGAATCTAGACACGTTGTCGTCCAAATTGCTTCAAACATACGCTGTGACTTTTGGTTTCACGGTGAACAAAGGGGATGAGCCCGAGCAACGGCAGGGTACGTTATCGCCGTGAAGTTAGAAGTTGTTTGCGTTGTGCGTCATTCATTTAAAGGCTGTCAAATATTTAGCGCATGGCTCCCGCCCACCGCCACCAAGCCGATTCGTTGCACCAGCTCAAGTTGTGCGAAAAATGTTCAATGAGGTGTGATAGGACACGATGTTTGGACCATTAAGCAACGAAATCTAATCGTTGTGAGTGTCCACTTTGTTAGGTTCCGTCACGCGGCAACGTTATCCTGGATGGCGGTGGCACGCGCATTGAGGTGCGTCGAGTGTTCGTGGCTGGTGCTGCGGCTGTGCCACTTAAACGTGTGCCGACTCTCGGGTTTGCAGGTGATTCCCACATTCTCGTCTTCTCAATGCTTATGGTGGAAGTACTCCTCTCAGGAGATTGAAGGCAAGTTCATTGTGGTCGTGGTCAAGGTGCATTCTTATTTTGTGGCTGACAGAATGGCGGTGCCGTGCCAGGAATGTCGGATGAACAAAATCGCATCGGGTTCCAAGTTATGTTTCACCCTCTCAAAGGCATGTTCGCCACACGACACTATTGTGTTCTTTTGCGATCTGCTTACGCGTATCATTGCGTTGTTTTTGCGGTTTGCAGGACGAGACCGATTGTCACCGGACAAGCTCTTTGACAATTCAGCGAACGATTTCGGTCATATCCACGACTTTAAGCATGTATACGCAGACATTACGAACACTATTCGAGTGGAACTGATTCAGAGGCACCAACAGCAACAGCGCGAGAAAATGGAGAAAATCAAAAAGCTGAGGGAGCAAGGTGACACAACCGCACTTAGTGACGATGAGGATGAGTTGACCGCTGAGTCACCGGCCCCTTTCGACAACGCAAACCCAGAACAAAGAGAGTGGCCGGGCAGGCGTGAATGTTTGCAAATGGTCCTTGTGCCGGCCTTCCGCACTCATCAAATTGGTTTGTTTCTCAGAGCCTGGTGACGCCTCTCGTTTTCTGTCTCCGGATTATCGTATCATGCCGATGATCTCTTGGTGTTGTGATAACTTTGGTAGGAATGTTGGAGTCGCCCGGTGTCGGACACATCTCATTGATCTGGAACAATGTGCACAGTCCACACACCGACAAGAAACTGGAGTACTGGCTCCAAGTCACTAAGGATGCCAACAGTCCACCTCGATGGATGGATGCGTAGTAATGTTACACACTGGGAAGAAAACATTGAACGTCATGTGTTGCCTATCAGCAGCACCTCGTTCCACTTTGTGATTCTGTTCCTACCCCTGCCACTCAATTGCGTTCATTCCAAAAAGCAATCATGCACATCAACTAAAAAATTACTGCAACTGCATGTGTCACACATTGACATTTCACTTTCATTGGTGCCTGTCGACGCGATTCAAAGATGTGAACATACATTCGTCGATGATGTGCGCATGTACTCGAGTACGATGCGCACGCCGAAACGGTCCGTCTTGTTCGATCGCTCGCGACAAGTGGATGCCATCGGACACAATAACATCCATCCCGCAGCATCTCCAACGTCGCTGCACGCACTATGGAATCCAATCCGAGCTCCAAGTTAACATCCTTCGATAGTGTCCACAAAGCATTGACTGATTCAATACTGCTGGCAGTGAAAGAGGGACTCAGTGAGCTGACAGTGGGTGGGTTGCGGACATTTGCATGTTGCCGTTTCGTCGCAACTACAACGAACGAACGGCAACGAACAACGAACGTTGTGGCGTCGTCGTTGTCGTCGATTGTCGTTTGTCGTTGGCGTATGTATTGTCGTTCGCAATCGTCGTTGTTGTCGTTGTCGTCGCCGTCGTTGTCGTCAAAATCACAGCCGTTGTTGCCGTCGTCGTGCTGCGATGCTACTGCTACTGTCGACTTGTGGATGTGGTGTGTTTGACAAAGAAAAGCGAAGCGGGCAACGTGCGCATCGTACGACGTGAAAAACTTGCTGTGCCTTCAAAGCGGGCACGAACATGTCGTTAAAACTGGACGAACTGCTTTCCCTCTTTCTTCCGTTGGACTTCGTGGTGGCAACCGCATTTTTCATACAGAAAACAGAAAGGTGTGGACAATTTAGCTTGGTGATCATCGTAATCGTTGACCGTTGTCCGACAGAATGTAGCGCCTGCCGGCTTTCTGCGCGTCACTATGCCACGCAAAGCAAGAGCAGACCTCATAGCTGAGGCTTACAATGAAAGGTAAGTGATATCCAAGCCGCTTCCATGGCGTTAACGTCAGCGTTCTTTGTGATAACTGTGTACTTTGGGTCTCTGTGTGTGTGTGTGTTTGTGCGTGTGTGTGTATGTGATTTTTCTTGGATCAGGCCGCCGTGGTTCAAGTAAGATCGCTGCTGTGCTCGAAACATTTGGTCTTCAATTTCATCTCATTTTGCTATGTGTGGCTGGCACTGCAGCGTTCGCCAAAAGATTCGCACAGTATGCGGCAAAATTAGTTCCCAGGAAATGTACGTTCACTTTTTTGAGGCGTGTCTAGCTAGAGATGCGGATGCAGGTTCACGTCCTGGTTCAGCCGCATCCCGCCGCAGCCGATCAAAGAACAAAAAGCAAGCCGACGACCGCTTGCCATGGAAAGGGTTCTTGGGTTTGTGCCGGGACCATTTGCACATTCCGGCTTCTGGGAAGGTATGCCATTGTGCAATCCATGCCCACCTGGTTGGCAAACGCTGACAGCGTTCGTGCGTTGCTGAGTATTCTTGTGGTGCTGCTGGTGGGCCCTGCAGGATGGGATTTTAGATGAGGAGCTCTACAAAGTGTTTGCACACGTTGATTCCTGGGATCGCGTCCCACAGACAATATCTGGAGGGCAGTGGGTTCAATTTTTGGCTGAGAAGTATGTGCCTGTGGAAGCGTATCCAGAGGCACAGTTTAAGATGAAGTTTGAAGGCACAGTTCCCGGGGTTAATCCTGAAGAAGACGACATCGCCGCTGCCTCTAACGAAGGGTTGATGTCAATGGAGGAAATGAAAGCATATCTCACCGCCGAGACTCCGAAGTCGGCCGAGCTCATGCTGAAGCACGGCGTGATCACAGAGCAGGAGTTTGAAGCGTTAGGTATTCCGCTAAAGGCCTTAACTCCAGGCTTTCGCTCCGTGCGCATGAAGCGTGCTGAATCAAAGAGTGAAATCGAGGTTCGTGGCTGCACGTGATACGCTCTGTGTGATGCACTTCTTGTGTTTCGCAACACGTGTTGTTGCCATTCTTGCCAATTTATGGCTTGCTAATGCCAGGCTGAACAAGCTCAAAAGGCTAAAGCCCTGGCTGACAAGCGTGAAGCTGAAAGAAAGCGCCGCGAATCTCTTCCCCACATATCAGAGCGCCCGCCTCCACCGAAATGGCTTGTGGCAGTAGCAACAGATTCTTTTGATCAGGAAACTGGAGAATACAAATTCCAGCAAAGAATCCGGAAAGATCCGCGACACGACGACTCCGACGACTCGGAGGATGTCGCGGTTGCTGAGAAGGAAACCATCGCAGAGATGATACCAGACCGATTCTTCACACTACCAAGCAAAATTGATTTTCAAGACTCACATTTGGCCAACAAGAGCCGTTACTTCAAGCGTTTGAAGCAGCACCAAGACAGGCAACAGAAGTACATCCGCCAAGCAAAACAGAAGTACATTGCGGAGTGGCATGAAAAAATGGCCACTGTTTTTCCGTCGTTCGGTGTGGAGCACAAATTCAAGAAATACGATCAATCTGGTGAAGGTGGCAACGTCCAGCGCCTGAAAGATATTTTGTCTCAAAAGGATGCGGAAGATGACGAGGAATTGCAGTCCTGATTCGTGCCTGTAGGACCCTTAGCAGCAATAGATGTCAGTCATACTGCGCTCACTGGTAAATGTTTATAGTTGACACCTGTTCTTGCCATCACTCGCTGTGATGCACCATAGCGACAACCACATACATGTCATAAATCCTTCGAGAGCATTCACAGCAATTTCTCCCACTGTGTTGTAAGTCAACTACGTGTAAAAGTACAGTAACTTGCAATCGATTTGGCACTTCCCCGTATGGCATGCATACTTGGTCACTATCATACTATGATGCTTGTCCCGGGGACGTCATCTCGCGTGTGGCCCGCTGCCCAAGCTGTTGGATTGATTGCGATGATTGATTGCACAGGAGGTGCACGATGCACAATGCACAATGCACAGCAGCGAGCAGCAACGAACTGTTGGTTGTTGAACTGCCTGCACTGCAAAACCGAAAATCGAAAATCGAAATTTTGAAATTCTCAATTTACAATTTCAAAAACATTCACAAACAGCAGTACCCGCATCATCCCTGACATTAGTACACCCAATCTGGTCAGAGCATTATTTTACAGTGTATAGTACTGTTACTAGGATTATTGAAAATGAATATTTCGATCCTTCTTATTTCGAATGTTGCGATGTTGCCATGTTGCGATGTTGCCATGTTTCGATGTTTCGTCGTTGTCTGCTGATGATTGTGTCGACGAACGAACTGGCTTGGCCATGCATTCGACTTGTTTTTGACACGACGACACGACGACGCAACGACGACACACCACGACGACGCAACGACGACACACCACGACGACGCAACGACGGCACACCACGCGATGCAACGACGACGACGCAACGACGACACTTCACGGCGATGCAACGACGGCACATCACGGCGATGCAACGACGACACATCACGGCGATGCAACGACGACGCAACGACGACACACAACGACGCCACACAACGACGACACACAACGACGATGCAACAACACCAACGACGACACACAACGACGATGCAACGAAGACACAACGACGACACGCAACGACGACACATCACGACGATGCAACGTCGACGCAGCGACAACACCTACGAATGCATATCGTTGTGTTGGGCTTGCGAAGAGAACTATCAGCATCACTAAGCCTTTGGAACAGCAGTCTGTGGCGCGTCAAGGGTGCCGGACTTGATGGGAAAGAAGTGATATACGGAGGAGAAAACAAGATGAGGTGTATCGTGGCGTGTGTGGCAACAGCGCTGTGGTCGAAAATTTGAGTTTCAAAATATAACGCGTGCAAGAAAGGTATAACTCCTGGGACAATGACTTAATCAGTTCAACGCGGAAGAAGAAGGCGGCCGCTGAAGCCGAACTCTGCTAATGCCAGCTCTCTATCCCTGTAAGCATCGTCCTGGTGGGCTGATGAACACCAATTGTTTGTAGATTGTTGCGCGCCTGCCGACCCAATAGTTTTGCCTTCCAATAGTATGCGGGGCTACGGTCGCGGGACACATCCTTTCGTGCCTGCTGGCCCCGATGGCCGACCACGCCAGTCGATAGTGCCAAACGGGCGTGCCCCTCGATCCAACAATCAAGGAGCGCCTCCACGACATGGCCACCGCCACTACGCGTCTGCACGTGCTGATGACCACCACCGGAGTTATCATCCTCAAAACTTTGGCACAGCTCCCGGTTTTTCTCATGATTATCGCGGGGCACCTCATATGCTGCGCCCAACAACGTTACGCGACTTAAACGCCGCTGCGGCGGACTTCGTGATGTCCGGAGCTGCTCAGGCTGTGCCTTTTGTCACTTTCGAGTTTGTGCTCTCTTCTTTACTGTCCAAATTTGGAGTTTGGAATTTGGTCGAACTCCGCGATGCTGTAGGTTGCCCCATTGTGCACGCGCCGCCTCCTCGGAGTGGGATTGCAGTGGTCGACTTCCTGTGGGTGTGCAACGAAAAGGTGGCGACCTTCGTCGAGAACACTCTCGCGATGCAATTCGTGACTGCTCTTCGCGACTTGGAGTCATCTTTGGTTGACTTTTTGAACAGCTTCGCTATGCAGCAACTCGCCGCGGTTGCGAAAGACTCCTTAACCTCTAGCCAGCACGAGTCAGATTCTCAGCGAAATCCCTTCGTTGCACGACAGTTTACCGATTTTGGCCTTGGACCCCTTCATTCGCATCCATTGATTCGCCGACACTTCATGATTGTCGATCACCAAAGCGAGTCTGTCCCAAAGAATTTTATTAGTGGGGCTGAAGTCATGACAGAATTTTTGAATTGTGCTGAAAAACTTGAGTCAGAGGGATCATCCGTCAGACAATCACACAAGGTCGGTGGGCACGATCGCATTGACTTGTCATCTTCGACCGTGAATGCGGAGCAAGTAGAAAAAATTGCCTCAATGGTGGCCCAGCAGTTGGGGGTGCCATCGTTGGCACACGTTGGAGTTGTACTGAATGCATCTGCTTGGACCCATGCCAGTCATACCCTCCGCTTCGTCAAGAAACAAAGGGATGCATGGCGGGCACAGAACGTTCGAGCGATGTTGGATGGCTTTAACGCAACGGCCACCTCACGCAGGGAAGACCATTCGGGTTCTGCAAATACCCACAACAACTCTAAGTCAACACCTGCCACTCAAAGCGTGCCTCGACTTGCGTCTTCGACACGACCCGCCGTGGACAATTTTACGCAGCGGTGCAGAGAAGAGTGGGAGAAAAGTAGCCCGTATTCTCCATCGTTTGCGAAAATTCGGTCCGTTGTCTGTCGACAAGCACAGAAACGACCACCAGCGCAGCCGAACAACAGCAATTCGCTGGAATCTGCGCCAGTGAAAAGGCCGAAGCGAGAGTTATCAGAAGCCCACAACAGTACCGCCACACAGTCAACAACCCAGTCCAACGCCCATGCTACGCTACCTAGGCCAGTCTTTGACACATTGCTCGACATTGCGTCTGAGTATATGCTTCTGCAGATTGGGAGTCGCAAGTACCGCTCCCGTCGATTTGCTCCGGTGGAATCTGAGCCGGCGCAAGAGGCAGAAGAAACTCAAAGTGAAGGCAACGATGACAACACAAGTGGAAACAGCGATGAAGCCAACGAAGAGACCTGTAACCGCAACAATAGCATTGAAGGTGACTGCGAAGATGGCAACACTAGCAGCGCGGAAGAGAGTGACAGCAGCGTCAGCAGCGACGACGACACCGATAGCAGCGACAGCAGCGAGGAGGACACCGACACCAATAGTAAAGATGACAAAAGTAGTGATACTGGAAAGACCGACCGCGTCACCGCAAGCAGTGATGTTGTCACCCTGCAGAAAGATGCGAAGCAAACGACGACCACAGCCAACCATGGCAACGACGGCCGTGAGAAACGTCGTTTCCGCACACTTGAGTTTTCGTTCCCAACGCATGGCCGGACGATCGCCAGCGACAGCATTCGCGCCGCTCTCTCACCAGACATACTGCCATGGACCCCATTCCAACGTGGCCTAACAACAGATGCAGGCAGGTCCAGCAATGGCTTTTGTATGAAAGACGTGGGCCGATGGGGTGAAGCTGCCGTGTATCAGTACTTGGTGGCGACTCTTCCAGATTGCAACATCGAATGGCTCAACCGCGAGGGCGAGTCCAAAGCGAGCTACGACATCAGTGTCACGGACAAGGTTGGTCATTGATTGATGTTTCAGCAGTTTCAATAGTGACAAGTGTTCTGACACCCTGTGATCCCGTCTCATTAACAATGATAGGTTGGCAATTTATCAAAGACATTCTATGTCGAAGTGAAGACCACCATTCACAGCAACAAAAATGCGTTCTACTTTTCGTTGTGGGAACTGGATCTTGCAACTCGGCTTGGCTCGGTCAGTCCTGCACCGTGCTCTGCAAAGTATCTTTGCTTCTTTCATCAAATCTTGTTTTGTCCGTGGTTTTACTTGGCAAATATCATTAGGCCTATCATATATACCGAGTATACAACGCGGGCACGCCAGAAGCGTTCATTGTGACGGTGCCGGATCCCGTGAAATTGCTCAAGTCGCACAATGTCGGACTATGTTTAGTAATTTAGATCACGAAATTTGACTTTTTGACTGGAGCGCTTGCCACACGAGTAGAGGTGCACGGGTTAAAACAAATACGTAAGGAATGGCGAATTGAAGCATTGATGGCAGTGTGCAGCTATCTAGGTCACGATATTCAGGATTGAATGCCATTCAAGCAGTGTGCGGCATCACTGCCCTCGTTAATAGGTTGTGTAGCTGTCTTGTCTGTGTCGGGAAACATATGCAGCTGCTCTCAAAAATGAGATATCATTGGCTACGGCACGGCACGGTCCGCAGTGGCTACACCGAAGCCATTCGACTTGGGCAAAAAGCTGGTGTATTTGGTGGGTTACTATCTGTGCCTCTTCCATACGTTCCAAGGTGGTTGGTTGATCCTTTGTCTATCCATGCTGCTGCGCGGTTGTAGCCGGATGTCCTTGCACTGTGATCCTGCGATTGCAGCATCTGGCATTCCAACATTGCTCTTTCTACTTTCAACTCCTTGGTGCATCCCTTCTCAACATCTATCCAGAATACTATTGTACTTTCAATCACAGTACTACCCTTATCTGTATTACTGTGACAAAGTGCAAAGTGTCATCTCCCGCCTTTACTGGTTGCCGACTCTGTTCGTGATGAGACCAAATATACATTACTTCTATTACTGAGGTGATAGTACTCGAACAAATTCAGTACAGTTGAAGTTGGAATAGAAACAGATGAGTTCGAGTGGCAGTTCGCCATGGTATCTGTCTTTGGCATTCTACTGTTACAATGCGCACAGAGCAGTGTAAATTAGTGGAATACTAGTTGTAGATACATTCGCAGAAGGAGTAAAGTATAGACAGTATTGAGGGGTGTTACGAATAGGTGAGAGGGCACTGTGAGTGACTGACTGACTGTGAGTGAGTGACTGTGAGTGAGTGAGTGAGTGAGTGAAACCGACGAACGCACGGACGAACGTTCACTCACTCACTCACTCACAGTCACTCACTCTCAACATTGTTGTGGGCTGACGTCGAATAATAACGACAACGACAACGACAACGACAACGACGACAACGAACGACGAACGACGAACGACGAACGACGAACGACGAACGACGA
>ENA-OWNT01003282-OWNT01003282.1-seawater-metagenome-genome-assembly--contig:-NODE-3282-length-15459-cov-4.459498_pt1 | contig 15459 bp, 15 predicted proteins | sample MGYA00238136_ERZ651165 | MGnify/ENA primary metagenome ERZ651165 (study PRJEB26861, sample SAMN08777766) | seawater metagenome | isolation source: coastal seawater | place: USA: Florida | collected...
CGAACGACGAAACGACGAACGACGAAACGACGAACGACGAAACGACGAACGACGAAACGACGAACGACGAAACGACGGACGACGATATCGGTAGGTCACGTGTGTCAACTGTTCGTGTCATTTCACGCGTGTGCCTGACGTGTGTGCTATGTTTGTCTGTTGTGTGTGTTCGCCTCTTGGAAATCGTGTCTTGTCCACGCAAACCAACCGTGTTGACGTAAATGGTTGTGTGTTGGCTGCGTGTGTGTCGACTGTGGCAAGTCGTCTCCATGTCACGTGTCGGCACGTGCCGTTTGTTGGATGTGAGGACCACTGCTGGCCGACGAAATAGGCTGTTGCGTGAGTGGGTGAGGGTTGGTGAGGGGCGACGGTAGCAACAGTGTCTGAGAGAAAACCTGGCTCTGGCGCGGTAAAGCAATTGCATAAGTTCTGAAGAATGCTGCGAGAGAAGGCATACGGTGGCCCTTCGTGGCACTACCTGGCCACTGCGTCAATTCATCGGCCAGTCACTGCAAGACCACTCGCATGAAACCAAGTCAAGGGTCGCCAAAGCACACACGACGAGGTGGTCGGCCGCCTCCGCCGCCTCCACCACGTGAAACCCACAGCAACGAGGGAACGCCAGACAAAGAACGAACTAACGGTGTCAAAGAAATGTCCAATGAGGTGTTGGTGTCTGAACGCAAGGTCGTCGTTGACCGATGGGTTGCTGAAGGAATAGATGACGCGAGCAAGTGTGTGCCACCAACGGGCGCGACTGAGCGCTCCGAAGGCCCCACGAATCGTTCGAAGTCTGAGCGACAAACGTCAAAGGACACAGCAGAGATTCTGAGGAGTGACTCGTTCGGGATTTTAATGGACGAGGATGAAATACTGGACGGTGGGAGTGACGGTTTCGACGCTTTTGAAGATGCAATGGTGGACGCCGGTTTCGGATCTCTCGATCATAGTTCGCCACCAGAAGGCATTGGGGACGACGAAACTCATATCGACATTTCTGTAGTGCTGGACGCAGGCGAGCAAGCTGTTGTGTATGACCTTCCTCGGTCTACCACTGTTGCCACGTTGAAGAAGAAAATTTCAGAACTTGCTGCCGACGGAGCACAAGTGCCACTGCCTCGCGATCAACTACTCGTTTTTGAGGGACAGAGTTTGCTGGACGACACGCAAACACTTCGTGACGTGGGAGGTCCTCAGTTGGTCAACGAGAATCGGTGGATGATCACCTGCCTTTGCCGACCATCTTCCCTGCCGAAAGAGTTGGACCCGTCATTTTGGACACCGGATGCTGCAACAAACGCCTGTGAGCTGTGCGACGCGTCATTCAATCCCGTGCGTCGGCGGCATCACTGTCGGAAGTGTGGAAAACTAGTATGCCACGCGTGTAGTGACCACACTGAGCTGATGCTTCCATTGAAGCCGCAGATATCGCTTGACATTTCGGAACCGACAACGCCAGCTGCTCTTGTGAAACCCATGCGAATATGCGACGTTTGTGCTGGAGTACGCCCTGATCCAATGGAAGTCGACCACGGTGGTCCAACAACATCCAAACCTCGCCGACGTTCGGGAGAAACTGTGACTCCAGCCTTCAAAGCATTGGTGACGCGGTGCCTCGTATCTGAGGGAGCACAATATCTGGTGCGAATTCAAGCACTGTTTGTGGTCGTCGACACTGCGCTTTTTGTGATAACATTGCACGATCTCAACCGCGCGCATATGTTCCGCTTATGTGTAGGCCGTTCGGAATGCCGTGATAGCTGCTTTGGACGTGGGCCGCGACTTGCTTGACTCAGAGAAAGCATACCTCATAGAACAGCTGAAGCTGGCATCGGGTGCAGCCCAATAACGCCAGCTTTGCAGCGTGCGATGACACCAACAAGCACGGAACAAATAGCAATAGACAACGGCCGGCGGAACGCAGAACCGCTGGGAGTAACAGAATTATAAGGTATTAATCGGTCGTTCAAGACCGCAAAATTTCGAGAACGAGTTCCTTGAAGGCGTCCTTTTTCTCGGTCAGGTCAATGCCGGTCTTCTCGGACACGGTTTTGCGAATGTCTTTCAACTTCGTTGCTTTCAGATCGACACCTGCGACAACGGCGCTTATGGCTGCCCGCAAAGTCGCAATCTCGTCGTCTTCCTCGTCGGGCTGGTCGGGCTCCTCAGCGTTTGCCGCATCATCGTCGTCAGAGACCTCATCAACTGCAACTTGCGGCTTTGTTTTCTTCTTCTTTGGTTTTGAGGCACTAGATTGCTTTCGCTTGGCAGTCTTCGATCGCTTTTGCTTGCTCTTCGGCACCACCGTGAGGTCAGCCTGAGGGTATTGAAAGCAAAAAGTTCATGTAATGCCAAGCCATTCTCCAACCCGAATGGTCAAACTTACCGTCGGTTTTAGTAGCCAATTGGCAGCGCGATCAACGAGCTGGTCCTTGTTCGGCTGTGCGCCTCCAAATGAAGCGCCGGAGCGATCCAAGCACAAAATATCAAAAATCTTTTTGAGATTGGCGAGGGATTGCTTGCCAATCTTTTGCGCGAGCTTGTCGACAGCACCTTCTCCAATTGCGGCTTTCGAAAATCCGTTAAACTTGAGGATGTTATTCTTGACATCCTTCTGTGAACCCACTCTGCCGTACATAAAGGAATGGATCTGCTTTAAAACTGGTTCTCGTGCTACAGTGCCCTTGACTTTGTCAACTATGTGAGATATATCGGAGAGGGCTGTGCCTTGGCCTTCAGACTCGACGGTGAGCACTTTAGGCGCCTCAAAGGTCAACTTCTCAGGCGCCTTTGACGCGCGTGACGAGCGGCGAACCCCGGGCATTGTCGATACAAAATATTGCGGGCCACTACACGAAGTCTAGAGTTCCAACAAAGGAATCGTGCTCGCACAAATAGAGCGGGAACTTTTCGAGCACTTTGTGGCACTGCACCGACCAAGCTATCTGCGAGGTCCATTTTCCTCCTCACCAGCAGCCCGAGTCGCAACTACGTCGAACCATGTTGCCGATCGTGGGAGAAACGCACATTTCCCGGGTGCACGGTATCCTAGCCTGCTCCGCCAGAACTCTCTCTCATGGACACGAATCAGAAGTAACAGTGTTCCCCGCGCTTATAGAGCCACACCTTGGCTTTCGATTGCAGCGACATGCGCCGCCCCCCTGCCCATTCCCCTCACGCCGTCACAACCTGACTTTGCACTCTCGAGGGAGGGTTCGTTGTGACGTCACCCATGGTGATTCCAAAGCGACGACGACCGCGTCGGCACACACACAGAACGCGGCAGCGACACGGAACCAAACGCGACATACATGTGACACAGCGACACAGCGACGCAGGAGCCAAAAGCAGGACGCAAGTCAGGTCAAGTCGAGTCGAGTGATTGCTGGTGCTGTGTTGTTGCTGCGTGACTGACTGCATGCCTGACTGCCTGGGAGTGACGGTGCAGTGTGCAGTGTGCAGTTTGATGTTTTTGAAATCAAACAATCGACGAAAACGATTGAACGAACGAATGAACGAACGAACGAACGAACGAATGAAGGAAGGAAGGAAGGAAGGAACGAAACGAGCGTGTCTGTTCTCCCGTTCTCCCACACACATTTTCTGCCGAGAAAACCGCCGAATAGTTTTTACTGAGCAGAAAACCCGGCAGGCAGAATTCGCTGTGTTAGCCTGTAGAAAGTGACGTCGAAAGTTCGAAAAGTTCAAAGTTCAAAGTTCAAAGTTCGAACGCGCGAACGGAGTTGTTGTTGCAAACTGTGATTGCAACTTTGAACTTTGAAACTTTGAACGCTGTCGACGACGACGACGACGACGACGGGGCGCGGTGACGCGGTGACGCGGTGACCGGCCATTGTTCTGGCGAGGGCCACCACACTCCACACTCCACACTCCATACTCCACTCTGCTGACTTACTGATTTGTTGGTTGTCGAGGGCTGGAGGCTGGGGGGCTGCACCACACGACCCCTTTTCACTGTTTTTTCTGGATGTCTGCATCGCCTTCAGCTTCTTGCTTGACCTGTCGACGGCCACAGTACTTTGACTTCGTTGTCGAAGACCACACGCATGCCGTCTCTCACCAATGGAGGAAGGACTTTCACGCTTGCGCAACAAGGCATCCTCGTGTATGGAGCACGGATGCAGCTGGGGTTACTTGAGGGGAAAAGCAGGCCGCGGCACGATGACAAGCAATCAAGGGTTTGTGTCATAAAATCGGCCGCCAAGGCAGCAATGTCGCCCGACAGATCTTGACCGCGTTACTTTATTCGATACATTTTCGCGACAATCATGCCGCGGGGAAAGCGCACACCCGCGCGTCGGCCTTCCTCTAGGCCGCCGATCCCGAAGAGGCGATCCAAGAAGAAGGTTTCCTCGCCGCGCAGCAATAGCATCCATGTTCACATTGCAAGGCGCGACTTGATCATCGAGAAGGCTCGAACGGGATCTTTCGTCATACTCGGACAGATCCCGCTGAATGATGCAGTCCGTGACCACGTCACCCAACGACTACGGAACGGTTCACCGACAGACTTCACCATAGTGTTCCGTCATAGCGATTTCCTTGACGAATGCTATGTCGTTATTTCATTCGGTAACGCACCAACGCATCAAAGGGTGCTCGCTGTTTCGTCGTTTCTTTGCCCTGAGCATTTCCACGCTTTTCGACACGTAGTTGCGGCCAGTCCCATACAAACATGCGCCGATCTGTGTCGTTTGTACGAACAGCATTACGTGGTGGCGCACTTCAACTCCGACAGCGGTTGCTTGGTTGTTTCTGCCAACTTCAACGCTTTCGATGCGTTTGAATCAGGCACAGATGCGTCGGAGTTAGAACCACCGGTCACACAGCAGGCTCGCCAGGCCTTCCGCCGTGTGCTTGGCTCGTTGACCAAGATCGGTGGCACGAGGGCAGATGCAGCGCTTGATTCAGACGGCAAGGACGTTCCAGGTGCATTTTCGGAGGGCGCGCTCGCCGAAGCCGTTTATGATGCGTTGGCGCCGCAATATACCAGCGCCACTTTGTCAGCTGCAGAAACAGAGGAGCAGTTGGAACAAAACCGCAAGGTTCTTGCGCGACTTCCGGCTGGGTTCCTTCCCCATTTACTGCCGTACCAAGTTCGTGGACTGAGTTGGATGTTGGCCCGAGAAGAGAGGCCGTCGGTGGTGGGACTCCCCACCACTGGACCGCTCTCGCTGTGGAAAATGTGGTGGTCTCCATGCGGTCGTCACATTTTCTACAACATGCTTAACGGAGCCATGTGCCTTCGCCACGATGTTATCGATCTTACCGAACCGAGTATCACTGGCAATGCAAGGCACTTTGCGCCACCGCAATGGATGCCCCCACCTCGCCACGTAGCGCAATGTGGAGGCATCCTTGCCGACGAAATGGGCTTAGGCAAAACGGTTGTGTTCCTGGCGCTGCTCCTTGCGACAGTGACGTCCACAAACGCACGTGTCAAACGCGAACTAATTCTCCCAGTTATTTCTGCAGCACCTACCGTCGATAGGCAGCCCAGCAGCCGTCTGCAGCCAGACCAACTTGAAAAAATGACTATTGTAGACTTGGCAAAGATTTTGAGGGAGCGTGGGTTGTCCACACGCGGGAGTCGGAAAGACATGTTGGGCAGGCTCACACAAGACAATTCGGCCGGGAGTCCTCGCACCAATAGCCGCAGATCTCGCCGGGGATCGCACGGTGGCACGAAAAAGTGCGTTTGCGGACTCGACATTGCGCCCCATGCTGCAACTGTTGCATGTGCAAGATGCAACCAACAGGCACATACTGTTTGTATCGGACACGTGAGCAACCGCGGCGCTTCCATTCCGTCGGCTGATACAACAGACCAATCAGCAGAGGGAAAGTTCGACGCGTTGAATCCAACAACGCCGCTCTGCTTCACTTGCCGTTCGTACATATTCTCGCCGTCAGATCGAAAGCACGAGATTTCGGGGGCACCTCAGAATACGACGGTAAATGCTACCTGTGTCGTCAACAGCAATGCAACTTTGATCATTTGTCCGTCGTCGCTCATCTCGCAATGGCAATCGGAAGTTAACAAGCACACTGCTCCAGGGTGGATTCGCGTCACTGTCTACCCCGGCATCCGTGAAATTATGAAAGCGGCAGTGTCGTCGCAAAAGAGACGACAGCAACCCAGGCGTGTGTCTGGGAGCAACCCTACCGCCAAATGGGAGAGCTTGGCCAAAATGCTTGACCCTAGACAGCTGGCTAGCTGCGCAGAAGTCGTTCTCACTTCGTATAGCGTGTTACAAACGGAGTTTCATTTCAAAGTTGGCAAGCGCAACATGGCTGCGGGTCGGCAGTATCACACAGTTGCTTCACCGCTGCGTCAAATCTACTGGAAAAGGCTAGTTCTCGACGAGGCACAAATGATTGATCGGCCCACTGCGCAGTCGGCGGCGTTTTGTTCAGAAATATTTTCTCAGTTTCGCTGGTAAGCAGGAATATGCGGGCATCGCACGAGCTTGGACGGCACTGAATGGCATTCGTGGTGCATTTTACGCAGGTGCATGACGGGAACACCAATACACCGTGGCTTGGAAGATTTATTCGGTCACCTTGTTTTTCTTCGAGTGGTACGTTGCTGCGGATGGTTTGCAACTTCGCTGCCTTGGCGTCCTCTTATGTGGAGCTCCCTTTTCATCAGGCACCCTTCGACAAACATTCGTGGTGGCGAGAAACTTTTGAAAAGCCAATTGCCGAGTACGAAAGTGCTCAGGAGTCTGATGACGTTCGTTGCCATCAAGACACAAATTCTTTGGTGATACGGCGACATGGCTCCGCTGCAAAACTAGCACAGCTAGGCTTTGCGAGGCTGATTTCTTTGCTGCGGCCCATTTTCTGGAGACATTCCAAAGAAATGATCGGTGCCCAATTGAACTTGCCGCAGCTGGTGGCACAAGTTCACACCCTTGCGTTTTCGTCGACAGAGCGCGTGTGGTATGACAGTCAACGTGATGCTTGTGCCAAGGACTTCCGTGCCCTGCTACGAAAGCTCAAGAAAGAAATAGTCGGCGTCACGGTTGACGATTGCGATCTCATCGGCAGTGATACAGAGTGGATGGAGGCGCTGAGCAAGGAACAATGGCGCCGAGTCTTCGTCATGCTCGGTCGATTACGTCAGGCCTGTTGCCATCCGCAGGTGCGAGCTTGTTACTGAGCACTGCGCTTGTGTGCGTTTTGTCACGCCTTTCTTTGGTTGTCGATGGTTTCGTTGTTTGTGTGGGATAGGTTGGGGCTCATGGTATTCATCGTCTGAGACATAATCGAGCGCCTTTGACGCTGCCGGTAATCATGGACCGGCTACTTGTCACCGCACTCACAGAAAATGCAGAAGCGCAGCGCCTGTTGTTGATGGCTCGGAACGGTCTTGCAGCGATTGCTTTCCTTCGGCCAGACCCGCGCAGAGCTGCTGAAATATACCGAGAATCGCTCGCGCTTGCTGCTGCAAACGAGGCGCAGGTGAAGGGATACCGGACCAAAGAATATGCCCTTCGCAAACAGCGGAGGGAGGGTAATAGTACTACCGGCATTGATCCTTTGCAGGAACTGCACATTGTCCACAACCTGATCGATGCCGAGACATTCCTTCTCCAAAGTGGAAGCGGCATGGCGGCCGCTGCTGCAACCGATGAGGAGCAAGATCAGCCATCGTCGGTCTTGCAGCAAGCAAATATTGCCAGGCTGTGCCGAAAACGCGACAGTCTAGTCAGCAATTACATTGCGAAACGGCGAACAGATGTCGACGCTGCAAGGCACCAGTTGGAAGGCTTCACACCCGAGGTCACAGATCTCTTAAGCAAGTCAAGGAATTGTTGGATTTTTGCGTTGGCAGCCATCAAGGCTCAAATTGCCGTCATGGACGAGCGAGCCGGTGTCGCAGCGTCGCCGTCTCCGTCCACACGCGAAGACGCCATGTTCCGTGAACTTGCGAGCAGATGCAACACTATCCTAGCAGATTATCCACGGAATGTATTTGTACCTGCAACAATGTTTTCGAGCTTTGTTACGCTTCAAAGCAGTCTGGAACTCCTGTACCAGCGGCTACTATCCAGTCGTGAAGAGCAACTTCAAAACCTGCTGGCAGCTGGGCACAGTGGCAATCCAGAGCCCGGCCAAGTGCGCATGAAGGGCAATTGCGGCACTTGCGCCAAGCATTTCGGCGGCAACGGCCCGCCTTGCCTGAGTTGCCGCCTCGGCGACGGTCTGAAAACGTACAGTCAACAATTGCATGGGTTTATGCGCAACAGCACGGATGGCGCATCGAGCAAGGAATCTGCGGTGTCATCGTCCGGCAATTGGTATGTGCGGCGCGGCGCTCCAATTCTTGCTCTTGTGAAGGAAATTATCGCGTTCGCTTCCACGATCAGTGAGCACGGGGGCGCGTCGGCTGCTGTAGTGGAGGCGGGAACGGCGACCAACATACAAGAAGTTCAGTCTGCATGGGCAGAGTTGTACCCGGCCTTATCAAAAGAAGAAAACCATTTTAAGCGGGTGAGTAATTGCTTGTTGCTTGCCTTTGTGAAGTGAGTTTTAGTTTGGTGACAATCTCTTGCTGCATACCAGCTCTGGCAAGCAATCGGCGAAAGACTTTCTGGACTTGACGAATTGGACATGGCCAAAGGCAGAATACGCATGGCCGACGTTGGGGAGATAGTTCCTCCAGACCAAGCAGTTTCTGTCGTGCAGTCGCCTTTAGAGTTGGATTATCGAGAAGCCGAGTTTCGCAACACCGAAGGGAATGCCAAATTGGATATCCAGCGCACTCAAAGTCGTTTGAGGTACTTGTTCAATTTGAAGCAGGACTCGAGCGCCTCGAGTCAGTCGGGGTCCGTGTCCAGCGATACTGACGCAATCGGGTTAGAAGGTGAATGTCCGTGTTGCGCAGAGCAGATTACGCTTAGTAGGCCATTGAGCATGATGGGCTGTGGGCATCGGTTGTGCAAGGAGTGCATAGAAAAGCTGAAATTTGTTAGTCGTGGACTGGAACAGCGAGAGCCAGACGTACAAACCCCAAGGCAGGTGCAGTCGAGCACTGTCCGTCGGCAACCTGTCGGAGCCGTCACGTTTCGTCACGTTCAGAAAGTGCGAATTAAATGTCCATGGTGCCGCATTGTCCATTCTGTCGAGGATTTGCAAGAAGTAGCGCTCGTCACCAGCCCCGCAGAGGTAAGAGTCCGCTTTTGCAACGTTTGTTCGTGGCTGCAAGCATCCCTGTAGCTGATCGTGTGCTGACGTTTGGTTCAGCCGATGAACAAGCGAAAGTCAGGCAGTGATCATATGCAAGAAAAATACGGGACCAAGATAGCTGCCCTCGTGCGCGAGGTCAAGTTAATGTGTCTGCGCAAAAATCTCGATGGTGACAGCGAACCGCAAAAGGGGTTGGTGTTCTCGACGTGGGAAGAGGTGCTGGCGATTGCAGAGCGGGCGCTAATTGATAGCGGTGTACAAACCGTTCGCCTTGTGAATGGTTCGTCACAAAGTCGATCGGAAGCACTGCACCGTTTCAAGAGCGATCCTCGCGTCGACGTATTGCTGCTACCACTGAAACACGGAGCAAACGGTCTCAACCTCGTGGAGGTTTGTTGTCATGCAATGCTAGTGTTGAGGCATCGGACGTCGTGTCATGTGTTACCAATGTGTAGGCAAACGAAGTGTTTTTCATTGAACCTCTTCTCGATGCTGGCCAAGAACTTCAAGCGATAGGGCGTGTTCATCGTATTGGTCAGGTGAGTCGCATACCTCCATGACTGAAACGCTCAACAATCAGTCAGTTTTGGCGGTGGCAAAGTGCGTGAGCGGTGTATGTTGTCCGTGTGTGTGTTCAGCGAAGAAGTTCTGTTAGAGTCCACTACTTTGCGGTTGAGAACACGATCGAACCAAATATTCTTTATCAGGTTTTAATTTCTTCCCTTGTGACGTCAAAGTTTGATCTCTGGCTGATACTGTGTGCTGTGTGTGCCGACGCGGATTCGTTGCAGATGAAACCCTACCTGTCACCGCCAACTTGTCAAGGTACGTCTTCCGAGAGTGGCGATGACGACCGAGAAATAATTGTCGACCGACATTGCAAAGTGGCCCGCGAAAAGCTCAAGATGTTGGACATTGCGAAACTGCTTCGAGGGCCTTTATAATCAATTCAAGTCCAATCGACTTTTGATGCATCCCACCCCATGCTATTTGTTGTGGAAAACAATACTAAAATCCCAGTTTGATGAAGTAAGTACACAGGCAGACATACCACGTATCTTATCCCATGGGTACGGCGTATTTTTCCCGTCGCTTTCAGGTTGGGGCGCACTTCTTTTCACAATGTGACCCCACAAAAGATAGTCGCATCAGCATTTCATTCGATACCCGAGTAGAATCCAAATTACGTCGTCGTTGGGGCCTTCGTCCTCCGAGCGAGCATGCAAGTCGTATCATAACATACTCGAGTAGGGTAGGTACATCATCACAGCAGCAGCAATCACGAATCACGGAGAGAGAAGAGCGATCCAGAATGATTTCTCATTTACACTATAGCCTGTATGGAAGTGGACGGCGCTCGTTTTGTTGCGTTTGGCCACTGCTTCCTCCAAAAACGTTGCGACGTTGCGCCGTTGCGGCGTTGTGGCCTTTCTCCGTCGCCGTCGCTATGGCATAGCATGACTTCGTTGTCGGTCGGTCGGTCGGTCGGTTCGTTCGTTCGTTCGGTCGGTCGTTCGGTCGGTCGGTCGTTAGCAGCATGTGCGAGTACCTTGCATGAAGGTCTTTCACAGAGCATGATGTCGAACGTTCGCCCGCCCGCACGTGCGTGTGTGAATGGCGAGAGTGACATTTGCCGCTGACTTGCTTCGATGCGGCGCATCCAGGTCGCGAACGGGCCGGGCCGGGTCGGGTTGAGCATGCGTGTTATTTATGTTTCATCGTTGCCCACTGGTATTTTAAAGGGTGGAGTCTGTGATTAGCGACACAAATTGTATCAATAATTTGCTGCGCGATAGCAGTGCGGAGATTCATGTGACTCCAGGATCAGCTGAGAAGCGCGGCGTTGGACCACGGCTGTCATAGTGCCGCACGGAGTGCACGCGGGAGACAGGATCGATGTCTAAAATTGGACTGTCATTTTTTCAAGCAACGCCACCTGCAGCGGTTACACTGCGATCTTTTACATCGCGTCTTGCTACGGTTGAAGATGGAGCGGCGTTCGTTTCTGATGTACACAAGACAGTCGAGCCAGCAGGGAATGGCACAGCACCTGCTCCCAATCGTCGACGCCAGAGATGGCAAAAAAAGTTTAACCAATTAGCAGAGGAAGCACGGCGCACAGGTCTGAACGCTGCTCGTATATTTGATCACGGCGGGCACATTATCAGACTCCTCTCACGTCAACGGTTCATCAAGCAAGTTGAAATGGTGATTCCGCAAACCGGAACAGACAAGTTGCGTGGCCAGGACAGATTGGACAACCCATTTGTGGTCGACCAGGATGAAACAGACGACGACGACGACGACGACGACGACGACGGGCACGATGGTGATGGTTTTGTGGCGCTCGATTCGCATCACAAGCGAGCTTTGGGAGGAACAGCACGAACAATTTCGTCAGCTCTTGGTGCTGACGTGTTGAATGCTGGACACTTTTACGTTGCCCGTGGACCTCTGCAAGATCTTCTGGCCCCCGAATTCTTGAAACAGTACATCGTGCCAGCCCAGCAAGGGGCGGTGTTTCGTGCGCTGTCCATGCGCACAGAAATTGACCACACAAACAGTGTTTGTATTACACCTGATGGGATCTTGATTATGATAGTTAGTGCGGAGGCTTACGCACGGCTCGGCCTTCGAGGTGTCCGCGCAAGGCGATCGCAACGACACAGAGGGAGCGGCAAACAACACAAACTGTCAATGGAGTGGTTCCGCATTGGCATTGACCTTAAGTCAGAGGTATGTTGCAAAGTAAGGTTCAAGAGGGCCGTGAAGGCATTGCGTTTTGAAAGAGCCCGGGTGTGCTGATGTGTTTGCAGGCTTACGCGGTGGGGTCCCCAGCGTACGACCGTTTGATGTGGGTCGTCAATCACGAAAGATTGCCTCCGACGACATTTCTTGCGGCGGCATGTAATTCAGATGGCGTCTCCATCCAGATCCAGTTTCCACCGTCGTTCACCTCTATTCAGCACAAGCTCAGAGCATCCACATTTTCGTTAGAGAAAGTCCACATGCCTGTGCTACACTTCACGAGCGCCGACTCAGCAGCAAGCGGCACGCATGCACCCAGCGTTTTGGTTCGTTCTGACGGCGGCCCAACAAGCAATTGCGCCGGACTCTGTGGTCACGGTGATGCTTTTTCCCGTAGGTCAACGATTGGTTTGGCGTGGTTGCAATGCGGATTGAAAGCTTGTTACAGCAAAAGCACCGTGCGTTGCAGTGACTGTGTGGCAGTTGGTTGCTGGAGTTGTTGACTCCAGATGTCTGTGCAGGCCCATCTGGTGCACTTCCGATGTCTGATAAAAGCAATGGGGATGATGTGAATTGGATGCCAGACACGGGGCGATTGTCGTGCTTGAGATGGGTGCGTGGGGCTGTGCAACCACAATCATGGTGCGATGGAAGTACACTCCCTAACGTGTTGAGATCTTTGCACACGCAGGAAGGATTCTTGCACCCTTCACAGATCTCGACCTTTTTCGCGTCTGCAAAGGCAGTGATGGATAGCAATCCTTCGGTGCCGTGGGTGGTAAGCTCGATTTATTTTCGCGCATCAGTCAGGAAGTTCATCTCACGTGAGGTGTATTTGTTGGTTGGTTTGCGTCCGCTTCCGCTACATGCAGGCATTGTGTGTGTGGGGATTCGCCGACACGCCAGTTACATGGCAACAGCCGGTCAATGTGTGTCTGAAGCGACATGCGGCGCGTCCTGAGTCGGAGGCGAGCGGAAGTGCCAACGGCGCAGACGCGCCACCACAGAATAAAAAAGCAAAGAAAGAAGATCCAGCTCATGTTGCTTGTTCTTGCACTTCTCGTGTAGCATGTGCTGATCACAGCTACGATGTCGGCGGGGAAAACGACTTCGTGGTCCGTCCTCGTGCATGTCTGGGTTCTGTGTTCGCTCCACTTGCCAGTGTCGTCAACTCTTTCTGTCATGCCAAATCTAATTCCACGGCACGACAAACATTGACTGTGAACATCTCCGTGTATTTTCCATAGATCGTCGTGTTCCGTGACGGCAGCTACCATGCTGTCGGGACACTCCCCGCCGCAGACTGTGCTTAATTAACACAATCACCGCAACCTTCGGAGTGTCCACATTTAACCTTTGAACCTTCGAATCAGAAACCCGAGTGTCCGCCGAGTGTCGCTTCTTCACATCTTCCACTACATTGCACTGTACTACTTCGAGACCTTTCACATCTATGACACACATGGTAGCTGTTGCCCGCGAATGTAGTTGTATTCGTGCGCCCAACATGCCATGTCCGCCGTTGTCCATATCACTGCACCGCAAGCTAGCTGTGGCAGTGGTCTTGCGTCATCGTTCGTCCTGAGCAATTGATTGGGAGCATCGCCATTGAGCATCACCAACACGTCCATATCTATTCAGCCACCTGTGATACCATGTACCAGTAGCACGTACTCGACGTACTGTGAAATATGGTGTTTCTCCATCGTCGTCGTCGACTGCCACGTGTCGATGTTGTTGACGTTGAATGGCCACAACAGTGTGCGCTGTGGCGCTGTGGCGCTGTGGCCTGTGGCCATCCTCAACGACACTGACAACGACGACGACGACGACAACGACGACGACAACGACGACGACAGCGACGACGACAGCGACAACTACGACAACGACGGTCACGACCACTGTGGGAATTGCCAACGAGGTTGCGATGCCGCCGTAGAAAAACAATGCACAACAACAACTGGTGCTCATAACACCTTCGTTGCAACACCCGCCATCTTTCTTAGCGGTAGCACGTTGGCGAGGCATTCTTGACTGCGACGCGTAACTGGAACAGAGCACATCGGTGGCACTGATGTAACACGAGGCAATGCCTCGATAAGGTGCCACAACTACACCTTTTTGAGTAACGAATAGTTTTGAAATTTTGTTGTGGCACACATAGTTACTTTTCGCGGTGCGTTCCGGCACGTAGCGAAAAATGCTGCGCTTCGCGGTGAAGCGCATCAGCGCGAGCCTGTGCTCGAAGCAAAGCCGGCAGTTTTCAGTCGTTAGTGGAACCAGCCTGAAGGTAGGCTTGGTTGGCTTGCCGAACGTCGGGAAGTCAACTTTGTTTAACTGCTTGGTGGACGGAACAGTGGCTCAAGCCGGCAACTTTCCATTCTGCACCATCGAGGCGAACGAAGGCAAAGTGTTCGTCCCCGATGACAGACTGTTGCAGCTGCAGAAGCTGTCGAACAGCGATGTGGCGGTTCCAACTACAATGAATTTCGTGGACATCGCGGGCCTTGTCCAAGGTGCCCACGAGGGCGCTGGCCTAGGAAACACATTCTTGCAAGACATTAGAAACTGCGATGCCATCGTGCAGGTCGTCAGGTGCTTCGACAACGAGAAAGTGCTCCACGTCGTGGAAGAGGAGCTGGACAGCTCGCGAGATGCCGCCATCATCAATTCTGAGCTCGCCTTCGCAGACCTCTTGACCGTGGAACGGCGCATTCAGCGACTCGAAAAGGCGTCACGCGCTCAAAGCAAGGCAGACAAGAGTGCTTCCGCAGTCGAACTTGAAACCCTGAAAAAATTGAAGGCTCATCTTGAGGAAGAGAAGCCAGCTCGCGGCTTGGAACTTAGCATCACGGAGTCGGAGTCGCTGGAGCTGCTTCGGCACACCCTCATCACGGACAAGCCCATAATTTACTGCGCGAACGTCGAGGACACCACCGACCCTGACACCCTCAAACATATTGCCGCTCTCAACAAGTATATTCAAGAGTATGAAGGCCTGCCCGACGTTCAGGCGATTCCAGTTGCTGCCCAGCTCGAATTTGAAGTGAAAGAGATGGAAGTTCCTGAGGAAGAGCAGGAGGAATTCTTTGGGGACGGTGCGACACGCGGATTGGAGAGCATGATCCAAGCGTCGTACACAGCATTGGACTTGATTACTTATTACACAACTGGCCCAAAAATCAGTCAAGCCTGGACCATCAGCAAAGGGATCACTGCACCCAAGGCGGGACGCGCCATCCACAACGACTTCGAACGGTTGTTCATTCGTGCGGATGTGGCTCACTTCGACGAGGTGATCGCCGCTGGCGGTTGGAACGAGGCAAAGTCTACCGGCATTGTCAAAACGGTAGGAAAGGAGTACGTCGTTGCTGACGGCGATGTCATGATCTACCACACTTCAAAATGACAGCTCTCGACATTGCATGGCACACACACGCATGGTGGGGTTTGTTGTTGTACTGTGAATAATTTATTGTACCATTGTAGTCTTTT
>ENA-OWNT01003283-OWNT01003283.1-seawater-metagenome-genome-assembly--contig:-NODE-3283-length-15455-cov-5.269346_pt1 | contig 15455 bp, 11 predicted proteins | sample MGYA00238136_ERZ651165 | MGnify/ENA primary metagenome ERZ651165 (study PRJEB26861, sample SAMN08777766) | seawater metagenome | isolation source: coastal seawater | place: USA: Florida | collected...
TCGGCCGGCAGAGGTCCTGCACCGGGCCGAAGTCCGAGTCCGTCGCCCGCGCCCCGCGGAGGTACGCGCCGATGTTCAGGTCGCTGTCGGCGGTGACGTCGATCAGCACGCCGCTGTCGGTCAGGTGTCGGCCCAGGATCTTCCCCGGTCCCGGCGGCTCGAGCCAGGTGGCGCGGCTCCAGTCCAGCGCGAACGTGGATCCCACGAGCCCGCTGTCGTCCTCCATGGGCGCGCCGTAGCCGCCGGTGGTGAAGCTGTACTCGACGGGATCGGCGCAGGCCTGGGTCACGCGGACGTCGAACCGCGTGAAGGGGGCCAGCGCGTCCTCCGTCTGCAGGGTCAGCGTGCGCCCCCCACTCGAGAAGGAGAGGTCGCCGAGCACGGCCGCCCCGTGTTCGTCGGTCACCGCGAGGCTCCCGAGCTCCGGCACCTGGTTCCAGCGGACCTGGATCGCGTCGGTGTAGACGCCGAGCGCGTCCGCCTCGGGCAGCCGGAGCGTCAGCTCCGCGCAGGAGGCCGCGTCGTCGTCGTCGTCTCCGGGCTCATCCAGCGGAGGCGTCGCGCCTGGTGTGGGGGGCGCGCAGCCGGTCCCGAGGACCAGCAGGGCGAGAAGCAGGTGGCGCGGAGACATGCTGACCCCCATCCGTCCGTTACCGTGAACCCATGCCCAGCAAACGTACCTGGAACCCCCAGCCCGACGAGGACGAACGTGAGGAGGAGGGCCGCGGACGCTCTCGTCGCAGCCGCGAGGCCGACGCCGTGCACGATCTCGCCGTCGCGCTGGTGGAGCTGCGGCCCGCCGCCCTGGAGGCACTCGAGCTGGACGAAGACGTCGCCGAGGCCCTGACCCACGCCCGCCGGCTCGGCGACAAGAAGCGGGAACGCACGGCCCGGCGTCGCCAGATCCTGTTCCTGGCCGGGATCTTGCGCCGGCTCGATCCGGAGGAGCTGGAGTCCTTGCGGAACGACGTGATGAGCGCGCCGAAGAACTCGCCCCGGGAGCTGGCGCTGCAGCTCGTGGAGCGTTGGCGGGCCCGGATCATCCAGGACGAAAGGGCGGTGGAGGAGCTGATGGCGTCCCACCCCGACGCCGATCGGCAGCGGCTCCGCCAGCTCGTCCGGTCGGCGCGGAAGGCCAGGGACCCGAAGCGGGCGAAGAAGGCGTCGCGGGAGCTGTTCCAGGCGCTCAAGGAGGTCATGGACGTATGAGCCACCAGGACAAGGTCGCGGGGATGCGCCGCAACCTCGAGGCGAAGACCGGCAGGACCGTGGACGGCTGGATCGCCGCCCTGGACTCCGCCGGCATCATCGACGCCAAGGAGGTCCGCACGCGCCGGCCCAGCGGTGCGGGGGATCGCCGACGACTCGTCCACTTGCGCAATCCGCAAGTTGACCGATCCGCAAGTGGACCAGTCCCACCGCGACGACCCCGTCCGCCCCGGGCCTTCCTGAAGGACGCGGGCGTGGGCCACTTCCAGATCCGGCTGATCCTGTCGGACCGGACGGCCCGATGAGGCCCGTCGTCGCCGCTCTGGCCCTGCTCTCCCTCGGCGGCCTGCCCGTGCCCGAGGGCACCCCCTGGTCCTTCGACTGCACCGATCACGCTGCCCTGCTCAACGCCGAGCACCACACACTGCGCGTCTACCGCAACGAGGTGTTCGCGCGGCACGGGCGCACCTTCAAGTCCGCGGACCTGAACGCGCACTTCGGCGAGCAGGACTGGTACGCGCCGGATCCGACCTACACCGACAGCCGGCTCACGGCCGCGGACACCGCGTGCGTGGCCCGCATTCGCGCGTTCGAGGCCAGCGACTACACGATGTGGGCCGCGGAGGTGGACCTCGGCGGGCCCGCGAAGACGGACGTGACGCTGCTCGCCAACGATCCCAGGCTCATGGGCAAGGTCCGGAGCACCTCTTCCGAGGCGCTCGGCTGCACCGAGGAGGACGGGGGGCCCTGCAAGGCGACCCTGCTCATCGACGCGGTCGCCGTGCCCCTGGCGCTGCACTGGCGGGTGGTCATGGAGCCGTCGCGCGAGCCGGTGGCGGAGGTCGGCCTGAGCTCCGAAGAGTGGTGGCACGCGGGCGTCTACCTCGTGGACGCCGATCCGAAGACGTCGGGCCGGGAGCTGCTCCTGCGCAACGCCCTGTACGACATGGTCGATCCGCCGTTCACCTACGTGCTCCTCGGAGCCGGCGGCGAGCTCGGGCGCATCGCGTCCGACCACGTGCACACGATCAAGGTGCCCGGCGACGGCACCCTCGAGCTGCACGAGACCACCTGCATCTCCGCCCCCGGCAAGAGCGGGTGGGGGACCCAGAAGACCGTGTACCGCAAGGGCGCGGACGGGCGGTTCACCGCGGGCCCGGTCGAGGTCGTCGCCATCGAGTCCCCCCACTGCGCGGGATAGCGCCGGGTCCTCAGGGGCGCCGGTACCAGAACACATGGGTGAGCGGACAGGCGTCGAAGGTCGAACAGGCGGCCCAGGCGCCCTCGGGGAACTCGTACCAGGTCGATCCATCGTCCAAGGAAGCGAATCGAACAACTCGGACGCTCTGGGCGAGAGGCTTGTTTGATGCGCGTACGACCTTCTCGGCCCGAACGAGGAGGGCTGTCGCAGCCGGCGCTGTGGAGCGGGTCAACGGCAGCGCCGCGCGATTGAGCGTGGGGCTCGGGTAGCGACGACGAGCGTTCCGCGCGCCGACCTCAACCGTGCGCAGCGCGGCCGGAGCAGGGTCGCTGCGGCGGGCAGAGAGCAGGAGTCGGAAGCTCCCCGGGAACCCGGGACGGCGCGGCTCCGCTGCCCGCGCCGTCCCGGGGGGGTAGGGGAGAATGAAGCTCGAGAGCGTGTCTGCCTCGTCCACGGGCTCGAGGTACACGGTCACGCAGGCGAGCTGTTCGGCACGCACGACCCCGACCGGGCTGGCAGTCACGTCATCGCGCGGACGGAGCGGCGGACGGACGGCGCGGTGCTCGCGCAGATCGAACCGCCAGTCTTCGCGGTCGCAGACGGTCTCGGTCCCGACCTCGAGCGAGCCCGGCTCCGGGCTTCGGCGCGTCGTTCGACATGCGGGCTCTGGCTCTCGGCCGGGGCCGCTGCGGAAGCAGAAGGTCTCGGGCACCTCGCCCGCCCGCTCGCGGGACACATACGAGGAGCGGAATCGAAGGGGCGTGACCCCGAGCTCGCCGGCCGTCGGAACCTGGAACTCGAGCAGCTTCAGCCCGATGCGCGTCGAGCCGGTGACGGTGCTCAGGAGGTACTGCGTCACGTGCAAGCCCTCCCAGCCTGGCTCCTCCAACGGCCGGTATTCGAAGACGTCTTCGAGCTCCTCCGTCCAGATGGTCGCCTCGCGGCCTGTGAGCAGCTGGGGATCGACTCCAAAGGCCTTGGTGAGGAGCTCGAGCCCGACGTCGGGCCCAGCAAGCGTCCTGATCGCGCGGCTCTGGGCGCGAAGCCCCAGGCCGGCCAGGATGAGCAGCACGAAGAGGAGCGCCATCGCCGTCCCGACGGCGTTCCTGGCGCGACGGACGGCACGCAAGCGCAGTCGGCCGTCGTCGAACTGCAGCGTGGAGCGGAGTCCGCGGTAGAGGAAGTCCGGGGCGTCACGGTGCACCAGGAGCAGCGCGTTCCGTCGATGGCTCTCGGACAGCGCGGCCTCCGTAGCCGTCCCCTGGAGGTGCGCCCGCTCCCAGGCCCACTCCGCGTCGTCGGAGAGGGCGAGCCAGGGCACGTGGGCCCTCGTTGCAAGCTTGAAGAGGCGTCGGTACTCGTCGCGCCCACCACCGGACACGGCGACGACCGTGTTGTAGGCACCGGCCGAGAGCGATGTCCCTGGTGTCTGCGCGAGCGTGACTCCAAACCGACCGAGGTCAGTGGGCTTCTCACCGTGGCTGCCTCCGAGTTGGTGCCAGTGGACGAATGGGTCGGTCGTCTTGATCTCCGTGTTGAAGAGCTGATCGAGCGTCGTCTCGATCCACTTCGCAGCGGCCCATGAGGTTCCGACGACGAGGATCGAAGGCCGCTGCAGCTGCTCGTAGTCCAGGGGGACGTCCAGGAGACGCCCCAGCCAGGGGGGGCTCTGCCGAATCCGCTCCAGGTGCTCCTTCATGAAGCGCATCAACAAGGAGCGCTTGCCCTCGTCGGCCTCTGACATGGCGATCGCGAGCTTGCCTCGGGCGTCGCCGCCCGCAAGGTAGGTGGCTTCGGTGCGGGCAGCGCCCCACAGGGACCGAAGGTCTTCGTCTGCAGCTACGTAGGGGTCGCCTCCAGCACCGGTGAGGGTGCTCAGTTCGTGGACTCGCTTGCTTGGGTCGGGATGGAGCACCGCATCTTCGATGGATCGCGTCTGGAGCTGTGCCGAGGCGTGCTCAGGCCTTGGGAGCGGTGAGAGGACGCAGCGCGCGGTCTCTTCGAGCCCGGCCTTCGCAAGCAGCCTGGCCGCGACGCGACGAAGGGCAGCCGAGTTCGGATTCTGGGCCAGCGCTGCCCGGACCGTGTGCCAGGTTGCGTAGGACCGTGGGTCCTCGCGGAGGGCGCTCGTCATCGCTCGGGCGGTGACCCGCGACTCTCGGGACTCCAGAGCGTTGCTCGCGTCGGCCGACAGGGGCCCTGGGTCGAGCCAGTGCTTGCTGACGTGAATCGCGTCGCGGAGGTCGAAGAACTGGTTGAGCAGTGGGGAGGTGCACCGGAGTCCGTCGTTCACGGTCCGGCGGAACAGGCCCCATCGGACGAGCTGGTCGGGGACGTCGACCAGAAGCGGCGACCGAGGGATCACGGCGAATCGTGGGAAGACCCAGGCCGACTGGGCGTCAGGCTCCTGGCCGGCTCGATCGGGGGGCGGGCTGTCCGGGTCAACGGTGTCCTTCCGCAGTCGGCTGGCGATCGCGAAGGCATCAGCCAGGCTCTCCCCGGGGGTGGTTGCTGACGCGCAGCACACCAGTCGACCTCCCGGCAGCGAAGCGAGGCCTGAGAGCACCGCTTCAATCTGGTCGTCCGCGAGCTCGACGACCAGTTGTCGGGCAGCGGCGCCCAGGGCGGGTGGGGACTCGCCGGTGACTGAGCGCTCGAAGAGGACCTGGCCGCAGGCCTGGACGAACACGGGGAATCCACCCGTCCAGTCCCACACGTCATCGACGTGGGCGTCCGTCCACACCCGGTCTTCTGCGATCTCCAACAGCTTCCGTACCTGGGTCCGGTCGAAGGGGCGGAGGTCGATTCGCTGCGCCTTGACGGTCGCCTCCTGGCCCGGTCGCACGGCGTTCGCCGTTGTGGTCGCCGTCACGGCTGGCTCCAGCAACCCGGAGAGATGATGTGCGACCCGGCCCGAGGAGATCACCAGGAGACGAAGAGACAGGATCTGGAGGTGCTGGAAGAACCGGACCAGCGCGGTCAGCTCCGCGCCTGCGCGATCGGCTTCATCCAGCGTGATCAGCAGGCGGGCGTCCCGCTCGAACGAGCGCCCGAAGCGCGTGAACCATGCATGCAGAGCAGCGCGCCCGGAGTCCGCTGGCGGCGGCGGGACGGATCCGGGGCGGTCCGTGGACGCCTCCCAGAGCTTCTCGGCCACCGAATAGACCGTGAAGAGGACGCCCTCGCCCGAGGTGTCGCCGTCCTGCAGGTTGACGATCACCCCGACGGAGTCATCCCACCCTTTCAGCTCCTCGACCAGCACCTTGGCGAGGCTGGTCTTTCCCATGCGTCGGGGCCCGTCGATGAGGTAGACACACCGATCGTGGGTCTTCTCGACCCAGGCACGCAGCGTGTTCAGCTCCTCCTCTCGCCCAACGAAGGCGTGGCGCGACCCGGTGCCCCCCAGGGGAGGGCCGATCACGAACGGGCTGGGGCCGGAGCGGCCGGTCACGACGACGGCGCGGACGCCGCCAGGGCCGCAGCGGTGGAGCGCATCTCATCAAGGCCGCGCAGCGCGGCGCGGGTGTATCGCGGAGGTTCGACGGACTCGCCGTCCTTGGACCCGGCTACCAGCGAGGGGTAGTGGCGGAGGAGTTCCTCCCGCAGCTCCTCGAGGTTGGCCTCGAGCGCCGCGGGTGAGCCCGAGTTCGCCCAGGCCCCGACGAGCGCGGGGAACAGCTCGCTTCCCTCCCTCAGGGAGCCGGGGGCGTCGTCCCCCCGCGCGCCCGTGAGGCGGGGCGGCACGAGCGCACGTTCACCCAACCCCACCTCTCGGAGCAGCGTCACCGTCCCGAGCGGGTACGGGGTCGGCATCGCCTGGGCGCTGAGGAGGCTGCTGTGGGCCGCGTCGGTCCCCTCGAAGACCTTGCGCCAGCGCTTCTCCAACTCCTTCTTCGGAACGCGCGTGGCGACCACCATGCGGAACCCGTCGGCGGAGGAGATGAGATCCTCGAAGAGGGCGTGGGCCTGGACCAGTCGACGGACGGCGGATGCAGTCGCGCGGGAAGCCGGTGGAAACAGGGCCTCCAAGCGCTGGAGGTACAGCACCACCCCCGGCGCGCCGGCATGGCCCTGGGCCAGATCACGCAGTGAGAGGAGCGCGCTCCGAAGCGCCGCGCGGCTCTCGCCGGCCATCAAGCCGTGCTGGAGGGTGAAGCCGTCCGTGACGGACCCCACCCAGTCAACACCGTGGCGCGTCTTGGCCGTGCGGAGCGAGTCGGCGATCTGGCCGCGAAGCCCGTCCAGCCCGTCGCGCGCGATCCCCTTTGCATCCAGCAGGAGGGGAAAGCCGGTGTCCGGCTGGCCGACGGCCGTCAGGTTGCGGCCGTGAAGACGACGGAGGGCGACGTTGGGCCGGGCGAGCACACAGCCTTCCAGGCTCGCTCCCACGCCGCTGCCCCAGGGGAGGGCCCGAGCGACCAGCTCGGGCGACGGCAGGTGGTAGGCGGGGCCGGGGCCGGAGGGCGCTGGCACCTCCGTCGGCGCTGGGGTGTGCTCCGTGGCGGCCGCTGGCGAGAGCGCCGCTCTGGGGGGCGCTGAGGGCGTCGCCGCAACGGGCCGTTCGCCGCTGAGCTTCACCCAATAGCCCCCTGCCTCGGGCGAGCCGACGGGCGCGTACCCCTTCCGTTGGAACAGCCGCAGCCGCTCCTTCCACCGCTCCCCTCCTGGCAGGGGTGCGAAGGCATCCATCGCCTTGCCGATGCTGGTCTGCAGCGCGGAGTAGAGGTTTCGCGCCCGCTTTGGATCCTGGACGTCATCCCCGCGCTTGCGATCCGCGAGGGTCAGGAGCTCCAGAGGTGTCAACTCCAGCCCCGGAAAGAGCGTGGCGGCGAGGAGCAGCCCACGCAGTGTGTGGAGTTCGGCGGTGGAGAGACGCGGGATCTTGACCGAACGTTCGGTCGCGGAGTCTTCGGTCGCGGGCTCGATGATGCCGTTGCGGAGGTCGATGACGGAGCTCTGGATCGGCAGCAGCCAGCTCCCCGGCGCGACCTGCTCGACCGAGCCGCCGCGGTCGACACGGAGCGGGCCGAGGCCGGGGGGCCATCGCTCGAGGGTTTCTGGCTCGAACAGGTCCTGCGGGATCGTGAGGATGCGGTCCTTGGACTGGGCCAACGAGAGGATGAACGCGAAGCGTTGCTGACGGCTCATCGTGGTGTCGGTGGTCAGAAGGACTCCTTGGCTGTCGCTCAGATAATCCTAACATCGTATGGACGATGTCCCCCCGGCCGTCATGCGCCGGCGAGCACCAGGCCCGCGAGAGCCGCCGTGCTCGCGACGGCGAGCGTGAGGGACGCTCGTGCCCAGAACAGCTCACGCTCGAGACGGCTCGCCCGCCCGGCTCTCCGGGGCGGGCGGGCTGGGATCCGCGGGCCAGGGAGGTGCAGCTCCACCTCCCGAACGACCGGTGCCGAGAGCGTCTCTCCGGGACGGGTGGGGCGGTGGTCCAGGTGTCGCACGGGGCAGGCGGCGACGTCCTGCCCCGTGACGGGATCGAGCAGCTGGAACGGGCCGTCGATCACCAGCGCGTCGACCACGAACCGGCCCGCGGCCGTGCGCCTGCCATGGTTGAAGCGGAGGGGCACACGGACCGGGAGGACGGTGTCCCCCCTGCAAACGGTGACGAGCACGACGAGGCCGGACGGCATGTGGGTCGACATGATGATCTCCACCTCCTCAGAGCGGGACTTCGAACCCGACTCGGCCGATGACGGTCAGCCCGTCGGTGGTGGGCTTGTCCGCCTGGGCTGCGTGGACGACGCGCGCTTCGACCTCCGCGTGGAGGCGGTCGGTTCCGGGCAGGAAGATCAGGCCGGCGCGGACTCGGTGACCGATCACCAGCCCGGGACCGCCGATGCTGGCGCTGACGCCCAGCGAGGCTCCGGTCCGCGCCCCGAGTTGCAGCCGGAGGGCTGCGTCGGCGCGCACGCCTACGCCGTGGCCCAGCGCGGACGTCGGCTCTCCCAGGCGCTCGAACCCGACGACCACGACGCCAACGCCCAGGCGAACGCGTGTGATCCGCGTGCCCGGCGCGGCCCGGGCGAAGCCGACCGAGGTCGCGACGCCCCCCCAGGGCTTCGCGTACGGCACCACCATGGGCAGCAGGACGTCCGCGTCGACGGCCAGGTCCACAGGCCCGAAGATCCGGCGACGAAGGCGGAGGGTCCCGTGTACCGCGCCGCCTGCCACTGCGATACTGATTGGGGTCCCTGCCTGGCTGAGCCGGCCCAAACCGCCCCCGAGGAACAGCTGGACGCTGCCCTGCGCGGGTGCGGCGCGCTGACCGACCCGGACCGCAACCTGGCGGACCTCTGCGGGCCCCCCGCTGGTGACGAGCTGGTTTGCGGCCTCGCGCGTGGTTGCCATCAAGGCGATCTCGTCGTCGGTGGGGTCCCGCTGGGCGCGCGCCACCAAGATCGGGTCTTTCGCTGCGAACCGATCTCCCAGCTCGAGCAGGCACCCCAGGAGCGGTTCATCGACGTCGCCCCGGGCGTACGCGGGCACGGCGATGGACGCCGCCGCGATGACAGCCCCCGCGTCCCAGCGGATCGCAGAGCGCAGGCTCGGAGCGACGGTCGGTCCAGCCGACGTCCGCGCTTGCTTCAGCTGGTCCGCCAGCATGACTGTCGATGGTGGCCGCTTGGCTACGAGATCGATGCACTCGTCCGCCGGGCTGGCCAGCGCGGCCAGGACGACGATGGTCAGGCCCAGGCCCATGACTACGGGACGTAGACGACCCGGAACCCGTCATCGGTCCCGAGGACGAGGATGGGCGTGATGCCCAGCGTCGTGCTGGTGAGCAGCGGGCCCGCCCCCACGAGCTGGCTCTGGGCGGACGCGTCGCTGTTCAGCTGCTCGGCCGCGTCGTAGATCTCGATGAGTCCGTCCTTGTCGAGCGCAAGCCCGGCGAAGTCGCACGCAGTCGCGAAGCCCACGGGAGCGGCGCCGCTGTTGTGGGTGAACGGCGCGACCTCGACGACGTCGAACGGACCTCCGCCGATCACGTCGGGGACTTCGACCAGGTCGCTCCCCGCCAGGAGGCGCGCGCCTGCGGGGGCCCGGACTTCGCCGCCTGCGCCGGTGAAGCTGGTCACGACCACGGCGCCCTCGTCGTCGGTCGCGAAGGTGTACAGGCGGTGGCTCGCCGTGCTCAGCCACGCTTCCTGCCCCGAGATCGCGGCGACCGCCACAGCATCGAGGGCGACCAGTTCGGTGATGTCCGGATGATCGACCCACACGTCCACGAGGTGGGGCGGAACCCGACGGGCGGCCTGATTGGTGCCAAGGATCAGCACGTCGCCCTCGTCGCCCTCGAGCACGAGCACGGAGTTGATCACCTCGCCGTGTCGCGGGGTGACGGTGGTGGAGATGTCGCTGCCCACCACGACGTGGGCTGCCCCGGAGTCGGTGCGCACGGCCACCCCCTCGCCGAGCGCGGCGACATCGGTCACGTCGGGGACCTCGGCCACGATCGCATTGGCGGTGCTGTAGGTGCCGCCGTCGAAGGGGAGGTCGCCGGGCTTGTACGTGTAGATCCGCTGGTCGGTGACCAGCGCCAGCGATCCGTCGGCGAGGAACCGGGCCGCCACGGGCACCTCGCCCTGGGGCAGCAGGACGCGCGACACGGTCACCTCTTCGACGTCGAAGGTGTCGCCAGCCGCAGTGCACTGGTCGAGGCAGTCGGTGCGGATCCCCCAGACCTTCTTGGCACCCGCGTGGATGCGGGGGTCGGAGTCGTCGCAGTCGCCTGCACAGGCGGCCTGGTTGTCTGCGTCGCTGTCCGCTTCGTCCTGGGGCAGCGCGCCGTTGCAGTCGGTATCGAGGCCGTCGCAGGCCTCCTGCGCGCCGGGGTTGATGGCGGCGTTGCTGTCGTCGCAGTCGTCTTCGCACAGGCCGAAGCCGTCTTGATCCGCGTCGACGGCGTCGATCCCCCCGTCGCAGTCGTCGTCCCTGCCGTTGCAGACCTCGGACGCCTCGGGGTTGATGGCGGCGTTGCCGTCGTCACAGTCGGTGAGCGGGACGCTCGTCGCGAGGACCATGCCGTCGGCATCGTCTTCACACAGGAGTCGGGCGGTGGCGGAGAAGTGGCCGTCGCCGTCGAGGTCCTGCGCGTACTCGCGATGCACGCAGAAGCCCGGCATGCAGCCGCCGTTGAGGATCACCGCCGCCGCGATGGCGAACACGGTGTTGATGAAGCGAGTGGGGTGGGTGCGGGTCGTCACAGGTGTCCTCCGGGTGCTGGACCGGTGGAAACCGGTCTGGTCGACCGTATACCGAGCGCACTAGTTTAGTATGGAAAAAGTATAAAAAAGCACCAAGCCGTGGTCCAAGGTCTCCCGGGCGGGTGTACGTCATGCCTTTCGGACTGACTCGGACGGCGCGCCGGTTCTGTGCCTCGGCCCGCAGTTGTGAGGTTGACAGCCTTCGTAACAGCGTTATGGTCTCGCCGTAACGATGTTACGGAGGCGTGACGACCGATGGCGCGTGAAGAAGTCCAGACCGTCTGCGATGCCTTGAGCCGGGGCCTGCTCACGGCCCAGTCGCTGGGCGCCCGGAGCATCGCGAAGCTGCTCGGACGCACGACGGGGCTGCTGTACCACCACTGGGGCAGCCTCGACGGCTTCCTGCTGGAGGTGGCTCACCTGGGCTGGCAGCGGCTCGCCACGGACCTCGCCCCCAAGGCCCAGGGCCCCCTCGCGGATCTGGCCGAGGGCTACCTGCAGTTCGCGTTCGACCACCCCGCGCTCTACCACCTCATGGCCGAGCGCCGCCTGGACTGGGCGCGCCTGCGGGTCGAGGGCCGACTGTCCCAGGGCGCGAGCCTCGACATGTGGGACGCCGTGGCCGCCCGCCTGGAGCACGCCGGATCCACGAACCCCTCCGAAGACGCCCGCCTGCTCTACGCCGGTCTGCACGGCCTCGCCTCCCTGGCGCTGTCCGGCCGGGCCAACGTTCGCGACATCGACACGACCGACCAGGAGGTGGCCGTCCGCGCGGCGCGCCACCTCGTGGACCGCTTGACCCCATCCACCCAGGAGACGTGATGACCACCTTGAACGACACCCTTGCCCTCCCGTCGGGCGCGACGCTGCCCAACCGCCTCGCGAAGTCCGCCATGAGCGAAGGCCTCGGCGACGCCAACGGCCACGCCGACGAGCGACTCGTCCGCTTGTACGGTCGCTGGTCCGACGGGGGCACCGGACTCCTCATCACCGGCAACGTCATGATCGACCGGGACGCCGTGGCGGAGCCCGGCAACGTCGTGCTGGATCGCGCGCATCCGCTGCCGCCCCTGCAGGCCTGGGCCGCGGCCGCCACCCGCGCCGGCAACCACGCCTGGGTCCAGATCAACCACCCCGGGCGGCAGGTGCCGCGCTCCGTCAGCTCCGAGCCGGTGGCGCCCTCCGCGGTCCCCGTGAAGCTCGGCAAGGCGTTCGCGACCCCCCGGGCGCTGACCGGCGACGAGATCGAGGCCCTGGTCACGAAGTACGCCGAGTCGGCCGCGCGGGCCAAGGAGGCGGGCTTCACCGGCGTGCAGATCCACGGTGCCCACGGCTACCTCGTGTCCCAGTTCCTGTCTCCGCTCACGAACCTGCGGACGGACGACTGGGGGGGCGATCCCGCCCGTCGTCGCCGGTTCCTCCTGGAGATCGTGCGCGCCATCCGGGCCGCGGTCGGGCCGGACTTCCCCATCGGCGTGAAGCTCAACAGCGCGGACTTCCAGCGCGGCGGCTTCACGGAGGAGGAGTCGATGGACGTGGTGACGGCGCTCGAGGCCGAAGGCATCGACCTGCTCGAGATCTCCGGCGGGACCTACGAGCGCTCGGTGATGTTCGCGGAGTCCAACGCCAACGCGAAGGCGAGCACCCAGGCGCGCGAGGCCTTCTTCCTCGAGTACGCCGAGCGGGTGCGGAGTCGCACGTCCCTGCCGCTGCTGCTCACGGGCGGCTTCCGCTCCGGGGCCGCGATGACGGAGGCCCTGGCCGGCGCCGTCGATGTGGTGGGCATGGCGCGCCCGCTGGCGGTGGAGCCGGATCTGTCGGCCCGCCTGCTGGCGGATCCGACCGTGGCCGCGCGCGTCGTGAAGGTCAGCACGGGCAACGGAATGCTGGACGGCCTGGTCGTGGGCGTCTGGTACGGCACGCAGCTCCGGCGGATGGGCGCGGGGCAGGATCCGAACCCGCGGCTGTCGCGGCTGCGTGCGTTGCTCACGTACGTGGTGAGCCACCTCCGCGGAGGCGGTTCGCGGGGGCGCGGGAAGAAGAACCGACTGGAATTCGCCGCCCGCTGAAGAGAACCCGTGGACGAGGGCGTCACGGTGTTCCCGAACAGCAGCTACGTCGCGCCTACTCGGTCTGCATCCAGTAGCCGTCGGGACCTGTGCGATGGGGTCGGCGCTGCGGGGTCGGCCCGGTCGTCGTTCCAGGTCAAGTCGAGGGCACCCAGCAGCCGTGGACGTGCATGCCGAGCCACAGGTCGTGGCCCTCCGCTGCGCGCACCGTGAACGCCGGTCCTTCGGCGAGGTGCTCCACGTCGAAGATCCAGAGCACCGCGTCGGCGACCGGCCCATCGTCGCCGTGCACGGCCGTCATGGCGGAGACGAAGAGCCACCCGGTCTCCGGGCCCGTCTGGACGAACGTAGCCGCCGAGGGCCGGGCCGGCGCGGGGAAGGCGAACTCCGCGCTCACGCTGTTCGTGCCGCAGTCGAAGGCGAAGACGCGTCCCACTTCCAAGGGCACCGGCCCCCCGGGCGTGTTCACGCCCCCGGCGGCCGCGTTGGCCGCCGCGACGGGCGCCGTGTCGCACACCGGCCACCGTCCCTGCGAGGCGAAGAACAGGGTCTTCGCGACACCGGCGTTCCCGAGCAGAGGCGCCTCTGCGGCCAGCAGCGCGCCGTGCCCGACCGGCGTGTCGGCGAGCTGTTCGACCTTCCGGATGGCCCCCGCGTGAGTCCGCGTGATGTCCAGTCGGACGACGGACTGGCCTGCGGCGGACTGGTCGGTGGAGGGAAAGCCCACGGCCGCAGCGGGCGGTGGTGCTCCGGACCCGCGCAGGAGGTGGCCCGGCCGCACCCACTCGTCGGCGGTGAAGCCGCGGTTGGTCAGGAGCCACATCCGGATCACGGTGTCGGTGCTGTCCGCGATGGCCACCGGCGCGTTCTGGGCGTAGGCGTGGATCACCGGATGCTCGATGAGCTCCTTGTGCGCGATCACCCGCTTCTTCGTCCGGTTGGCGACCAGCTCGGCCTTGTCCATGAACCAGAGCACCGCGCCGGGAGCGGGACGCCCCACGCGGCTCGGATCCTCGAACTGCCACGACTCCACGACGAACCCACCGTCGATGACGACGAGCGTGTCCCTGGTCTGCACGAGCTGGTGCGCCCCCCACTTGATCCCCGCGCGCTTGGGAGGGAACCGCCGCTCCATCACGCGGCGCCGGGCGAACCGCCACTTCCGCTTCGGGTACCCGGGCTCCCAGAGGATCACGTGGAGCTGGCTGCGGTGCGCGGCCGGCAGGAGGCGTTGGCCAGAGCCGGACCGGGAGCGGCGGTGCTGGAGTCGTCCCCGCGCGGCCACCACGGCGTGGTCCGCGCCGAGGTCGCGCGCGAGCGTGGGATCGGCGGCCAGCCACGAGGAGGACCCGGGGTCAGCCAGCTGGAACTGGGACCCGGTCACCCAGGAGGTGACCTCGTCGGGCCCGGGCAGTCCCAGGTCGTGAGGAGCGACCGCGAGGAGCGTGGTCACGAACTCCAGGCCTTCGGTGGCGGTCTTCGGGGTGCCGTCCAGCCAGCCGCCCAGGGCCCCGAGGAAGGCGCGGGCTCGTGACGCCGCGTCCGCTGTGGCGAGCTCCGGAAACCGGCGGGGGTCGCGGACCAGCGCGATGAGCTGCTCCACCAGGGTCACGTCGGCCTCGGCGTCCCCGTATCCGACCCACCGGTCGGCGGCGCCCTGCAGCGTCCGATCGGCGACCGCCAGCAGCAGCGCGAAAGCCGCCTCGCTCAGCCCGTCGGCTCCCTGGTCCCAGGCGTCGAACACGGTGCAGGCGGCGAGGCGCGGCTTCGTGTCCGGAGCGATCAGGTTGTAGTACGCCAGGAAGACCCGATCCTCCTCGACCGCGGGGTGGGCCGTCCCGGGGGCCGCGCCGGTCTGGGTGCCCTTGAACGGGTCCGGCACGCAGGCGTCCGAGTAGCCGGGGGTCGGAAGGGGGGGCCAGGGGGCGTAGCGGCTGGTGCCGAACGCGCCGAGGGGCTTGCCCTGCGCGAGCCGACCCGGGGTCAGCAGGTACGGACGGCCCGCCTCGTAGGTCGTGATCAGCTTTCCCTGGAACGGGTACACCGCGGTGTTTCCGCCCTCGCGGGTGCCGGCGTTCGTGATCATCGTGACGGCGTTGAGGCGACTGCGCTCCTCGCGGCTGCGGAAGGTCGCGTCCTTCTCGAGCGCGCGGCGCTCGTTGTCCATCCAGGTCGTGGAGTAGGTCAGGGTTCCGGACGCGATCTCCAGGGAGGTGATGGCGCCGTCGCCGCCGAACATGGCGGCGCCGTGCCCGGAGCGCGCCGTGTTCGTCCGCGCCACCCCGGGCAGGCTCTGGGGCGTCTCGCCCGCGCTGGGATCGAGCGCGCCCTCGGCGACCGGACCGACGAAGTACCAGGTGCCGTTCGGGAGCTCATCCAGGGTCCGCGGGTGCGTCGCGCGAGCCGTCACCGCCAGCTGCGCGCCGGTCAGCGTGACCTCGCGGTTGCCTCGCTTCATCGCAGCGAGGATCGCCACCTGCACGTCCAATGGGTTCGGGGTCCACCAGCTCATCGTCCTGCTCCTCCGAGTCCTGGAAACATCATCCCGCTGTACCGGTCGACGGCCACGACGCCCAGCTCCCGCACCCGCGCCGCATGGACGTCCTCGGGCTCCCCGACCACGCGGGCCCGGAGCATGCGGGCGGTCGCCGCCAGTGAGACCTTGTGGTTCGCGTCGAGCGCCACGATCGCGTCGTCCAGCGCCGTCACGGTCCCCTCCACGTCCCCCGCGATCCAGCGCATACCGACCTGCCCGGC
>ENA-OWNT01003287-OWNT01003287.1-seawater-metagenome-genome-assembly--contig:-NODE-3287-length-15437-cov-7.672852_pt1 | contig 15437 bp, 12 predicted proteins | sample MGYA00238136_ERZ651165 | MGnify/ENA primary metagenome ERZ651165 (study PRJEB26861, sample SAMN08777766) | seawater metagenome | isolation source: coastal seawater | place: USA: Florida | collected...
GCCTCACCGGCGCTGAGGTCCAGCGGGTAGTCGACGTCGTTGCCCTCCTCGTCCACCAGCGAGAGCGTCGGGAGCTCGTCGTCGTCCTTCGTGAAGACCGTGTCGGACACGTAGATCCGGTACGTCGCGATGTCGACTTCGTCGGTGGACGTCCAGGTGAGGAGGATCCGTCCGTCTCCCGACTCCAGCGCCAGGTCGGAGATCGCCTCGGGCGGCGTGTCGAGCGTCACCACCGTGCTGTCGACCCCCACGGCGCCGGCGTCGGTGGCGAACAGCACGAGACGGTTGTCGCCTTCGGAGGTGAGGTCGTCGGCCTTGAGGGTGACGGACACCTCGGTGTCTGCCGTCGCCGTTCCCGTGTCCAGGGAGGTGCCCGCCGCGGCCGACAGCCCGGAGTCGATGCGGAGGTCGTAATCGCAGTCCACGTCGACGGTGAACGTGACCGTGAACTCCTCCCCAGCGCCCAGCGAGGCGACGTCGGTGGCCAGCGCGGTCACCCAGGGGCGGTCGGTGACCGCGCGCACGGTGCCGTCACCGCCAGCGACCCACACCGAGTCCGTGGACGCTGGATCCGGGGCGATGGCCACTGGCGCGCCGGTGCTCGCCAGCTCGACGTCCTCGAGGAACGACCCCTCGAGGTCGAACACCGAGACGGTGTTGTTGCTGCCCACGATCCAGACCACGGGGCTGCCGCTCGACTGGGCGACGTGGGCTGACGCCACCGGGGAGCTGAGGGAGTCGTCGAACAGCGACGGGATCCCCGCCGGGTTGCTGTGGGCGAGCGCCCAGGCCTCGCCCGTGGAGAGGGTCAGGACGAACTCCGTCGCGACTCCCTTCGGGTCCGCGGTGATCGACGAGATGGTGCCCGTCAGCGACTGGGCTGCCTGCACGCTCCAGGTGGTGCCCGACCGCGTCGCCCACAGGAGGCTTCCGTCGCTCTGCGCCACCACCACCGGGCCCAGGTCCGACGTGCCCGGGAGCACGATGTCCACGGGGGTTCCGGCGTCCGAAGCGGGAAGGCCAGTGCCCCCGTCCACCGTGTCCGTGGCGATGTCGATGGCGTGCAGGAAGGTGAGCGAGTCGGCGCTGGACGTCACGTGGACGAACGTGTCGCCCGGCGCGTAGCCGAGCGCGACGTTCGTCTCGCCCTCCATGCCCACCACGATGGCGTCGCCGACGCGCCCGCTCGGGGGCACCGTGCTCGTGTCGAGATCGACGCGATGGACCTCGTTCGTGCCGCACGCGACGTAGAACGCGTCCCCGAGGGTCGCGTGGGTGGTCCAGACGACGTCCACGGCTTCGCACATGTCCACGAGCTCGGGCGCGGCGCTGGGCGCGAGCCGGTCCCAGATTGCGAGGCCGGCGCCGTCCGAGCGCTGCGAGGTGGCGATGTACCGGCCATCGTCGGAGACGGCGAGGCCCGATGTGGATGCGCCGCCCTCCAGCGCACCTCGGTCGCTGACGGGGTAGGCGGCGGCGCTCGACGCGATCAGCGTGGCGGCCACGAACAGGAGGGTCCTCATGCGTCGTCCTCCGGCCCTTCGGCGATCAGCTCGGCGATCTGCACGGCGTTCAGCGCCGCCCCCTTGCGGAGGTTGTCCGCGACGACCCACAGCGCCACGGCCATGTCGTCGTCCGGGGCCTGACGGATGCGTCCTACGAAGACGTCGTCCGTTCCGGCCGTCTGGAAGCTCATGGGGTAGACGTCCTCGAGCGGCCGATCGAGGAGCTTGATCCCCTCGCCCTGGTGCAGCGCGGCTCGGGCCTGCTTGGCCGTGACCTTGCGGTCGAACTCCACGAGCACCGACTCGCTGTGGGACGCGAAGACCGGCACGCGCACGGCCGTGGGGACGACCCGCAGCTCGGGCAGCTCCATGATCTTCCGCGTCTCCTGCACCAGCTTCCATTCTTCCTGCGTGTACCCGTTGTCCAGGAAGGGGCCGATGGCGGGGATGCAGTTGAACGCGATCTGGTGCTGGAAGACCTCAGGCGCGCTCGGCTCGCCGCTGTTCAGCAGGCCGATGACCTGGGAACTGAGCTCGTTGACGCCGGCGTTTCCGGCCCCGGACACCGACTGGTAGGTGGAGACCACCACCCGGCGCATGCCGAACGCGTCGGCCAGCGGCTTCAGCGCGACCACCAGCTGGATCGTCGAGCAGTTGGGGTTCGCGATGATGCGCTTCGCGCCGGGCCGCAGCGCGTCGAACGCCCGATCGGGGTTCACCTCCGGGACGACCAGTGGAACCCCGGCGTCCATCCGCCACGCCGAGCTGTTGTCGATGACGAGCGTGCCGTTGGCCGTGAAGCTGGCCGCGGCCTCGCGGGAGACGCCGCCTCCGGCGCTGAAGAGGGCGACGTCGATGTCCGGCGGGGGCTTCGCAGGCAGGACCTCGACGGGGTAGCTCCGGCCCTGGAACACGAGCTCCTCGCCCGCCGAGCGTGAGGACGCATAGAGCCGCAGCCCGCTCACGTCGAGGGTGCTCTGCTCCAGCACCTTGAGCATCTCGCGGCCGACGGCGCCCGTCGCTCCGACGACCGCGACGGTGTAGGCGTCCTGTCCTGGCTGCATCGAAGGAACCTCCGGCATCCGGACCCGCACGGGCGCCCGGACCATCCGTGATGGCCGAGGATCCTACTGGACTGCGTGTCTGTGTGCGGTCAGGCCTGGGCGGTCTGGGTCGCAGCGAGGATCGCCGCCAGCCGGTCCCGTCCGGCGAGCTTGAGCTGCTTGAGCCGCTTCAGCTCCCGCTGTTCGTCCGGGGAGAGCCACCGATGCCGTTGGAGTGCGTCCAGCTGTTCCTCGTAGGTCGTGTGCAGGCGGAGGAGCCGGGCGACCTCGGGGTTCGATGTGGACAGGGACTCGAGGGTTCGGATGTCTCGGGGGTCCATGCACTCCCTTTCTGCTTGTTTCCAGAATAAGCAGCGGCGGGAGTCGGGATCAAGGCTGCCCGATCAGGGAGTGGCAGGGAGCCGCTTCGCAGCGTCGTGGTCCCTCAGATAGAGCGGCTGCACGGCTTCGACCGGCCCGGGCTCCCCCGCCGCGAGGCGTCGCTCGGCGTCGGCCGCCACCGAGGCCAGGTCCGCGCCACTCGGGGTGAGATGTCCCACGCGGGCCTCCGGGAGCCCATCGGTGAGCGCCGACGCGTAGAGCCGGGCGCCATCGCCCACGAGCAGCAGCGGCCCATCCACCGCGGCGATGAACGCGGCGGGGGACTCGAGTGTCGTGGCGCGTTCGACGATGGGGAGGCCGTCGTCGCGGCGAGGCCCATACACCGCCGTGTAGACCTCGTCGCGTCGCGCATCCAGGAGCACCCCCACCCGCCCCGCTCCCGGAGTCACCCCGCAGGCGTGGGCGAGGGTCGCGTCGTACCCGTACAGCTGTGCACCCGTCGCCCGGGCGAGTCCGTGCGCGGTGGCGACGCCGACCCGCAGTCCGGTGAAGGCGCCAGGGCCGATCACGACGGCGATGGCGGCCAGATCGGCGGGACTGCGGTCCACGGCGGCGAGCAGGTCGCGGACTCCCACGCCCAGCGCGGTTCCGCGGCGCCGCGGCCGGCGCAGCCGCTGGTCGGCCAGCACCAACCCGCCCTGCACGAGCGCGACGGACTCGACGGGGCCGGACGTGTCGATGGCGAGGACGAGGGGAGCCCCTGGGTCCGCCCCGATCCTCGGCCGCGGCGGCGGCCCCTTGCGCTTCGGTCGGCCCATGGGTCAGACCCCGAGGAGCGGCCGGAGGAAGACGAGGTAGAGATACCCGACGGGTAGCGCGAGCAGCGTCGAATCGATGCGATCGAGCAGCCCGCCGTGGCCCGGCATGATCGTCCCCGAGTCCTTCACCCCGAAGGTGCGCTTGAGCATGGACTCGATGAGGTCACCGAAGACGCCGCCGAGGTCGCACAGCACGCCCATGATCACGCAGTCCATCCAGGTCATCTGCGGGAAGAAGACGAGCTTGAACACGCACAGGGTCACGACCGCGAGCCCGACCCCGCCGAAGAACCCTTCCCACGTCTTCTTCGGGGAGATGAGCGGGAGCATCTTGTTCTTGCCGAAGGCGCGGCCGGCGAAGTAACCGCCGATGTCGCCGCCCCAGGACGCGAACAGCGGGACCCAGAGCCAGCCGTGGCCCCCGTCGAGGGCCCGGAACGCTGGGAAGAGCCCGATGAGCAAGGGAACGTAGAGCAGGCCCAGCATGAACCGAGCCCAGCGGTCCGCGAGGCCCTCGGTGGTCTTCGCCGAGAACAGGAACCACGCCGCGGACGCCACCACCGCGAACAGCACCGCGAGCAGGAGCGGGCTTCCGTGCTCCGGCAGGGCCCAGGCGGGCAGGCGCGCGTGGCTGGTCGACACGGCGCTGGCGGCGAAGATCGGCAGGCCCAACAGCAGCATCAGCGGGAATGCGCTGCGCCGGGTGTCCGGCAGGGCCATCCCCACGAACTCGTACATGCAGATGCCGCCGGCCACGAGGGCGACCGCGCCGACGACGAACTCGTTGCCGAAGGCGAGGGGCGGGAAGGCGATCAGCGCCGCGATCACCGCAGAGATCAGGCGGATCCGGGTTCCCGACGGCTTCGGCTGCTCCGCTGCGTCGCTCACGACGAGGCCTCCTTGCGCATCTGCGCGCCGGTCTTGCCGAACCGGCGCTCGCGCCGTCCGAACGCGTGGATCGCTTCGAACAGGTGCTCGTCCCGGAAGTCCGGCCAGAGGACATCCGTCACGAAGAGCTCTGCGTAGGCGACCTGCCAGAGCAGGAAGTTGCTGAGCCGCATCTCGCCGCTGGACCGGATGACGAGGTCCGGGTCGGGCAGCCCGGCGGTGTAGAGGTGCCGCTCGAGGTCCGCTTCGCCGATGGCATCCGGCTTCAGCTTGCCGCGCTTCACCTCGCGGGCGACAGCCTGCACCGCGCGGATGATCTCCTGCCGCGATCCGTAGGACAGCGCGAGGTTCAGCGTCATGTCGTCGTGCCGCGCAGACAGCTTCATCATCAGCTTGAGGGCCGCGCGGACCGACAGCGGGAGTCGGTCGAGCTCGCCGGACGCGGTCAGCCGGATGCCGTTGCCGAGGATCTCGTCCCGCTCCTCGTTCAGGTAGCGAACGAGCAGCGCCATGAGCCCCTCCACCTCCGCGGACGGTCGGCGCCAGTTCTCGGTGGAGAACGAGTAGAGGGTCAGGGCCTTCACGCCCAGGCGGCGGCACGCGCGCGTCACGGACCTCACCGCGTGCACGCCCTCCTCATGTCCGCGGATGCGGGGGAGGCCGCGGCTCTCGGCCCAGCGGCCGTTGCCATCCATGATGATGGCGACGTGGCGGGGGATGGCTGCGAAGGTCGGGTCGGACATGAAGACCGTCAGATCTCGAGGATCTCGGTCTCCTTCTTGGCGACGATGTCGTCGACCTGTGCGCAGTGGTCGTTCGTGCTGGTCTGGACGGTGTCGAGGAACCGCTTGAGGTCGTCCTCGGTGATGTTTCCGTCCTTCTGCTCGCCCTTGAACAGCTCGTTGTAGTCCCGCCGGACGTTGCGCACGGACACCTTGCTCTGCTCGCCCATGTCCTTGATCTGGCGGACCAGATCGCGGCGGCGATCCCCGGTGAGCTCCGGGAAGTTCAGGCGGATCACCTTGCCGTCGTTCTGCGGGGTGATCCCGAGGGTGCTGGACCCGATGGCCTTCTCGATGGCACCGAGCATCGTCGGATCCCACGGCTTGACCATGATCATCCGGGGCTCCGGCACGCTCAGGCTGGCCACGCCGTTCAGGGGCGTCGCCGAGCCGTAGTACTCGACGCGGATGTTGTCGAGCACCGCGAGGGATGCCCGTCCCGTCCGCACCCGAGCGAGCTCGGTGCGCAGCCGCTTGAGCGGCTTGGTCATCTCTTCCTGCATCTCGTCGAGGTACTCGTCCATCGTGCGACTCCCGTGAGCGGCGGAAGGATAACCCAAGAACAAGACCCCGCCGCCGAAGCGACAGGGTCTTGTCTGGATTCGATCCGAGTCGGCGATCAGGCCTGAGCCATGCTCGCGACCTCCTCGGCGAAGTTGTCGACCTTCTTGGCGAGGCCCTCACCGAGCGTCCAGCGGACGAAGCGGCGGATGTCCACCTTCTCACCGCTCTTGGCGATGAAGTCCGTCTGGAGCTGGGCGATCGTCTTGTCGTCGTCCTTCACGAAGGGCTGAAGCATCAGCGTGTTCTCCTTCATGAACTTCTTGACCTTCCCGACCACCATCTTCTCGGCGATGTTCTCGGGCTTCCCGGACTCGATGGCCTGCTGCTTCGCGACGGCCTTCTCACGGTCCAGGGTGTCCTGGTCCGCGTCCGCCTCGTTGACCCACAGGGGGGCCGCAGCGGCGATGTGCAGGGCGACGTCGTGGACGAAGGCCTTGAACTCGTCGCCGCGGGCGACGAAGTCCGTCTCGCAGTTGACCTCCAGCAGCACGCCGATCTTTCCGCCAGCGTGGATGTAGGAGTAGACCGCGCCCTCGGTGGCCGCGCGGGACGCCTTCTTGGCGGCCTTGGCGATGCCCTTCGCACGGAGCCAGTCGACGGCCTTGTCGAAGTCGCCGTCGGTCTCCACCAGGGCCTTGCGGCAGTCGAGGATTCCCGCCCCGGTCTGGCCCCGGAGCTGCTTCACGTCAGAAGCGCTGATTCCCATGTTCGTTCCTCTTTCTCGAAAGTCGGTTGGTTACTCGGCGGGGGCCGCGGGGGCCTCTTCGGCGGCCTCGGGCGCGGGGGCCGGGGCCTCTTCGATCTCGTCAGCGGCGGGCGCGGCCTCCTGGGCGACCGGCGCCTCCTCGGCGACCGGGGCCTCCTCGGCGGCCGGCTCGGCCTCGACCTGCTCGGGCACGTCGGAGTCGAGCTCGGAGCCCGGCTTCATGAGCACCTCGGGGCCCGCATCGGCCTCACCCGTGAACGCCTGACCACCCATGTGGCTGTACTCGCGGCGCGCGTAGTCCTTGGCGAGCTGGCTGCCCTCGATGGCGGCGTCGCTGATGGCCTTGGCGAAGAGCTTGATGGCCTTGAGCGCGTCGTCGTTGCCCGGGATCACGAAGTCGATCTTCTCGGGATCGCAGTTCGTGTCGCAGACGGCGACCAGCGTGATCCCGAGGCGCTTGGCCTCCTGGACCGCGATGCCCTCCTTCTTCGGGTCGATGATGAAGATCACGCCCGGCAGGGAGGTCATCTCCTGGATGCCACCGAGGCTGGCCTTGAGCTTGGCCGTCTTGCGCTCGTTGCCGATGCGCTCCTTCTTGTTGACCAGCTCCCAACGGCCCTCGTCGCGGTCGCGCTCGAGCTTGTTGAGGCGGTCGATGGAGCCCTTGACCGTCTTGAAGTTGGTCAGCATCCCGCCGAGCCAGCGGTGGGTCACGTGGTACTGACCGGCAGCGCGCGCCGACTCGGCGACGATGTCGCTGGCCTGGCGCTTGGTGCCCACGAACAGGATCTTCTCGCCCTTGGCGACGGCCTCGGTGACGAAGGCGCACGCACGAGCGAGCTGAATCGCGGTCTGCTGCAGGTTGATGATGTGGATGCCGTTCTTCTGACCGAAGATGTACGGCTTCATGCGCGGGTTCCAGCGGCGGGTCTGGTGGCCGAAGTGGACTCCGGCGTCGAGCAGATCGCGAAGCGAGATATCAGGCATGTCATTCCTTCCCGGTTGTATCCACCGCGCTGTCCCCCGGCGTGTTGCCGGGCATGGCCCCAAACCGCTGTCCTCGTCTTGCTTCGAGGGAGCGGCACCGGAGGGGCGAACCACCGCGTGCGTCATTGATCCCAGCGGCCGGCACGACTGCCAACCGCCAGGGCGCGGGTGAGTACCACACGGTGAAGGGGCAGGCAAGACGCGAGGGCCGAGTAGCGTGGTTGGTGGGAGCCGTCGTCGCCGCCGTCGTGCTGGTCGCCGCGACCCGAGGGCTCTGGCCACCGCCTGGCGCCACCGGGTCCGCCCCGGTGGGGCACGACGCGCCCGTGCATCTCGCCTACACCGTGGAGTTCGCGGCCGCGTTCGCCGACGGGGTCTGGTGGCCGCGGTGGTTGCCCGATCTGTCCCGCGGATATGGAGGGCCCAACGCGCTCTTCTACGCACCGCTCCCGTTCCACTTGAGCGGTCGCCTCGCCTGGTTCGGCCTGGGACCGGGAACGGCGCTTCGGATCGCGGCGGCCTGCGCGGTCGTGTTGGCCTTTGCGGGGATGTTCGTCTGGGCGCGGACGCGGTTCGGCCTCTGGGCCGGGCTCGGGGCGGCGGCGCTGTACGTCCTCGCGCCGTATCAGGTCTGGGACGCGGGGACGCGGTTTGCCTACCCCGAGCTGCTCGGGCTCGGTGTGGCTCCTTGGCTGTTCTGGTTGGCGGATCGCGCCGCGGACGCCCCCCGCGCGACCATCGCCCTGGCGTTCGGTCTCACCACCCTGCTCTTGACCCACAACCTGTCCGTCGTGCTCTTCGGGGGGCTACTCGGGGTGTACGTCCTCTGTGAAGCGGTGCGTCGGGGGGACCGCCGGGGCGTGCTCGCGCTCACGCGCGCGGGCCTGCTCTCGTTGGCCCTCGGCGCCTTCTTCTGGGTCCCGGTGGTCGTCGAGTCCGACAGCATCCTCATGCGCCGGCACGAAGGCTTCTCCAGCTACTGGCGCACGACGTTCCTGGATCTGGAGAGGCTGTTCCTCGCCCGTGTCCCGGTCGCTCATGAGGCGGAGACCCTGGTCCTCGGGTGGGGACTCGGAGTGGCCCTCTGCGCTGCGCTGGGGGTGCTCCTGGCTCGGCTGCGGAGGGCACCGCGGGACGCGGTGGCGGGGCTGCTCCTGCTGGGGATCGTCGGCCTGCATCTGCTGCTGACCACCCGAGGGAGCCTCGGCGTCTGGGAGGCGCTCCCGGCGTTGCACATCGTGCAGTTCCCGTATCGCTGGTTGGCGCCGGCGACCCTGGGGGCGGCGTGGCTCGCCGCGCTCGCGATCGATGGGCTCCGCCGCTGGCCCGGGGTGGAGGCAGGCGCGTCTGTCGCCGTCTGCGCCGCCGCCGTGGCCCTGGTGGTGCCCATGCTCGGAGCTCCCGTCGATGCGCTCGGTGTTCTCACGGCCGCCGACCTCCGGGCGGAGGACACCCGGGGTGATCACGAGGGGAACTACGTGCCGTTCGGCGCGCGGGCTCCGCTCACGACTCCCGAAGAGCCGGTGAGCATCGCTCGGGGGCAAGGCGTCCTCTCCGACGTGGAGCGCCAGGCGCACCGGCAGCGATTTCGGCTGGATGCGGAGACATCCATCGATCTCGACATCCACACCTTCGCGTTCCCGGGTTGGACTGGGCGCCTGAACGGCGAGCCCCTCGAGTTGGTCCGCGAAGAGACGTTCGGTGGCATGCGCGCGCGTCTGCCGCCCGGCACCCATGACCTGGAGCTGCGGTTCGGGCACACACCGGTCCGTCTGGTCGCGTTGCTCCTTAGCCTCGCCGCCCTGGGCCTCGGTGTAGCGCTCCTTCGGGCGCCCGAGCACGTCGCCGTGAAGGTCGCCACGGGTCTGGTTCTTCTCCTGACGGTGGCCACGACGGTCATGGGGGTCCGACGTGTCCCGGTCGACCCCACCGTTCCCGTCTCCGGGCGGGGGGTGCAGGTGACCTACCAACACGCGGACGACGTCGCGCTGACGCGGGTCGAGCGCGGGTTCGACGTCGCGGACTGGCGCCGGACCCACGAAGGGCTTCCGGTGGCACTTCCCCTCCGCATGACCCGTGGCGCGGAGGTGTTCGTGGAGTTCCCCGGTCTCCATCGGTTCGTGCTGGAGGCGCGCACGGCCGCGGCGCTCTACGTCGATGGGGAGCAGGTGGCCACCGCTCGCTCCGAGCACGACGCGCCGGCCGTCTCGACGGCCCAGGTGGAGCTGGACGCGGGACGACACGAGGTCGCCGTGGTGTTGGAGGCAGACGGGTTCGTTCACGGCAGCGAAGCCGTGCACCTGTCCGTCCGCTGGCAGCCACCGGGGGGGCTGATGGGTGCGCTGCCCCCAGCCTCCCTTCAGCCCGCGCACTTCCCGTGGTTGGACGCGGCGGTGGTTGACCCCGCGACGCCCTTGCCGCTCCGCGATCACTGATTACAGTGGCCGCCCCCGCGCGCCCGACGGCGCGCGCAAAGAGAGTCACCATGTTCAAAAAGACGTTCGAAAAGGTCTTCGGCACGAAGCACGACCGCGAGATCCGCAAGGTCCGCCCGATGGTCGCGCGCATCAACGCGCTCGAAGAGTCCTACAAGAACGCGTCCGACGCCGAGCTCCAGGCGATGACGCCCGAGTTCAAGCGGAAGCTCGAGGCCGGCGCCACGCTGGAGGACATCCTCCCCGATGCGTTCGCCGTCACCCGGGAAGCCGCCGTTCGCGTGCTCGGAATGCGTCACTACGACGTGCAGCTGATCGGTGGCGTGTTCATGCACAAGGGCCACATCTGCGAGATGAAGACGGGCGAGGGCAAGACGCTCGTCGCGACGCTTCCCGCGTACCTGGACGGCCTGTCCGGCAAGGGCGTGCACGTCATCACGGTCAACGACTACCTGGCCGCTCGCGACGCCGAGTGGATGGGCCGCGTCTACAAGTGGCTCGGTCTGTCGGTGGGAACGATCATCCACGGCCTGAAGAACGACGAGCGGCGTGCGGCGTACGCGGCGGACATCACGTACGGGACGAACAACGAGTTCGGCTTCGACTTCCTCCGCGACAACATGAAGCTCTCCATCGAGCACATGGTCCAGCGCGGCCACAACTTCTGCATCATCGACGAGGTCGACTCGATCCTCATCGACGAGGCGCGGACCCCGCTGATCATCAGCGGCGCGGGTGACTCGGACGTCTCGAAGTACTCGACCATCGACGGCGTCATCCCGGGACTGCAGCAGGAGATCGACTACATCCTCGACGAGGAGGCGCGCGCGTCGTCGCTGACGGACGAGGGCATCAGCAAGGTCGAGGCGCGGCTCAGCATCCCCAACCTCTACGAGCCCGAGCACATCGAGACGCTGCACCACGTCAACCAGGCCCTGAAGGCGCACACGCTCTTCAAGCGGGACCGCGACTACGCGATCGTCGAGGGGGAGGTCGTCATCATCGACCCCCACACCGGCCGCATGATGCCGGGGCGTCGGTGGAGCGACGGGCTGCACCAGGCGGTGGAGGCGAAGGAGAAGCTGAAGGTGAAGCGCGAGAGCGAGACGCTCGCGACCATCACCTATCAGAAGTACTTCCAGAAGTACGAGAAGCTCTCGGGCATGACGGGAACGGCCGACACCGAGGCCCCCGAGTTCGAGAAGATCTACAACGTCAAGACCACGGTCATCCCCACGAACAAGCCGATCGCCCGTGATGACATGGACGACGTCGTCTACAAGACCGAGCAGGACAAGTTCGAGGCGGTGATCGAGGAGATCGCGGCGTCCGTGGACCGCGGACAGCCCTGCCTCGTCGGCACCGCGAGCGTCGAGAAGTCCGAGCTCCTCCACCAGATGCTCAAGGCCGCGCGCATCCCCCACAACGTGCTGAACGCAAAGCAGCACGGGCGGGAGGCGTACATCGTCGCGCAGGCCGGCGTGCCCGGCACGGTCACCATCTCGACCAACATGGCGGGTCGCGGGACGGACATCGTCCTCGGCGGCAACCCCGAGATGCTGGCGAAGCAGGAGGTCGGCCTCTGGGATCCGCAGGAGGAGCCCCAGGAGGAGTACGACAAGCGGCTCGAGATCGCGGTCGAGAAGCACGAGGCGGGCTGCAAGGCGGCGAAGGCCCAGGTGCTGGACGCCGGCGGGCTCTACGTCATCGGCACCGAGCGCCACGAGTCCCGCCGGATCGACAACCAGCTGCGCGGCCGCTCCGGTCGCCAGGGTGATCCCGGCGCATCGCGGTTCTTCCTGTCGCTCGAGGACGAGCTGCTCCGCATCTTCGGCTCCGACAAGCTGAAGGGCCTGATGGAGCGGATGGGCATGGAGGACGGCGTGCCGCTCGAGCACCCGTGGCTCAGCAAGGCCGTGGAGAACGCCCAGAGCAAGGTGGAGGGTCGCAACTTCGGCATCCGCAAGAACCTGCTCGAGTACGACGAGGTCAACAGCCAGCAGCGGGATGCGGTCTACGGTCTGCGCAAGCGGGTCATCGGCGGCGACGAGACGCGGAAGCTCGTGATGGACATCGTCCACGACGCCCTGCTGCTGCTGGTGGAGACGAACTTCCCACCGAAGGCTCCGCCCGAGGACCTCAAGGTCGAGGAGTACAACAAGGCGGTCGATCGTCTGCTCCCCGTCCCCGGCCTCGAGCTGACGATGGACGAGGTGCACCACGTCCCGCACGAGGACATCGTCACCGGGCTGATGGCCAAGGTGGACGCCTGGTACGCCAGCAAGGAGCAGCTGATCGGCGAGGAGAACACGCGGTACCGCGAGCGGTACTTCATCCTCACGATCATCGATGGCCTGTGGAAGAAGCACCTGCAGGCCATGAGCCACCTGCGGTCCGGCATCGGACTGCGCGGCTACGGCCAGCGCAACCCCCTCCTCGAGTACAAGAAGGAGGGCTTCAACATGTTCAACATGATGCTCGACCTTCGCGACCAGAGGGTGATCGAGCAGCTCTTCGGGAACCTCGCCAACGAGCGGGAGCTGACCGAGGAGGAGAAGGTGCAGCTCCTCGAGGAGCAGCGGCGCAAGGAAGAGGAGCGCGCGGCGCGGGCCGTCGAGGAGGCCAACCGCCTCGGCCACGGCAAGCCCAGCGACGCCAACACCGCGCGGCAGGCGGCCCAGTCCCGCGCGCGGCAGGGGCGGCCGGTCACGGTGCGGCCCGTCAAGACGATCCGGCGCGAGGGCGAGAAGCTCGGCCGCAACGATCCGTGCTGGTGCGGCAGCGGCAAGAAGTACAAGAAGTGCCACCGCTCCACGGACCTCGCCGAGGGCGGCGGGGACGAGGCGGCCGCGCCGCCGCCGGCGTAGCCGCTACAGCGCGTCGAAGAAGGCGTTGAGGCGCCCGCGGATCTCCTCCCGGGCCGCTCGGAACCGATCCAGCTGGGCCTCCCAGGGCTCGTCCTCGTGTCCCGCCGGATCCGGCGTCGGCCAGGCGAGCCGCGTGGTGGCGCCGGGCAGCACCGGGCAGACCTCCTCCGCGCAGAGCGTGATGACGTAGTCGATGGCGCTCACGTCGATGGGCAGGTCGTCCACGGTCGTGCTGGCGTGGCCCGACAGGTCGATGCCCTCCTCTTCCATGACGGCCTTGGCCTGGGGCCGCACGAACGCGGGCGAGCTGCCGGCGCTGAAGCAGCGCACGTGGTCGAGGCCGCGCTCCGCCGCCATCGACCGCGCGAGGCCTTCGGCGATCTGCGAGCGGGCCGAGTTCTGGACACACATGAAGAGCAGGTTCATGCGCGCAGCTTAAGCAGGCCTCGGTGACACGGGCGTGGCAGCGGGGCCGATGTAGCGGGCGCGAGGGCGCATGAGGCGGCCGGTGCGCCGCTGCTCGTCGGCGTGGGCGAGCCACCCGGCGATGCGGCTGCAGGCGAAGATCGCGGGGAAGAGCGCGCGGTGGATCCCGAGCGCCTCCAGGAGCAGCGCGGTGAAGAACTCGACGTTCGCGGCGATGGGCCGGTCCGGGTGCCGCGCGGTGAGCGCTGCCTCGGCGGCCCGCTCCACGGCGGCGGCCAGGGAGAGGCGGGCCGCTCGGCGCTCATCTGGCTCTGCGCCGTCCATGGTGCGCAGCGCCACCTCCAGGACGGCGGCGCGCGGGTCCCGGACGCGGTAGACGCGATGGCCCATCCCCATGATCCGCCGCCCCGCGGCGAGCTCCGCGGCCACCCACGCGGGGGCGCGGTCGGGAGTCCCCACGGCGTCGAGCATGTCGAGGACGGGACCGGGGGCGCCGCCGTGCAGCGGACCCTTGAGCGCTCCCACGGCTGCGACACACGCGCTCACCGGATCGGACCACGTGGACGCGACGACGCGGGCCGCGAAGGTGGAGGCGTTGAGGCCGTGGTCGACGACCGTCACCAGGTAGGCGTCGAGCGCAGCGACCCGTGCCGGGGATGGATCCGCGTCTTCGAGCATGCGCAGAAGGTCGTGCGCGTGGACGAGCGCGGGGTCCGGGGCTACCGGAGGCAGCCCGCGGCGTCGGCGATCCCAGGAGGCCACCGCGACCGCCGTCGCCCCGATGAGCAGTCCCACCGGGTCGTTGGTGGCGGGCAGCCGAGCGAGCGCGCCGCGGAGCGCGTCCATCGGATCGTCCATGGGATCTGCCACCGACCCAGGTCCCAGCAGGGTCCACGCCTGCTGTCGACCGGCTCCGATCCGCGCTGCGAGGTCGATCGAGTCGACATCGAGCAGAAGGGCCGCCACCTCCTCGAACGAGCGGCGGCCCGTGAGCTCGTCGATCCGGTGCCCCCGAATGACCAGTTGTCCGCGCTGTCCGTCGATGGTGGACAGCTCCGTCTCCGCGACCACGACACCCTCGAGTCCGATTCCCATGTTGACTCCTTCGAAGCTATGGTTGATCCATGGATGGACTCGATCAATCTCGATTGAACAATCGAGGTCCTGAATGGCTGGACGCGCGCGAGGCGGCGGAGCTGCTCGGGGTCAAGACTGCAACCCTGTACACGTATGTCTCTCGGGGGATGCTGCGCCGCGTGCCCGCCGGCGAGGGGCGTCGTGGCTCTCGATACAGCAGGATCGACATCGATCAACTTCGATCGCGGCAGGGAGCGCGCGCCGGACATGGGCCGGCGGCGGCCGAAGCGCTGCGGTGGGGTCAGCCCGTCATCGACACGCGGGTCGGCGGGATCACTGATCGCGGGCCCATCTACCGGGGGCTGTACGCCCTCGACCTCGTGCGGGACGAGGCGACCTACGAGGAGGTCACGAACCTGCTCGTCGGCACACGCGGGTCCTGGCGGCTGCGGCCGGTGGGTGCACCGGTCGCGGAGCCGGTGCCGGAGATGATCGCGCGCCTGGCCGTCGCGGCCCTGGACGACCCCGGTCGCTTCGGAGCGGGGACGGCGGCCGAGACGCGCAGGGCGAGGCGGATCCTCGGCATCCTCGCGGGCTGCATCCCGGTGAAGGACGCGAAGCGCAAGAAGCTCGACGCGTGCCTGGTCGTCGTCGCGGATCACGGGCTGACGGCGTCGACCCTCGCGGCGCGGGTGACCGCTTCCACGGGCGCGGATCTCTACTCCTGCGTCCTGGCGGCGCTGGCCGCTCTGTCCGGCCCGAAGCACGGAGGCGCCGTCCACCGGATCGAGGCGCTCCTGGACGAAGCCGGCTCCGCGGATCGGGCGGCAGACGTCGTGCATCGGCGGTTGCGTCGCGGCGAGCGGGTGCCGGGGTTCGGTCACCCGCTGTATCGCGGAGGGGACCCGCGTGCGGCGCCGCTGCTGAAGATCGGGAGCGGGTCGAAGCGCCCGCGGGTGCGCACAGCCTTTGCGGTCATCGACGCCATGAAGGCCGC
>ENA-OWNT01003288-OWNT01003288.1-seawater-metagenome-genome-assembly--contig:-NODE-3288-length-15436-cov-4.175793_pt1 | contig 15436 bp, 21 predicted proteins | sample MGYA00238136_ERZ651165 | MGnify/ENA primary metagenome ERZ651165 (study PRJEB26861, sample SAMN08777766) | seawater metagenome | isolation source: coastal seawater | place: USA: Florida | collected...
GATGGCACGTCGACTGTGCGATACTCGGTGACATCTCAGGAAGCAATGCGATGGCAAAGCCCCTGTGCGTTACAGAAGTCTATTTCATACAGGCTGTTGGTTTTACGCTGGCCACACGTTAGTGCAAGGGGGCAGTGGGGGCCGGTGATAGTCCTCAGTCCCGAGGCCATAAGGCCACCAGACAAACCACTAGTGGACCATATTTTGCGCATTTGGTACAGGCCTGTCGATCTGCGGTTCATTTTATACGTGTGGTAAGGGAGAGCGCACGTATTGACGTGAACTTGGCACAGAAATGGACGGAATTACGATTGGCACTAGGTGTTCTGACGGTGTGGCCGAATTCTTATAGCGCTAAATCACCGGTCAATGAGCATTTTCGATTCAACAAATACCGACCATTTGTATTACTATGACAAATTCAACCGTTGATACACCCCATGACTTTTACGAAGCAAACGCACCGTACTTTGAACATAATTAATTCAACGCAATAGTACCCCACATGGAAACTGCTTTTCTTCTTTTCGTGCGTCGAAGTTGGTTGTTCTTCTTCTTGTATGACGATGACGAAAGTTGTTTCGAACTGGTTTGGTCGTGCCGACAGGCAAAGGCAAAGCCACCACAATTTTGACAACCTGTCACAGACAGCAACATTACAAGTTGGGTTTGGTGTCTGGAATCTCAATTGAGCAGTGGAGGGTGTTGAACAGGAATGGAATGCTGAAGGACACTGGCAAAGATTTGTGGCCTTATTGAGTGGCTGTTGTTTTTTGTGGCTTGCTGTTTGTCTTTTCTTTTGTTTTGCCCGTTCTTTTTCGTTCTTGTGCCGTCTTTCTTTGTGTTTGGTTCTGTGTGTGTTTGGTTCTGTGATAACTTTAGGAAACCCTCTTGTCTTTTATTTACACACACCCCTCATCAAAAATGCAGATCTTCGTCAAAACCCTCACGGGTAAGACGATCACCCTCGACGTCGAGCCCTCTGACTCTATCGAGAATGTCAAGACGAAGATTCAGGACAAGGAGGGAATTCCTCCGGACCAGCAGCGTCTGATTTTCGCCGGCAAGCAGCTCGAGGACGGCCGCACTCTCTCTGACTACAACATCCAGAAGGAGAGCACCCTCCACCTTGTCCTCCGCCTCCGCGGCTAAAGCAAGTGGTTGGAGTTTTTGTGTTGGTAGAGAATTATTTATAGAGTTGGAAAATAGAGCAAAATTTTAAGAGTTAGAGTGTTAGTTTTGATTGAGTCGATTCGAAGTAGTTTGTTCTGTGTGGTGTCGAAGTCTCTGTGGTGTCGAAGTCTCTCCAGCAGGTTAGCCACCCTCAAGTCGGCCTAGTAGCAGTGAAGTGCGACGGTTGTCTTAATATCTGTGGTGGGGGCTTCAACGGTAACAATATTACAGTAACAGGTAAGTGGAGGACACTTGGGGCTTGCAAGCCCGGTGTAACGCAGGGGTGATGGCAAAACGATTGAGATTACCCTTTGAGTGAACCGTATGAACAACGACCGTCATTGGAAGACGAAACAGAACATAAAAGTGGTTCAATAATAAAATGGTGTGGCAGGTTGATTGGTCTTATTATGGCGTAGCACTAACTAAACAGCGAAGTCATGCATAAATGGTTGGCCGAACACAGTAACTAACTCGACGGTGGCTCAAAAAAGTTGTGGCGGGACGATCGGCGGAAAACAGTGTGAGTTGATCTGTAGATCCAAAGGCTCAGATCCACATCACCTGGCTTCTAATGACTTGAAGGACTGGCTGGCAGGCTGCGGACTGGCTCAGTACAAAATATGGCGGGATGACTTTCCGAACATTGTGAGGCGCAAGTAAATCGAAGGTCGAAGCTTCGGATCGACTGACCCCGCCTTGATTTGACGGAATGGCTGGCTGGCTGGCGGGTTGCGCACTCGCTGGCCCGATACCGCCAGTGGTTCAATAAAAATGTGGCGGGATGCTTGGCCGAACACTATGAGTTGTCAGTAAGTACATCGAAGGTCGGAACTTCAGATCGCGTCAGTACTTCGCGGACTGGCTGAGGCTGAGGCTGTGGGAGAGGATGAGGACGAGGATGACGATGACGATGACGATGAGGATGCGGGTGAGGCAGAGGATGAGGCTCAGGGCGCGGGATCCAGAGCACGCACGCGTGCATGCATGCACTCTGTCCTTGCTGAGTTGCCACTGTCATTGATGTTGTTGATTGATTGATTGATTGCTGGATCGCCGACCCACTCACCATTTATTTGCTTGCTTCCTTCCTTCACCACTCACTCACTGCCAACTCACTCACTCACAGTCACTCACTCACTCACAGTCACTCACTCACAGTCACTCACAGTCACTCACCGCTGAGCTGACTTTCGTCACATCGTTCGTTCGTTCGTTGTCGTCGTCGTTGTTCCTTTGTTCGTTTGTTGCGATGTATGATACGTCATCACTCTCTTGCTGAGTTCCTTGCTTACAAATTACTTAGTTAGCTCTCCAAATAAATTGTGGTCGTGGGCACATGGTCGGACACGAAGAAGGATGTGGTGGGGGCGGTGGTGGAGAAGGTGGAGAAGGTGGTCGAGACGGACGCGGAGTTGTTGTCGTCGTGGCCGCATCGTCGCATCGTCGCTTGGCGCCTTTCCATAGTCCAAAATGGAGTCGGAGTCGCCGGAGTCGTTGAGTTGAAGGTGTTGACGTTGGCTCTGGCGCCGTTGTGTCGTTGTGTCGTGTGCGCATGCCCGTGCTCGTGTGTGGTTTTGAGAAGCATCTGCTCCGATTCCTTTCTGAGGCCCTGTGCCAGCTGCGTTCTGTCACTCGCGTCCTTTGTGTGTTTGGGGAACGTTCACGTCAAGTCGGACACGCAGCTGACGTAGCGTGGGGCGCGAGTTACTTCGCAGACATTGTTCAAAACTCGGCTTGGTTTTGTGTCGTTTCTTTGGTCTGTTCTGCGGCCCGTGGCTCTGCGCTTGCTCTTTTGCGGGCGTTTGCGGGCGCACAGCACTTTTCGAGACGACGGCAAGCAACCGACAGGACTTTCCGCCCTCCCCCCGCAATCGACTTTGTGCTGCAACACCGCAACTCAAGAGCTCCCGCTCGCACTCAACAGTATGTCTGGAGACGAAGATGAACCATCAACCCAGTTCGGATCCCAAACTCCGTTTGCCGAACCCAGTTGGTACGATTCCAGCAAGGACAGCCCGTACTACAATGAGCATCACGTGAAGTTCCGGAATAAGATCCGCAAATTTGTGGACGACGAAATTATTCCCTTCGTGGACGATTGGGAAGAGGCCGGTGAAATTCCCGGAGAAGTGTATCGCCGCGCGAGCGAAATTGGCTTACTCCCGGCCATGGCCGGTTGGCCCGATGGGGAACAACATCAGGTATGCCCACAACTGTTGCAGATTTGCGCTGAGGTCACTGCCACAGCTGTCGTTTTGATTCGCCTCATCGGGATGTCTGTGTTGGTTTCGCAGGGATGGCCGGCGCGCCCCGAGCACTTTGACGGTTTCTTCACCGTCATTGCTGGAGATGAGCTTGCGCGCTGCGCGCACGGTGGCATTTTTTGGGGGCTCGTAGGTGGAATGGGCATCGGGCTGCCTCCGGTGCTGCATTCTGACAACGAAGAACTTCGTGAACGAATTCTCGGTCCCGTTCTCGAGGGCAAAAAGCGCATTGCCCTCGCCGTGAGTGAACCGGATGCCGGCAGTGACGTCGCAGGCCTGAAAACCACTGCCAAGGATATGGGTGACTACTACCTGGTCAACGGCATGAAGAAGTGGATCACGTGTGGCATGTTCGCCGACTACTTCAGCACTGCTGTGCGTACTGGTGACCCTGACTCTGGCATGTTTGGGCTCGACCTCATTCTCATCGAGCGAACGATGCCCGGCGTCTCCACACGCGCGATGCACTGCATGGGCGTCCGCGGCAGTGGAACGGCTTATGTCGAATTTGACAATGTCAAAGTACCCAAGTCCAATTACATCGGTGGCATTACGATGCTTTTGCAAAACTTCGTTACCGAGCGTCTCGGTCTAGCCATTCAGGCAAACCGCTTTGCACGAATTTGTCTGGCCGAATCCATCGAGTAAGTTCTACCAAAGTGTCCTGTTCGGTCGATTCCGGCGGCGTCCTTAGTACCATTGTCTAACGTGCCACCGCAGATACGCGAAACGGCGCTACGCGTTCGGAAAGAAACTGGAGGACCAGGTACGTTGGTGTGCGGCTTTTGGCAACGCGCCTGCCACCGCATTGCTGACAATACGCTGTCATGTTTGGATAGCCGGTTGTGCGTCACAATATCGCGGAGATGGCGAGACATGTGCAAACAACGCATGCTTATCTTGAGTCACTTTGCTACCGAATCGTTGCCATTGACAAACGTGGCGAAGACTGGTACGCTGCACAGACCATCGAGCTTTGCATGTTGGAGTCCGGTTTTCCCTCACTCGCGTCCGTTGTCCGCAATCTTCCACTCTGTATTTCAGGTATGACTCCATTCTCTCCCTTGGTGCCGAGGCTGCTCTCGCCAAGGTCCAAGCAACCAAAACGTTTGACAAGTACGCATTTGCTATTCCTCTCTGACTTTCCTCAACAGCCCGATCTAATTGAACTATTCTCGCCGATGTTGGTTTGTATTGACTGCCTTAGGTGTGCACATGATGCTGCGCATCTGCAAGGAGGCAACGCCTACGTCAAGGGCAATATCATTGAATCTCTCTACCGTCACGTATGTAGTCACCCAAGTGATGTGACGAGACTCCTCAATTCATCTTTGGTTGCTATTTGGTGGTGTGCAGGTTCTGTCAGTGTCTATTCCTGGTGGAAGCGAAGACGTCATGATTGACGCTGCCGCGCGACTTGCTCTTAAAGGCCGTTTGTAAACAAGGAGCAACAAAACAACAAACACGATGGTGCACTGCGGCAGTCCTCACATTGTAAGTTTAAAAAATCCATCTCGTGCAAACGGCACTATCACTACAAGCGTGGCACCTGGAGTGACACGGACAACGACGGTGTTTTGTCACCGCGGTTTGGAGTTCGCATTGAGGTTGGTGGTGGAAAGCCGCGCCACTTCTGTTGAGAGCTGCCAACCGACGAAGCAAAGCTGTCGTGGTCGTCACTCCGTTCCAGCCTGACACCGCCGCCGGGAGTTTCAGTGATGGTACTGCCTCGTTGCTCGTTTGAGTCTTGAGCAAAGTCTGACTCCAAGCTGGCTTCCAATTCCATAGCATCCGAATTGGCCACTGCGTGCGCCATCGAACTTCCGCCTCCACGCCCAGCGTTGTCACCTAATTTTCGCGCAAACACAGACTGCCTCGCAGGAATTACAGGGCGATTTGCCTCCGGCTCATCATCGTCGCCGCCCCCGTTCGCGGCATCGTGCACTGTCCCTGCGGCGCTGCTAGAAGGTTGCAAGCCACCGTAGTATTCGTCGATATCGCTGTCGCCGATGTAGTTAGTGTCGCCGGCCGGTTGCCCGGCTTGGGGCTTATCTCGCGAGCTACGGGCTTGCGAGCCAGCGTGCGCAAATATTTGTTCTGCCGTTGAACGCAAAGCTTGGGTTTCAGGTGAATTTCGGAACGATGGGGGTTCCTTAGTGACACTCACAGAATAGATGTCGTGCAATCCGCCGCTTGTAAACTTGTTGTACCCGCGAGGGTGAGATCGGTTTGTTGAACTACGACTGTAATCCGTCGTCGTGGAGCGGCGAACGTCAGGGGTGTGAGACTTTCTCGGTAGAGGAGAAGGTGCGGTGCCGTGTGTATCTCGCTGCCATCGGTCGACTTGCTTCACGATTCCAAAAGGCATGGGAAGTTTGATTCCGTCTTTGTCGTGTGCGTGATGTGAAGAGGAGGGGCTGTGTCGCGCAACGACTTGCGGATTTTCACTCCCAGACACTCCAGACACTGCAGTTTCAGGTTGCGTGTTTGGGTCATCAAGCACTGGTGAACTGTCTGGGTTAAAGCTGATGTCGTCGGCGCTGAAGCTCCCGGCACTGAAACTACTGCTGAAGCTGCCCCCACCGCTGGTCGACAAGGATGGAATGGAGGCAACTTGTTTTCTTTCTTCCGTAGGCGACCTAACCGGTGCCCTGCTTCGTGGAGACTTTCGCTGTCTTGGGCGAGTTCGGGGAGAGCTCACGCTACCAGTCTTAGTGCGACTCCAAAGATAGGCGACATCATTGGCTGTAACTGGTGCTGCAGCATACGACTTCCACGTCTGAAACATTGCTGCCCGTTTGCGCAGCAAGTAAAAGTAACACAATTGATCCAGGCGTGAGAGATAAAATGCCTCGCAGCGTTTGCGGTGGGAGCCTTCGGTACGCGACAGTTGTGCCATGAACGCTCTGACGTCGACATTCCTCATTTGCTCCTGAGCAGCCCTCCATGACTGCCAGTGTTTGTCCAGCTTATGGGCCTCGGACCTGCCCAGTTTCGACTGTGAGTACAGCAAGAGTGGTTCGAACACCCCCTCCAAACGGCGGTTCATGCGCAAAAGATGCATCATTGACCGAAGGAGCAAATGAGCCGCATCACGTAAACTGAACGTGTACTCCTACACCGGGCAGCGTTGTGGCAAGAACACATGTTTACACAATTTCTAAACTCTACTCAAACATAAAGCAGTGGGCAACCGTACGGACCTGCTGCATTTGAATGAACCGCTGCAACTGCAAAAATACCGACTTCGATGTGAACGCCGCCGTGGAACCTGCTTCGAACAGCGACACCTTCCCTGCTGCCTGCGCGTTATGCAACCGAGCGTCCTCTAGCTCTTTTCGGATCGTTCCTTCGTTCTCACGCGCTTTTGTGTAGACGCCCAGCATTTGAGTCTCCAATTCGCGGAGCGCGGCACGAAGGCGACGAGTTTCTGCAGACCGTGATTCGTTGACCACTTCACGCCATCGTTGCCATGCGCGGGAAACACTTGCTTTACGTTGCGCTACAACATGATGCACCAGTGATCGGACGCTGGTCGAGCGTCGGACGTCCACCATCGCGGCATCCAATGCCCTCGCTCTTTCCTCAAATGTCCGAACGTACTCGCGCACCTCGTCGGCGCGAATGTACTCGCCGGCATCGTCTTCGGAGTTGCTTCGCTGCCGAGTAGAATTCTGTTCTTGAAAGCCACTATCATCAATATCCTCGTAGCCAAAATGCCGAGCAAACGAGTCTGCTTCGTCATCCGGATTGTACGCCGCGGAGTCATCGAGATGGATAGGTACCGGCTCACGTTTCGATTCGCGAACATGCTTGAACTGTGAATTGTCATGTCGTTTTGCAGCGTCACTCAGCGCATTTACGCTCTTTCCGATTGCGTCGAACAATGCCAGAACGCTGCTTTGGGGTTCGTCACTCGCGGCAACAATCATTGCATCTTGGTTCCTGGCCGTGATGTCATCGACAACATCATTTGCACGCAGTTTGTTCGCGTCACTTTCTTCGCGAAGTTTGTTATTCAAATCTTTGATTTCCTGCCGAAGCTGTAACGAGTGCATAACCATGTACCAGTAAAAAACACAAAGGCACATCGCATTCGTGTCATAGCGCAATCACCACCCACCTGCTCGTTTTCTCGCTTCAATGAATTGTCTCCCACGATGTTGGAGGTAAACTTAGGCGTCTCAATCGAGTTCTCCTTCGCCGTCGACGCAAGCAGCAGACGTCGTCCTTCGGCCTCTTGCTTTACCCTGCGCTCTGCCTCAGCTAGCTTCGTCTCTGTGAGCTGAAGTTTCAACTCAAGCACCTTACCTTCTTCGCGCATTTTGAAGCATGTTCGCGCCTAAAACAAGTACAATCAAAAGTAAAACGATGAACAGGCAACCTAAGCACACACGTCGGCAATGGGGCAAGCACCTCCTCCAAGCGCAGCTTTTCTGAGAGAGCAACTTGATCCATAGACTTGGCAACACGCTCTTTGAGCGCTCCGATTTCCTGCTGTTGTCGGTCAATCTCTGCTTGGAAGGCATCTGTGGACTTGCGAAGAGTCGTGGATGCCTTTTCAGAGTCCGCGCGTGCTTGTTCAGAAAGACGCAATATTTCTGTGCGAAGCTGTTGTTCGACAGTGGCCCGTTCTGCTTCGGCGGTTCGGCCAAATAGCTGTGCCCGCTGAGTGGCCTCCAATTTGATAGCGTTCTTGTCGGCCTCAGCTTGTCGCTCAATAGCAGCAATTTGCTTCTGACTTTGCCTCTTCATAGCTTCCAGCTCATCTCGCAGCGCAGTGATTTGAGTGTTGTATGACTCGTTGCTTGCTTCGCAGAAACGGCGGTGCCTCTCCTCGATGTCTGCCACTTGTTGGCGGGCTTGTTCTTGTTGAGAACGCAGCAGTTCTTGAAGCCGAGTAACCTCCTCCCCAATAGCTTCTTTCTCTAGTTTCCATGTCGCTCGGTGCTCATTGGCATAAGTCAATAACTGCTGCGCCATGGTGGACTCATGCTGCAGTCGTCTGCGAGCGTCGGCCAATTCGGTGGCCTGCGCTGCTTGCCGTGCCACCAGGTCACGAATTCGCCGATTGTCGAGCTCCTTCTGTTGCTGCAATTCATTGACAGTTGCTGACAGGTCTCGAATTGTTGAACTCTGGTTCTGCTGAAGACTGGCAACGTTGTCTTGGTGGCCCCTGGCCCATGGACCACTCGAGTACGTAGCCGGGACTCGGCGACCAAGGGACATTTTTACGTAGCCACTTGAATCAGAGTCGCTGTCAGTGGTGTCAGATCGGAGCCGCGAAGTCGGTAATCGAAGCGGGGAATCGCTAGGAGATTGCGTTGGACGTGATGATTGTGGTTCGTTTGTACGCGACGTGGCGGGTGCATCGTTTGCCTCTGTGTCAGCTCGACGAGAATCGGGCGTTGGTTTCTGACTTGGTGAGGCCGGCGAAACAGGTGCCATTAAGTCCATCGTAATGCTGTCCTCGTCTTCGCTGTCCTCGTCTTGTGCAGTGTTAGTGGTCGGTCTACCATTTACTGCGTGGCCAGCTGACGAATCGTGAGGTGTGTCCGCAGCCAGTGGGGTGCTGACATCGCCTGCAATGCCAGCCTTGTCCTCCAGGTACGCCTGTGCTTGCGACATTGCCGCTGCGCCAGCGAGATCGAAGTCGGCGAATGAATCAGCGTCGAACAAACTACCGTCAGTGTCATCATCGCCAATATCGTCAGCGGTATCGACTTCAAACTTTTCTAATTCTTCGACGTTAAGCTCGTCAATACTCGACCCGAAAGGATCTTCGAAGTCTGACATGCCTTCTGTCAGTCCGTGGCCCAGTAATCAGTCAGCATCGAAACAGAGTCCAACTATTTACGTCGCCGCGAATTTACCTTACCATTGCTATTCACAAAGTTTCTCTTGGACATTCATTCCGACTCAAAAGTTCTTGCTTTAGAGTTGGAGACCGATTCGCAAACAACACAAATCCAACACCAACACCCCTTCCTTCGATATCATTGGTAGAGGCGACACCGACAACGCATCTGAATAACGCACGCGAACGCCACCATTGCAGCATCGCGCACAACCGGGACTGGACAGTCTCACTTCGAGGCGGCGGGAACCACAGACCTTTCACAAACTCACAACACCGCGACACTCCACCCCACGGCGTCTTTCTGAAAACCCACCACGACACAAATCATTTCATTCCGCCAGCAACGACGAACGACGAACAACGAATGAACAACGAACAACGAACGACGAATGAGTGTCAACGTCAACGTCAACGTCGTCGTCAACGAACGAACGAACGAACGAACGAACGAACGAACGAACAAACGAACGTCCAAATCTCAACGGCCGCTCCGCTGCTCCCACCAACTTTTGATGTCTCGTTTCTCCGCAGTCACGGGTTATAAACCAGCATACGGTCGTGAGCAGGGGAGGTGATTTTGTAAGTAATCAGTACATGTTTTCAGTTGTTTATGTAAGCATAATCGCTAAGTAAAATATTAAATTCAGGAATAAGTGGTGGAATGATCAAAAGTATTATCCGTCAGTGGAAGCCCAAGATGCGAGGTGTGGGTCCGAAGTGTGCTGTTTTTGTGCAACCTATTCGGCGGTCGTGCCCAGTCGACAGAGGCAGATTTATTCACTGTTGTGCCCACTAAACCGTAATGTAAAGTCAGTGCATGAAGATTCCGAAGTCGAGGAGGTGATGATGATCGCTGTGGTGGCCGTCGGCCGTCGTCGTCGTCGCCGCCGTCGTCGTTCGCCGTCGTTTTCATCGATTCGATACAACGACAGAGTGCTTTTGTGGTCAAGTTCGATGTGGTAAACCGTGTGGGCCGTGGTTAATAGCCCCGCTATGTCGTAGTGGGCGCTTGGGAGAGTATATGTGTTGTGTATTGTGGACTTGGGCAGGAGGAAGTCGTCATTTGAGGATGGCAATGAAATCAGGTGGTGCGACAACTCAGTGCAGCACTTGTTGCCGTCGACTTTGAAAAGCTACAAAAACTACAACCCAGCGACGTAGCCGGTTTGTTTTTTTTTTCTAGTGGATTATCAGGGGACACATGCTGGGTTTACAATAATGTTCAACTTTGGTGACTGTTTGGGTTGAACTCTGTCGATATGCGCAACACGTGCGGGTGAGACGCTTGGAGTGCAGCGTCACCTCGCCGCAATGGCCAAAGTGGAACGTGGGGGGCCTATTTTGGCGTGGCGATCATTGAAGGCTTTGCTTCACACCTGGAGAAAGCAGGATGATGAAGCTTCGAAAATTGTCGAAAGTATTTGCACCTCGATCAGTCGGAGCATTGAATTTGAAAAGGAGCAGAAACGGTGCTCGTCGTGTCAAAATTCCCCGACTGAGAGCTTTGCCAACGATGGTGGGCATAATAGGAGTGTGATAGATTTGTTTCCAGGTGCCTGGTCAAGGCTCCAAGTAAAATCGATATCAAGCGCGATCGGTCCATCTTTCAAGCAGTTAGTGTCGATGTACGCGGTACTCGAAGACGTCCAGAAGTCGATGGACACTCTGCTGGAAGGTTTGATGGATGCTGTCGTGGGTGGCGCAGCAAGCGACGGAAGGTCTTTCAGTGATTCCGTCGTGAGTGCCAAAGGAATCCGTTCATTAGATCGGCCGTTGTGTACAATGGATTTGCTTGACTGGTTCGAGCAAGTGTGTGAGATGTATCGAGTAGAGCTGCTGCGGAAGAAGCTGTTCATCTCGGACCTGAAACAGGCGGCACTCGCGACCACTGCTGAAAACTCTAGCAGCGCCGTACAAGATGACCGAGAATGGCACGACGAACAAGTCTTGATGGAAAAGGCATCGAGTTGGTCGACGTTAACTGCGTCAGATTCCCAGGTATTCGACCGTTCCAGAGCCTACTGTTCAATATGCATACCGTCAACATTGTTGTGTGTGGATGTGACCAACAGGTAGACAACTCGAAGATTGACATGTTCTTGGACAAAGTGTTAACCAGACTGTAGCATGAACTCGCCATTTCATAGTGTCTAAAACTCGTTATTTATTTGTGAAACACAAATTGGCATCCGCTTTATGGGTCGTCGGCAATTGTGGGTTGTCCGCACAAGCACGCGGTGTCAACGTGCTCACGACAAATACAAACTAGTTGCGAACACGATATCGCGCTTTATCATTTCAGAAGCCTATGCGAATAAGGTTGAGTCACGTCATCGCTCGGTGGTCACCAATGGGATTGGTTGCGATAAAAACAACGTACCATTTCCATTTTACGATACAATGACGGATCTCCGATGATGCGTGCGGCATTGCGAACCTGTAGCAGCGACATAAATGAGGACGCGGTTGCACAATCCCGCCGCAGGTGCCACGCAAACAAACCTCACGGCACGTCTCGTCGACGCGGGTGATGGCGCGAACGACCGTCCCCTCCTCTACACTGGTCAACATACATATGTCGCTGAATGGCATTCCTCGAGCCTAAGATCATGCACAAGATTGAGACAGTGATTCCGTCAAAGGACGTGTATTGGTCCGGAACGTACCCATTCGTAAACGACGCGAACAAGGCCGAAATTCAAGGTTTCCTTCACAAATTCGTCCTCCTGCGCAACGCGACAGGAACGCGAGAGTCATCAGTCCGTGCAATGCGTCACAAGAACATGAACAACTGCAAACAAACTAACCAAGATTTCCAATCCACAGTCAAGCTGGATCGCTGCAAGACCTTTGGCAATGTCCTTTGTGTCATCGATTGCGTCCTTCAGCAAATCTGGAAGACCGTCATAAGGATCATCGTCGGTCTAGTGTACACACAAAAGCGGGTCAGACCAATTTCTTATCAGCAAACCGAGTGACAGTGCGCAAACACCTTTTTCTTGAAAATGAGGGCAGAGAGCAGGGCGACACATTGCGCGGCGTCCAAATCACACAATAACTACAAGTTGTTCAACAACATAGACTTGGTCAACGACGGGCAATAACACAACTCGTCAAGAGTCGGGTGAATGACTGACATTCTCGGAAACTAGCTCTGTCAAGACCAGCTCGTCACATGTGTTGATCTCGCTGGCAATACGACCCTTCAATTGTACGGCGTGTTCTGCGTTAATGTAGTCCAATTTCACCAACACCTGCAATACACAAATTCGTCGAATTACAATCGATAGACAATCACCACATGGACAACAAAAAACAAGTCGCTTGCCTTCAATCGCTGCTGGAAGTCAGGGAACAATCGCAGAGCTTCAGACGAAAACAGTGTCTTGAGTGCATGGATGCGAGAGTCCAGCGCCAGCCGCTTCGTTTCCACCGCAACAGCTTGCGAAATTCTCGCCGTTGGGGTATTGACAACAATATCCGAGGTCAAAATAGATTCTAATTCGTCACTGAAAGTTTTGACTTCTCGAATGGCGACGCCTATCATCGGTCGCCGATGGCAGCGTGTTATGAACAAATACTCCATACAGCATGTCACCCGCGAACAACAACCCGTACCGAGTTCTAAGCTGACTTGCTTTCCCACACAGCTCCCGAAGTTCAGTTCCTTTGGTTGTCGTGACCCGGGCCTGCAGTTCATTTCCCAGAATTAGTGCCGCACGCAACAGTTCCGGACCCCGGCGCGGGCGGCTCACCCAGGTTCAGGATAATTTCCGCAGGTTCCTTCCACTTCGACCAGTTTGTCCAACGCGCGCGAAAACTCCACACCACACTCCTCTGGGGCTTGATACACTCTGCGATTTATGGCGCGCTTCGTACTGGCGGCGCACACTAGCTCAATGTTGGCAATCGGCGTCTCCAACAGCAACCCCAGGCGGCCTGAGGAACTCGATCTTTGGGTGGTATATCCATGTTCAGAAGCCTGCACATCGAAGAGTCCCCAGTCATCATCGTGCACAAGTAGCAGTCGCTAAGGCAAGTTAGTTCTCTCACATTTGCTCGTGACAACGCGTGGTCGAGTGGCTTTGGGCAAAGCACGAGCAACCTCACACGCGCCGTCGCCGGTCCCAGCAAGATTGCCAACAACGTTTCTCCGGCACCGGGGACATATCCGGTTCCGGTTTGACTGGCTGCGTGAGCCTTTGGTATCAACGCCTACACGATGACAGATCGCACTCAAGAAGTTAATAGTATTCCTTTCATCGGCGTGGGCGCCCAGTACCTACCGCCAATTCACGCGGCGGACGAAGAACGACGACGCGGCCTGACGCAAACACCTTCGTATTCCGTATCACCTTGGAATGAAGAGATTGCCTAGCAGACTCCAGTTTGGACTCCACATCTACAACGGACACACAATTGTTGCTCAACGTGTTCACCGGCATGGTGCCGCCAAAATTCGCATCCACGCACCAACTATTGCCTGTGCGATCTCCGCGTCACTCTCGTTCTCAACCGGAGGCAAGCGGGCTCGAGAAGCCTCCAACTTTGCAAGAAACTCGTCTGGGTCCTTCACCTTCAGGGCCCGGGCTGTATGAACCTCGGAAAATGACTTCTTAATCATCCCTTCGACTGACATATCCTCCACCTACGGTTGCAACGCACGGCGAATCAGCCAACGCATCACCAGACGACGCCAGGCATCTCTCACATACTTTCAGTAAGTTGAGAATCATTGTGAAAGTCAAACGGAACTGGCTCTCCAAAGCTGTTGGTCTGCCAGTCAGCATCTTTGCTAGATCATCCCGCTCAGGAATATCATCATTGATTGCCTGAGAGTGCCGCATATAAAAGCTGAATTGATTACTGGACAGTCAATCGCGGCAACGTTACATCACCGCGTACCAAGATGACAACTGTTCCGGTTGTGTCCAACCCACGACGACCTGCACGCCCACTCATCTGAGTGTATTCGCCTGGGAGCAATGTCCTGAATCCGTTGCCATCGAATTTTCGGACGCTCGCGAATGCAACTGCTTTCGCTGGCGCGTTGACCCCCATGGCAAACGTTTCAGTTGCAAACAGAACCTTCACACCACAGCCAAATGCAAACCATGTTGTCATATACACGCAGCAAAAGTGCAATGTGCATGTCAGCAGCATGTCGCCTCAATGAACGCACCTTGATAAGTCCTTCGCAAAACAGAATTTCTACGATTTCCTTAAGAATAGGGAGAAGTCCGCCGTGATGCACTCCTACACCTCGCTTGGCCTGATCAACCACCACTCGCACTTGGGGCAGGTCACGATCGGTTCCCCGAAGTCGCGAGAGTGCTTTGCGGCAAAACGACGTCACGTGACTCTGCTCGGACTTAGTGTTCAACGATAATCCTTGCAAGCCATGAGCATTGCTCTCACATCTGTGCCATGACAAAAGATCACACAAACACTGTCAAATAATTGCTCACAAACCGCAAGCTCGCCAAAACTTGCGAACGTACTTGCGCTTGCTGAATGCAAACACGACCATCGGCAACAGCTCTTTCTGTTTGATCAATTGAATGAAACTCTTGATTGTGGCTCCGCCTTTACCACCGCCACCTTTCCCTCCTCGCTTGTGACTTGCACTTTTACCGCCTCGTTTGCTACCTCCACCACCGCGCCCTGTCGGTCGTTTCGCCACAGCTTTGGCAGCCTTCGACGGAGGAAGTTGAGACGCTTTTTTGTACCCGAGTGCATCAAACTGCCCTTTGTCGTTGACGATTTGATGTAGCTACAGCACACAAGACAATTTTCAGTTGATGGCGGCAAGAAGCCATCAGCTGTCGGTTTCAGTCTGTGCTTACCTTGTCCTTGCCATTCACACCCGTGTAAAGGTAATGCGTGAGTGGAACTGGGCGATGTGCCGTAGAAATCACATACACCTGACGTTGTTTCGTCCGCCCTACCCAATTGGTCTTCGTCAGTACACAATCGCGTGTAACACTGTAAATCGTTGGCAATGCAGCACTCACCGATCCAATCCGAGAACTCTGCTGTGTTTGGCGTTGTTGCAGACAGGAACACCAAGTTGACATGTTCAGGGAGCATGATAATAACCTACAGTGTATCGTGCGAAATTTGTCAGTTGTTTCGG
>ENA-OWNT01003289-OWNT01003289.1-seawater-metagenome-genome-assembly--contig:-NODE-3289-length-15434-cov-16.776779_pt1 | contig 15434 bp, 12 predicted proteins | sample MGYA00238136_ERZ651165 | MGnify/ENA primary metagenome ERZ651165 (study PRJEB26861, sample SAMN08777766) | seawater metagenome | isolation source: coastal seawater | place: USA: Florida | collected...
GCCGTGGCGTCGGCACCGACCGAGTAGCCGCTGATGGTGAGCTGGAAGTCGCGGCTGCCAACCACCTTGCCGAAGTCCGCGTCGCCGCGCTGGTCAATGCCGACCTCCATGCCGGCCGCCTGGAGCTGCTTCTGCAGCGTCTGCACGGTGGCGAGGCCGGTGGGATCGTCGCCGAAGTTCGTGATCTTGAACGACGCCGGGACGCCGTCCTTTTCCATGATGCCCTTGGCGTTGGCCGTGTAGCCGGCGTCGGCCAGGACCTTCTTCGCGGCGTCGGCGCCGGATTCCTTGACCGGGTAGTTGTCCTGGTAGTACTTCGAGAACGGCATCAGCATCATGGAGCCCGAGCTGTTCTCCTCCCAGTTCAGGCCGCCAAAGCGGACGGCCCGGATGGCGGGACGGTCGACGGCGGTGAAGATCGCCTTGCGGACCGCGACGTCGGTGAGCGGCGCCTTCAGGGCGTTGAGGTTCAGGCCGCCTGCGAAGAGGCGCTGACCGCGGCGGACCTCGGAGTTCTTGGTGCCTTCGAGCTGCTTGTACTTGGTCAGCGTGCGCCCGTCGGCCATGTCGATCTCGCCGTTCTTGAAGGCGGCGATCTCGGCGCTTGCCTCGAGCTGGCGGAAGATCACCTTGTCCAGAACCGGCTTGTCGCCCCACCACTTGTCATTGGGAACAAGGGAGACGGTCTTCGCGGCGGAGTCGTACTTGTCGACCTTGAACGGGCCGGCCATCCACTCCGGGTGCATTTCCCCGGTGAAGCCGGTGTTGAACAGCTCCGGGGTGTTGACGGCCTGCGGAATGAAGCCGCCGAAGATGTCGCTGAGCGGGTACACCGGCTGGGTGGTGGTCACAACGACTTCCTTGTCGCTGCTTCCGGCCTTGACGGAGTCGATGAACTCGTAGGCGCCGGACGTGACGATGTCGATGTCCTTGTTCTGGCCGTTGAGCATCTTCCACGTGTTCTCGAACGTGGCGGCGTTGATCGGGGTGCCGTCGTTGTAGGCGGCCTTCGGGTTGATCTTGATGGTGATGGTCTGCTTGCCGTCTTTGACCTCACTCTTGAAGTCTTCGCAGAAGTTCTTGTTCAGGCTGGCGGTGCCGTCGAAATCGAGCTTCCAGCAGCCGACGTAGCCGGCCTCGTCGATCGGGTAGTGCAGTTCGGTGTTGTCCGCAGAGTTGCCCGCGTTGGAGAAGCCGTTGAAGTCCGGTCCGATGTTGCCCAGCGGCAACGTCACGGTGCCGCCCTGCTGCAAATCGCCGGCCTTCTTGGCGTTGACGCTGACGAGCTTGCTGAGGTCGCCGGAGGCATCCTGCGCCTTGGCGCTCTCGGCGGTGGTGGAGGCGCCACCGCCGCCGCACGCAGTCAGCGCGAGCGCGGCCACGACGGCGGTGATGCCGCCGATCTTGGTCCGATTCTTCATCATGATCCCCTTCATTTTTTCGTGCGAGTGTGATGCTTGGGTGGTCTTGCGGATTGGTGGTGTGCTGGTGGTGCCGCTCAGTGGTCCTCGTGGACAACCAGCATGTCCGCGTCCAGTTCGCCGTCCGGGTAGAAGCAGGCGAACTGCTGGTCGACGGCGGACGGGGCCGGTTCCAGCGCCGGTTCCAGGGTCAGGCACTTCTCCTGCCGGGCCGGCGGCAGTGCCGCGAACACGGGGCAGCGGGTGGCGAAGTTGCAGCCTGCCGGGGCCTCCAGCGGCGAGGGCAGGTCGCCCTGGAGGATGATGCGTTCGCGGGTGCGCTCCAGCTCCGGATCCGGCACGGGGATCGCGGAGAGCAGGGCCCGGGTGTACGGATGCCGGGGGTTGTCGAACACGGCGTCGACGTCGCCGATTTCCACGATCTTGCCCAAGTACATGACGGCGACGCGGTTGGAGATGTGCCGGACCACGGAGAGGTCGTGCGCCACCATGAGGTAGCTCAGGCCGAGTTCGGCGCGGAGCAAGTCAAGGAGGTTGATGACGCCGGCCTGTACTGACACGTCCAGCGCGGAGACGGGTTCGTCCAGGACGACCAGCCGGGGGTTCACTGCGAGGGCGCGGGCAATGCCGATGCGCTGGCGCTGGCCGCCGGAGAACTGGTTGGGGAAGCGGTTGACGTGGTCCGCCTGCAGGCCCACGAGCTCCATCAGCTCCATGACCCGCTTCCGGATGGCCGGCTTGGCCAGGCCCAGGTTCTCCATCGGCTCGGCCAGTGCCTCGTAGACGGTGAAGCGCGGATCCAGTGCCCCGGTGGGATCCTGGAACACCATCTGCAGTTCCCTGCGCATGGCACCCTTGGTCCGGGCGTCGGCGGCCTGCTTGTTGCTCAGCCCGCCGATCACCACCTCGCCGTCCTGGTCCTTGTGGAATTCCATGATTTCCAGCAGGGTGGTGGTCTTTCCGCAGCCCGACTCCCCCACGATCGAGAAGCACTCGCCCTCGCGGATATCGAAGCTGAGCCCGTCCACGGCCTTCACCGTGCCGATTCTGCGCTTGAGCAGGGCGCCCTTCATGAGCGGGAAGTGCTTCTTGACGTCCCGGAGTTCCAGGACGGTCTTGCGTTCGTGCCGCGGCAGGCTGTCAAAGCGGGATACCGGCACGGCCGGGGCGGCGAAAATCGCGTGGGCATCGACGTCGGCGAGTGCCTCGCTCTTGATGCACGCGGCGCTGTGCCCCGTGCCGGCCGCCACGGCCCGGAGGCCGGGTTCGCCGTCGAGGCAGTCCTCGGTGGCCAGCGGGCAGCGCGGCGCGAAGGAGCAGCCGGAGGGCGGGCGGGTGAGGTTCGGGGGGATGCCGTCGATCGGCACCAGTGAGGTCTTTTCGGCGATGTCCACGCGCGGGACCGCGCCGAGCAGGCCCATGGTGTACGGCATCCGCGGGCTGTAGTAGATGTCGTCGACGCTGCCGGTCTCCACCGGCTTGCCGGCGTACATCACCATGATGTCATCCGCCATGCCGGCGACGACGCCGAGGTCGTGGGTGATCATGACGACGGCGGCGCCGGTTTCCTCCTGCGCGGCGTGGAGCACCTCCAGGACCTGCGCCTGGATGGTGACGTCCAGCGCCGTCGTCGGCTCATCGGCAATCAGAACCCGGGGGTTGTTGGCGATCGCGATGGCGATCATGACGCGCTGGCGCATGCCGCCGGAGAACTCGTGCGGGAACGCCTTGAGCCGGTCCTTCGGGCTGGGAATGCCGACCAGGCCCAGGAGTTCGACGGCGCGGGCCTCCTTGGCCTGCTTGCTCATGGTCGGGTTGTGGACGGCCAGGGCCTCGACGATCTGGGTGCCGACCGTGTACACGGGGGTCAGGGAGGACAGCGGATCCTGGAAGACCATCGCGAGGTCATTGCCCCGGTACCGGCACATGGCCTTGTCGCTGAGGCCCAGCAGCTCCCGGCCGTTGAGCCGGACGGAACCGGTGACGTCCGCCGTCGGGGGCAGCAGGCCCATGATGGCCATGGACGTGACCGATTTGCCGGAGCCGGACTCGCCCACGATCCCCAGCGTCTTGCCGGGCATCACGTCGAAGTCGATGCCGCGCACCGCGTGCACCACGCCGTTTTCGGTGTTGAAGCGCACGTTGAGGTCCCGGACGGACAGGACGGCGTCGGTGGGGGCGTGCAGCCCGGCGGCGAGGAGGCGCTCGGCGGTGGTCCGGGCAGTGGCCCGGGCGGTGGTGTTGCTGGTCATTTGTTCTTCTTCTTTGCGTTCTTCTTTGCGCTGCCAATGGAGCCGGAGCTGGGGTCGAACGCGTCGCGCAGGCCGTCGTTCATCATGGCCAGCGAGCCGGTCAGCAGGAACATCACGGTCAGGGGGGCCCAGAACATCCACGGAAAAGTGGAGACCTGGGAGGTGGACTGGCCGATCAGGACGCCCAGGCTCACGTCCGGGACTTTGATGCCGATGCCGATGAAGGAGAACGCGACCTCGGCGAGGATGGCGCCGGTGACCCCGCGGGTGATTTCCAGGACCAGCAGGGAGCCGATGTTGGGGACCAGGTGCCGCCAGACGATCCGGCGCGGCGGGATCCCCATGTACTGGGCGGCTTTGACGAAGTCACGCTGCATAAGGGACATCGACAGCGACCGGATGAGCCGCGCGGTGCCCATCCAGCTGAAGACCAGCAGGACAATGATGAGCAGCAGCCAGCTCGGGACGGTGTTCTTCAGGCCGTTGGCGCCGCCGCTCGTGGCCACCGCGACCACCAGCAGGGCCGGCATCATGATCAGGGCTTCGAGGATGAACAGCATGATCTTGTCCACCCTGCGCCCGAAGTAGGCCATGGTGCAGCCGTAGACGGCGGCGATCAGCACCGAGAGGAGGCCGACGACGACGCCGATGAGGATGGAGACCCGGGTGCCCTCGACGGTCAGGGCGTAGAGGTCGATCCCGGCCTGGGAGGTGCCCAGCAGGTGCTCCGCGGAGGGCGGCATGCCGATGTTGAAGGGGTCGATGGTCTCCTTGTCCCAGCTGCTGAAGAAGCCCCCGATGACGGAGAACAGGGTCAGGGCCAGGAAGATGACCAGGCCGGCGACGGCGGTCCGGTTGCGCAGGAAGCGCCGCAGGATGATCCGCGACTTGCCGATCACGACGTCGTCGTTGCCGGTCTTTGCTTCGTCGACCAGGGCGGCCGGGTCGATCGTGTTGAGGTTGGTCACGATTACTGCACCCGCACTCTCGGGTCGACGAGCGTGGTGGCGAAGTCGGCGAGGATTGCACCGACCGCGAAGATGACGGAGCCGTAGGCAAGGGTGGCGGTGGCTGCGTTGACGTCCTGCAGCGCGATCGCGTCGATGGACCAGGACCCGACGCCATGCCAGGCGAAGATCTTCTCCGCGAAGAAGCCGCCGGCGAAGATGGCCGGGATGGTGAACGCGATGCTCTGCGCCACGGGGATGAAGGACACCCGCAGTGCGTGGCGGCTGATGGCCTGGTTGCGGGTCAGTCCCTTGGCCCGCGCTGTCCTGACAAAGTCGGCGTTCACGTTGTCCAGCAGATATTGGCGCTGGGCAATCTGGTACGCGCCCCAGCCCGCGATGGTGATGGCGAATGTGGGCACGGCGTAGTGGGCGAGCATGTCGACGAACTGGGCCCAGCCGTCGCCGTCGAGGCCCGGGGTGGAGATCCCGGTGACGAAGAAGACGCGCTCCCCGACGGATTCGTTGATGTTGATGGCGCCGAGCTGCACCAGGAAGTAGGCGATCGGTGCGGGCACGATGTACATGAGGTAGCTGTACGAGGTGATGACCCGGTCCGACGCCTTGTACTGGCGCGCGGCGGTGTAGACGCCGAGGGCGACGCCGATCACCAGGGTCAGGATGATCGAGGCCAGGAAGAGCCGGGTTGAGATCCAGACCCGGTCGCCGAACTCGGCGTTGATGAAGGCGCCGTTGGGGCTGCGCCCCCAGTCCCAGCGGGTGAGAATGCCCGTGAGCCAGTCGACGTAGCGCTCCCAAGGACTCAGGGTGGGATCAAGCCCCTTGAGCCGGAAGGAGTTGACCACCTGCTCAGGGGTGGGCTTTGGAATCCGCTCCTGCTCGAGCAGCGCCGGCTGCAGCGTGCTCACCGCCAGAAGGTAGCCGGCACTGGTGGTCAGGAAGATCATGAAGACATACGTGGAGGCACGCTTGGCCAGGTATCGAAGCATGGATCGGCTAGTTCTGGATCGCCGTTGCCTGTGCGGATCCGGGCGTCGCGGAAGCGGCCGGAAGCGCCCGCCTGCAGGCCGGGATGACAAGAATATTCACAACTTCGGTCCTTCCGTCGTCCCCCATCCGGCAGGGGGTTCCGCCGCCGGTTCGGGATCATGGGCCAGCTGGTGTCCGGCCGCCCGCGGGCCTTTCGGCCGAGTCCTTGTGGATTATGCTGCGGGTCACATTCCAGAGGAAGCTATCACATACGCCGGGCCACCCCCGCTCTGGGCGCCCGGACACGGCGGGTCCTCTACCAGATCGTTATGAATAACTCCGTGGAATGGATTTTGACCGTGAGGGCCGGCAACGCCGAGCCGGGCTAGGCCCCGCCCACAACCCGGGTGACGAGTTCCCGCCAGGTTTCCGCGAGCCGCTCGGGCGCGATCCCGTGCACGCCGACCGCATGCAGCAACAGTTCCGGCTCCAGCGCCGCCCCGAGCGCCGACGCCATGAGCCACGGGTCCGCCGTCACGCCGGCCTCGCGCAGCAGCATCTCCAGGTGCCGGTGCCAGAGGACGGCCGCCGGGACTTCGAACCTGTTGTAGGCCGACGCGTCGGCGGCCCTGGCCAGCTCCCCGAATTCCAGGATCCAGGAAATCCGCGCGGTTCCCACGGCGATCAGGCGCTCCAACGGCGGCGCACCGGGACCCACCGGAGGCGGGCCGAACATGAACCGGTTCTGGAACTCGGCCTCGGCACCGCTGAGGAGTGCCATCATCAGCCCGGCACGGCTGCCGAAGCGCCGGAAGACCGTCCCCTTTCCGACGCCGGCGCGTTGCGCCAGCCGGTCCATCGTGAGCGCGTCGGCGCCGGATTCGCCGACGATTTCCCGGGCGGCGCAGAGCAGCAGCTCCCGGTTGCGCGCCGCGTCGCGGCGCTCGGACTCCGCCGCGGGCCCGGCGGCGTGCCCGCCCCCGGACGGGGCGCCGGGACGGATGGGGATGAGGCTCACATCGCTGATTCTAGCCCCCTGGCAAATAGCCCCGGAATATAACCGGACCGCAGTCCGTTTATCCTGGGTGAAGGCCCCCAAGCCTCCACGATCCGCCAGCCGTCGGAATCATCCCGCGGCGTGAAGCATAGGAGTATCCATGTCCAAGAAGACCGTCCTCGCCCTCGTCGGCAGCCTGCGCGCCGGTTCCACCAACCTCCAGCTGGCCGAGGCCATCCAGCTCAACGCCCCGGAGCAGGTGGACGTGGTCATTCACGAGAGCCTCGGCAACATCCCCTTCTACAATGAGGACCTCGACATCGAGGGCCAGGTCCCCGAAGCTGCAGCCGCCCTGCGCGCCGCGGCCAACGACGCCGACACCATCCTGCTGGTCACACCGGAACACAACGGCACCGTCCCGGCATCGCTGAAGAACGCCATCGACTGGCTGTCCCGCCCGTTCGGCGCCGGCGCCCTCGCCGGCAAGCCCACCGCCGTCGTGGGCACCGCCTTTGGCCAGTTCGGCGGCGTCTGGGCCCAGGACGAGGCCCGCAAGGCCGTCGGCATCGCCGGCGCCCAGGTCCTCGAAAACGTGAAGCTGGCAGTCCCCGGCTCCATGGTCCGCTTCGCCGAGGTCCACCCCAAGGACGACGCCGAAGTTGTCGAGCAGATCAAGGGCGTCTTCGACGCGCTGGCCGAGGCCCGCACCGCGGAAGCAGCCTAGCCCTCCGCACGCCGCCACTCCTGAAGCCCCCGCCAGCATGCGCCTGCCGGGGGGCTTCAGGCATTCCCCGCGAAGGAAGTCGACAGGAGCCTCCAGTCCGGGAGGAAACAACCGTTTCCCCCCGGACAACATGGGTAGTATCCTTGGGACTGTGACCCACGAAACACTTGATGCCGCCGCAGCAGTTCTTCCGGCCGAGGCCATTGACGCAATCGAACGTGCGGCTACGTCCGCCCACCGCCACGAGATCCTCTTCTCGGAGCGCGCAGCCAATATCAAACAGTCCGCAGTCCGGGACGTCTTCGACATCTCGATGCGCCCCGGCCTCGTCTCCCTCGCCGGCGGAAGCCCGTACCTGCAGTCCCTGCCGCTGGAACGCCTCGGCCAGACCGCCGCGAAGATCATCGCCGAGCAGGGCATGACCGCACTGCAGTACGGCGGCGGCCAGGGAACCGAGGAACTCCGCACCCAGATCTGCGAGGTCATGGCGGCAGAAGGAATCCTCGACGCCGACCCTTCGAACATCGTGATCACTGCCGGTTCGCAGTCGGCGCAGGATGTGGCCACCAAGGTCTTCTGCAATCCGGGAGACGTGGTCCTCGCCGAGGACCCCACTTACGTCGGCGCACTCAACACGTTTGAGGCCTACCAGGTGGAGGTCGAAACGGTGGCGATGGACGGGGACGGCATCATCCCGGACCTGCTGGAGGCGAAGATCGCCGCCCTCCAGACCGCCGGCAAGAACATCAAGTTCCTCTACACCATCCCCAGCTTCAACAATCCGTCCGGCATCACCCTCTCGGCGGAGCGCCGGCAGGCCGTGGTCGATATATGCCGTCGAGCGAATATTTTGGTGCTGGAGGACAACCCGTACGGCCTCCTCCGCTTCGACGGCAAACCGCTGACCCCCTTGCGGGCCGGCAACCCGGACGACGTCATCTACATGGGGTCCTTCTCGAAAATCTTCGCCCCTGGCCTGCGGATCGGCTGGGCCCTTGTCCCGGCCCACCTGCAACGCCGCTACTACCTTGCGTCGGAGTCCGTCACCCTGTGCCCGCCGACGCTGAACCAGATGCTGGTCTCCGCCTACCTGCGCGACTACGACTGGCGCGGCCAGATCGAGACGTACCGGGGGCTGTACCAGGAACGCTGCGAGGCAATGCTTGCCGCCCTGGCCGACTTCATGCCGGAGGGCTTGAGCTGGACGCGCCCCGACGGCGGCTTCTTCGTATGGGTCACGCTGCCCGAGGGCGTGGACACCTACCCGCTGCTGAAGAAGGCCATCGACGCCGGCGTCGTCTTCATTCCGGGAGCGGCATTTACGCCGTCGGACGATCCCTCGAACAAGATCCGGCTGGCGTTCAGCGCCGTCCCGCCCGAAGCGATCCGGGAGGGTGTGCGGCGGCTCGCGCCGGTCCTGAGGGAAGCGGTCGAGGGGTTGTAGCCTGAGTCAGCAGTACGGTTCGCGTGCTGGTTTGGTTTAGCTGGTTTGGTTTTGCAGGTTTTTTAGCAGGGTTCGCTGAACAGCGTTCACTAATACAGAGGAGCGGTCCATGACCGGAATTATCGTTGTCGGCGTCGACGGCAGTGAGACTGCCCTGCGGGCGGCGCAGACCGCGCGGGACCTCGCAGCTTCGGTAGGGGCCACCCTCCATGTGGTCAGCGCCTTTGACAGCGACAGGACCCAGGTCTTCGCCAGCGGCGGTGACAAGTGGATCGTCTCCGACGCCGGGAACGCGGAGGAGGTTGCGCGGACGGTCGCCGAAGCCCTGCGCCGCCCCGACACCAATGTCACCTACGCAGCGGCCCGGGGCAAGCCTGCCGAGGCCCTGATCCAGGAAGCCGAACGGACCGGCGCCCGGATGATCGTGGTCGGCAACCGCCGCATGAAAGGGATCGGCCGCGTCCTGGGGAGCGTTGCGAACAGTGTGGCCCACAACGCCCCCTGCGACGTCTACATCGCCAAGACCGACGCCGACTAACACTCCGGCAGGTCAGGCCTTCCCGGTAGCTGCCGGCTCGGTCGTCTTCAGCATCCGGCGCAGGATTTTTCCGGAGGCGGACTTCGGTACGGCCTCGATGAACTCCACGCGGCGGATCTTCTTGAACGGCGCCACCTTGGCCGCCACGAAGGCCATGACGGCGTCCTCGTCCAGGGCGTCGCCGTCGGGGCCGGGCTGGCGCACGACGAACGCCATGGGCACTTCCTGGCCGTCGGCGTCGAGGGACCCGATCACCGCGGAGTCTGCAATCCCGGGATGGGTCAGGAGCAGCGCCTCCAGCTCCGCCGGGGCGATCTGGTAGCCCTTGTACTTGATGAGTTCCTTGAGCCGGTCCACGATCGTCACGACGCCGTCCGCCCGCACCGTCGCGATGTCCCCGGTGCGCAGGAAGCCCTCCGCGTCCAGGGTGTCTGCGGTTTCCTCCGGCCGGTTGAGGTAGCCGAGCATCACATTCGGTCCGCGGCACAGCAGATGCCCCGGTGCGCTGGTTCCTTCCGCGGGAACGGGGATGTCCTCCCCCGTGGCCGGATCCACGAGGCGGCACTGCATGTTGGGCACCGTGAATCCCACCGAGCTGACGGGAACCTCCCCGGCGTCACGCGGAATGAGGTGCGACACGGGGCTCATCTCGGTCATGCCGTAGCCCTGGAGCACCCGGCAGCCGAGGCGTTCGGCCAGGCGGGTGCCGAGCTCACCGTCCAGCGGTGCCGCGCCGGAAAGGGTGGTGTGCACCGAGCTGAGGTCGTACTCGGCAACCAGCGGGTGCTTGGACAGCGCCACGGCCACCGGCGGGGCGATGAACAGGTAGCTGCACCGATGGTCCTGGATGATCCGCAGGAACTCGGGCAGATCGAACCTGGGCATCGTCACGAGGCGGGCGCGCTGGCGCAGTGCCACGTTCAGCAGAACAGTCAGCCCGTAGATGTGGAAGAACGGGAGCAGCGCCAAGAGCCTGTCCTCGGGGCCGACGTCGAGCAGTCCCCGGGACTGTTCCACGTTGGCGATCAGATTCCGGTGGCTGAGCATGACGCCCTTGGGCCTGCCCGTGGTTCCGGACGAGTAGGGCAGCACGGCCACATGCGTGGCGGGATCGAACGAGACGCGGGGCGCCGGCGCGCCGGCGGCGAGCAGGTCGCCCAGCGAGGGGTGGCCGTCGGCGCCGTCGAGCACCACGAGCCGCGCGGCAGGGATACCGGTCCTTTCGGCGGCTTCCCGGGCGGCCGGCAGCAGGGCCGAGACGGTGAAGAGCCAGCCCGCGCCGGCGTCGGTGAGCTGGTTGGCGATCTCGTCCGCCGTGTACAGCGAGTTGATGGTGGTGACCGTGGCGCCGGCCCGCAGCAGGCCGTGGAAGACGGTGGCGAAGGCGGGGATATTCGGGCACAGGATGGCTGCCACGCCGTCCACGCCGAGGCCTTGGGCGGCCACGGCTCCGGCGAGGGCGTCGATCTGGCCCCGCAGCGACCGGTAGGTGGTTTCCGCACCGCTGACGCCGTCAACGATCGCGACCCGGTCCAGGTCCTTCTCTGCCAGAGCGCCGAAGAGGTAGTCGTAAATGCCGAGATTGGGAACATCGACGTCGGGGTACGGGCTTGAAAACACGCAACATCTCCTTTGATCCGCGTCCGCCGGGCCGGCGGCGGCTGGTGCCACTCTAGTGCCGCGGTGCGCCTGCCGGACAGGACGGCACGGACTTGATGAGGATCACCCCCTCCCGTGGGCAGCCTCACCGCCAGACGGCCGCCCGGGACGGCCGCGCTCAGTAAAATGGGAAGTGCCCTGCAATGGTGCGGACATCCGAGAACCCGCCTACCAGAGGAACCCATGATCACTCTTCAGCGCCGCCAGTTGGTTGGCCACGACATCCTGCTGGCCCGCCACGGCAACCACATCAGCACGATGCGCGTGGACCGGGGTGCGGGCCGCGTCATCGCCTTCCTGGATGACGGATCAACGGACAGCGCCCCCAATCTGATCATGCCTGGCCTGCGCATGCCCGACACTGTGCGCAGTGTGCTCCGCGAAGACTGGAAGTTCCTCGCTGGAGTCAGCGCGTGCACTATGGGGCTGGCGGGGCTGATGTTCGCCGCCTCGGCTGCCCTGGCCAGCATGAGCGGCGATCCCGCCCTGGCCCAGGTGTTGACCGCGTACTCGGGAAACTGAGCCGTCGGGCATATTGGCCCGAAACTGACGGCACCCATACTGACGGAACCCCGCCGCTGAAGCGTTCAGCGGCGGGGTTCCGGCGTTTCGGGGCCGGTTTTTGGGCTCCGGCGTTTTCGGGGCTAGTCCAGCAGCAGGGCCGGTTCTTCCAGGATGGCGGCGACGTCGGCCATGAACCGGGCGGACAGGTCCCCGTCCACCACACGGTGGTCGAAGGAGCCGCCGAGGGTGGTGATCCAGCGGGGAATGACTTCGCCGTCCAGGACCCAGGGCTTTTGCTTGATGGTGCCGAACGCCACGATCGCGACCTCGCCCGGGTTGATGATGGGCGTGCCGGTATCGATCCCGAGGGCGCCGATGTTGGTCACGGTGAGCGTGCCGCCCTGCATCTGGGCCGGCTGGGTCTTGCCGGCCCGTGCCGTGGTGGCGAGCTCGTTCAGGGCCAGGGCCAACTGCTTGAGCGAAAGATCCTGGGCGTTCTTGATGTTCGGCACCATCAGTCCGCGCGGCGTGGCGGCCGCGATGCCCAGGTTCATGAAGTGCTTGACGTGGATCTCCGCGGAATCGCTGCCGTCCGGGTTGTCCACCCAGGTGGCGTTGACGCTCGGGTTGCGCGCCGCGGCCCAAATGACGGCCTTGGCCAGGATCAGCAGCGGGGAGACCTTGATGCCTTCGAAGTCGCGCGAGGCCTTCAGTCGCTTGACGAATTCCATGGTGCGGCTGGCGTCGACGTCGACAAAGATGCTCACGTGCGGCGCCGCGAAGGCTGATTCGACCATGGCCTTGGCGGTGGCCTTACGGACCCCCTTGACCGGGATCCGCTCGATCCGCTGGTCCTGCGGACGGCCGGACTTGCCCCAGAACGAATCCGCCTTGTCCACCTCGGCGTCGCGCTGGGCCTGGTAGCTCACCAGGTCCTCACGTGTCACTTCACCGCGGGCGCCGGTGGGTACGACGTCGGCCAGGTTGATGCCGAGGTCCCGGGCGATCTTGCGGACCGGAGGCTTGGCCAGCACCTTGCCGACCAGGCCGCTGATGGCCCCGCCCAGCGTGGGGCGCAGGTCGCCGGCGGGGCCCGCGGCCTCGTCGGCGGGGCGGCCGACCGTGTCCGGGTTGATCCAGATGTCGTGGGCCTCTACGCCCACCCGTTCGGCCACCGGGGCGGCGGCGGCTGCCGCTGCGGCCGTGGCTTCGCGACCGGCGGCCGAAGGGGCCGGGGATGCCGAAATCCGCCGCCGGCGCTTGACGGCGTCGGCCTTGGGTCCGGAGCCCACCAGCGGTCCGCCGGCCGGGCGGCCGGCCTGTTCGCCGGCGTCGGCCGGGTCGGCAGGCAGCGTGCCGTACATGGGCGCCGCGACAGCAGGTGCCCGGGTGGCCGGTGCCGGGGCCGCCGGTGTTTGGGCAGCGACGGCGTCACTGACGCTGATGATCGGCGTGCCGACCTCCACCGTGACGCCTTCGGGGACCAGCAGTTCGGTGACCGTTCCCGCGAAGGGCGAGGGCAGTTCCACGAGGGACTTGGCGGTCTCGATCTCGCACAGGACGTCGTTGATGGCCACGGTGTCGCCGGCTTTGACCTTCCAGGCGACGATTTCGGCCTCCGTCAGCCCTTCGCCGACGTCCGGGAGATTGAACTTGTTAAGCGTCATGGGTCCTCGTTAGTACGCGAGGGCGCGGTCCAGCGCCTCAAGGATGCGGTCGATGTCCGGCAGGTAGTCTTCTTCGACCTTGGCCACGGGATAGGGCATGTGGAATCCGCCGACACGGATGACGGGGGCCTCGAGCGAGTGGAATGCCCGCTCGCTGATCCGGGCCGCGATTTCGCCGCCGATGCCGCCGAAGGTGGGGGCCTCGTGGGCCACGATCAGGCGGCCGGTCTTCTGGACCGACGCCGTGACGGTGTCGAAGTCGATCGGCGAGATGGACCGGAGGTCGATCACTTCGACGCTGTGGCCGTCCTCGGCGGCGGCTTCGGCCGCGGCGAGGGCCACGGGCACCAGGGGCCCGTAGACGACGACGGTGGCGTCGGTTCCCTCGCGGAGGACATGCGCCTTGAAGGGGTCGGCGGACGCGCCGGGGGTCTCGGTGTCGACCTCGCCCTTGAGCCAGTAGCGGCGTTTAGGCTCGAAAACGATCACGGGATCCTGGCAGTCGACGGCCTGCTGGATCATCCAGTAGGCATCGTGCGGGTTGGAGGGCGTGATGATGCGCAGGCCGGCCGTGTGGGCGAACAACGCCTCCGGCGATTCGGAGTGGTGCTCGATCGAACCGATGCCGCCGCCGTACGGGATCCGGATGACGACGGGCACGGTGAGGTTGCCGTTGCTGCGCGAGTGCATCTTTGCCAGCTGGGTGGTGATCTGGTTGAACCCGGGGAACACGAAGCCGTCGAACTGGATTTCGCAAACGGGCTGGTAGCCGCGCAGGGAGAGGCCGATCGCGGTGCCGATAATGCCGGATTCGGCCAGCGGGGTGTCCACGACACGGTCGGCGCCGAAATCGGCAATCAGTCCGTCGGTGACCCGGTAGACGCCGCCGAGGGCCCCGATGTCCTCGCCCATCAGCAGCGCGCGGGGGTTGTTGTTCAGCGTGGCCCGCAGGCCCTCGTTGATCGCTTTCGCGATGGTCATGGTGGTCATCAGTTGGCCGCCCTGTCTGTCTGGTCAGCTTCCTCGTCGGCGAACCCTGCACTGTATTCCTCGAACCAGGCCAGCTCTTCAGCCACCAGCGGGTGGGCCTCCACATAGGTGTTGGCAAACGCGGTCCGGATGTCCGGGGTTTCGAGGTCGTGGGTGGTCTTGCGGACGTAGGCTGCGAGTTCGTTGCCGTCGGCCCTGACCTGCTCGAAGAAGGCGTCATCCGCGAGGCCCTCGGCCCGGAGGTATTTCTCCAGCCGGTCCAGCGGATCCTTGGCCCGCCACAGGCTTTCTTCGTCGGATCCGCGGTACTTGGTGGGGTCATCGGCGGTGGTGTGGGCCCCGACCCGGTAGGTGAACGCCTCGATCAGGACGGGACCGTTGCCCTCGCGGGCCTGCTCCAGCGCCCACTCTGTGACGGCGTGGACGGCGATCACGTCGTTGCCGTCCACCCGAATGCCGGGGAACCCGTAGCCCTTGGCGCGGTTGGCGAGCGGGATGCGGGTCTGCACGGAGCTCGGCACGGAGATCGCCCAGTGGTTGTTCTGGCAGAAGAAGACGACCGGCGCCCGGTAGGACGAGGCGAACACCATGGATTCATGGACGTCGCCTTCGGAGCTGGCACCATCGCCGAAGTACACCATGACGGCTGCCTTGGGCTCCTCGGCCTGTCCCGGCTCACCGCTGGCGACGGCGTTGGCGGCCGCGAGCTTCTGGTCCCGCTGGATGCCCATGGCGTAGCCGACGGCGTGCGGGGTCTGGGCGGCCAGGACCAGCGTGTAGAGGTGGAAGTTCGTGTCCTTGGGGTTCCAGCCGCCGTTGGAGACGCCACGGAACTGACGCAGCAGCTCGGCGAGGTCCACGTTGCGCGTCAGGGCCACGCCGTGCTCGCGGTAGGTCGGGAAGATGTAGTCCTGGGGCTGGCTGGCCCGGCCGGAGCCGATCTGGGCGGCTTCCTGCCCGGTGAGCGGAACCCACAGGGCCAGTTGTCCCTGCCGCTGCAGGGCCGTGGCTTCCACATCGAAGCGGCGGATCTTCGCCATGTCGGCATAGAACCCCCGCAGGGTCTCCGGATCCAGCTTCTCGGCGTACTTTGAGAAGACCGGGTCGGAGCCCAGGGTGCCGTCCGGCCCCAGCAGCTGCACCATGGGCTCTGCCGGGGCGCCCAGTTGGGCCTCCGCTTCCGCCTCGAGCCGGTCATCCATGTCGGTTCCGTCGAACTCGGTAGAGGGCAGATGTGTGGCGCCCATACCGTCTCCTTGCCTGCCGCATCCGAATGCGCCGCAATCGCTGGGATATATGCC
>ENA-OWNT01003290-OWNT01003290.1-seawater-metagenome-genome-assembly--contig:-NODE-3290-length-15434-cov-3.627336_pt1 | contig 15434 bp, 12 predicted proteins | sample MGYA00238136_ERZ651165 | MGnify/ENA primary metagenome ERZ651165 (study PRJEB26861, sample SAMN08777766) | seawater metagenome | isolation source: coastal seawater | place: USA: Florida | collected...
TGGTACTAGGTACTCTATAGCGTAGTACGTGGTACGATTAAAAATCGAATAGAGTAGCGTAACCAAAGTGAGTGAGTGTGAATGAGTGTGAGTGAGTGAGTGAGTGAGTGAGTGTGAGTGAGTGAGTGAGCGAGTGTGAGTGAGTGAACGACTGTGGTGTGGGGTACTGAGTGAGTGTGAGTGGGTGTGAGTGAGTGAGTGAGTGAGTGAGTGAAGGTGGCGGGCGGGTGGCGGGCGGTCGTCGGTTTCGCTGACTCTGTCACTGTAAGTGAGTGAGTGAGTGAGTGTGAGTGAGTGAGTGTGAGTGAGTGTGACTGACTGACTGTGGCCCATCCGTTCGTTCGTTGTTGATGACTGAAGACTGACTGTGTGAGCTGCAGTGAGTGGGTGAGCGATGAGAGAGAGTCAAGCTGTCTGTTTGTTTGTCTGTCTGTCTGTTGTCCATCCATCGATCAACAATCAACAGCAAAACAAACGACGACGACGACGATGCGACGATGAACGATGACGACGATGCAACGACGACGACGGCAAAGAATGACGGCGGCGGCGGCGGCGACGACGACGAGGGCGTGGGAGAGAGTTGAAGCAGAAAACAATGGGCTTCCATGCAATGTACTGTAATTGATTGCGATTGGAAGTACTGTACGACGAACACCAAAGACACGACAAAGCAGATGACCGAACAAACAAGGGAGTCATTCTTGACAACGGTTGAAGACTGAATCGCAGTATGATCACGCTGTGACAACAGCCGGGCCCGACAACGACTGCATTGTCCGTCGCGAAGGGCATCGCAACAAGACAAAGGATTCCGTGAACACTGGGTTGTCCGTGCGTGCCACAAATCGTGATCTACTTGGACAGGTTGGCGTCGCCACTTGGGGAATGTTCAATTTTGTGGGGTACCTTGGCGGAGCTTTGCTTTTCTTGGTTTCAAAACTCGTGTTGAGCAGTGTTGAGCAAATTCTAGTTTATTCTGACATTGGGCGATTTCTGTTCCTGACATTGTAATCTCAGCACGACACGGTTAGCCCCAATGCAGACGGCCCGTGGAGCTTGTTAAACAGTACCGTTCGTTTGTGTGGTTGTTCTTCGAATACATCAACAAAGGCGCGCAGCCGAAAATGTCAAAGACTTCTCTGCAGCTGGACTTTGACAAGTTACAGATCGATGGTGTCGCTACGTCTCAATCAGCCACGACGACAAAAACAGTGAAAACGCTTGCACCCGGAGACACTGTTTCTGTAAAATATCGCGGCAAAGAATGGCGTACGGCGTCAATTGTCGACGTGCGGCCCGAAGGGAGCTTCGACGTCGCTTACAATAATGACGAGCACGAAAATGGAGTACCGCCATCGATGATTCGAGTCCGCGATTCTCCTCGGCACATTAAGGCCACATCACCGGTATGTTTGATGCGTCACTGACAAGGGTTTTCGGACTGCAGTGCCACGAGCTGAGTTCTATCTGACATCAACAATGTTCTCCTTGACCAGGCTTTGAATCTCACAATGGATATCGAGGCTGCGCTTACTCCTCGCGGAGCGAAAGCCATGGATGTTCGCAGCCTGAAATCTCGACAGGAACTCGTTGCATTCATCTATCGTTTGCAAGCGACAGTCGAGGAACAAGCGGAGACTATCCGGCTTCAAGAAATTTCGATCGCTGCGCTGAAACGGCAAACTGAATCAATTGGGTCACAGGTTCGTGTTTGGTGTGCCGGATGTACGCGTAGTCTGCATGGGTGGTGACTTTGCGGGTCTTCAACTGCAGGAGCCCGAACAATCGCTCTCACAAGTCAAGGTGGGAACGGTATTATTTTACCAACGAGTTCCTGGTGCTGAGGTTGAAAGGGTAGAGGTTCGATATCGAATTTTGAATTCTGTTTGCTGTTGTCGTGACTGTGCAATCATTGTGGCTTCGTCTTCAATTGCATCGCCAGGTCATCGAATTGTTCCCACCACCTCCCGCCGAGTTGGCATTTTTCATGGTTAGAGTTGTGGCTTCTGATCGCAAGGGCCGCATTGGAGTCGAAACCCAAGTCACTATCAATAGCAAACAGGTAATGCTCGCCAGCTCCTTGCGTTCGCTTGACTGTAGCACTCATAGCTTGTGTTGTGGTGGCCCACTAGGCGTCATACCGAATTGAAGATTTTGATGAGCCAAGCACGGAGTAATGACTCAGACGCTGTGGACTATAAACTCACACTAAATCACTTTGAATGAACGTCCTATCTTTTATGTCATATCCAATGCGCATCATTCGAATTGGCGATGTCACTCACTCCGAGATGCACTCTGTGCCTGGTGTCACCGAATACACTCGACGGCCATCCAAAATGTGCTCCAAAGCCTTAGATCAACATCGAGATACGGGACTACCCAAGCAGTTGCTGATTTCCTTGCACGCGTGCGTCGTAGTAATGCATGTGCCGGGATTGTTTCGATATGAGTCGACGAGTCGATGGGTCGATGAGGGAATGAGGCGACGCAGCGATGACGTTGTTGTGATTGTGACTGCATATCATAGCGCAGATCGACTGTCTATACAGGCTGTTGGGATGTACTGTTCGTGGGCGTGGGAGGGGCGGCGGCGGCGGCGGCGGGTTGGGGCGGCAAGGCAGAGCTGAGCTCTTTTGCGTGATGCCGTTCGCCGTCCGCCTTTCGCCGTTCGTCGTTCGTCATTGTCGTTGTTGTTGCTGTGTTGTCGTCACGCAACGTGACACATACATAGCCACTCTCACTGCCAAACCTTCTCGACTCGCTGGCTAGCGACACGCGGACACGCGGACACGCGGACACGGACAGAAACGCACAAACGGAAGGAAGGACCGGGGAAAGGAAATGGACAGTCAAAACCATTCCGGGACAGCGGTGCATCAGTGCCGCTTTATTATTTTCAGACAAGGCTGTGCTTGGCAGGGCGAGTGATTGGTTCTGCTTGTTGAACGTAGCACTCGTGAACGTGGACCGTAAGGGTTGATACGACGAAGAACGCGGGGGTTGGGAAGCGCTTGCGGAGAATACTCATGCGAGTGAGTGCCGATTAGGCTGACCCGGGGTGTTCGATCGAAGTTGATGTTGGAACTGCTGAGGAATTTTTAATTCAGATTTCGTTTTGAAAAGCGAGGAGTTAGGAACCGTGGCGGACTTTGCTGCGTCAAGGAGAGCTTGGCCAAAGTAGCCCGGGACCGTTTCTGTCTAGTCAGTAGTTTCCAAGATGAAACTGAGCACGTGGTTTCTGTTTGCAGCTGTTGCCAGCACCAGTGTCACTGCCAGCGCCAATTCCGATGTGAGATGTGTTTGTTGATTTGGCAGAGCTACATTTTGCACCTGGCTAGTAATCCACGATTTCTTTGATTTGTGTAGGTTGTGCATCCCCAGGACAACCCAACCAGAGCCATTCGCGTCGGTGACTCGGTTAGATATTTTCGAATCAATTGGTATCCAAACCAACTACCACCAAAATCAGTGAACAAATCACTATTTTATCAATATCTCAAGCAAGAGTTTTTTGCGCTCGCCGACACCGACGGTGACGGAGCACTCAGTTTTGAAGGAGAATGGGAACGGGAGTACTCACGGTTCGGAGATCCTGCTGTGTCCCCTGCCGTCGAAGCATTCCAGGCGCACGACCAAGATCAAGACGGCAGTATCACCTTGGAAGAATTCCCTGGTTCGTGCGTTTGCGATTGTCGTGTCCGGCTGCGCGCAGTGTTTAAAACCGATCTCGCTGTGGGTCGCTCCCAATCGTTTGTTTTTCAGTGCCGTTGATGTACCGCTACCTGCCATTTCACGCATCGTATGTTGATTTGGACGATGACGGCTTTATCAGTCCTACCGAGTGCAATGCGGTCCGCACCAGCTCACCGCCAGGAATTCGGAAGGGTCTTGCCGACGCTGGTGACGGATGCGTGCTTGCCGATACGGATGGAGACAGTTTGATCTCTCTCAATGAATACAATGACTGCTGTGGCATCCCACAGCGAAATTTGATGTGGTTTGAACAGAAGACGGCACAACAGCCGGTGCCGCCACCTCACAAAGTAGATGCACCACTCCTGGCTCAGGTGGCAGCAACGAAAGCGGCTGCAGCCAAGAAAGTGATTGATGAGTTTCTCACCCGCTCTGCGTTGTAGGGAGCTGCAAATGTTCGTGAAGTGCGAATCTGGCGTCCGCCCCGGCGCTATGTCTGTTCGCTGGCTCGCTGGTGGGGGCAGGCGTCAACCCGTCCATCGCGTAAACGTAAAGTATTATTCAAGTCCATCAACATCCAACACCTCTCGCAGAGTTTCAACGTTATATAAGTTATTATTTTACTTTGAGAGAGTGTGGCTGCTTCGTGGGAAAGACAGCAGTATAAGGTGAACGTGTTTGCATCAATTGTGCAGCAATACTTGTGTATTGACAAACTCGTGGGAACGGCTCAGCCGATGTCAAGGTGCTATTGGAAAGGGGGTTAAGAAAGCAAAATTCTTTTGTTCGATGATTTCAAGGGTGAAAGCCACTGCCGCCATTTTGGTCTTGACTCTCCTCAAGCGACAAGTTAAGCAGCGACATGCTCATGTCATCCAAATTCTCGGTGTTGAGGAGATCGGAGTGCAGTGGGCCTCCCCAAGATGCACCTTCAATAGAGATTTCACCTTGACTATTTGTTCTGTTGAGACCACTGTGGCTGATGCTCATGTTCGAACGTGACAGTTTGTCAGGACTCTTTGACGATTGAGCAAAAATAGCATGCCCTTGCACGACGCCGTCGAAATGCCCGTGGTCCTCATCAATCGAGATCATCGCATCGATGCTCCCTGACTGATCGAAATCCCACTGCAGATCCGCGGCAGACATTTCTTTTTCTGGCGGGCTGTGTTGCATGCCAGCAACAAAGGCTTTCCGCATCAAAAGCTGATCTTCAGCGGACATAGTCTCTCCGGTCTGCTTGCGAAACTTTTCGACCTCTTGAGCAACAAAGGCTTCAGCAAGCTCCGCCATGTCTTCATGAGACATGGATGATGTGGATTCATCCAACGACTTGCTGCCTCTTGAGTCGGCACCACCACGGTTCCCGCTTGGGTAATTGTACCCATATGGGGCATTTGTGTCAACCTTCAACCCGACAGGTGTTGTGGTCGCTGAAAAGCTGTTTCCGGCGCTACCACTACTTAGCCTTGGCCCGCCCGACTCACCTTTTTGAGGTGTTTGCTCTGGTGTTGGGCCAAAGAAGCCGAAGGACGTGTTGCTGTTGTTCATTCCCCACGTGTGGTCGCCAGAGGGACCGGGACTGTCGGCTTGGATCCCGAACGAGCCTGGGCTCAAACGTAGGTGCATGTCACTGCTGTTGAGGGCGCCGCCCTGTCGTGCTTGTTGCTTTTGTTGCGCTTGCTGCATCTGTCGCAACTGCTCTTGCTGCACTTGGACCTTGCGCCTCGCTTCAGCAGCATCATTGATGAGCTGCTGTCTAGACATGGAGTGCAAGGGTGCTGTGCCGTCGCCCCTGTAGAACTTGCCTGACCCAGGCGAACCCGAGTCGGCGTCTGCTGGGCTGGGTGAAGTTTTGCGCAGCAAGGCGTTCCAACGATTCTTGACTGCGTTTTCGGACCGACCAGGAAGGAAATGCTTGATGCTCTTCCACCGATTCCCGTACTCCTTTTGACAAGCATGTAGGATTTGATCCTCGTGTCTGGTCCATGCGCCCTTGTTGCCCGTTTGCTGCATGTAGTAACTCCAACGTGCCTTGCACTGCTCACGTGTTTTGCCAGGTAGCTTGCGCTTTAGTGCCTCGTAATCCATATTGTTGTTAATGTAGGCTCCTATCAAGATGTTGTCCTGTTCAATGGTCCAACCAGAACCTGGGTCCAGGCTCTGCTTTGAGGGATCCATTGCGACGCTCGCTCTGGAAGCTACTTTGTTTCAACACCCGCGCGACTCTCGACACGTAAACGAACGCCTAGCTAGCGTTTGCTGAAATACCAAATTGTTGCCAGAATCGGACAAAAATTACCCGGACTGCAAACTCATAAGCTTGTCCATATCGACCTCTGTGGCGTGAACCTGACTGAGAAAACCTCGAGTCGATCTGTCACGAACACTCGTGAAAAACGAATGCGTCAGAGGCAGGACAGCCTGGCGACAAGTCCAGACTCCTCACACACGCAACGTGCACATTTCCGAGCAAAAAGGCACCAACAAAAACCCACACAAAAGAACCCAGCACGACCAGCGCGTCATGCGCTGCCGGGATGTACCGTTCCCGCGTCACGTACGTAACGTGTGCACTTCAATACTTTCGGCATGTCGTTGGGTCCCGCACACATCTATCGAGAGCTCGCAGAAGGTGCAATCGGCACATTCTTGACGGCACCACAGCCTCACAACGCAAGCCTCGTGAGCTTGCATCTAACGAACCGTTGGGTCGAGTGACGCGACAAAAACGTTTGGGGAGAGTCACTCTGCCAAGTGGGGTTCATTGGTCGTACCCAACCACAAAACCACCGGCACCAGAACCACCGTAAGTAACTGAAGACACAGACCCCCAATCACCAATCACGAACACGAAGCAAAGACATTGTCGAAGCAGCGAACGAACAGTTTGCAAAACTCAACACGCACCAACACGCAGGGTACAACAACAACAACAACAAGAACTTTTACACAACAACAACAACAACAACACTCAACTAACCAATGCAACAATGCAACAACAATAGCCAAAGACAACACTCAATCAACACCCAACAATAACCAACGCACGCACGCACGCACCAACCAACGCACCAACCAACGAACAGCAACAACAAACGAACAAACGAACGAACGAACGAACGCAAAGTCACAAAGTCAAAGTCAAAGTCAAAGTCAAAGTCAAAGGCAAAGGCAAAGGCACAGTGAATGAGTGAGTGAGTGAGTGAGTGAGTGAGTGAACGAACGCATAGTCCAAACCAGTCTACTCACTCACTCACCCACAGTCAGTCAGTCAGTGAGTGAGTGACTGTGAGTGACTGTGAGTGAGCGAAGCCGATCTGTGTGTGATCCATCACTGTGAGTGAGTGAGTGCGTGAGTGAGTGAGTGAGTGAGTGTGAGCAATGCGTTGGGTGAGTGAGTGAGTGAGTGTGAGAAAAACAGTTTCAGATTTCATTTCACCTTCGCTCACTCACTCACTCACTCTGTGACTCACTTTGTGAGGCTTTCTTTCGGCTGTCGTGCGTCGGTCGTTGGGTGCGTGTGTGTGTGTGTCGGTTAGTCAGTGTGTGAAATTAGGTAATTCAGTGCACTGTTGTGCGCAGTGTAGGTTTTGAAGATTTTGACATTCTCTTCTTCTTCTTTATTCTGTGTAAGGTAGTGAGTGAGTGAGTGAGTGAGTGAGTGAGGCAACTAACTTTCAAGTTTCAAACGAATGCGAACAACAACATTTAGTTGTCATTTCTAAACGCTCACTGCGGTCAAAATAATGTTATCCTCTCTCTCAAATCCACTTATGAACAAACCAAAATCATCAACTGTACACTCATTTCAAAACTGGTCAATGAGCAATGAGCAATGAGCAATGAGTGAGTGAGTGAGTTCCGTCCGTGCAACGAACTTCTCAGCACTGCGAACGCTCATTCGTTCACTCCCACGCCCACAAATCATTCGATCCCACCGACTCCCAACAGTCAGCACACTGGACGGACGAACTCTCATCAATCATCAACTAAGTGAGTGAGTGAGTGAGTGAGTGAGTGAGTGAGTGAGTGAGTGAATGACTGTGACTATGAATGAATGAGTGGGAGTGGGAGTGGGAGTGGGAGTGGGATCTTGCGCTGACTGACTGACAGTGACTGACTGACAGTGAGTGACTGTGTACTGTGGGCTGTGGGCTGTGGGCTGTGAAAATGCGTCGCTCATCGCAGTCCGCATTCGCATTCGGCATTCGTCATCAGCTGAAACCAACCAACCAACCGCCTCGTCGGGTTATGAGCATAAAGGAGTCTTACCCACTAAAAACCAACCATATACCTACCATTATCACTCCATCTCCACCACGTAGTACCTTTAATGCATGGCGACGCGACCTTTGTGCGTGTATCACGCACCTTTTCACTGCCCGTCCCAGTGAGTCTGATGAGTGGATCGATCCGTCGCTCGCTCGATCGATCGATTCCCAGGACACGTCGCTAAGCCACCTCGCACTACCTCACGCCAGTCCACCCCCACTCCCTCCCGCCCACGCCCACTCATCACTCATCAATGCCACTCATCACTGCGCACTGCGCCAGCGCGGGCTTGCTGAGTACGGTAATGCCCACATTCAATGGATTAAAGGTCGGTTTTGCAATGTAGCACTAAGTGAAGAATGACTAACATCGATGCGGAGAGTGGGTGGCAGTGAGTGAGTGGGCGGTGGTGGGCGGTGAGCAGTGAGCTGGAAGGAAGCTGGCAGTGAGTGAGTGAGTGAGTGGGTGGGTGAGTGGGTGATGGAGGAGCGGATTCGTTGGCAGTCAGTCAGTCAGCGCACTGTCAGTCACTGTGAGTGAGTGAGCACGACGTTGAGTCGGCCGTGGATAAAACCATGGTCTGGGCATAGACATGCACTCTGGCAGTAGATAGCGATGAATACGTGGCTGTAATGTCCATAAACAAGCCATGGAATCTAGAGCTAAGCGGTCAGACCCAAGCCAAGATCTTTGGCATCGTTGGTGCTCTCACTGTCCGTCGTTGTCGTCGTCGTTCGTCGTCGTTTGTCGTCGTTCGTCGTCGTTCGTCCGTCGTCATCGTTCGTTCATTTGCGAATTCGTTCGTTCGTTCGTTCGTTCGTTCGTTGGTGAATTTGTTACTCGGGTAGAGAGTTCGTCCGTCCGTCTGTTTGTCGTCCGAGCGTCATGGTGGTGGATGGGGTGAGTCAAATGTGTGTGTGTGTGTGTGTGTGTGTGTGTGCGTGCGTGTGTGTGTGAAGATGTTTGGGACGAGCATGGCATGCAAGCGTGGTTGTGATGGTTGGCCCGGCGGCACCGGAAACAAAATGTGTGTTACTTAGACGCCCTCAGCTTGCTTCCGAACTGCGTTCGAGCATTTTTTTTTTTTTTTTTTTGTTTTTTTTGTCGTCCAGTCGCCTCGATCTTCAGGTCCCCAATTTCACTTCTCCGTGGTGGAAGGTAAGCAAGAACAATGTCTGAGTTCGACGATGCCAAGTCGTACCCGCCGTCGAAGCACTCGGCGACGGGGGCCCACATTGAGAAAATGGAAGTGTACAAGCAGATGTACGAGCAGTCCATCAACGATTCCGACGCTTTCTGGGGCCAGCAAGCGCGTGACACGCTGCACTGGTCTGCTCCTTTCGACGCAGTTTCCATGGGCGGATTTGAACATGGCGACGTTGCGTGGTTCGTGAACGGAAAGCTGAACGTGTCCGTGAACTGCATCGACCGGCACATCGCACTCCGTGGTGACAAGACCGCGCTCATCTGGGAAGCAGATGAACCCGGCCAGAGCAAGAGCTTCACGTACAGAGAGATCTTGCGCGAAACTTGCCGCATCGCCAACGCCTTGAAGTCGCAAGGAGTCCGACGCGGAGACGCCGTGACAATCTACATGCCAATGATTCCTGAACTCGCGTTCACGATGCTTGCTTGCGCTCGCATTGGAGCCCCGCACAGCATCGTTTTCGCTGGCTTCAGTGCCAGCGCGCTTGCGTCCAGAATTGAAAACTGCCACACCAAATGGGTTGTGACCAGTGACGAGGGCCTTCGAGGAGGTCGCACCCTGCACTTGAAAAAGATTGTGGACGAAGCTCTCAAAGGACTGACGTTCGTGGAGAAGTGCTTCGTCTTTGAGCGCACTGGCGCCGACATCCACATGCAAGTGGGCCGTGACATCGCCATGAAAGAACTGCTCGAAACGCAGAGGCCCTACTGCCCGGCCGAGCCCATGGATTCGGAAGACATTCTGTTCCTGCTCTACACGTCTGGATCGACGGGGGCCCCGAAGGGTGTCGCCCACTCCACCGCTGGCTACCTGCTTTGGACCTCTCTGACCCACAAATACGTCTTCGATTTGCGTGAAGAAGACGTGTTTGCATGCGTTGCCGACTGTGGTTGGATCACTGGCCATTCGTACATTGTGTATGGCCCCCTATGCAACGGTGCAACATCTGTGATGTTCGAGTCCACTCCGCTGTACCCGGACGCATCTCGCTACTGGGACATGGTGGAAACCCACAAAATCACCCAGTTCTACACGGCCCCGACCGCTATTCGAGCCCTCATTAAGTATGGTAAAGACCCTGTTAACAAGCACGACCTTTCCTCTCTGCGAGTGCTTGGCAGTGTTGGTGAACCGATCAACCCGGAAGCGTGGAGATGGTATCACGAGGTTGTGGGCAAAGAGCGGTGTTCAATTGTCGACACCTATTGGCAGACTGAAACTGGTGGTCACATGGTCACTCCTCTGCCCGGATGGTGAGTTGATCAACGCATTGCTTGCTCACACTGTCTCCCAGCCACGAAGTACTGTGGTTCTCACTGAGTTTGTTTTCTCCGCTGCGAATTGTCTTGCTTGTACGTGACCTGCGGCCAGCACACCAACTAAGCCCGGATCTGCTACTCTGCCATTTTTCGGCGTTGAACTCGCAGTGTTGGACAAAGATTCTGGCACGGAGGTGCTCGGCAACAGCAAAAGTGGAGTTCTTGCCGTGAAAAAACCTTGGCCTGGAATGGCACGCACGGTCTTCGGCGATCACAACCGCTATCTCAACGTGTACATGCGGCCGTACCCTGGATATTACTTCACTGGCGATGGTTGCTATCGCGATAAAGACGGCTATTACTGGATCACAGGGCGAGTTGACGACGTCCTCAACATTTCCGGACACCGCATTGGCAGTGCCGAAATCGAAAGCGCTCTCGTCGGGCATGACGCTGTTGCAGAGGCTGCAGTTGTTGGTTTCCCGCACGACATCAAAGTACGTTCGTGATGCATGGCGTCGTACTCGTTGCCTTCACCTCACGTGTGCTGTATGTGTCGTGTGTTCTCACGTCGGCAGGGTTCTGGCATGGGATGCTACGTCATACTGGTGAACGGCGTCACAACCCCAGAAGCCTCCCTCATCACGGAACTGAAGTTGGCTGTCCGCCAGGAGGTAGGCCCGTTCGCGACCCCTGACTACATTATTATCACGCCAGCTCTCCCCAAGACGCGCAGTGGCAAAATTATGCGCCGTATTCTGCGGAAAATTTTGGTGAGTGTGGTTGTCAAGCGTCAGCGCCTTCGGCGGCAACGGTGCATGTGTTGGCGCAACAAGTCTAACTGTGTTGTTTGACCCAGGCCAACGAAAGCTCTCCAGAGCAGCTCGGCGATGTGTCGACTTTGGCCGACCCATCAGTTGTGGATGCTTTGATCAAGAAGGTCGCTGACTTGCAAGCTGCCAAAGCTGCTGCCCGAAAGTAACTGTGGTGCGCGACAATCTCCAACAGCAAGGTCTGCATACACGACGACCCGCCGAGGTGGAGTTGGTTGTGTCTAACTAACAGTAACTGTTCGTCACGATGATTGAGCATGTTGTCAACAACATTTCAGACAACGTTTCAGAATGGTCACACGTGGTAATCGACTTGTTTACTGTACAATCTTATAATGAAAGTTGGTGCACATGTTTGTGCGGGGCGACGTTGCTGAGGCACGGAATGTACCTCTTCACCGCCATGACTTCGGTGCACGTTGCACCGCAAACCGATTGCCTTTCTGGGATCGATAACCATCGCTGCCACGAAAGGGAGACATCGATTGCTGATCCACATTGTTGACGACCCGGTGTGACGAAAAATTGTCGTGACTAAACTCGAGTTCAAACACTTTGGATTCGAACGAGGCTGAATCCAACGTGCTGGCCCGCGACGGACGGTTTCCTGACGTTGGAAACTCCAACACTTTCAATGGAGAGCTGAATGTTGTCCGGACCCTTTCTGCTTTGACGGCTCCGATGATGGCCTGCAGCAGTTTTACCTAAACGTATCCACAGAATACACCACACAAACATTGGTCGCAATTCAGTCATCGAATCGGCGCGGACGAACGTGCAGTTCTACACTCTTACCTGCGGGTGCGATGCGTGCAGCCGGTGCCAAACAACTTCACGATAGAGCTTCCTCGCAACATCTGTCGAAAAAAGTTTTGCAATGTCGAAAAAAACGCGGGACGCGACTTCGCCTGAACTCGCGCGAGGGTGTAGGGGAAACCCATCATCATCGAGCAGGGAGTCAGCAAACTGGCTGTCGAGGGGAAGGAGTTGCACTTTCTTTTGGTCAATGCCAGTTCCACCAGCTGTAACGCTCTCGTACAACGCCCAGTGATCGCTTTCGATCAGATTCAACTGACTCATCACCTCCTGTGATGGTGACATGCACAAAGTGGGCGTGAGAAACGAACATTGGCAGTCCAAGGCATTGGAAATTTCCCGTCTTCAACCTGTATCTTTTCGAAGAACTGAACGCGTGTTGAAGTCAAAGCCTGCAATCTATAAATGGTCCCGACTACGTCGCGGAGTGGCTCAGCCACGTGTGCGGAAAACTGTACGATGCGGTGTCGGAGCTCTACAAGCAAATGCAGACGCACGCGCGTCAAGTGGGACTTGTTGACAATGCAGGAAGTGCTGTATTTACCGTCAGCATTCTGGAATCGTTTGTGCCAGGCGGCTCGTCTCTTTGTTTCTCGGTGAATAAGCTTGACCATAGCTAACTTTGTCGACTCCATGTAGCGCAATTTGTCACGTTCTAATTTTTCAGAAATACGAAGCCGAGAGGATGCAGGATGGCATTCTGCCTGAAGCACCTGTGATGCAAGAAGACGAAGAGACGTTCAGAATGCAAGCCATCGTTGTATCGACTCTTCTGACAGAGCGCACCTGGATTTCCGACTTGATCCTGTGGGCTTCACGATCCTCGGCTCGGTCCGCTGCAGCTGCCTGTGCATCGAACTCTGCTTCTTGTTCCGCAAGCTCGGTAGTTTGCGCCACAGCTTTGTCTCGCCTCTCCTCTTGACTTTGCAGTCGACTCCTGAGCGCCTGCAAATGTTCTTTGGCCTGCTCCAAAAGTGCCTTCTGACGTGTAAATTGAATCAAAGTGCGGTACACTTTGGCGCGCGACACTTCATCTTGCTCTTGTCGGAGTTGCTCTCTCAAAGCGAACAGGGTCGTCGACCGCGACTCAAATGCAGTTTGAACATTGTCCTCACCAGTTCTACTTGTGGAATGGGAAATATCTGCGGAGATGACTTTCTGCGGCCATACTCCAGGCGGCCCAGTGGTGACCACCACATCTTTCTGTTCTGGTTCGGCCTCAGACTCTGTTTCAGAGTCACTGGAGGCACCATCCAGGCCTGGCGGCGGAGCAACTCCATGCACATGCGATGCCGATATGGCGAGCCGAAGTAATTGTTGGGACGATGTTGGGCTCGACAAATTTCGTTGCAAAAACCTTGGCACACCAGCGTGTGCCCTTGCTCTAATGTGGATTGGTGTTGACTCATTGTCATCACCATTGCCCTGATTTGACTCCTGCGCGTTGGGTTGTGACAATTCTGCTGCCGACTGAAGGGTATTTTTCAGTGTTCGTCGATTAGGTAACTTGGGAGACGTGGCAGCGGATGTACCCACACCATCCACACGTCGTGCAACAGGTGACACAGGGACTGATGGAGCGCGTGCACGTCGCGGGAGATCATCTGGCGTCATTGTCATTTGGGAGTTGGTGCGTCTGCGCGGTAGGCTAGGAGGACTAACTATCTGGACATTTTCCTGCTTTGATTCTCCAACAGGTGCAGGCGAAACCTGCACTGATTGAGCGCGGGACCGTTTTGGAAGAAAGTGATTGGCCGCAGATGGTACTTGAGAGCTACTGGGTGCAGACTTCGGTGATTGCCGATGTGGCAAGGGTGGTGCGGAACCAGTCTCAGATACCGTGGCGTCGTTACTCGCGACACTGGGGGCATCGTTGTCCACAACTGCTGGGCTAGGATCAGCAGTCGATTGGCGCTCCGGGCTGTCGCGCCTGCTGTCTTCTGTCGGAATGCTGTTCTTTGATGGTTCAGAAGGCTTGGGTGGACGTCGCCTTCGCTGTGGTAACTGCGGGGGTAGAATCGGCGATGGCGTGTCAACACCGGCTTTCGACACCAGAGGGCTGTTGACATGCCCCGAAGGAGTTTCTCCCTCTGAGTTAGCGTGTTGCTTCGCATCGTTGGCCACTGCAAGGAGGGCCTTGACTCGCTGTTCTGCAGCCAAAGCGAGACGCTGAGCTTCATCCGCGGGTAAAAGTGTTGCAGAAGCGTCAGAGGATGGCGTGTCGTCTGAGCAGTCATCTTGAATGTTTACATTTGATGGAGGCGCTGCGTCGTGTTCAATGGTGTTCGAAATGCTTTGGACCACACCGCCCGGTTTGGACTGTGAGTCGGGCATCTTCGAGTATTCGAGCCACAACTCAACTGGCCCTGATGACGCCGTGAATCCGGCACTCGACAAAGTTTCGTCCTCAGAGACAACATGACTCTCAGTGGCACCATCCACGGTGTGGAGCTTTCTCACTCGCCATTTTTCGCTGTCCATATCTTGAACGGTGTTGAGCGACCAGGTCTTGACCAAGGCCAGACTCTTGAAGTCCCGGATCGTCATGCTCTTCAATGGCGTCAGCGTCACTGCAGCGGTTCTGCTAAGTTTGTGTTGGTCGTCCACACTGCTAGGCTCAACAATCAATCCGACTGAAACGACCACTTTGTCGGGGTCGGCTGTCGATACGGTTCCTTTTGCGGTTGGAGTGGAGGGGGCAGAGCGTCGCCTGCGACGAACAATAGGAGGTGGACCTCTGGCATTGGATTGCGCTAAATTCTCAATTCGTGAACGAGCTGCTTCCGCCAGTAATTGCGCTTCGCTGTTGAATTCATGCGCAACATTGCTTGTTGGGAGTGAGTTCTGGGTTGCATCAGCACCACTTCGGGACGTTGCTTGTGTGTCTACCTTTGCGTGGTGTGGGTCTTCAATTGCCTCACTTGCTGCGGAGGCCTTTTCGGTGGGCTCAGCCCGTGCTTGCTCGGCGGCTTCAGCACGAACCCTCACCTCTGGTTCAGCTTCAGCACGAGCCCTCGCCTCTGCTTCCGCTTCAACCCGCGCCTTTTCGGCTGCTTCCGCTTCAACCCGCGCCTTTTCGGCTGCTTCCGCTTCTGCACGCGCCCTTGCTGCGGCTTCAGCTTCAGCTCGCGCCTTTGCTGCGGCTTCAGCTTCAGCTCGCGCCCTTGCTGTGGCTTCAGCTTCAGCTCGCGCCTTTGCTGCGGCTTCAGCTTCAGCTCGCGCCCTTGCTGTGGCTTCAGCTTCAGCCCGCGCCCTTTCGGCGGCTTCCGCTTCAGCCCGCGCCCTTTCGGCGGCTTCCGCTTCAGCCCGCGCCCTTTCGGCGGCTTCCGCTTCAGCCCGCGCCCT